>JACXTT010005163.1_pt1 | contig 19068 bp, 15 predicted proteins | sample 9270951 | NCBI WGS metagenome assembly JACXTT01 (sample SAMN15532306, study PRJNA645909) | rock metagenome | isolation source: weathered quartz diorite | place: Puerto Rico | collected 2017-06-21 | reverse complement strand
GAACGCCTCGCCCGTACGCTCCAGCTCGGCCGCCAGCGCGAGCAGCTCGTCAGCCATGCCCGCGCGCGTCCGTCACTCGGTCACGCCCTTCTCGCGCAGAAGCTTCCACACCTTCGCGGGCGTGATCGGGATGTCGATGTGCCGCACGCCCAGGTGCCAGAGCGCGTCGACCACCGCGTTGGCGATGGCGGCCGGAGCGCCGACCGTGGCCGACTCGCCGACGCCCTTGGCGCCCAGCGGGTGATGCGGCGACGGCGTGACCGTGTGGCCGGTCTCCCACTTCGGCGTCTCGACCGCGGTCGGCAGGAGATAGTCGATGAAGCTTCCGCCCTGGATGTTGCCGGTCTCGTCGTACGAGATCTCCTCGAAGAGCGCGGGCGCCAGGCCCATCGTGAGCCCGCCGTGCACCTGGCCTTGCACGATCATCGGATTGATGATGTTGCCGCAGTCGTCGATCGCGACGAACCGGCGCACCTTCACCTCGCCCGTGCCCGAGTCGACGTCGACCACGCAGATGTAGCTGCCGAACGGGTAGGTGAGGTTCGGCGGGTCGTAGTAGCTGACCGCCTCGAGCCCGGCCTCCATCCCTTGCGGGTGGTTCGTGTAGGCGGCGAACGCGATCTCCTGGATGGTCTTCGACTTCCCGGGGGCACCCTTGACCGAGAACTTGCCCGGCTCCCACACCAGGTCGTCCTCGGCGGCCTCGAGGAGATAGGCGGCGATCTTCCGCGCCTTGTCGCGGACCTTGCGCGACGCGACCGCGGCGGCGGCGCCGGCGACCGGCGTCGAGCGGCTCGCGTAGGTGCCGAGGCCGTAGGGCGCCGTGTCCGTGTCGCCCTCCTCGACCTGGATGTCCTTCGCGGGGATGCCGAGCTCTTCCGCCAGGATCTGCGCGTACGTGGTCTCGTGACCCTGGCCCTGCGACTTCGTGCCGAAGCGGGCGATGGCCTTGCCCGTCGGGTGCACGCGGATCTCGCAGCTGTCGAACATCTTCAAGCCCAGAATGTCGAAGTGCTTCGAGGGGCCCGCGCCCACGATCTCGGTGAAGCTCGAGATACCGATGCCCATCAGCTGGCCGCGCTTGCGCTTCTCGGCCTGCTCGCGGCGCAGGTCGGCATAGCCGATCGTGTCCATCGCCTTCTTCAGGGCGCCGCCGTAGTTGCCGCTGTCGTACTCCCAGCCGAGCGCCGACTTGTAGGGGAACTGCTCGGGCTTGACGAAGTTCTTCATCCGGAAGTCGGCCGGATCGATGTTGAGCTGATGGGCCATCAGGTCGACCATCCGCTCGATCGTGTGCACGGCCTCGGTGACGCGGAACGAGCAGCGGTAGGCGATGCCACCGGGCGGCTTGTTCGTGTAGGCGCCGTCGACCTCGACGTGGGCGGCCTTGAGATCGTACGAGCCGGTGCACACGTGGAAGAGGCCTGCCGGGAACTTCGACGGGTTCGCGGCCGCGTCGGTGTAGCCGTGGTCGGCGAGCGTCTTGATCCTGAGCGCGGTGAGCGTGCCGTCTTTCCTCGCGGCCAGCTCGGCGGTGATGTGATAGTCGCGCGCGAACGAGTCCGCCTGGAGGTTCTCCATGCGGTCCTCGATCCACTTCACGGGCTTGCCGGTGAGCACCGACGCCGCGACCGCGATCACGTAGCCGGGATAGACCGGCACCTTGCCGCCGAAGCCGCCGCCGATGTCCGGCGAGATGATCCGGATCTTGTGCTCGGCCAGGCCGACGTGCCCGGCGACCAGCGCGAACACCGTGCGGATCGCGTGCGGCGCCTGGGTCGTCATCCATACCGTGAGCTTGTCGTTGACCCGGTCGAAGTGGGCGACGCAGCCGCACGTCTCGATCGACGCCACGTGGATGCGCGGCAGGTAGATGTCTTCCTTCACCGTGACGGCCGCCTCGCCGAACGCCCGGTCGGTGGCGCCCCTGTCGCCCCACTCCCAGTGCCAGATGTGATTGTCCTTCTTGTCCTTCTTGTCGGTGCGGAGCACCGGCGCGCCGGGCTCGAGCGCTTTCTTGGGATCGACGACGACGGGCAGGGGATCGTACTGCACCTCGACCGCCGCGGCGCCGTCGGCGGCCGCGTAGCGGCTGGTGGCCAGCACCGCGGCGACTTCCTGCGCCTGGTACATGACCTTCTCGACCGGCAGCACCATCTGGGTGTCCGACATGAGCGTCGGCATCCAGTGCAGGTTGTACTTCTCGAGGTCCTTGCCGGTGATCACCGCGAGCACGCCCTTGACGGCCAGCGCCTTTGCGGTGTCGATCTTCACGATCTTCGCGTGGGCGTGCGGGCTTCGCACGATGTCGAGGTAGAGCATCCCCGGAAGCTGGACGTCGTCGACGTAGGTGCCCTTGCCGCGGATGAAGCGCGGATCTTCCTTGCGCCTGATCGAGTGCCCCATCCCTCCGACTTCGGGCGTCGTCTTGAGGTCCATCACTTGCCTCCCGCCATCTGCGCCGCGGCGTGCTGCACGGCCTTGACGATGTTCACGTAGCCCGTGCAGCGGCAGAGGTTGCCGGAGATCGCCCAGCGGATGTCGTCCTCGCTGGGCTTGGGGTTCTTTGCCAGGAAGGCGACGCTGGTCATCAGCATGCCGGGCGTGCAATAGCCGCACTGTAGCCCGTGCTCGGCCATGAACCCTTCCTGTAGCGGATGGAGCTTGCCGTCCTGCTCGAGGCCCTCCACCGTCATGAGTTGCTTGCCCCGGGCCTGGACCGCGAACATCGTGCACGACTTCACCGGCCGGCCGTCCATCAGGATCGTGCACGCGCCGCAGTGGGTGGTGTCGCAGCCGATGTGGGTGCCGGTCAGCCGGAGCACGTCGCGGAGCATGTGCACCAGCAAGAGGCGCGGCTCGACGTCGGCCTCGTGCTGCTCGCCGTTGATGGAAAGCTTGACCAGCATCATGCCCTCCCGCCGCGCGCCCGCTCGACCGCCTTGCGGAGCGCTCGGGCCGTCAAGATCCGCACCAGATCCTTCTTGTACTCGACGGAACCGCGCAGGTCGGCGGAGGGTTCCGCCGCTTCGGCGGCGAGCTCGGCGGCCCGCTTGATGGCGGCTTCGTCCGGCGCCTTGCCCTTCAGGGCGGCCTCGGCTTTCGTCGCCTTGATCGGGGTCAGGCCGACGTTGGTCAGCCCGATACCGACCTGGTCGCAGGCGCCGTTCGCGCCGAGCGTCACCTGGGCCGCGACCGCCGCGGTGGCGAAGTCGCCGACCTTGCGCTCGAGCTTCAGGTACGCGCCGCCGCTGCGGGCCGGCGGGCTCGGGACACGAATCTCGGTCAGGATCTCGTCGGGCTTCAGGCTGGTCTCGAACGGGCCTGTGAAGAACGCGGCGATCGGCACGCGGCGCTCGCCCTTGGGCCCGATCGCGACGACCTCGGCGCCGAGCGCCAGCATCGTCGCCGGGTGATCGTTGGCCGGATCGCCGTGGGCCAGGTTGCCGCCGACGGTGGCGAGGTTTCGCACCAGCGGATCCGCGATCACCTTCGAGGTGTCGTGGAGGAGGGGATAGCGCGACCGCACGACCTCGGAGTCCTCGAGCTCGGACTCGCGGGTCAGCGCGCCGATCTTCAGGAAGCCGTCGGCCTCGCGGATGCCCGACAGCCCGGGGATCCCGTTGATGTCGACGAGATGGGCCGGGCTCGCCAGGCGTAGCTTCATCAGGGGGATGAGGCTCTGGCCCCCGGAGAGGACCTTGGCGTCCTCGCCGAGCTTCGCCAGGAGCGCCGTCGCCTCACCGATCGTGCTGGGGGCGTGATACTCAAAGGCGGCAGGAATCATCGTGTGGTCCCCTTCCGGGTCGGTCAGCCGTCGTCTGAAACTGAGCGCACGCTACCGAGCGGCGCCAGCCATGTCAAGCTGACGCCGCTCGGCGGAGAACGTGAGAGACCGCTCGGTCAGTGCGCGTGGCCGATCGATTTGTGCAGCTCGGCCAGCGGCATGATGCGCCCGTGCAGCGGCAGGATCTGGTCCACCGTCATGCTGAGCCGCTTGATGTTGTCCGACAGGTTCACCCAGTTCGTGTTCACGGTCGCGGGCGGCGGCGTGTTGGGCGCCGGCGGATTGTACACGTCGGCTTCCACGAGGATCTTTTCCTTCGGCAGGTAGACCATGACGATGCCGGCATGATGATTGTTGCCGGACACGTTGTGGAGCTCGACGCTGCGCGTGCCGTCCGTGAGCACGCGCTTGTCCCGCATGCCCTCCACGGTGCCCTTCTTGCCCGATTTCGCCAGCCGATCGGGCCGGATCGTGGCCGGCGCCGCCAGCGCCTTCTCGAGGAACGCCTTGTTCACGTCGTGGGCGATGATCGGAATACCCTCGGCTGCGATCGCCCTGAGGCCGCCGGAGTGATCGAAGTGGTGATGGGTGGCGATCACGTACTTGATCGGCTTGTTCGGGACGAGGCTCTTGACCTCGCCCAGCACGGCCGCGGCGCGCTCGTCGTTGAGCGGGCTCTCGACGAGGATCACGTGGTCCTTCATCTCGATCAGCACGCTGTGGTGGCTGCCGCCGGTGATGTACCAGACGCCGTCGGCCGCCATCTGGGTCGCCACCTTGCCGTATGGCGCCGGCGTCTGCTTGATCGGATCGGGCACCGCGAGGTCCACGGCCACATTGGGCTGGACGTCGGTGACCGTCAGGTCGAGCGCCGGGTACCCGCCGATCGTCTGCCGGATGCGCGTCGGGAACTTCACGCCGCCGAAGTCCTTGTACTCGGAGTAGCGGATCTCGACCGGCATGTCGCCGAGGACGGCGTTGGGCGCCACCGCGTCGATCTTCTCGATCAGGTTCTGGGCGTCGAGCGTCGCCTGCACCTTGAAGCGGCCCGGGGCGGTGAACGCGATCGTGCGGCCCTGGACGGTGCCGTTGTTGGCCATCGCCGCCTTCACGACCCCGTGCGGCGTGGTCCACAGCTGGAGCTGCCGGTCGATCAGCGCGATCGGCGCCGGAGTGACCACGTCGGCGGCCACGTTCCAGGCGAAGTCGCCGCTCGCGACGAAGATCTGGCGCTGCTCGCCCACGACCGGCTGTCCGCCGCCTCCACGCGGCGGGTTTTCGCCCTGCGTCCGCACCAGCTCGTCCCGGATCGAGGCGCTCTCGTAGTTCACCGCGCGCGTGTAGCTCTTGACGACGAACCGCGGCCACGGCGTGTCGGGGCTGAAGTTCTGGCCGACCTGGAAGTTCGTGCCGCTGCCGGAGTACTGAAGCGACTTCACGCCGGCCGCGCCCATTGCTTTGGCGACCTGGTCGAGGGACGCGTCCTGGGCGGTGGCGGCGAAGGGCGACAGCAGCACGACGACCGCGGCGAGCCTGCTCAGGAATGTGCGCATGCGGGCCTCCTGGGCGACTGGATTGTGCGACGGAATGGTGGCGGGGATGCTAGCAGCGGCTGCGGCTGGCGTCAAACATCGGAAGCGCGTACAGTGCGCCTCGCAGCACCACTTCGTCGCCTCGAAAGGAGCCGACCGTGAGCACACAAGCCTCCGTCCCTACCGCCCGTGACGTGGTCCGAGGCGTTGCGCCCAAGCTCATCGATCTGAGCGAGAAAGTGCTCTTCGGTGACGTCTGGGAGCGCCCGGGGCTCTCCAAGCGCGACCGGAGCTTCATCACCGTGGCGGCGCTCATCGCCATGTACCGGACCGATCAGCTCCCGGGGCACCTGGAGCGCGCGCTGAACAACGGCGTCACGCGCGAGGAGATTGGCGAGATCATCACGCACCTGGCGTTCTACGCCGGCTGGCCGTCCGCCATGACCGCCGGCACGATCGCCCGGAAGATTTTCGACGCGAGGAAGCCATGAAGATTGGATTCATCGGGCTCGGCACGATGGGACGCCACATGGCGTCCAACTTGATCAAGGGCGGCTACGAGCTGGTCGTCAACGACGTGCGTCGCGAGGCGGCGGCGCCCCACCTGAAGGCCGGCGCGACCTGGGCCGACACCCCGCGCGCCGTCGCCGAGGCGACCGAGGTCGTGTTCACGTCGCTGCCGGGTCCCGTCGAGGTCGAAGCGGTGGCTCTCGGCAAGCAGGGGCTCGGCGAGGGGCTCGCGGCCGGCAAGGTCTATTTCGATCTCTCGACCAACTCGCCGGCGCTCGTCCGGAAGATCTACGAGATCTACAAGCAACAGGGGATCCACATGCTCGACGCGCCGGTGAGCGGCGGCCCGCGCGGCGCCGAGTCGGGGCGCCTCGCCCTCTGGGTCGGCGGCGACGAGGACGTCTTCAAGCGCTACAAGCCCGTGCTCGACGCGATCGGCGATCAGGCCTACTACGTCGGCCCGATCGGCGCGGGCTCGGTGGCCAAGCTCGTCCACAACTGCGCGGGCTACATCGTGCAGACCGCGCTGGCCGAAGTGTTCACGATGGGGGTCAAGGCGGGTGTCGAGCCGATCGCCCTCTGGAAGGCGGTACGGCAGGGCGCCGGCGGGCGTCGCCGCACGTTCGACGGGCTCGCCGATCAGTTCCTGCCGGGCAAGTTCGACCCGCCGTCGTTCGCGCTGCGGCTGGCCCACAAGGACGTCACCCTGGCGACGGCACTCGGGCGCGAGCACAAGGTGCCGATGAAGCTCGCCAACATCACGCTCGAGGAGATGACCGAGGCGCTCAACCGCGGCTGGGCCGAGCGCGATTCGCGCGTCGCGATGCTCCTGCAGGAGGAGCGCGCCGGCGTACAGATCAAGGTCACGGAAGAAGCGATCAAGGAGGCGCTGGCGGTCGACAAGACCCCACCGCGTTGAGTCGCGCGCAAAATCGAGGAGCGTCGCGGCGCAAGGCTGGCGCTCCTCGATTGCGTACGGCGATGCTCTCCGTGGTCATGCTCACGCTGCCCGCATGTGTGAGCGCCCCGCGCGTGCCGCCGAGCGCCGGACGATCGCTGCACTGACTCACGAGCGACCGATCGTCGCGGTCCACTATCACGCCCTCCGCACCCCCGGACCGCTGCACGACGGCAGCCGTCTCGTCCACAGCTCGGTGATCATGGCGGCGCCGACCGGGTGGATCAAAGACCGCTTCGTGAAGTCGACGGAAGCGCGGCTGGGGCTGCAGCAGATCCGAAACGTTTCCAGGCCCCGCTTCGCCTATCGGGAGGGCGAAAGAGTCACGCCGGACGCCGCGGCGCTGAAGCGGACGTTCGAGCGCGGGCTCGCGTTCGACTTCTACTCCGAGTGGCTTTATTTGCTCGCGGCAGGCGGCCGGCTGAATGGCCAGCCCAAAGTCCAGGCGAGGCTGCTCCGGTTGGACGATCTCTCGCTGCTGTGGGCGGATTCGTGCAGCTTCGACGCGGGTACGCTACCCCCGCCGCCGCTCTTCGTTCGTCTCGAGAGCGTCGAACAGCTCTACACGCCGGCCGCACTCGATCGGGCGTCGGGCTGCGCCGACGCCCTCGTCGCTCGTCTTTTCGGGGACGCGGCGCGATGACGCCGCGGAGCGCCCTCGGGGTCGCTCTGACGCTTGTCCTCGCCCAGGGGTGTGCGGGGATCGAGTGGCGGGATATCAGCCGACCGACGCTCGAGCGGCCGACGTCGGTAGCCATCGACGACGCGGGGTAGGTCGGGCTGCCTGGCGTGAAGGTTGGGGTGAGCTCGCGAAACGACCGACTCACGTTCCTCCTGATAGGACCCGCAATCGTCGTGCCGCTTCCTATCATTCCGCTCCCAGGGAGTGTCGCCGAGCCCCCGAAGCGAGAGCCGCCCTTCTGGATCGATGTGGCGATCGACCCCGAAGGCGAGAATTTCACGTTCGATCCCAGGGGAGTCCGTCTCAGTGCTGATCAGCGAACCGCCCTCGCGCCGACGCTCACTCGGGGGCCTGCGCCAGTGCGCGAGTTCGGTGGACGCGACGGCGGGGTGGTGTGCTGGTTCGAGCCCGCGGGCGCCAGCGGAGCGATCGCCCCGATTCCGGTGACCGAGCGTACGTGCTTCTCGCTCCGCTTCGAGATCGTGCCGCCCAGCCCCGACACGAGCTTCGTCGTGAGCCTCAATGGGCTGGCCAGGGACGGTCGGCCCGTGGACCTGCCGCAAATCCTTTTCACGAAGGACCGCGTCTGGTCTTTCCACTGCTGCCTCTAGGGGAACCGCGGACGCCTCTCAGCCCATCGCGTATCTTGGGGTTGCGCCCGAGCGCCCGGCGCTTCAGGGGCGCTCCGCGCACCTGGGCCGATCGGGCTACTCGATGAGCTTGTCGGCGCGCCGCCGCAGCTCCTGCGGGACGGTCGGCCCGATGGCCTTCGCGGTCTTGAGGTTGATCACCAGCTCGATGGTCGTCGGCTGCTCGACGGGAAGATCCGAGGGCTTCGCGCCCCGGAGGATCTCGTCGACGTAGGTCGCCGCCCGATAGAACTGCTCCGAGAGGTCCGCTCCGTAGCTCATCAATCCGCCGGCCTCGACGGGGTCCCGGTTTGAGGACATCGTCGGCAGATGTTGCTGGACGGCGAGCTCGGCGATCCGGCGCGCCTGAGCGAAGAACAGCCCGTCGCCCAGCACGATCAGGGCATCGGCGTGATCCCGTTTTACGACGCCGAAGGCCGCCTCGATCTGGTGCGCGGTGCTGGCCTGAACGGACGACACCTTGACGCCCGTCGCGTGCGCGGATGTCTGGATGTTCTTCAAGTAGTCCGGGTGGCGCGGATGGCCCGGGTTCACCAGCACGGCGACCCGCGACAATTTCGGAATCGCGACGTGCAGCAGGTCCAGGTACTTCCCGCTGAGGTCCGCGCCGACATTGGAGAGTCCAGTGATATTGCCCCCGGGCCGGGACAGGCTCGCGACGAATCCGAAGGCGAGTGGATCGCCGCTGGCCGCGATGACCACGGGTACGGTGGATGTCGCGCGCTGAACAACCTGGATGGCGGCCGGCCCCGCGGCCACGATGACGTCCAGTTTCAAGGTCAGCAGCTCCGCCGCCAGCGCGGGGAGGCGCTCGTACTCGGTTTCCGCCCATCGGACCTCGATGACGAGGTTCTTGCCCTCCTCGTAGCCGAGGTCGCGCAGACCGGCGCGCAGTCGATCCAGCCGGACGCGCGAGATGCTGGCGGAGCTGGTGTCCACGTATCCGATGCGCGCGGCTTGCGCCGGCTTCGGTTGCGCCTCGGCGGTGAGCGGTGCGGCCATACGGTCGAGCGTGAGAGCCAGCGCGATGAGGAGTCCGAGCCCGATCAGGCGGGACGACATCGACATACGGCCTCGGATCAGAACGCGTCGGGCGCGGCGGCGATCGCGTCGAGCTCGGCGCGCGTGTACGCCCCCAGGCTCTTGAAGTTCAGCTCGGTGTAGTTCTTGATCCAGCGCATCGCGATCTTGAGCGCCTTGCGATAGCGCTCGTGGGTCTCGGCGCCCTGGCGCCGGGTGAGAATGTCGGCGAGCTCCTCGTCGAGCAGCCGCTTCACCAGCGCGAGATCGTGCTGGGCGCCGGAGCCGGTTTCGCGCGCGCGATGGATGATCCGCTGCGCGATCTGCGCGACCGACATGCGGCCGGTGGCGAGGTCTTCCATCAAGGCCGGATGGATTCCGGGCTTGCCCTCGAGGCTGTCGATGCCCTTGGCGCCGCGGCCGCCCAGCCAGCCCTCGACGTACTCGATCAGCATCCGCGCGTTGCGCCGGGTGCCCTCGACGGTGATCGGACCATCGGGGGCCTTGATCGCGACGGGGTAGTTTTCGGGGTTGGCCATCTGCTCGGTCGGCCTCCAGCCCGAGCCGATCAGCTTCTTGAACGGATCGCCGGCCGTCTTCATGTGGAAGATGTGGGCGACCCAGCCGCGGATGAAGCCCTGCTCGGCCTCCCACTGCTTGTCGGCGCGGATCGCCTCGGCCGCGGCGCGGTTGACCTCGGGGTCCGGATTCGGCAGCGCGGTGGCCATGCCGCCGATCGGGACGGCGCCACGCTTCAAGCTGATCGCGACCAGCCGCCGGAAGATGTTGGCCAGAAACGGCGTCGTCTTGATGTCGACACCGAAGCGGTCGGGCCACACCTGGGCCGGATCGGTCATGACGAACTCGAAGATCGACGCCTTGAGGTCCCAGCGGGCGGCGTTGAGCCCGGCCGCGTAGGGGCCGAGCTCGTAGAGCATCTCCTCCATCTCGTAGACGCACGGCAGCGACTCGACCAGCACGATGGCGCGGATCGTGGCGCGCGCGAGGAAGGGCAGCTCTCGCTGGCTCAGGGCGAAGAGATCGCGGTACCAGCGCGCCTCGGCGGCGGCCTCGAGCTTGGGCAGGTAGAAGTAGATGCCCTGGCCCCGGCCGGCCTGCGCGCGGCCCGCGTAGAAGAGCGTGAGCGCCGTGCCCAGGAGGGCCGCGTTGACGGGCTTGCCGTCGACGCTGACGTCCGGCTCGTCGAGGTGCAGGCCGCGCTCGCGGTGCATGAAGAACGGCAGCTCGCCGTCGGCGATCTTGTAGTTCCGGTTGCGCTCGCGGTCGACGAAGGTGAGCTCGCGGTTCACCGCGGCCAGGCGGTTGTGCGCGGAGCGCACGCTGTCGATGAGCCGGTGGCCGCCCGAGTCCTCGTCGTCGTCCAGGTCGCCCGCGGCGCGCTCGCCCTCCGGCCCGGGATTGAGCGCGTTGATGAACATCGACGTGATCGAGCACGGCCCCGAGATCTCGATGCCGGGAAGCTTCAGATCGTCCGGCACCGGCGGAACCTGCCACATCCCGGTGGTGGCCTCGCTCGCCGGCGGGTGAGCCGGCGCGACCTGCTGGCGCAGCGCGCGCTCGAGGACGGCGAGCCGCCGCGCGCGGAGCTCGCGTGCGCGCGCGTCCAGCTGATCGTGGAGGCGCGTCAGGTACTCGCAGAAGGCGGGCGTGAACAGCGTCGCCGCCCCTTCCACCGGGGCGAACTGCACTCGCGTCGACATCGACATTCAAACTTTTCGCATGGCGGCCGCGCGGCTGTCAATGGCAGAATGCCCGCGGCTTTCCGGAATGGTCAGACGATTCCGCGGGATGGGCAAAGGGCGCAAGACCCGTCGCGCGCTCGAGCGCGGCGGTACCGGCCCGGCGCAGCGCCTGAACGAAACGCTCGCGCGCTGGCCGTCGGTCCGGATCACGCCGATGTTCGGGCGGTGGGGCTACTTCGTCGGCGAGACGCTCTTCGCGTGCTTCCCGGTACGCGAAAAGGAGCGCGATCTGTGGATCCGGCTCACGGCCGACGACCAGCGGCGCGCGCTAGCCGACGCGCGGGTTCGCCCGCACCGGCGCTTCTCCCGCAGGGGATGGATCGAGCTCGACGTCGAGGGCATCGAGGACATGGGCCGCGCCCTGCGCTGGCTCCGGCGCGGCTATTCGGCCGCGTCGCGCGGCGGGCCGGGCCAGCCGGACGCGGAGGCCTAGGAGGCGGCCGCCGTCTCCGCGCTCGCCGCCCCCTCTTCGCGCGCTCTCGCCTCGATCTGATCGAACTTCACCAGCGGCACGAGTAGCCAGGTCAGCGCCGTCATCACCGCCCCGATCCACACCAGCGACTCGTAGCCGACCACCTCGTAGAGGCGCGCGCCCACGTTCTCGGAGAGCTTGGTCCCGGCGTTGAGGACCGACATGAGCGCGGCGAAGAAGGTCGCCTCGACGCGAAGGGGGCACGACCGGGCCGCGAGATCGAGGAACCCGAGGTTGAAGATCATCCCGATGGCGCCGAACACGACGGTGATGATCACGGCCGACGTGGCGTCGCGGAAAAAGAGGTAGCTGAGGGCCGAGAGCGTCCCCAGCGCGATCGAGATGTGCATGAGGGATTTGAGCGAGACGCGTCGTGACAAGGGCGCGTAGAGGACGGCCCCCGCGACGCCCGTCACCGCGCCCAGCGCCGCCAGCCGGCCGATGAACTGCTGGCTAAACCCGAGCGTGTCGGTCTGGTAATAGAGGAATGCGGGTCCGAAGGACGGACTGAACCAGAAGAAGAAGATGAAGCCGGCGACCAGCCAGATCTCGCGGCCGCCGAGGGTGGCGCGGATCGCTTGCCACGTCTCGAGAAACGCGGCGCGGCTCGCGCGCGCCGGCGTCTCGCGCACGAACGTGAGACCCATGCTGAGCGACATCAGGGGAAAGCAGGCCGCCAGCACGAAGGCGGTGCGGAGGCTGCGTGTCTCGGCCAGGTGGCCGCCGAGCTCGCCCACCAGCACGGACGCCAGGGTGATGCAGGCCCACTGAACGGACTGGAAGGCGCCGGTGAGTCGCAGGGGCCGTCCGCTCTCGACCATCATCGCGTCGGTGAGCACGTCGGTGAAGGCCAGACCGAGCGCCATCACGAGGTAGAACGCGAAGCCCTCGACGACGGTGAACCTCGTGAGCCCGAACAGGCTGAAGGTCCAGACCTGACCGGTCGCGATCCAGTTCCCCCACGCGAGAACGAGGCCCGCCAGCCCCGCCATCGCCGACGTGAGCAGGAAGTAGCTCTGCCGCCGCCGGCCGAAGAGCGGGACGAAGTCGGACAGGAGCCCGTAGAGCGGCTTGACGAACCACGGCAGCCACGCGATCAGCAAGAAGTCGGCGACCTGGCTGGCGCTGAGGCCACGATCCTTGAGGACGATCGTGATCGTCTGCTCGGGCAGGTACCACATGCCCTGAGCGAAGTAGACGACGCCGAAGAGGAATGCGAGCCGCCTGGCCTCGCGTGTCTTGAACGGGTTGAGCCGCGCGAGCCAGGCCCGCATCCTCGGCCATGATACCTTTGGTCGCGCCCATGCTGTCGGTTTGTCCTCACGATTGCCCGTCGTGTTGCAGCCTCGTCGTCACCGTCGACGACGGGCGGCTGACGTCCGTCACCGGCAACCCGGACCACCCGTTCACCCGCGGCGTCATCTGCGGCAAGGTGCGCGAGTACGCCGAGCGTGTGCACTCGCCGCTTCGCGTGCTGACGCCGCTGCGCCGCGTCGGGCCGAAGGGCGCGGGCGACTTCGTGCCGATCTCGTGGGACGAGGCCGTGGCGACGATCGCCGAGCGGTGGCGCGGGATCATCGCGACGGCCGGCGCCGAGGCGATCCTGCCGTTCTCGTACGCGGGCTCGATGGGGCAGGTGCAGTACTACGCGGGCCACCCGCTCTTCCACGCACTCGGCGCGAGCCGGCTCGACCGCACGATCTGCGTCACGACGGCCTACGCCGGCTGGCGGGCCACCGTCGGCGCCGTCACCGGCAACGACTCCGAGCAGATGGTCGGCGCCGATCTGGTCGTGCTCTGGGGCGTGAACGCGTCGTACTCGACGATCAACGTGATGACGCTCGTGAAGGAGGCGCGGGCCCGCGGCGCCCGCGTCGTCGCGATCGATCCCTACCGGACGCCGACGGCTCAGACCGCCGACGAGCACCTCATGGTGCGGCCGGGTACCGACGCGGCCCTGGCGCTCGCGGTCATGCACGTGCTGGTGGCCGAGGGCCGGATCGATCGCGCCTACATCGAGCGGGCCACCGTCGGCTTCGAGCGGCTGGCCGAGCATCTGCGCGCCTACTCGCCCGCCGCCGTCGCGCCCATCGTCGGCCTCGACGCCGACACGATCGTGCGCTTCGCCCGCCGCTACGGCGCCACGCCCCGGACGTTCATCCGGATCGGCATCGGGCTCTCGCGCCACGAGAACGGCGCGATGACGTGCCGGACGCTGGCGTGCCTGCCCGCCCTTACCGGCGCCTACGCCGACCCGAACGGCGGCGCCCTGCTCTCGACCGGCGGCGCGTTCGGCTTCGACTACTCCGTGCTCGAGCGCCCGGACCTGATGCCCGCGCCGGCCCCGCGGATCATCAACATGATCCAGCTCGGCCGGGCCCTGACGGACCCGGCCATGACGCCGCCCGTGCGAGGCCTCTACGTCTATAGCTCGAACCCGGCCGCCGTCTGCCCGGATCAGACGCTCGTGCTGCGGGGGCTGGCGCGCGAGGACCTGTTCACGGTGGTCCACGAGCAGGTGATGACCGACACGGCGCACCATGCCGACATCGTGCTGCCGGCGACGACCTCGATGGAGCACCGCGATCTCTATCGCTCGTTCGGCCAGCTCACCCTCCAGCTCGCCCAGCCGGTGCTGCCACCGCAGGGCGAGGCGAAGTCGAACTGGGAGGTGATGGGCCTCCTGGCGCGCGCGATGGGCGCGGCGGAGGCGCACTACGCGAAGGGCGACGAGGGGCTGATCCGCGAGCTCCTATCGAAGGGCGACGCCACCGTGCGCGACATCACGTGGGAGCGGCTGGCGCGCGACGGGTGGGCGAGGGTGGAGCTGCCGCAGCCCTACATGCCCTTCGCGGACGGCGCGCCGACGCCGTCGGGGAAGGTGGAGTTCTATTCTCCGTGGCTCGAGCGGCAGGGGCTGCCGCCGCTCCCGACGTACGTGCCGCTCAGCGAGGGCCCCGGCAATCGCGAGCTGACGGCGCGCTTCCCGCTCCAGTGCATCGTGCCGCCCAATCGGTTTTTCCTGAACTCGTCGTTCAGCCAGTCCGAGCGGCTCAGGCGGCGACAGGGCGCACCGCTCGCGATGCTGGCGGCCACGGACGCCGCAGCGCGCGGCATCGGCGACGGCGACAGCGTGCGCGTCGAGAGCCCGCGCGGCGCCGCGGAATTCACGGCGCGCATCACCAACGCCACGCGGCCGGGTGTGGTCGTGATCGAGGGGATCTGGTGGCACCGCTTCTCGCCCGGCGGGCTCGGGGTCAACGTCCTTACCAGCGATCGGCTCGCGGATCTCGGCGGCGGTCCTGCTTTCCACTCCAACCTCGTACAGGTCTCGAAAGCCTAGCGTCGGGCCGACGGCGGGCCGTGGGTCGGGGAAGGGGTTGCGCGACCACGCGGCATGCTTGCGCTGCCCCACTCGTCTGGGCTCCATCTAGGCGCGGAACGTCCGCCGACAGTCGGAGGGAACGAGTCTCGCAACCCCTTCCCCGACCCACGGCCCGCCGTCGCCCGGCGTTACGCCGGCGAACTTGTTCGCGGTCGGCTGAAACGCTTAAGGCTTGGCAGCTATCGGGCTTGGCAGGTTGAGGACACGCGCTGAGGCTTGGAGGGTTGAGTCTAATGCTGAGGTTGGGGCGGGTCAGTCGTGGGTGGCTGTGGCGAGCGGTTGGGGCTCGGTGGTGCCGAGCGGGTGATCCGTGGATAGTGACGGGCGGGCGGGGACCATTCGCAGCAGGACGGGGAGGACGATCAGGGCGGCGATCAGGCTCGTGGTCGTGCCGAGGGTGAGGAGGAGGCCTAGGCCGAAGATGCCGCGGTGGTCGGCGACCATCAGGCTGCCGAAGCCGGCGATGGTGGTGAGCCCACTGACGAGGACGGCCATCATCGTGGAGCGCGCGATCAAGGGCCCGCCGTGATCGCGGCCCTCCATGAAGCGCAGGACGATGTTCAGACCGTACTCGGCCGCGGCGCCGAGGATGAGCGGCAGGCCGAACACATTGCCCATGTTGAACTGGAGCCCGAAGAAGTACATGAGCCCGAAGGCCCACATGAGACCCAGCCCGAGGGGGAGTAGCGCCAGCACGGTCTCACGCATCCGGCGCAGGGTGAGCGCCGTGACCAGGGTGACGAGCAGGATCGCGTAGATCGTGCCCTGGCGGTATGCGCGCTCCATCAGATGGAGCGCCTCGTAGGTGATGACGGGCGTGCCCGTCACGTCCGGATCGACCGAGCGCAGGTCGGCGACGAAGCGCTCGGAGCCTTCGCGGTCCCAGATGTCGACCCCCGGGTGGATCTGCAGGAGAAACCGCCCCCCATCGCTGATGAACTTCGCGCGCAGCTCCTGGGGCACGTCGCCCAGCCCGATCGGCTTGGGCGCCAGGTTGTCTTGCAGGCGCTGGAAGCTCCGGACGAAATCCCGGTAGATCTGGTTTTGCAGATGCGTCAGCGCCGGCCCGCTCACCTGGGGATCGGCTTGCCGGATCTTCACGACCAGCCGGCCCAGATCCTCGGCCACGAGCTTGAGCTTGGCCCGGACCTCGCCCTCGGGCGCCTCGTTGCTCGCGATGTCGAAGCGGCGCTTGAGCGTCGCGAGCGAGTCGGCGAGCCGCGCGGGCTCCACCTTCGTCGCCCGCCCGATCCGGACCGGCGCCACCAGCGGCGCGAAGTCGCCGATGATCTTGAGCTTCTCGGGCTGGTCCTCGGGGATGAGCAGGAGCACCGAGTCGACCTCGGAGACGGTCGGCAGGGCGCGAAACGCCTTGTACTTCTGGCGCAGCTCGTCGAGCGTGTCCGCGCTGGCCAGCGCGGTGAACCCGGAGCGCCCGGCCGTCGCGAGGATCCGCTTCTCCCAGGCGACCGATTCGGTGCCGACGGCCTGGAGGTTGAGCAGGTTGTAGTCGAACTGGATGTAGCGCAGGCCCCAGGCCGAGACCAGGGTGAGCGCAGCGGCCATGACCAGGACGGTCTTGGGATACGAGACCAGGCGCTCGACGAACGGTACGTGCATGCGCTCGAGCGCGATCGCGCGCGGGATCGATCCGGCCGGCCGCCCGGCGTGGCGGCGGTCGACGAGCACCAGGACCGCCGGGAACACGGTGATGATCGCGACCCATGCCAGGACGATCGCGGTGCCGGCGATGAACCCGAGCTCGCGCACGCCGCGGAAGTCGGTCAGCCACAGGACGTAGAACGTGCCGGCGGCGGTCACCGCGCCGAGCAGCATCCCCGGCCCGCTGCGGGTCGCGGTGATCTCGATCGCTTCCTTGAGGTTGCGTCCCAGGAACAGCTCTTCTTCGTACCGGAACAGGAAGTAGATGCCGTAGTCGATCCCGATCCCGATGACGATCGAGATGAACATGACCGAGAAGAGCGAGAGATGGCCGATCACGAGGGTGGCGATGCCGATCGACCAGCAGAGGCTCATGACGAGGACCAAGAGCATCAGCACGGGCTTGCCGAGGCGCACGAACGCCGCGAGCAGGAGACCCAGGGTGAGCGCGAATGCCAGCAAGGTCGCGCGCTCGCTGTCGCGGAAGGCGGCCACCATCTCGTCGTTCTGGAGCGCGGGCTTGCCGGTCACGCCGACGGCGACCTCGGGGAATTCGCGCCTGAGCGAGGCGATCACGCCGCGGATGCCCTCGATGGCGCGCTGGTCGCCGGTGAAGCTGCCCTTCTGGGTCTCGGGCTCGGCCAGGATGAAGAGCAGGCGCTGGTCCTCGGACAGGAAGTAGCCGGCGCCCGGATTGTCGGCGCCCGGGACGGCGAAGAGCGTGCCGAAGGGCGACTTGTACGGGCCCGGCCGCTCCAGGCGCGAGCCGATCAACGCGACGAGATCCTGGACGAACTTGAGATCGGAGGCGCCCTTGCCCTCGGAGAGGCCGAGGTCGATGAAGTTCGAGACGAACGCGGTCGCGATCTGGGTGGCCATCCCGTCGGCCAGCTGGTCGAGCGTCGGGCGGGCCGCGAACGCCTCCATGAACTCCTGGTAGTCGAAGACCGCGTCGCGGATGTTGGTGAGCCGCTCCTTCGACAGGTAGAGCAGGCCGCGGCCCTCGAACTGCTTGGGGTCGATCCGGTATGCGATCTGCTTGAGCGGCACGCTCTCGGCGCGCAGCTGGCGCACGAGGCGATTCGCGTAGAGCGTCGCCTCCGGCAGCGAGGGCGCCTCGACGACGATGGCGATGCTGTCGAGGTCGGCGAACTCGCGGTCGTACTGGCTGTAGCGCTCGACGTAGGTCTGGCCTGGCGGCAGTAGCGCGCGCGTCGAGGTGGCGAAGGTGATGGTGGAGAGCGCGTAGATGACCGAGACGACCGCGAGCGCCAGCGCGAGGAGAACGGTCGCCAGCGGCCGCGCGCAGGCCAGACGGACCAGCGCGCGGAGTGGACGACCGATCAGAGCGGCGACCGGCACCTACTCGTCGCCGGCGATGAACCGCGCGAGCCGCTGCCGGGCGGTGTCGTCGGCCCACTGCTCGGGCGGCGACTTCATCAGGTACGCCGACGGAGCGTAGAGGGCACCCTTGATCCCGCGATCGAGCGCGAGCTTGCACGACCGGATCGCGTCGATGACGACGCCGGCGGAGTTGGGCGAGTCCCAGACCTCGAGCTTGAGCTCGACGTTGATCGGCTGATCGCCAAAGCCGGAGCCCTCGAGCCGGATGTGGGCCCACTTGCGGTCGGCGAGCCACGGCACGTAGTCGCTGGGGCCGATGTGGACCGCGTCGGCGGCCAGCTCGTGGCCGAGCTGCGAGCGGACCGAGTCGGTCTTCGAGATCTTCTTCGAGGTCAGCCGGTCGCGCTCGAGCATGTTGTAGAAGTCGGTGTTGCCGCCGAAGTTCAGCTGGCTGGTCCGATCCAGGCGCACGCCGCGGTCGTTGTAGAGCTTCGTGAGCACGCGATGGATGATCGTCGCGCCCACCTGCGATTTCACGTCGTCGCCGACCACCGGCAGGCCGCGCTCCTCGAAGCGGCGGCGCCAGTAGGACTCGCGGGCGATGAAGACCGGGATGCAGTTCACGAACGCGCAGCCGGCGTCGAGGATCTGCTCGACGTACCACTTCGTCGCCATCTCGCTGCCGACCGGCAGGAAGTTGACGACGATGTTGGTGCGGGTGTCGCGCAGGGTGCCCGCGATGTCGGCCGTCGAGCCCGGCGCCTTCTTGATCATCTGCGAGAGGTAGTGGCCGAGGCCGTCGTGCGTCATCCCACGCTGGACCGGCACGCCGAGCGGCTTGACGTCGGCGAACTTCACGGTGTTGTTGGGCGCCTGGAAGATGGCCTCGCCGAGGTCGCGGCCCACCTTGCGCTCGTCGATGTCGAAGGCCGCCGAGAACTCGATGTCGCCTACGTGATAGCCCCCGAGCCGGGCGTGCATCAGGCCGGGGATGAACTTGTCGTCGGGGGCGTTCTTGTAATACTCGACACCCTGGACGAGGGCCGACGCGCAATTCCCAACACCGATGATCGCGACTCTGACGGCTCCCACGGAGTCCTCCTCAATAGTGGTCGGTCGAGCGGGGCGTTGACGGGTAGAAGTCTAGCACGGCGCTGGAAATTTTCCGGAGAACGATGTCGGGCGCCGGTCGCCGCCCGACGCTACCGGCGGCTCACTGCTGGGAGGTCCGCTTCTGCTTTTCCTCGCCGATGAACTCCTCCTGCTTGGTCTTCATCTTCTTGATGAGGTCCTGGAAGGAGGA
>JACXTT010005162.1_pt1 | contig 19069 bp, 17 predicted proteins | sample 9270951 | NCBI WGS metagenome assembly JACXTT01 (sample SAMN15532306, study PRJNA645909) | rock metagenome | isolation source: weathered quartz diorite | place: Puerto Rico | collected 2017-06-21 | reverse complement strand
GAGAGCTCGATGCCGCCCAGCTCGAGCGCCTTGTGCCAGGCGAGGGCGTGTTGGTAGACGCTGTCAACGAGAGTGCCGTCCAGGTCGAGCAGGAGGGCAGGACGGTCGGTCACCCCTTTATTCCGGCTCCATCCGCTCCAGCGCGTAGCGCAGCCGCAGCATCGCGGTGTCCAGGAGCCGGCGCGAGTCGTCGCGCAGCGCGCCCTGGTCCGCCAGTTCTGTGAGCAGCTCGAGGACGGCGTGGATCTGCGCCGTCGCCGATTCGACGATCAGCCGGCGATCGAGGCCGCTGCGGCGCTCGATGTCTACCGGGACGTCCTTCATCCGCCGATCCGCGCCCCGCCTGCGATTCGCAACTGTCATGGGACCACCTCCCAAGTGCGTTCGCTGTTCAGCAGTGCGTCCAAGTCTCCCTTCCCCTGAGCGGCTGCTCCCTTCTGTGCGTAGACGTCGTGCTCGTACGACTCCGTCGGGCTGCAGTACAGCACTCCCATCGCGGTCGGGAACGGCGGCTCCAGCGCGGCGAGCAGCTGCGCCAGTGGCCGGCTCGTCTCATCGTGGATCAGCACATCGCCGGCCGTGGCGGCGACCACCTCGAGCTCGAGCGCGCCCGGTTTGAGCCGCAGCCCCTTCTCCTTGTTCTTGCCGCAGAGCAGCGGCTTGCCGTGCTCGACAAGCACCTGAGCCTCGGCGGCGACTTCCTTGCCGGTGATGTGCTCGAACACCGCGTCGTTGAAGACGACACAGTTCTGCAGGATTTCGACGAACGACGCGCCGCGATGCGCGTGCGCCCGTTTCAACGTCGTGATGAGATGCGCCTGCAGCGTGTCGATCGAGCGCGCGACGAACCGCGCCCCCGCGCCCAGGGCGAACGCGCACGCCGAGACGGGGTTTTCGATCGAGCCGAGGGGCGTCGAAGGCGAGCGCGTGCCGCGCCGCGACGTCGGCGAGTACTGGCCCTTGGTGAGACCGTAGATCTCGTTGTTGAACAGGATGATGTTCAGGTCCACGTTGCGGCGCAGCACGTGCAGCATGTGGTTGCCGCCAATGGACAGGCCGTCGCCGTCGCCCGTCATCACCCAGACGTCGAGCTCGGGATTCGCGAGCTTGATGCCGGTCGCAATCGCGGGGGCGCGCCCGTGCACGGTGTGGAAGCCGTACGTGGACATATAGTAAGGAAAGCGCGCCGCGCACCCGATGCCGCTCACGAACACGGTACGCTCGCGCACGAGCCCCAGCTCGGCGCATGCCTTCTGCACCGCCTTGAGGATCGCGTAGTCGCCGCAGCCCGGACACCAACGGACTTCCTGATCCGAAGCGTAGTCTTTGGGAGCGAGTTGGGCGTCGGTGATGGTGGTAACGGTCATCCGGCCTCACCTCCGAATCCCTTCCCCTCGGGGGGAGGGGGGGCGCCCCCCCGAATTCTTTGCACGATATCGGTCACGCGGAACGGCTTTCCGGTGACTTTGCTGAAGCCTTCCGCGTCAATCAGGTACTCTGCCCGGAGCAACTTTACGAGTTGCCCGTTGTTCATCTCCGGGACGACGACGCGGTCGTAGCGCTTCAGCAAGTCGCCCAGATTGCGCGGGAAGGGGCTTAGGTACCGCACGTGAATGTGCGCCACATCCCGGCCCTCAGCGCGCGCGATCTGCACGGCGCGATGAATCGCGCCGAATGTCGAGCCCCAGCCAACGACCGCGAGCTTCCCATGATCGTCGCCCAGCGAGACGCTCTGCAGCGGAATGTCGTTCGCGATGCCGGCGATCTTGTCCGCGCGCGCCTTCGTCATGCGGGCGTGGTTGTCGGGATCGTATGAAATATGGCCTGAGTCGTAGTCCCGCTCGAGACCGCCGATGCGATGCTCGAGCTCTGGCGTTCCCGGCTTGACCCACGGCCGCGCCAGCGTCTCGGGATCGCGCAGGAACGGATGGAATCCCTCCGGCTCCGTGCGGTAGGTGACGGGGAAGCGCGGCAGCTCCGCTTCGCGCGGGATGAGCCACGGCTCGGCCGCGTGCGCCAGATAGCCGTCGCTCAAGACGATCACCGGCGTCATGTACTTCGTGGCCAGGCGCACCGCCTCGATCGCGACGTCGAAACAGTCGGCCGTCGACGCCGGCGCGAGTACCGCGAGCGGCGCATCGGCGTTGCGGCCGTGGACCGCCTGAAACAGATCCGACTGCTCGGCCTTGGTCGGCATGCCGGTGGATGGTCCCGCCCGCTGGGAGTCGATGACGACCAGCGGCAGCTCGGTGGCGATCGCGAGTCCCAGGATTTCGGTCTTCAGTGCGATGCCCGGTCCAGAGCTCGACGTCACGCCAAGCGCGCCGGCATAGGACGCACCCAATGCCGCGCCGCTGGCAGCGATTTCATCCTCGGCCTGGAACGTGATCACGCCGTAGGCGCGCAGATTGGCGAGCGTGTGCAGCAGCGCGGACGCCGGCGTGATGGGATAGCCCGCGAACACCATCTTCTCGATCCCGGCGGCGCGCAGTCCCGCCACGAGCCCCCAGGCGAGGCCTTCCGTGCCGCTGACGGTCCGGTAGCGTCCGGCCCGTACCGCTGCCTTCGGGACGACGTACCCGACCATGTGCTCCGTCATCTCGGCGGTCTCGCCGAACGCGTGCCCCGCGTTGAGGGCCGCGATGTTCGCGGCCGCGATCACCGGCTTCTTCGCAAACTTCCGCTGCAGCCACTCGATCGTGGCGGTGCGCTCGTGCCCGTACATCCAGAGCAGCAGGCCCAACGCCCACATGTTGCGGCAGAGATGCGCTTCGCGCGACGAGAGCCCGTGCGGCTTGACGGCGTCGGCGGTGAGCTTCGTGATGTCGAACTTGAGGACCTGATACTTGGCGAGCGAGTCGTCCTCGAGCGGATTGCCGGCGTATCCCGCCTTCCCGAGGTTGCGCTCGTTGAACGCGGCGGTATCCACGATGACCGTACCGCCGACCTTCAGATCGTTCACCTCGACGGTCAGCGCCGCCGGATTCATCGCGACGAGCACGTCCACCGCGTCGCCCGGCGTCATCACATCGGTGCCACCGAAATGAATCTGGAACGCCGAGACGCCGAAGGTCGTGCCGGTTGGGGCGCGAATCTCCGCCGGAAAGTCGGGGAAGGTGGAGAAGTCGCTGCCGGCGAGTGCGGTCTCGAGCGTGAACTGGCTGCCGGTCACCTGCATCCCGTCACCCGAGTCCCCGGCGAATCGGATTACGACCGAGTCGCGGGTTTCTCGTCCGGAGCGGGAGACTGCTGAAGTGGCCATGTCCCCAATCTATATGATGTTTCGGAGCACGAACCACACGTTCGCGGGGCGTTCGGCAAGCCGCCGCATATACCAGGCGAACCAGGCGCTGCCGTAGCTAATCAGAACGCGCACCTTGGCGCCCATCGACACGAGCTTCCGCTGCTCCTCCGCGCGGATCCCGTAGAGCATGTGAAACTCGTAGGCCGACGGATCGAGGCGCTGGGCCACCGCCGCCTTGCGGATCGACTCGATGAGCGGAAGGTCGTGGGTCCCGAATACGGGCTTCGCGCGCTGGCGCGCCGCCTCGCCGAGCAGTCGTTGGGCGAGCTGCCGGTAGTTCTCGTCGACGTCGTGCTTCTTCGGGAACGCCACGCCGGGCGGCTCGTTGTAGGCGCCTTTGACGAGCCGGATCGCGGGCGCCAGCGCCAGAAGGCCTTCGAGATCCTTGGCGGTGCGGTGCAGATAACTTTGCAAGCACACCCCGACGCTCGGCCACTCGGTCTTGGCGCGCCGGTACACCTCGAGCGTCGCATCGACGTACCGTGACTCCTCCATGTCGATCCACAGGAAGGAGCGCGCCTGCTCGGCACGCGCGGCGAGCTTCAGGACGTCCTGGACGCAGCCCTCCTTGCTGGCGTCGAGGCCCAGGTGCGTCAGCTTGACCGACACGTGCGCCGGCAGCTTGCGCCGCTGAATCTTTTCGAACACGCCGAGGTAATGATCGCGAACGGCGGCCGCTTCCGCGCGGTTCGTGACCTGCTCGCCGAGCTCCGTGAGTACCGTGCCCAGGCCGGCCTTGCCGAATTGACTCGCCGCCTCGAGTGCGTCGTCGAGTGTTTCACCCGGCATGAAGCGCTTGACTGCGCGCTGGAAGAAGCGGCGCTCGCGCAGCTGGCGGGCCAGCCATTGGCTGCGGGATGCCTTGAGGAGGAGACTGCGTGCGAATCCCATGTAGGGATAGTGTAGTGTATCGTTCGTTCATGCCAGCACAGCGTTTGATACTGATCATTTCTCTGACCCTCGCCGCCTGTACTCCCCCGCGTGTCGGGGTCGCTGCGGGCGGAGCCGAGACGCGGGCCGCGCCCGAAGAGAGTTGCCTGCTCTCGACCGGCGCCGTTGCAACCCGGTCGCCGACCATCACGATCGGCCTCATTGACGCCGTCGACCCGCGCCACGCGCCGATCCCGCGCAACGACGCCGAGCGGATCGTGTTCCGCCACCTGTACGAGACGCCGGTGCGGATCGACTGCGAGGGGCATATCCTCCCCCAGCTCACAGAGCGGTGGGCGAAGGACGACGGCGGCCGGCGCTGGACGTTACGCCTGCGTGACGACGCGAAATTCTGGGACGGTGCCCCGGTTGCGGCCCAGGATGTCGTGTTCGGCAAGGGCGGCGTCGGCTACACTCTCGGTGCGCTCGACGCGCGCACGGTGACATTGGCGTTTGCGAAAGAACGCGATGACGTGCCGTCGCTGCTCGCTGATCCGGGGTTGGCGGTGACGAAGCCGGCACCCGATTCGAGCTGGCCGATCGGCACGAGCGCGTATTGGGCGACGAGCGGCACGACGACGCCGCAGGAGATCCGGGCGCACAGCGCCCGGGGTGACACGATCGTGTTCAAGTTCGCGACGAGCGGCGACGCGCGCGATTTGCTCGATGCGGGCGTCGATCTCCTCGTCACGCGCGACCGCGCGTTGCGCGACTACGCGGCGACACTCAAGGATCTCACCGTGGTCGCGCTCCCCTGGGATCGCACGTACGTCTACGTCACCGCCGAGGCCGGCGGCACGCGGTTCGACGGACTGGAGCAGGCGGTGCGCGCGGAAGCGCGGCGCGCCGAGGGCGTGTTCTGGGGGCTCGATCTGCGCGGCTGCGGCATCGGCGGCATAGGCGGCGCGGGAGCGGCGGGGGGCGGGGGCAGCTCACCAGTTGCGTCCACGGGTCAGCGGCGCATTCTGTATTCGCGGTCCGATCCCACTGCTCGCGAGCTGGCGGGACGGCTCGCGGCGTTGACGCATGCCGTCGCGACGGCGCGCGCGTCTGATGACTTCAGCGCGGCGCTCGCCGGCGGCAAGGACTGGGGCTACGTGGTCGTGCTCCCGCGCGTACCGGCCGATGTCTGCCGTGCCGCCAAGGATCTGTTGCCGTCTTGGCCCGCTACGTTCACGGCGCTGGTGGATACCCGTCCCACCGCGATCGTGCGGCGCGGTGTCGGGCGCTGGACCGTGGATCAAGATGGGACGGTGCATCTCGCTCCATGAAATTCCGTACCCGCCTCCTCATCTCGTTCGGGGTGGTGGTAACGATTCCGCTGCTCGTATTCGGCCTCGGCATCCGGCGCGAGATGTCGAAGCGCGTCACCGCGGAATACGAGCGGCGCGTCGCGGCGCTGGTGGGCGTGATCAACGCGGATATCTCGAGGGAGAGCGACCGCACGGCAGCCCGCCTTGCTGCCCTGAAGAGCTCGCTCGCCAGCGACAACCGCTTCCGCGGCGTGGTCGTGCGCGGTGAGGATCGTGCCTACGCGCTCGACTATGCGGGCGAGGCGATGCGGCTGGCGGGCCTCGACTTCCTGCAAATCCAGGACGACGAGGGGCGAGTCGTGTCCTCCGGGCACTTCCGGAACGAGTACGACCGCCTGGGTCCGGCTGTGCCTGTTGGAGGTCCCGCGCTCGTACGCGCGGCGACGGCGGAGGGTCCAGTCCTCGTCCTCGTGACAAGCGATTCGCTGCGTATCGGCAACCGTCGACTCAGGCTCCTTGGCGGGATTGCTGCCGACTCGCAGTTTCTCGCCCGCCTCGAGCGCGATCCGGAGCTTGGTGTCGGGCTCGCGTTGCCACGGGCCAGTACCGACGCGGACTCCGGCACGCTCGTCGTCGGTGAAGTCACCCTTCCGTATATAGACGCGGTCGACGGACCGGGGCGGGTGGAGCAGGCGCGCATCGTCGTCACCCGCTCGTCGGCGCTCCTGACCGCGCTACAGCGCAACGTGAATCTGTGGTTTGCGGCCGCGGTGCTCGTCGCCGCACTCGCCGCCCTCTTGCTGGCCGGCTGGCTCTCTACCCGGATCAGCGAGCCGGTCGAAGCCGGCTTCCGCGACATGGAGCGCCGCATCGCGATCGGCGACCTCGCCCGTCAGGTGAATCACGACGTGAAGAACGGGCTCGCGCCGCTGCGCAACGTGTTTCGACATCTTACGCAGGTGGCACGAGAGAAACCGGCGGCGCTGCCCGAGGTTTTCGCTGAACGACAGGGGACGGTGGAATCGAGCATCAACTATCTCGAGACGCTCGCCGCGAACTACGCTAAGCTGTCTCCGCAGGCCGAGCGAAAAGCCACCGACGTGAACGCGGTCGTGCGCGAGACAATTGGCGCTTCGGGTTCGGTCCGCACCAAACTCGCGGACGGCCTGCCGGCGGTCTCGGCCGACGCGCTCGTATTGCGGCGTGTCATCGAGAACCTGGTGAGCAACGCCGTCGAGAGCCTCGAGGGGAAGAGCGGCACGGTGACGGTCACGACCGAACGCGGGAACGGCATGGTGCGCATTGCGGTGAGCGATACGGGCCGCGGGATGAGCAAATCCGAGCTGGACCGCGCGTTCGACGATTTCTACACGACCAAGCCTGGCGGGACAGGGCTCGGCCTTTCGATTGTGAGACGGCTCGTGCTCGATTCGAACGGCTCGCTGAAGGTCGAGACGGAGCCAGGGCTGGGGTCGAAGTTTATCGTGGAGATTCCCATACTCTCATGACCCTCGTCCTCATCGTCGACGACGTCCCCACCATGGCGGAGCAGTACGCCTACGACCTCAAGCGACTCCGCGGTTACGAAACGCTCATCGCTAAAAGCGGCCGTACGGCGCTCGAAAGCCTGACGCGCGACTCGGTGGACTGCGTCATCCTCGATCTCGAGATGCCGGGGATGGACGGCTTCGAGGTGCTGCGCTCGGCGGAGCGGCTGGGACTGCGTGTGCCCATCATCGTCTACACCGGAACGGGCGACTACGACCGTTGCGCGCAGGCGATTCGTCTCGGCGCCGACAGCTTCATCGACAAGGCCGAGCCGATGGAGCGCGTGGCGCAGGAAGTGGAGAACGCGATCGAACGGCGCCGGCTGACCGCCGAGGTCACGCTGCTGCGCCACGGGTTCGGGCTCGAATCGCCGCTCGTCGGCACGAGTCCCGCATTGGCGAAGCTCAAGGAGGGGATCGTCCGTGTCGCGCCCGTGCCGAGCCCCGTGCTCGTGGTCGGCGAGAGCGGGACGGGCAAGGAGCTCGTCGCGCGCGAGCTGCACCGGCTCGGCGCGAACCCCAAGGGCCCGTTCGTCGCCCTCAACAGCGCCGCGCTGCCGCACGAGCTCGTCGAGAGCGAGCTGTTCGGCCACGAGCGCGGAGCATTCACCGGCGCCAACGCGACCCGCAAGGGCGCGTTCGAGGCGGCCAGCGGCGGGACGTTGTTCCTGGACGAGATCGGCGACCTGCCGCCCGCGGCACAGGCCAAGCTGTTGCGCGTGCTCGAGGAGCGTAAAGTCACCCGCTTGGGTGGCAACAAGGCGATAGATGTGAGCACGCGTGTCCTTGCCGCGACGCACCGCGATCTCGAGAAAGAAGTTGCCGAGGGACGGTTCCGCGAGGATCTGTTCTATCGGCTGAATGTGCACGTCCTGCGCGTGCCGCCGCTGCGCGACCGATTGTCCGACGTTCCCGCGCTGGTCGAGCACCTCGTGGCCGCGACCTGTGCGCGTTTCGGCATGAAGACGAAGAGCGTGGCGCCGGACGCCGTCGAGGCGCTCATGGCCTACGACTGGCGGCGCAACAACATTCGCGAGCTACGGAATGTGATCGAGCGTATGCTCATCTCGGCGGATGGAGACGAGCTTACGCGCGCGGCCGTGCCGCAGGAGATCCGCGCGGGCACGCCGCACGCCGCACGTCCTCCGACGCACCGCGCACGTTCGAGGAGCAGAAGGTCGAGGCAGAGCGCCAGATCGTCATTCAGGCGTTGGAGCGCAATGACTGGCACGTCACCAAGACTGCGAAGGAGCTGGGCTTATCGGATCACGCCAGCCTCCTAAAAATCATGCGTCGCCTCGGTGTCCAGCGAGACGCTTCCTAAGGGCGTCGAGCGTGTTCGTCGAGACACAATCGTCGAACAACAGCGTTGTAACTCAACCACTTAGCGAACGGTCCATGGTCTGCTTTTCCTCCTGGTGAACCCAACTCCCCGGAGGAGCCATGTCGTATCAATTCGAGCTGAATCAGTCCAATCGTTCGCTGCGATTCCCGGTCATTCTGATGGCTGGGATCGTGAGCGCCGCAATCGCCGTCTATGCCTTTGCCGCCTGCGGCGAGCGCCACCCCGACCAGGCTCGCGCCAGTGAGCCGGCGGGATCGACGACGTCCACGACGGTCCCGGTCAACAACGTCAGTACCGGCAGCACCACGAAGCCGGCGCTCGTGATCAGCGGTCCGGTCACATTCGAGATCGCGGATTCCGCCTATCGCGAACGCCGCTACGATGACGCCACCGTCCTCTTCAAGACCTACACCGAGAGCCGACCCGGCAATGCCTGGGGCTACTATATGCTCGGCCTGTCCGCGTGGAAGTCGGGCGATCGCGTGCAGGCGGAGAGCGCGTTCGTACAGGCGCTCACGCTCGACTCGACGCACGTGAAGAGTCACCTCAATCTGAGCCGCGTGTTGCTCGAGTCAGGCCGGCCGGAGAGCGCCCTCGTGCACATCGAAGCCGCGATTGCGCTCGACTCGAGCTCGAGCGAGCCGCTGCGGCTGCAGGGACGGGCATTCGAAGCGCAGGGCAAGACCGATGACGCCATCGTCGCCTACCGCCGAGCCATCGTGAAGAACGACAGCGACACCTGGGCGATGAACAACCTGGGCGCGCTGTACATCCGGCTCCAGCGGTTCGAGGACGCGATCGGTCCGCTGGCTCGCGCCAACGAAATCGAGGACAAGGTCGCCACGTTCCACAACAACCTCGCCATGGCGCTGGAGCTGACGGGGCGCTACCAGCAGTCAGTCGAGCAGTATCGCGCGGCGCTGGCGATCGAGGGGACCTACGGCAAGGCTGTGTCCAACCTGCAGCGTGTCGAGGTGGTCAAGCAGGATCCGTCGATTATATCCGTCGACCTGACGGAGCGGTCGAAGCAGTTCCAGGATCAGATCACGAAATGGTAGTGCTAATTGTCGGCGAGCCGCCTCAAGAATCGGTTGAGGCGGCTTTCGCTGCTGTGCGGATCCTCGCCGATGTAGTCGACACGCGCTTCGATGAGGGCGGCGTGCAGCTCGGTGCGCGCTTCCGCGGCGCGGAGGCACAGCGATGCTTCTTCAGGGGCGGAAGCCTCGAGTAGATCGGCCGCCAGCGCGAGCATGCGGCCCGCGAACGTGACGTACGCGCGCACCATCCCGCGACCTTCGCCGCCGTGCTCGACCCACTCGGGGAAGCAGCCGGCCCACCACAGCGCCAGAGCCGCCGCGTCGGCTGCGGCCTCGGCTTGCGCGACCGTGCCTTGCGGCAGCGCGGCGACGTAACGCCACCATTCCGACATGCCGTTTTCGCCCTGCGCGATGGCGCGCTGCGACTGCGAAGTCGCAAAGACGACGGGCAGCGTGGCGGCGTAGTCGGCGAGCAGGATGTCGGTCACGCCACGCGTCCGCAGCTGGGCGCGAATCGGGATGTACCACAGCAGGGTGAGGGGCAGCGGAGCAGGCGCGCCGCCGCGGCCGAGGACAGCCTCGAGAGCCGCGGGCGAATCGAGGACCGTGTCGACGGCGCCCGCTTGCAGGGCTGCGTCGGCTTCGCGTCCTTCCGAGACATCCATCCGTGCGATCTCGCCAACCAGACAGGCGAGGTCGCCGCGGGTCAGTTGGCGATGGATGATGGGCCTGATCATGCTTCCCTCCTTACGGCGTTGAGAGAGGCAAAGATGATGCCGGTCATCTATCTGACTATTATGTAATGCGTTAGGCTAGAAATCCTCTCCTATTGTGTGGACACTTCGCTGAGGAAAGCTGCAATGAGACACGCGTAGCGGGCGTGAGGCTGCTCACTAAGCACTCGGGGCCTTGGAGTGCTAAGGCAGCCGGTTTATGTTCCCGCTCCCATGAAAGCCACAGACATTCGCAAAGGTCACGTCCTGATGATCGACGGCCAGCCGTGCCGGGTCATGGACTTCACGCACCGCACGCCCGGCAACCTCCGGGCATTCGTGCAGGTACGTTTCCGCGGTCTGGTTTCGGGCAACACGTTCGATCAGCGCCTCGCCGCGACTGATTTTCTCCAGGAAGCCCGCCTCGACACGAAAGAGATGCAGGTCCTCTACCAGGATCAGGGCGGCGTGCATGTGATGGATCAGCAGACCTACGAGCAGTTCACGCTCGACGAGCGCGCGGTGGGGGAGGACACGCCCTGGCTGCAGCCCGAGATGGTGGTGCAAGTGGAGTGGCTGGACGGACGGCCCATCGCGATCGAGCTGCCGCCGGTGATCGAGCTGAAGGTGGTCGACACGTCGCCGGTGATGAAGACGGCGACGAAGACCGCGAGCACCAAGCCGGCGAAGCTATCGAATGGCGTGACGGTTCAGGTGCCGGAGTTCATCTCACCGGGCGAGACGGTGCGTGTCGACCCGCGCTCCGGCCAGTACCTGGAGCGGGCGAAGTAAGCTCGGCGTAGCGATAGCACGTCACCAGGTGGTCATTGACCATTCCAACCGCCTGCATGAACGCGTAGCAGATCGTCGGCCCCACAAATCGAAAGCCCCGCTCGACCAGCGCCTTGCTCATCGCGGCTGATTCCTTCGTCTCGGCCGGCAGCCCGCGCAGCGTCTTCCAGGCGTTGACTTTGGGCTTCCCGCCGACAAACTGCCAGAGAAACTGATCGAACGACTCGCCCGCGTCCTTCATCTTCAGAAACGCGCGCGCGTTGCCGACCGCGGATTTCACCTTCTGCTTGTTGCGCACAATGCCCGGATCTCGGAGGATCTTGGCGATGTGCCGGGCACCGTACCGCGCCATCGTGTCCGGGTTGAATCCATCGAAGGCTTTGAGAAATGCATCGCGCTTGCGGAGGATGATCGCCCAGGAAAGTCCGGCCTGGAACCCATCCAACACGAGCTTGCCGAACAGTTGCCGGTCATCGTGCACCGGCACGCCCCATTCTATGTCGTGGTAGGCGATCATCTGCTCATTCGAGGTTGACCAGCCGCAGCGATTATCCATGGCCCAAAGCTAGAAGCCGCAACGACGAGAGGCCAGGAAGACGGTCCCGGCCTCTCGTGCTCAACGCGTGGAGCCCAACTCCCCTAGTGGGTTACGACTTGAGACTCCGAGCTTACGGGACGATCCGCCACCTGCTTCGACGATCCCTCGCGGATGATGATCAGGAACTTGGAGGTCCGCCAGAAATCGACCGGCGACGTGATCGTGAGGCTCGGCACGCCGCGGTATTTGTTGTGGTCGCGCTCTTCGGCGATGTACGACAGATCCTGCAGCGACGCGACGCGGTACTCGGCGCTGGCGCTCGGCAGCGGAATCTGCGTCACCTGCCGCGTGTCGATCGCGGTGAACAAGCTGGGGTCGAGGTTGCGCGCCGGCTGCAGCGTCTTGCCCGTGCGCCACAGAATGAACAACACCCGGCCGCCGCCCTGCTCAGTGAGAATGCCCCTCTTCTTGAGCTCGTCCTTCGAGCCGATGATGTAGTATCCGGTCGCCAGGCTGTCCCTCAGCGCGACGTTCTCTACGGTCAGCGTGTTGACCCGGTCGGTCAACAGATCGATCGTGGTCTTCTGCGATGCGATCACCGACTGAAGGTTGCCGACCGTGGAGTCGAGCGTCGCGCGCAGGCTGTCCGACAACGTCGTCAGGCTCTTGATCCGCTGGCGGCTCTCGTTCAGCGCGCTCTCGGTTTCGCGGACGCGCGTCACGACGTAGCGCAGCTTGGCGAGCAGCGTGTCGTTCGACGCGGTGATCGGGCTCTCGCTCGAGACGTGCAGACGATTGTTGCGGATCTTCGCCTTGGCGAGCTCCGTGTTGACGTCGCTGATGAGTCGGGAGCTGATGGCTACTTCCTGCATCAGACTGTCCTTCTGCGCATTGGCCTGCTCCAGCTCCGCCAGTTTCCGCTCCGTCTCGGCCGACGTGCCACAGGCGGCCAGGGCGAACACGACACTCACGACTACAAATTTCAGCTTCCTCATCGGGACAACTCCCCCATCGATCATGGTGAGACTAGTTTTTGCCGCGATGCTGCGGCTGCACGTCGGCACGTCCGGCTACAACTTCCCGGAATGGAAGGGAAGCTTTTATCCACCCAAGCTCCCGAGCGCCAAGTGGCTCGAGTACTACGCCCGACAATTGGGCACGGTCGAGATCAATTACACGTTTTACCGCATGCCCAACGCCAAGACGATCGCCGGTTGGGACGCGGCGACCCCGGCGGGATTCACCTTTGTTCTGAAGGCGCCGCAACGTATGACCCACTTCATGCGTCTGCGAAACATCGACGAACCACTTCGCCTCTTCCTCGATACCATTCGCAAGCTTAACGCCAAACTGGGGTCGGTACTATTTCAACTACCCCCCAATTTTACGAAAGACCTCGGCAGGCTCGGTGATCTACTCACACAATTGCCACCGGATGTCCGCGCCGCCTGTGAGTTCCGTCACGCATCGTGGTGGTCAGACGACGTCTATGACCTGCTGCGCGGTACGAACACGGCGCTGTGCATCGCGGATACAGAGGAAGGGACGACGCCGCTCGTGACAACCGCGGACTTCGGGTACGTGCGGCTGCGCGATGAGGGCTACTCGAGCGAGGGGTTGCAGGCATGGAAGCAAAGAGTCCAGGACCTGGGTCAGTCCTGGACTGATGCGTACATCTTCTTCAAGCACGAGGAAAAAGGCATCGGCCCCAAGCTGGCGGCCGAGTTCCAAGCGCTGTTCGGTTAGCGCTTCCCGGCGACTTTGCGCCGCTTCGCCGGCTTCTCCTTTTCCTCCGCCGGCGCACTCTCGAGACTCTGCTTCAACGCCTGCATCAGGTCGAGCACCTTGGTCTTCGGCGCTTCCTCCGGCTGTTCGGTGATTTGTTTGCCTTCGACCTTGCGCTCGATCTGTTCCATCATGCGCTCGCGCACGTTGTCCTTGTACTTCTTGGCGTCGAACTCCTCGATGGCCGCCTGGTCGATGAGCTTGATCGCGAGGTCGAGCTCGGGCTTCTTCACCTCGACCTTGGGGATCGGCACCTCGGCGATGTCACGGATCTCGTCGGCGTAGCGGAGCTGTTCCATCACCAGTCCACCCTTCAGCGGCCGGACCATGATCAGGTACTGCTTGCCGCGGGCGGCGTACTGGCCGATCGCGACGCGCTTGGTCTTCTCGAGCGCTTCCGCCAGCAGCTTGTACGCGCGCTCGCCGCCTTTGTCGGGACCGAGGAAATACGTCCGGTCGAGGTAGATGCGATCCACCTGCTCGGCGGGCAGGAATTCCCGGATCTCGACGGCGCCCGTCCCGCGCTCCTCGAGCGCCTTCAGCTCTTCGGGCGTGAACGTGACGTATTGCCCCTTCTGGAACTCGTAGCCTTTGATCATGTCGCTGCGTTCGACTTTTTCGCCGTCTTTCACGCAGACATACTGCTGCTTCAGGCGTGAGCCATCTTTCTTATGGAGCATGTTGAACGAGATTGCGGCCTTCGACTCGCCGGCAGCGAAGAGCTGCACGGGCACGGACACGAGGCCGAACGAGACCGTGGCGGAACCGATGGAATGGGCGGCCATATGAGGGTATGATACGCGTCCATGCCCACCCGTCGGAAGACCCAGCAAGAAGATGGTGACGCGCTCAGCACATACCGCGCGAAGCGCGCGTTCGATCAGACGCCCGAGCCCGGCGGGTTAGTCCCCACAGCGGGTCCGAAACAGGGTGGTCTGCTGATCGTGCACATGCACGACGCGACGCGGCTGCACTGGGACCTGCGGCTCGAGATGGACGGTGTGCTCAGGTCGTGGGCCGTTCCCAAGGGACCCTCCGCCAACCCCGCCGACAAACGGCTCGCCGTGAAGGTCGAAGACCACCCGCTCGAGTACGGCGACTTCGAGGGCGTGATCCCCGAGGGCAACTACGGCGCCGGCACCGTGATCGTGTGGGACCGCGGGATCTGGGAGCCGCTCGAAGATCCGCACGAGGGACTCGAGAAGGGCAAGCTGCTGTTCAACCTGAGGGGCTACAAGCTGCACGGCCGCTGGACGCTGATCAAACTCAAGAAGACCGAGAAGGAGTGGCTCCTCATCAAGGAGCGCGACCAATACGTCTCGACCGAGCCATACTCGAACGAATCTGTTCTTTCGGGCCTCACGAATGACGAGCTCAAGAACGCGAAGCAACGCGCCGAGCCGATCAGAAAGGAGCTGGAGAAGCTCGGCGCCCTGAAGCGCACGCTGCGGGTCGAGGACACAGAGCTGATGCTGGCGGAGACGCGCGAGGAGCCGTTCTCCAAGGACGGCTGGATCTTCGAGGTAAAGCTCGACGGGTATCGCATGCGCGCCGCGAGCGAGGATGGCGAGCCGATTCTGTATTCGCGCAAAGGTCTCGAGTACACGGAGTCGTTTCCGGAGATCGCGCGGGCGGTCAAGGCGATTCCGTTCGACGGCGTGATCCTCGACGGCGAGCTGGTCGTTCTCAACGAGGCGGGGAGGCCGAACTTCAATATGCTCCAGGCGCGTGCCAGGCTCGGCGCGCGCGAGGCGAAGCGGGCGGCGATCGAGGCACCCGCGACGCTCTACGTCTTCGATCTCCTGGCGTTCGGAGGCTACGATCTCCGCAAGCTGCCGCTCGTCAAGCGCAAGGAGATTCTCCGTAAGATCCTCCCGCAGACGGGCCCACTCAGGTATTCGGAGCACTTCGAGAAGAACGGCGAGGCGCTGTACGAGCAAGTCGTGAAGCTCGGACTCGAAGGCATCATGGCGAAGAAGGCGGACAGCCCGTATCGGAGTGGCCGCTCCGGCGACTGGCTGAAGATCCGCGCCGACCGGATCGACGACTTCGTCGTCGTCGGCTTCACCAAGCCCAAAGGCGCGCGCGGCGGTTTCGGCTCGCTGCACGTCGGCGCGTACCAAGACGGCAAGCTCATTTACTGCGGCCGAGCGGGGTCGGGGTTCACGGGCGATCAGCTCGACGAGATCAGCGCCGAGCTGCAGCCGCTCGTTCGCGCGACGCCGCCGTGCGAGCCGCCGGAGCATGGCGCGCTGCCGAAGGGACCCGATCACACGTGGGTCGAGCCGAAGTTGATCTGCGACGTGAGGTACAAGGAGATGACGAAGGACAGGCTGCTGCGCCAATCAGTCTTCGTGCGCTTCAGGGATGATAAGAAACCGGAGGACGTGGTGATGCCTGGATCTAGGAGTCAGGAGTCGGGAGTTGGGGATACCAGGCCCCCGTCTCCTGACTCCAAACTCCCGGCTCCTCGAGAAGTCAAGTTCTCGAACCTCGACAAGATCTTCTGGCCCGTCGAGAAGTACACCAAGGGCGACCTGATCGAGTACTACCGCTCGATAGCGCCGTGGTTGCTGCCGTACATCAAAGACCGGCCGGTCGTGCTGACGCGCTACCCGGACGGGATCGACGGCAAATCGTTCTATCAGAAAGACGCGCCCGGCTTCGCGCCGGACTGGATCCAGACGATTCCGATCTGGAGCGAGGACACGCAGCGCGACATCTCCTACTTCGTCTGCAACGACGTCGAGTCCCTCGTGTACCTCGTGAACCTCGGCACGATCCCGCTGCACATGTGGATGAGCCGGATCGCCGATCTCACCAAGCCCGATTGGTGCCTGATCGATCTCGATCCCAAAGATGCGCCGTTCGAGCACGTGATCACGCTCGCGAAAACGATGCGCAAGCTGTGCGAAGAAGTGGAGATGCCGGCGTTCGTGAAGACGACAGGCAAGTCAGGCCTGCACATCATGCTGCCGCTCGGCCGGCAGATGACGTATCAGCAGTGCCTCCAGTTCGCGATGCTGTTCGCCCGGCTCGTCACCGACCGACATCCCGACATCGCCACGACGGCGCGCACGATCAGCAAGCGCGAAGGAAAGGTCTACGTCGATGCGTTCCAGAATCGCGCCGGCCAGCTCATGGTCTCGGCCTACAGCGTACGGCCGTCGCCGGGCGCGCCGGTGTCGATGCCGATCGAGTGGGACGAGGTCAACGGCAAGCTTCACAACAGCAACTGGAACATCAAGAACGCGCTGAAGCGGATGCAGAAGCTCGGCCACGATCCGGTCGTCAAAGTGCTCGAGACCAAGCCCAAGCTCATGGGCGTGCTCGAGCGCCTAAACAAGCTCATTGGCGAAGACTGACGCGCAGTATCTCTACGTCTTCGCGCATGGCGCGGGCGCCGGCATGAACCATCCGTTCATGACGGCCGCGGCGGCGGCGCTCGAGGCGCGCGGCGTCGCGACCCATCGTTACGAGTTTCCCTACATGCAGGCGAAGAAAAGCCGGCCGGATCCGCCGGCCGTGGCCGAGGAAGCCGTGCGCAAGGCGGTAGCGGAGGCCGCGCGGCAGCGTCCGGGATTGCCGATCTTTGCCGGCGGGAAGTCGTTCGGCGGGCGGATGACGTCGCAGGCGCAAGCCTCGCAGCCGCTGCCGGGGGTGCGGGGGCTCGTGTTCTTTGGGTTTCCGCTGCATCCCCCCGGCAGGCCTGGGTCGACTAGAGCCGAACATCTAAGCTCTATCGACATACCGCTGCTGTTTTTGCAGGGGACGCGCGACGAGTTCGCGCAGCTCGATCTATTAAGGCAGGTGGTCGAGGGCCTCGGCGACCGCGCGACGCTGCACCTTATAGAGGAAGGGGATCACTCGTTCAAGGTTCCCAGGCGCACAAGCAAGTCGGAAGCAGACGTGATGAACGAGCTGGCTGACACAATCGCAAGCTGGGGAGCTAGTGTGGTGCGAGCCTGACCCCGACGCTCACGTCCACGACGCTGCGTGCCCCGGTTGGTCCGTACGAAGCGGTCAATCCTTCCTTTGTTGGTGAGACGTGCCGGCCTGTCGCCGTAAACCACAGCGATGTCCGGGGATTTACTGACCAGCGCAGGCCGACGGCGCCGAGCCACGGGCGGGCGGGCCGCGACGCGAGGTCGTACTCGCCGAGCAAATAAGTCTGGTAGGTCGCGCCGAGGGACGAAGGAGCAGGGTAGGAGCTGTTGGCGGAGTAGCCGCCGAGGCCCAGCGTCGCCGCGGCGAACCAGCCCGGCGCCAGATAGTGACCCAGTTCCACGCTCACGCTGTTCGTCAACCCGGTGACTTTGGCTTCGATCGGGATCGTGAGCGCATCGCGCACGCGGTGCTCCCAGCGCACCTGCAGGCCAAGTGTGAGCGCCCACTGCAAAGAATCAGGCAGCAGTCGAAATTCCGCCGACCCCGTCACCGCGCTCTCGCGTGCGATGAAGATCACACCGCTCGAATCGAGGGCGAGATCGCCGTCGCCCCGCAGTGTCGTGTAGCGCAGATCCACAGTGAGCAGCCCGCGAGAACCGGCGGATCGTTGATAGGCGCCGCCCGCGCTGAAGGCGTCGGCATCCCACGTATCGGAAGCCGGATTGTCCGCTTCTTGCCGCGTGAGCCGCTCGCGCAGCCAGCTGCGCTCGGCAAACACGGTCCAGTTTCGCGTGCCCACCGACCAGCCCACGGTGGGCGTCGTCTCCTCGATGCGGCGATAGTAGAAGGAAAGGATGTCGAGCGGCGTGACGTCGCGCAGTCCTTCGAGCTGAATGACGAGTCCCTGGCTCGTGCGCTCGATCAGGTACACGGTCTCGGCGCGATTGCGCCAGCGCGCGTAGGGTCCGAGGCGGATCCGGCCGAGCTGGCGCGTCACGCCGAGCGTTGCGCCGGGAAGCGTGCGGCGGCTGCGGCGAATGAGCCCCGCGTTGATCGTCTCGCGCTCGAGCGCGTCGTAGCCGAGCGCGAGCCCAACGCCCCAGTTTCCCACTTGTGCGCCCACCGCGCCCTCGAGGCGCGCGCTGGTGAGTCGCGTTCCGGACAGACTTGTATCGAGAGTCACGAACGGACTCGTGGAGTACGGCTCGATCACATCGGAATAACCGCCTGGATCGAGTGTCTGCTGATCGACGCTCACATCTCCGATGAGTGCGATTCGTGGAGTGAGCGGGATCCAGCCGAGCGCGCCCGCGCGGCGGTGCACGTCGCGGCCGGGATCGAGCGGCCGGCGCAAGCTGCCGCTTTCGCGCGCCAAAGTGAGCGAGAAGTCGGTGAGCGTGTCGCTCAGCTCGGCGTGCAGCGCCGCGGGGTTTCCCGCGGTCCAGAACAAGCCGACGCGCGGTGATGGAAGGAGCACGCCGCCGCTGAGGGCTCCAACGAACGGCAGTCTGCGCGGCAGATCGGCGCGCTCCTCGACCGGGCTCCACGTCGCGAGCCAGCTCGGCTGCTCGGGCAGACCGGCGACCTGAGCGATCGCGGTGCGCGCGACCACGGCCATGCAAGCGACTACGACGCAGGTGCGCGCGAGGCTCAGTGCTCACCCCACGCGAGGCCGAGCGGCATCGAGACTTCGAGGCCGAATCGCGCCGACGCGAACAGCCGCGGCGCGGTGGTGCGCCCGCCGTAGCTTCCCACGCGGTCGAGCGTGTTGAAGGCGTAGAACGACAGCCGCCCGTCGAGCGGCAGGCTCTTGCTGACTTGCAGGCTCATCAGCCAATCGACCGGCGCTTCCTGCGGATTGTTGAGGACGCCGAGGCGCGGAATGCGGAGGTCGTGATACTGCGAGTCGGCGCGCTGCGCCGCCGGCACCGGCACCA
>JACXTT010005161.1_pt1 | contig 19072 bp, 14 predicted proteins | sample 9270951 | NCBI WGS metagenome assembly JACXTT01 (sample SAMN15532306, study PRJNA645909) | rock metagenome | isolation source: weathered quartz diorite | place: Puerto Rico | collected 2017-06-21 | reverse complement strand
GCGATGGTCGACCACGGGCTCGAGCCCGACTTCCCGCCCGCCGCGCTGGCCGAAGCCGGCGCCCTGTCGGACGGCGCGAGCGTGCCCGACGGCGCCGTCGACGACCTCCGCACGCTCCCCTGGTGCTCGATCGACAACGACGATTCGCGCGACCTGGATCAGCTCACCGTCGCCGACGCCCCCGCCGGCGGGTGCACGACGATCCGCGTGGCGGTGGCCGACGTGAGCGCGACCGTTGCACACGCCTCGGCGCTCGATCGACACGCCCGCACCAACACGACGTCGGTCTACACGCCGCCGCGGAACTTTCCCATGCTGCCCGACCGGTTGAGCACCGACCTGACCTCGCTCAACCCCGACGTGGACCGTCTCGCGGTGGTGGTGGAGATCCCGGTCGGCGACGACGGCGTGTGCGGTCCGTCGAAGGTCCACCGCGCGCTCGTGCACAACCACGCCAAGCTCGCCTATCCTTCGCTGGGCACCTGGCTCCAGGGCGACGGCCCGCTGCCGGCGGCGGTCGCGGCCGTTTCCGGGCTGGCAGAGAACCTGAAGCTCCAGGACGGGGTGGCTCAGCGACTGAAGGCACGTCGCCACGACCACGGCGCGCTCGAGCTGGAGACGGTGGAGGCGCGGACGGAGTTCGACGGCGACACCGTGAGCGGCCTCGAGGCGGAGACACCGAACCGCGCCAGGGACCTGATCGAGGACTTCATGATCGCGGCCAACGGGATCATCGTGCGCTTCCTCGAGACGCACCGGTTCCCCGTCCTGCGTCGCGTCGTGCGCTCGCCCGAGCGCTGGCAGCGCATCGTCGCGCTGGCCGCCGACAGCGGCGAGCGGCTGCCGGGCGAGCCCGACGCCCCCGCCCTGAACGCCTTCCTGCTCAGGCGGCGCGCGGCCGATCCGCTCCGCTTCCCCGATCTCTCGCTCACGATCATCAAGCTTCTCGGACGCGGCGAGTACGTGGCGAGCTTCCCCGGCCAGGCCGTCGTCGGGCACTTCGGTCTCGCCGTGAGCGAGTACACGCACTCGACCGCGCCCAACCGGCGCTATCCGGATCTCGTCACGCAGCGCCTCGTCCGCGCGGCGCTCGCCGGGCGGGACGTCCCGTACGCTCGCGACCAGCTCGGCGCGCTCGCCGCGGAGTGCACGCTCAAGGAGGACGGCGCCCAGAAGGTCGAGCGACTGGTCCGGAAGGCCGCCGCCGCGTGTCTCCTGTCGAGCCGGATCGGCCAGCGGTTCGACGGGGTCGTGACCGGCGCCTCGGAGAAGGGCACGTGGGTTCGCATCTTCGACCCGCCGGTGGAGGGTCGCGTCGAGCGCGGTCAGGAGGGGCTCGACGTGGGTGACCGCGTGCGCGTGCAGCTCGTGCGCACGAACCCGGAGCGCGGCTTCATCGACTTCGCGCGGGTCTAGACGCCGCGCTCGACAGCACTACGCGACTCGCCGGAGCCGCGGGAGCACCACCTGCGTGCGCGTCCCGTTGCCATCGCGACGCAGCGGCCGCCTGCGCGTGGCCGTGGCTTCCAGGCGTCCGCGCCACTGCCCGAGGCCCCGCCGGATGTAGCCGGGATCGAGCATGAGCGAATCGCAGATCACGATGAACGTGAAGGGAGCGTCGGCGTCGTCGGAGGCGAACCAGGTCTCGACCTCCCGGAAGAGACGCCGACCCCGCGTCCGTTCGTTTCCTGCCCATCGCTGAAACTCGAGGAGGGCGTCCGCCAGAACCGCGACCTGAAGCCGTTTCTCCGGCTGAATCCGGGCGCCTCCCCGCTGCCACTCCAGGAGCTGAGCGGGCAGGATGCTCTCCGGGGCGAGCTCGATGTCCAGGGGCTGCATCATCCGACCTCCTTGTCCCGTCGCTCGTCTCGAGCAACTCCCGTGCCGACCCGGAACCGCGGCGATGAAGCACCCCACGGGAGACGGGTGCCGATCCGTCGGCATCACTGCCGAAATCCTCGGCAGCATCGCCACCGGAGAGCATCCGTTGACCCGCTCCCGCGCGGCACCGATACTTCCCCGGGCGTGACGGACGGGCACGATCCCGGGTTCCGCGTCGAGCGGGTCGATCTGCAGGACGGCCGGGCCGAGCTGCGCTTCGGGGGCCAGCTCCGCTTCCGGCAGTGCTTCGCTTCTTGGCAGGGCGTGCGGCGCCTCGCCCGTCCTCCGGGAGCGCATCTGGCGTTCGACCTGACGGGCGTGGACCTGCTCGACGGGGCGGCGACCGCCCTCCTCCTCGAGCTGCGCGACGAGATCGTCGCGGAGGGCGGCCAGGCGGAGATCGTCGGCGCGCACGGCGGAGTTCGCGCCATGCTCGATCTCTACGGATCGCACCCGCCGAGACCGAGCCTGCACCCTCCTCGCGCTCGCATCGGCGTCCTGGACCAGATCGGTCGCGAGACGCTCGCGATGCTGAGCGAGAGCCATGCGCTCGACTTCCTCGGCGATGTGGCCGTCGCCGGGGCCCGGGCAGTCCGCGTGCCGCTGTCCGTCAACTGGCGGGAGCTGCCGCGGCTCATGGAGCGCGCCGGGGCCGACAGCCTCCCGATCGTCCTGGTCATCAACTTCCTGGTCGGCCTGGTCACCGCGTTCCAGGCCGCGGTGCAGTTGAAGCAGTTCGGCGCCAACATCTTCGTCGCCGACCTGGTCGGGCTCTCGGTCACCCGGGAGCTGGCGCCCCTGATGACCGCGATCATCGCCGCCGGCCGCTCGGGCGCGGCGTTCTCGGCCGAGCTCGGGACGATGCGGGTCTCCGAGGAGATCGATGCGCTCCGGACGCTCGGGCTCGATCCGTACGGCTTCCTCGTCTTCCCGCGCATCATCGCGCTCGTCCTCGTCCTGCCGCTACTCACGATCCTCGCGGACGTGATAGGCATCGCGGGCGGGCTCCTGGTCGCGATGCTCGGCCTCGACATCACCGCCAACGCGTACCTCATCCAGACGCAGAAGGCGGTGCAGCTCTGGGACGTGCTCTCGGGGTGCCTCAAGACGGCGTTCTTCGGCCTGAGCATCGCGCTCATCGCCTGTCAGCGCGGGCTCGCCACCCGGGGCGGGGCCGAGGGCGTCGGCCGGGCGACGACGTCGGCGGTGGTCACGAGCCTCTTCGCCATCGTGGTGGTCGACGCGATCTTCACGGTGCTCTTCAATGCCTTCGGTCGCTGAGCTGCCGATGATCGAGGCCGAGCGCCTGTCGGTGGGCTACGGCGACACCGTGGTGCTCGAGAACCTCGACTTCACGGTGCCGCGCGGCGACGTGTTCGCGGTCCTCGGCGGGAGCGGGAGCGGGAAGTCGACGTTGCTGCGGGCGTTGATCGGTCTCGAAGATCCCCTCCGGGGCACGATCCGCATCGCGGGCGCGCCGCCGCCCCGCGAGGGGCCCCCGGGCTACGGGGTCCTCTTCCAGTCCGGCGCGCTGTTCGGCTCGATGACCCTGGCGGAGAACGTGGCGCTGCCGCTCGGCAAGTGGACGAATCTCGACCCCCAGGCGATCGATACCATCGTCCGATCGAAGCTGCGCCTGGTGGGGCTCGAGGGGTTCGAGAACCATCTCCCGGCGGAGATCTCGGGCGGCATGAAGAAGCGCGCCGGCATCGCGCGCGCCCTGGCGCTCGATCCCTCGCTGCTGTTCCTCGACGAGCCGTCGGCCGGCCTCGATCCGGTGACCTCCGCGGAGCTCGACGACCTCATCGTGACCCTGAACACGAGCCTCGGGATGACGACCGTGATCGTCACGCACGAGCTCCGGAGCATCTTCGCGATCGTCAGGCACTGCATCATGCTGGACGGCGCGACGCGCGGGATCATCGCGCGGGGCGAGCCGGCGGCGCTCCGCGATCGGAGCGACCATCCCCAGGTGCGGGCCTTCTTCAATCCCCGGCCGCGCGCAGCGTGAGATGGCGACCACCGCGACCAACCACTGGAAGCTCGGGCTGTTCGTCCTGCTCGCCGTCGGGGCGCTGCTGGGCACCCTCTTCTGGCTCGGCGCGCGCCGGTTCCAGCGCGAGTCGTTTCCCGCCGTCAGCTACTTCGACGAGTCGGTGCAGGGCCTCGACGTGGGCTCGCCGGTCAAGTTCCGGGGCGTGACGGTCGGCACCGTGAGCGACATCACGATCGCGCCCGATCATCGCCACGTCCAGGTCACCGCCGACATGTACACCGATGCGCTGGTCCGCCTGGGTCTGAGGACCCGCGCGCCCCGGTCGGGCGAGGAGTTCGTCCCTCCCAACCTGCGGGTCCAGCTCGCCTCCGCCGGCATCACCGGCGTCCGCTTCATCCAGACGGACTTCTTCGACCCCGAGCGCTATCCGCCTCCGCGCCTCCCCTTCGAGCCGCCATGGAACTACGTTCCCTCGGCGCCGTCGACGCTCAAGAACGTGGAGGAGGCGGCGATCGAGATCATGAACCGCCTGCCCGCCCTCGCGGACCGCGCGAAGGACACGCTGGGCGACCTGCGGAAGGCGCTCGGGTCGATCGATCACCTCGCGGCCGATCTGGCGGCCCAGGATGGGTCCTTCAACCGCGCGCTGCAGGATCTGCGCGCCGCCGCGACGCGCGTCACCCGGGCGCTGGACGAGGCGAAGCTCGGCGCCACGACGGCGTCGGTGCGCGACTCGGCGGCCTCCGTGGGAGCGGCGGCGACCGGCGTCGGCGACGCGCGCGAGGAGCTCCAGGCGAGCCTGGTGGCGCTCCGCGAGGCGCTCGAGTCGGTGCGCACCCTGGCGGACTCCCTGGAGCGCGATCCGAGCGTCCTCCTGCGAGGGCCCCACGCCGACGGCGCGCCCCCGGTGAACGGTCGATGAGGGGCCGCGCGTGGCTCGTGACGCTCCTCGTGACGCTCGGAGGGTGCCTGCTGCGCACCGCGGAGCCGCCCCGGTTCTTCCGGCCCGGTTCGGCGATGCTCGAGTCAGCCGCGGACGACCAGTCCGACCGGCCAGCCACCGGCGGCGTCGCGATTCGCCTCCGTGCGGTCCGCAGCGAGCCCTTCCTGCGTGAGCGCATCGTGTGGCGCCTCTCCGAGGTCGAGTACGGCCTCTACGAACAGCGCCGATGGATCGACCTCCCCGCCCATTACGTCGACCGGGCGCTCCGGACCCGCCTCCGGTCCACGCCCGGTCTCCGGCTGACAGGGGATCCGCGGGCGGTCGGGCTGCACGTCGACGTGCTGGCGTTCGACGAGGTGCTCGCACCGGCGCACTCGGCAAGGGTGGCCCTGGCCGTCGCGCTGGAGGATCCCGTGTACGGCCGTCTCCTCGAGCGAACGTTCGACGCGGCGGTCGTCATCGGGGACGCCGAACCCGCCTCCGTGGCAACGGCGATGGGACAGGCGCTCGACGAGGCCGTCGCGCAGGTGGCCGACGCCGTGAGGGTGAACGTGCAGGCGCGCGAGCCGGGACGCGCCGGGCAGTGACCGGCGCCCTGCATCCGTGGGCGAGCGCCGTCGGCGCCCTCCTCACCTTGGTCATCCTCTGGGACGCGTTCCAGACCATCATCCTCTCCCGTCGCGTGTCGCGCCGATTCCGGCCGACGCGGGCCTTCTACCGGCTCCTGTGGACGCCCCTGAGCGCCGCGACGCGGCGGCTCCCCGCGAGCAACCGACGAGAGAACATCCTCATGGTGTTCGGGCCGCTCTCGCTGCTGCTCCTGATCGCGCTCTGGGCCTACGGGCTGATCGCTGCGATCGCGCTGCTCCACTGGGGTCTCGGATCGCAGATCGTGGGTCCGGACGGCGCCTCGGGGTTCGGCGTGGACCTCTACATGAGCGGCACGACGTTCTTCACCCTCGGGCTCGGCGATGCGACACCGCGGACCCCGCTCGCCCGCGGCCTCACGGTCCTCGAGGCCGGCATGGGGTTCGCCTTCCTGGCGCTCATCATCGGCTACGTGCCGCTCATCTCGCAGGCGTTCTCCGGTCGGGAGGTGAGCATCTCACTGCTCGACGCGAGCGCGGGCTCCCCGCCGACGGCCGCGCAGCTCCTCCGCCGGCGCTTCGGGGACGACGACGCGGAGCTGCGCGGGCTCTTCCGCGACTGGGAACGCTGGGCCGCGGAGCTGCTCGAGAGCCACGTCTCCTTCCCGGTGCTCGCCTACTTCCGCTCGCAGCACGACAACCAGTCGTGGGTCGCCGCCCTGACCATGATTCTCGACGTCTGCGCCCTGGTCGTGGCGCGGATCGACGGACGGCCGATGCCGACGGCGCGGCTGACCTTCGCGATCGCGCGCCACGCGGTGGTCGACCTGTGCGCCGTCTTCCGTCTCGAGCCGATGGCGCGGCCCGTCGATCGGCTCCCGCCCGCCGAGGAGCAGCGACTCGAGGCCGCCCTCACCGCCGTCGGCGTTCGCCTGCGCGCGGACGAGGCGTCCGTCGTCAAGTTCAGGACCCTGCGCGCGAGGTACGAACCCTACGTCCAGGCGCTATCGAGCTTCCTGCTCATGCCGCTGCCCGACTGGGTCGGGCCGGAACGCACGAACGACACCTGGCACACGATGCAGTAGGTCAGCGTCGGCCCGTTCCCCGGAGCTGCCGGTACCGTCGGATGAGGGCGTTGGTGGAGCCGTCGTGCCGGAGCGCGGGCTCCCCGGCGCTCTCCAGCTCGGGGACGATCCGCTGCGCGAGCGCCTTCCCGAGCTCGACCCCCCACTGATCGAAGGAGTCGATGCCCCACACGACGCCCTGGGTGAAGACGCTGTGCTCGTAGAGGGCGACGAGCGTGCCCAGAATGGCGGGTGTCAGGCGTTCGGCGAGGATCGCGCTGGTCGGGCGATTGCCCTCGAACGTCCGGTGGGGCACGAGCCACTCGGCCGTGCCCTCGGCCCGGACCTCGTCGGCCGTCTTCCCGAAGGCGAGCGCTTCCGCCTGCGCGAAGACGTTCGCCATCAGCAGGTCGTGGTGGCGGCCGAGCGGGTTCAGGGACTGCGCGAAGGCGATCAGGTCGCAGGGGACGAGCTTCGTGCCCTGATGGATCAGCTGGTAGAAGGAGTGCTGCCCGTTCGTGCCCGGCTCGCCCCAGTAGATCGGCCCCGTCTGGTAGTCGACCGGGCGCCCGTCCAGCGTGACGTGCTTGCCGTTCGACTCCATCGCGAGCTGCTGGAGGTACGCCGGGAAGCGCTTCAGGTACTGGTCGTACGGCAGGACGGCGATCGTCTGCGCGTCGAAGAAGTCGGTGTACCAGACGGCGAGGAGGCCCATCAGCACCGGCAGGTTGCGCGCGAGGGGCGTCGTCCGGAAGTGCTCGTCCATGGCGTGAAAGCCCGCGAGCATCGCCCGGAAGTGCTCGGGGCCGATGGCGATCATGGTCGAGAGGCCGATCCCCGAGTCCATCGAGTAGCGACCGCCCACCCAGTCCCAGAACTCAAACATGTTGGCCGTGTCGATGCCGAACTTCGCGACCTCGCGCCCGTTGGTGGACACGGCGACGAAGTGCTTCGCCACCGCCCGCTCGTCGCCGAGCGCCGCGAGGCTCCACGCCCGCGCGCTCGCGGCGTTGGTCATCGTCTCGAGCGTCGTGAACGTCTTCGACGAGACGATGAAGAGCGTCTCCGCCGGGTCGAGGTCGTGCGTCGCCTCGACTAGGTCCGTGCCGTCCACGTTCGACACGAAGCGGACGGTGAGCGCGCGCTCCGTATAGTGGCGCAGCGCCTCGTAGGCCATGACGGGGCCGAGATCGGAGCCCCCGATGCCGATGTTGACCACGTTCCGGATGCGCTTCCCGGTGTGGCCCGTCCAGCGGCCGTCGCGGACGCGCTGTGCGAAGCGGGCCATGCGGTCCAGCACCGCGTGCACCTTCGGTACCACGTCCTCGCCGTCGACGACGATGGAGGCACCCTGCGGGGCGCGCAGCGCCACGTGCAGCACGGCGCGGCGCTCGGTCGCGTTGATCTTCTCGCCGCGGAACATCGCCTGGATGCGCGCGCCGAGGTCGGAGTCCTCGGCCAGCGCGATGAGCAGCCGGAGCGTCTCGTCCGTCACCCGGTGCTTCGAGTAGTCGAGAGAGAGGCCTGCGCCCTCGGCGGTGTAGCGTTCGCCCCGCTCCGGGTCGTCCGCGAAGAGCGTCCGGAGGTGCAGGTTCCGGATCTCCTCATGGTGCCGCTGGAGTGCCTTCCACGCCGCTCGTTCGGTGAGCGGTCCCGCACTGGCCGCCATGGTCAGCCCGCCTTCTTGAGCGTCGCGCTCTTGCTCACGATCGAGGCGAGCAGGTCCTCCCAAGATTTGACGAACGCCGCGGCCCCCTCGCGCTGGAGCGTCTCGGCGACCGCGACGAGGTCGACGCCCGCCCTCGTGAACCGGGCGAGCACCTCCTCCGCGTCCCCGCCGTCGTGCGGCAGCATGGGGCCGATCTCGCCGTGGTCGGCGAGGGCGAGAAGGGTCTTCTCCGGCATCGTGTTGATCGTGTGCGGCGCCGCGAGGGACTTCACGTAGAGGACGTCGGACACCTTGGGATCCTTCGTGCCGGTGCTCGCCCACAGGAGCCGTTGCGAGCGGGAGCCGACGTTGAGGAGCCGCAGCCAGCGATCGGAGGCGAGGAAGTCCCGGTATGCCTTGTAGGTGCGCTTCGCGATGGCGATGCCGAGCTGGCCGTCGAGCGCCGGCGGCACCTTGCCCGCCACCGCCACGTCCCAGCGGCTCACGAAGAGCGATGCGACCGAGGGCACGTACGGGTTCAGCCCCGCCGCCACGCGCCGCTCGATCCCTCGGACGTACGCCTCGGCGGTCGCGACGTACTGCTCCCGGGAGAAGAGGAGCGTCACGTTGATCGGCACCCCGGCGAAGATCGACTCCTCGATGGCCGGAAGTCCCTCCTTCGTCCCCGGGATCTTGATGAAGAGGTTCGTACGGCCCCCCGCCGCGTGGAGCTCCTTCGCCGACGCGACGGTGCTCGCCGTGTCGTACGCGAGCTTCGGCGAGACCTCGAGCGACGCCCAGCCGTCGACCCGGTTCGTCGCCTCGTGCACCGGGCGGAAGAGGTCGGCGGCCTGCCGGAGATCGTCGAGCGCCAGCTCGAAGAAGAGCGCCTCGCCCGACTTCCCGGCCGCGGTCTTCTCACGGATGGCGCGATCGTAATCCTCGCTCTTGGCGATCGCGTGGTCGAAGATCGTCGGATTCGAGGTGAGCCCGGTCACGGAGAAATCCTTCACGTAGCGCGCCAGGGTGCCGCTCGTGAGGAGCGCCCGGGTGATGTTGTCGAGCCAGATGCTCTGGCCAGCCTCGTGCAGTCGTTGCGTGGCCTTCATGGTTCCTCCTCGTGGATGTGGACGTCGACGCGGCCGTCTGGATATCCGACGAGCACGCGCTCGGCGGTGCCGAGAAACAGACCGGTGTCGACGACGCCCGGGATCGCGAGCAACGTCGCCTCGAGCCCGCGGGCGGCGGGCCGGTCCCGGAGTGGCGCGCCGGGCGCGCAGTCGATGATCAGGTTGCCGTTGTCGGTGACGACGGGTCCGGCGCCATCCGGCGCGATGCGCACCGTCGGCCCGAGGCCGAGCAATCGCATCCGGCGTAGTGCAGGTCCCCGTGCCAGGGGAATCACCTCCACGGGGATGCGGCCGTGCTCCCCGAGCACGCGGACGAGCTTGTCGTGTCCGACCAGGATCACCTGGCGCCGCGAGGCCGCCGCGACGATGCGCTCGCGCACGAAGGCGCCGCCCCAGCCCTTCACCAGATCCAGGTTCGGCGCCACCTCGTCGGCCCCGTCGACGGTGAGGTCGAGATCCAGGTCGCCCTCGAGCTCGATGAGCGGAATGCCGAGGTCGCGGGCCTGTCGCTTCGTCGCTTCCGACGTCGGCACGCAGGCGACCCGCAGCCCGGCGCGCACCCGTTCCGCGAGGGCGACGACGAACACCGCGGCGGCCCGCCCCGTACCGAGGCCGATCTGGACGCCGTCCTGGATCAGGTCGAGCGCGCGGGCGACCACGGCGTCGATCGAACGATCGTCGCTCCCGGCCGTCATCGCCTTGCCCCGAACCCGTCGAGGCGTCGCCATTTCTCGTCCCAGAGCCGGAAGCCGCCGACGAAAGCGTTCCGGTTGCTCCCCACGCGCGCGTGGTCGGGAAGCCGCTTGAGTCGCTTGGCGTTCCCGCCGCCGATGACGACCTCGTCCGCCTCGAGCGCGGCCGCGAGACGCTCGCTTACGTCGGCCACGTGGCGCCGCCACTTCTTCGTCCCGAGCCGTTCGAGCCCTTGCAGCCCGACGTAGTCCTCGTAGGTGCGGCCCTTCTCGTAGGGGAGATGCCCGAGCTCCATCGGCTCGACGACGCCGTCGACGATCAGGGCCGACCCGAGACCCGTCCCGAGCCCGAGGAACAGCATGCGGCCGCGCCGGTAGCTGCCGATTGCCTGCATCGCGGCGTCGTTGACGATCCGCACCGGGCGGCCGAAGGCCCGCGCGAAGTCGAAGCCCACCCAGCCCGGGCCGAGGTTGTGCGGCTCGGCGACCGGTCGCCCGTGGACGACGACGCCCGGATAACCGATCGACACGACGTCGTACCCCCAGTCGGCTACGAGCTCCTTCACTGCCCGGACCATCTCGCGCGCGGTCATCGTCGGACCCGACGGGATCTTGCGGGGCGTGCGGTGCCCGGTGGCAAGCGCCTTCACGTGCGTCCCACCCACGTCGACGACGAGGACTCTCCGGTGCCGTCGCATCAGCACGCCGGGCTGTGCCACCCGCCGACCTTCGCCGTCAGCGCCGCCGCCTCGGCAGGTCCCCAGCAGCCGGGCTCGTACTCGTGCACCGGCGTCGCGGAGTCGAGGATGGGCTGGACGACCTCCCAGGCCGCCTCGACGGCGTCCTCCCGCGCGAAGAGCGTCGCGTCGCCGGCCATCGCATCACCGAGCAGGCGCTCGTAGGCGTCCATCTCGTCGCCGTCCGCGTGGTGCACGACGGTCAGCTCCGTCGGCTCGGTGACCATCTGCTCCCCCGGGTGCTTGACGCGCGCGCCGATCGCGATCTTCACCTGCGGGCTCAGCTCGAAGAGCACGTAGTTCGTCTCCCCTCGCCGCAGATGGCTGAGCGGCGGGCGTCGGAGCGTCACCCGCACCTCGGTGGTCGTCGTCGCCAGGCACTTGCCCGCGCGGATGAAGAAGGGCACGCCGTCCCAGCGCCACGAATCGATGTGCAGGCGGACGGCGGCGAACGTCTCCACCGTGGAGTTCGGGGCGACGCCGTCCTCCTGGCGATAGCCGCGGAACTGCCCGCGCACGAGATCGTCGGGGCAGAGCGGACGGATCGTACGGAACACCTTCACCTGCTCGTCCCGGATCGACTCGTGATAGGTCGTCGCCGGCGCCTCCATCGCGAGGAACCCCACCACCTGCAGCAGGTGGTTCTGGACGACGTCACGGATGGCGCCCGCCTCCTCGTAGAACTTGCCACGACCCTGGACACCGAAGCTTTCCGCCATCGTGATCTGTACGCTCTCGACGTAGTGGCGATTCCAGATCGGCTCGAGGAACGTGTTCGTGAAGCGGAAGAGGAGGAGGTTCTGCACCGGCTCCTTCCCGAGGTAGTGGTCAATGCGGAAGATGCTGGGCTCGTCGAAGACCCCGTGGAGCACCTGGTTCAGCTCCCGGGCCGAGGCGAGGTCCCGCCCGAAGGGCTTCTCGACGACGACGCGCGCGCCGCGCGCCGAGCCCGATTGGCCGAGCCCTCGCACCACCGCCTCGAACAGGCTCGGCGGGATGGCGAGATAGTGCAGCGGGTGTTGCGCGGCGCCCAGCTCCTTCCGGAGCGCTTCCATCGTGGCCGGAACGTTGTAGTCGCCCCGGACGTAGCGTAGCCGCTCGCGGAGGCGCAGGAAGGTCGGGGCGTCGAAGTGCCCGTGCTCCGCGATGCTCTCCTGCGCCCGCGCCCGGAACTGCTCGAGCGTCCAGTCCGAATTGGCCACGCCCACGACCGGCACCTCGAGATGTCCGCGCCGGGTCATTGCCTGGAGGGCGGGGAAGATCTTCTTGCCGGCGAGGTCGCCGCTCGCCCCGAAGACGACGAGCGCGTCGGAGCGCGGCGGACTCATGCCCGGGCGAGGTCCCTGACAGCGTCCGCGATGCGCCGGGCGGAGATCCCGGCCGCGTCGAGGAGCTCGGCGGGCTTGCCGGAGCCGGGCATGGCACGCACCGCGAGGTGCACGAAGCGACGGACGTCGTGCGCGACGCCTGCCTCCGCGAGCGCGGCGAGGACGGCGTCGCCGAGCCCGCCCTCGACCCAGTGATCCTCGACGACGCAGAGGCGGCCACCGGTCACGCGCACCGCCTCGACCAGCGCCGCCGCGTCCATCGGCTTCACCGAGTACGCGTCGATCACCCGCAGCTTGACCGCGCCTTTCAGCTCGTCGGCGGCCTTGATCGCCTCGTGGACGGTGATGCCCGCCGCGATCACCGCCACCGCGTCGTCCCGCTCGCCGCCCCGCACGATGCGGCTCCCGCCGATGCGGAAGTCCTCGAGCCGGTCGGGGTAGAGGATCGGCGTCTTCTCGCGCGTCGTGCGCAGGTAGCTGATGCCCTCGCGCTCGGCCATGAGGCCCACGAGGCGCGCCGTCTGGTTCGCGTCGCACGGATAGAGGACCGTGCTGCCGTGAACCGCGCGCATCATCGCCAGGTCCTCGAGCGCCATCTGCGAAGGGCCGTCCTCACCGATCGAGACCCCGGCGTGGGAGCCGCAGAGGCGGAGATTCGCGCGCGAGATCGCGGCCATGCGGATGAAGTCGAAGGCCCGCGTCATGAACGCCGCGAAGGACGAGGCGAAGGGCACGAACCCGATCACCTGCATGCCGACCGCGGCGGCGACCATCTGCTGCTCGGCGATGTACATCTCGAAGAACCGCTCGGCCGCCGTCGCCTTGAAGTCCTCGGCGTGCGTCGAGTTGCTGACCTCGCCGTCGAGGACGACGACGTCGGCGCGCGCCGCGCCGAGCGCCGCCAGCGCCTCGCCGTAGGCCTTTCGCGTCGCGACCGGCTCGCGGTAGGTCTTCCACTCCGGCTTCCGGGACGCCGGCCCCTTCGGCGGCTGCCACGGATCGGGCTTGAGCGTCGGGAACGTCCGCGACGGGCCGTCACCGATCTCCGCGAGCGCGCGCTTCTCCTGCTCCGCGTCGAGGGCCTTGCCGTGCCAGCCTTCCTTGTTCTCGAGGAACGACACCCCCCTGCCCTTCGTGGTCTTCGCCACGATGACCGTCGGCCGCTCGGCGCGCTTCGCCCGCGTGAACGCCGCGTCGATCGCGGCCAGGTCGTGGCCGTCGATCACGATCGGCTCGCAGCCGAACGCGGCCACGCGCGCCGCGTACGCATCGAGATTCCACTCGAGCTCGGTCGGGCCGCGCTGCCCGAGCCGGTTCACGTCGAAGATGGCCGTGAAGTTCGCGAGGCGCTCGTGACCCGCATGGTCGAGCCCCTCCCAGATCGAGCCCTCCGCCAGCTCGCTGTCGCCGGTGAGGGTCCACACGTGGTACGGGGCGGAGAGCAGCCGCTGCGCGCCGAGCGCGATCCCGACCGCGATCGGCAGGCCCTGGCCGAGCGAGCCGGTCGCAACGTCGACCCAGGGCAGGACGGGGGTCGGATGTCCCTCGAGCCGGCTCCCGAGCTTGCGGAACGTCATCAGCTCCTGGTCGGTGATCGCGCCCGCAGCGCGGAAGAGCGCGTAGTTGAGCGGCGAGGCATGACCCTTGCTGAAGATCAGGTGATCGTTGGCGGGATTCCTCGGCTCCGACCAGTCGAAGCGGAGGTGACCGCCGAGCAGCACGGCCATCAGGTCGGCGGCCGAGAGTGACGACGTCGGATGACCCGAGCCCGCCGCGGTCGAGCAGCGGATCGAGTCGGCGCGCAGCTGGCGCGCGAGCGTTGCGTAGAGGTCGAGGTTCGCCATGGCCCCTCCTATCCTGCGTTCTCCACCGTGATCGCGAAGTCCCGCCCCTCCCAGCGCTCCACCCCGGGCCAGAAGAACGTGAACCGGATGGGAGCCGCCTGCCGGCGGGCGACCGGAATGTCCACGAAGTCGATGCCGAGGGTCGTCGGTCGCGACGCGATGTCCTCGGCGCCTGCCCACTCGTCGTCGGTCCACCGCAGACGGAACGGCGCCGCCGCATGGATGCGGAGCATCGTCCCCGCTCGCACCGAGCGCACTCGCCGGTTGAAGCTCCAGACCTCCATCGACTGCTGCGGACGGCGCCCCTGGTACCGCTCCGCGACCGCCGGGATGCGATCGAAGACCTGGCCGTCCTGCGTCGAGCGGAGGAGCTTGACGTACTCGGCATGCGCCCACATGAGCGGCATCGGCGAGCCGGTCGGCCGCCCGAGGTACATGCGCGCCTCGGGCAGGTCGGGCGCGTCCCACACCTGCTCGGGGAGCATCCCCGTGGCCGTCGCGAAGTGCTCCATGGCCTTCAGGTACGGTGCCACGTCCCGTCCCGCGGCCAGCTCGTAGTGGCCACGCTCTCCGGTGAGGAGGGGCCAGCCCCGGCCCCTTCCCCAGCCCACGAACGGGCCGCCATCGTCGTGCTGGCCGTAGCCATCGTGGTTGTAGCGTCGCCAGCAGGGGCCGAACGGCGTCTCCACCTTGAGGACGGCGTCGACGACGCGGAGTGAGTCCTCGATCAGCGCATCCCCGCCCCGGCGGATGCCGTAGCGCACGAGCTCGAGGAATCCCGCGTCGACGATCTCCCGGGCGGGAAACTCGAAGCGCTGGCCCGGCGCCTGGTTGCGAATCGGCACCACGCCGCGGTTCGGGTCCTCGTCGGGCTGCGGATCGTCGGGGTCCACCGGCTGGATGCGGACGAAGTGACGGGTGACGCCCGGCAGGAGGTTCCCCTGCGTGGTGACGGTCCACGCGTCCACATGCGCCTCGAGAAAATCCGCGTGCTGATGGAGGAACGCCGCCGTCGCCTCGTCCCCGCGCTCGCGGGCGAACGACGCCGCGCAGGTGAGCCCGGCGATGTTGGATGCCAGCGTCGAGGGGGAGTAGCCCGCGTTCTCCTCCCAGCGCTCCTGCCGCGTGGCCGGTCCCTCCCGGATCAGGTAGCCGGCGGCCCGGAGGACCATGGGATACGGATCGAAGTCGCGGAGCGCGTCCGCCTCGCGCAGCTTCCAGGCGAGCAGGATCGGGAAGGCGACCTCGTCGAGCTGGATGCCGCGCCAGTACGGCTGACCGTCGATCCAGAAGTTCTGCGGGAAGCCGCCGTCGGGATGCTGGGAGCAGGCGAGGTAGATGAGGGCCCGGAGTGGGGTCTCCGTGTTGCCGCACGCGAGCAGGCCGGTGGCGCTGTTCACCATGTCCCGCGTCCACACGAGATGGTAGCCGCCCAGGTCCTCGTCACCCTTCGCCTCCCCCCAGGGGATGCTGAGCGAGGCGATCATCGCTCCCGGGTACGTCTTGTCCTCGTGCGCCAGGAGCAGCGAGTGGCTGCTGTGGTAGAGGCGCCCGCCGTCCCCGCTGGCCGGCTCCAGCGGCGCCAGGTGGCGACACGCCCGGCCCCACTGCTCGAGGAACCGCTCGCGGTGCTGGGAGAAGGGGAATCCGAGCGACTGCGAGAGCGTCGTCGCCGCGTGGTGCAGGCTCTTCCCGAACGCGAGCCCGAGCGTGAACTCGCGCCCGTCCCGGAGGTCGAGCTCGCCGGTGAGCGCGATGTTGCCGCTCTCCGCCACGTCGAACTCCCAGTCCATCCGGAAGTCCCGGGCGAGATCGGTCCAGCCGTCCGTGCTGCCCACGTAGCCACAGGAGCGGTGAACGAACGGGACCGTGGCGCCCAGCGCGAGCCACGTGCCGTGCTTCTCGGCCATCAGGATGCCGCGCCCCGCCGCCTCGGCAACGTAGCCGCTGTTCTCCCACCCGCCGACGTCGAGATGGGGAGCGAGAAGCGCGAAGAGCCGCAGCCGGGCCAGGTGCTCCTCGTCGCCCTCGATCCGCGTGCGGATCAGGATGCAGGGCTGGTGCGGATCACCGATCACTTCCTTGACGATCCGGTAGCGGCCGTCGCGGTCGGTGTTGGTGATCCGCACGCCGAGGGCGTCGGGCCCGATCGGCTCCAGGCGCGACTCGAGGTGGCGCCGCTCGTCGTGGAAGAAGCTCTCGCCGTCGGTGATCAGGAACTGGAGGTCCCGGATCTGCGGGCGATCGATGGTGGGATAGTACGCCTCGTTCAGGATCCCGGCAGAGACCGTGAACCACACGCTGCTCCCCGCCGAGTACGCCGTCCCGACCGCGTCCTTCGCACTCTGCGTCCACCGGGGGGCGATCCCGGGTGCGCCGGGGGCGCGCTTCGTGGCTCGGAGGATCGCCATGTCTATCTCGGATTCTCGGGGCTGAACTCGCCCGGTGTCACAGCCCGGGCACTTCGGAATCGTGGGCTTGGCCGATCGCTCGCCGGAGGCGGTGATCGAGCTTCCTGCACTCGAAGACGACCTTCTGCGCATGCACCGCCTTCACGGCATCGAGCGGGACCCGGAACTCGCCGGCGTTCTCGACGTACACCCCGAGCCCGTTCGCCGAGACGTCCCGTACCGCGCCGAACTCCTCGCCGCCATCGGACACGAACGCTTGGTATCCGACCTCGATCTTCTCTCGCATGCTCTCCTCGGATCGTCGGGATGGTTCCCCGTGCCACTCCGATCGGTGCCCGAGTTTGCCGCCCGCCAGGGATCGCAGCAAGGGGGTCGGCGCCCGCCTCTCCCCGCGACGCATCGACTGGCAGTGTGATATCCGGGGCGGGAGGACTCGTGGGGGCTCCGGAAGAACGCACGACGGGTGGCGAGATTCTCGACGGCTTCACCGACGTCTCCGGCTGGACCCCGATCGCGTCGGGCCGGGCGCAGCTCGAGATCTCCGCGGATCGCGAGCCCCGGGGCGGTACCCTCCGGCTCGACTTCGATTTCAAGGGCGGCGGGGGCTTCGTCGTCGCGAGCAAGCGCTTCTCGTTCGCGCTCCCGGAGGCGTACGCCTTCACGTTCGACGTCCGCGGGGCGGCACCCGCCAACAAGCTCGAGTTCAAGCTCGTCGACCCGAGCGGCCACAACGTCTGGCGCTACCAGGAGGATGCCTTCACCTTCCCTGCGGAATGGCGGTCCCTCCGGATCACGAGCCAGCAGATCGACTTCGCATGGGGGCCCGCCGGCAGCGGTCCCGTGCGCCAGGTCGGCGCGATCGAGTTCGCGATTTCCGCCCCGCCCGGGGGGAAGGGAACGGTCTGGATCGCGAACCTCCGCCTCGAGGATCATAGCGTTCACTCGTTGCCCGTCGTCGAGGCGTCGAGCATGCTGCCGGGGCACGAGCCGTCGTGTGCCGTCGACGGCCGCGCGGAGACGAGCTGGCGCAGCCAGCCATCCGATGAGCCGCAATGGCTCACGATCGACTTCGGGGAGGCACGCGAATACGGGGGGCTCATCGTCCGCTGGGACCCGACGACCAGGGTGCGGCCATTCGACCTCGAGAGCTCGGACGACGGCACGGCCTGGAAGGCGCTGTATTCGGCGACCCGCCCCGGCGCCGCGCGGAGCTATGTCCCCCTGCCCCATGGGATTTCACGACGGCTGCGGCTCCGACTGCCCGGGGGCGTCGACGGGAACGGAATCGGCATCACGGAGATCGACGTCAGGCCGTCCGAGTTCTCGCGCTCGCTTGGCTCCTTCTTCCAGAGCATCGCGGCGAACGAGCCGAGGGGACTCTTCCCCCGATACCTCTCCGGGGAGCAGGCCTACTGGACCCCGGTGGGCAGCGCCGCCGGAGGCGTCGCGCAGGGGCTCCTCAACGAGGACGGTCTGCTCGAGGTCGACGTCGGCTCGTTCTCGATCGAGCCTTTTCTGTACCTCGGCGGGAAGCTCGTCACGTGGGCCGAGGGCGCTCCCACGCAGGAGCTGGAGCACGGATTCCTTCCCATCCCCTCGTCGGTGTGGCGGAAGGATGGCATCGTTCTCAGGGCGACCGCGTTCGCGACCGGAGCGCCGGAGAAGGCCGTCCTGTTCGTGCGGTATCGGCTCGAGAACCTGGAGCCCGAGCCCCGCCACCTGCGGTTCTTCGCCGCCCTGCGCCCGTTCCAGGCGACGCCCCCGTGGCAAGCCTTCGGCGACCTGGGCGGCGTCAGTCCCATCACGACGATCGAGCACGCCACGGATGCCATCCGGGTGAATCGCCGGAAGGTGGTGATCCCCCTGACCGCGCCGAGCGGGTTCGGGGTGGCGGCCTTCGACGAGGGAGGCGTGACCAGGTACCTGGCCTCTGGCGAGTTGCCTCCCGGGAACGAAGTGAACGATGGCTTCGGCTCTGCCTCCGGGGCGCTGCGCTACGACCTGGACCTCTCCCCGAACGCTGCACGCGACGTGTACCTGGCGGCTCCCTTCGGCACCGCCGACCCTCCCCTCCCCGTCCCGCGTCGAGGCCTGGACGGCGCGGAGCAGTTCGACGTCGCCGTGCGCGAGTGGACGGCGAAGCTCGGACGCGTCGACATCCGGCTCCCGGCGACGGCGCACGCCTTCAGCGACACGCTCAGGACCGCTGCGGCGCACATCCTGATCAATCGCGATGGCCCAGCGCTCCAGCCGGGCCCCCGTCGCTACGCGCGGTCGTGGATCCGGGATGGCGCAACGATGGCGGCGGCCCTGGTGCGCGCGGGCTGCACCGGCGAGGTGCGGGATTACCTCCGCTGGTACGCCCCCTTCCAGGCGCCCGACGGCACCGTCCCCTGCTGCGTCGACCGGAAGGGCCCCGACTGGCTCGCGGAGTACGACAGCCAGGGCGAGCTGATCTACGCCATCATGGAGTACTTCCGCTTCACCCGTGACCGCGCTTTCCTCGCCGAGATGTGGCCGGCGGTCATGCGGTCCGTCGGCCGGATCGAGGCCCTCCGAAGCCAGCGTCTGACGCCCGAGTTCCGGACGCCGGAGCGGCGGGCCCTGTACAGGTTGCTCCCCGAATCGGTGAGCCACGAAGGGTACCTGGCTCATCCCGTCCACTCGTACTGGGACGACTTCTGGGCGCTCCGGGGCCTGAAGGACGCCACCGTGATGGCGGAGGTCCTGGCGGACGGGCCGCAGGCCCGGCGTCTCGCCGACCTGTGCGCCTCCTTCCGTGAGACGCTCCGCACGTCCATCCTCGCGACC
>JACXTT010005160.1_pt1 | contig 19073 bp, 17 predicted proteins | sample 9270951 | NCBI WGS metagenome assembly JACXTT01 (sample SAMN15532306, study PRJNA645909) | rock metagenome | isolation source: weathered quartz diorite | place: Puerto Rico | collected 2017-06-21 | reverse complement strand
GGCTGCCGCGCGATTTTGCGGCCGAGGCCCGGGGACTGCTGTGTCTTTTGCTCGTATGGCTCCGTGCCCTGTCCCCCCGTGCAAGCCGCTCAAGCGTGCTGCGAAGCGGCGTGCGAGCAGTGAGCAGCTGCCGAAGTCTACAAGGCAAAACCGGCCAAAGTATTCGGCTTCCGAGACATCCAGGAGGCACATCGTTTAATGGAATCCGGGCAGGCGAACGGAAAGAATAGTCGTGCTGATTTAGGGTGGCGAGCGTCAGCTTGGTGTGACTGGAGTAAAATTTATTCACAGTCCCTTGATATTTCGCAGTTGATGTTGGAACAGTGCGCCTAAGCTTTTGATTCCATGGTGGCCAGGGACAGAATCGAACTGCCGACACGCGGATTTTCAGTTGTCGAAGTCAACTTCTATAGTGCGTCGCTTAAGGAAGAGACTCCGCGGCCGTGAATGGCACGTCCGAGGGCAACAGACACGCGGTTTGGTCACACGCCTGGGCCTTCAGATGACCCGATATCGATGCGCCTGCCGCGGAACTCCACGGCAACGTTCCGCGCAATTCGACCGTACCCTCATAGACACGAATGGACTCCGCGCTAAAGGCTGGATGGAAGAGCGTATCGGCCGGATATTGGACCTGCGCGTCCTTGAAGCCCTCGATTCGCACGGTCGTTGGGATCAAGCCGTCAAGCGAAGCGGGGTTCGCGTTGATGTGGTACCCGGAAGCGATCTTGACGTGTACGACGAGGTCGGTCCGATTGCGAGTGTGTCGTCGTGTCGCCGTCACCGTCACGACATCCGCTGTGGCCCGCAGGGAGCTGTGACCGGGCTCGTTACCCCCGGAGATGGCCGCCGCGATGAGTGAAGGCCAAGCGGATGGGCCTTGTCCAACGTCGGGGGCGACCGCAGCCAGCAGGCGTGCCGCCTGGTCGCGGTAAGCGGGCGACTTCGTCACGGTTGCGAGTCCCGTCAGGAAGTCAACGACAGCGCTGGTAGCAGAAGGCTGAACGTCATCGCCGGACTCTGGCGGTGGCACGGGAAGATCCGAGCCCGGAAGCGCGGTTACAACGCGCCCGTCGGAGCGGAGGAACTGGTGCACAACGTCCTCCGCAAGCAGGCTCGCCCGATCGACCCATCGGTGGTCCGAGGTTGCGGAGTGGAGCGCCAAGAACGCAGAACCTAGTAGTGCATAGTCGTCAGCGAACGCCGCGAGCTGTGGATGTCCACGGAACGACTCGTGATGCAGCCGATGAGTGTTCGTGCTCCATCCGCTGGCCCACACCGCCTCGCCCGCTCGGGCCGCGGCCGCGGTCCAGTCGGGGCGAGAAAGGCGTGTTCCCGCGATCGCGAGCGCTTTGATTGCGAGCCCGTTCTGGCCCGTGAGGATCTTCTCGTCCCGGAAGGGCTGAGGGCGGAGCGAGCGCGCCGCCAGCAACCGTTGCCGCAGAGGCGCCAAGCGCTGCACGGCCTCCGCGACGCCCGATAATTCCGCGGATGAAGCGAGTTCCGGTCGGATGCGCAAAACACCTCCCCGATCACGCGAACCGGCGGCTTGCGCGTCACCGGGCACGCCAGTGGCACGACGAAGGGGCGTGAGGGAATACGTGCGCAGAAACTCCGCCGACGCCGTGCCCAAAACACTTTGGATCTCTCGCTCTGTCCACACGTGGCTCGCGCCTTCGACTCCGGCCACTTCCGCATCTTGCGCTGTGTAGAACGCTCCGTCGGGCGCTCGCATGTCGCGCAGGAGATAGTCCGCCGTTTCCACCGCCACCCGTCGGTAGATCTCGCGCTTCGTCAGGCCGTACGCCTCCGCATACAGCTGCAGGAGCTGTGCGTTGTTGTTATAGCATCTTCTCGAAGTGAGGGATCGACCAGCTCGGTTCGGTGCTGTAGCGGAAAAAGCCGCCTCCCAGACGATCGTGCACCCCGCCCAGGAGCAGCGCGCCGAGCGTTGAGGTCAGTACTTTGACCGCTGCTGGATCACCTTGCTGGACATAGGCGCGCTCCATGAGACCGAGCAGTGGTTCGCGAGGAAACTTCGGTCCGTTACTCGCCAGGCCCCCGTACCGCGAGTCGAGGTGCGCGGCCGTGTCGGTGACGACAAACCGAGCCCACCTGTCCGGCGTAATCGATGTCGCTGCGGCCTGCTCCTTACCAGGCTGCGTCCGCTGCAGCGCCGCGTACACTTCGTCCGCCTGGGCCAACACGTCTGCGCGATGCTCGTTCCAGGCGCGATGAATCGTGGCGATCACCGTCCGAAAGCCAGGGTGTCCCTCAGCGTCTTCCGGCGGGAAATAGCTGCCGGCATAAAACGGCTTTAAGTCCGGGGTCAGAAACACATTGTTCGGCCAGCCCCCGTGCCCGGTCATCAACTCCGTCGCCAACATATAAATGCTGTCGAGATCGGGCCGCTCTTCGCGGTCCACCTTGATATTGACGAAGAAGGCGTTCATGTCGGCAGCGATAGTCGGGTTCGAGTAGATCAGCCGTTCCGCGACGTGACACCAAAAGCAGGTGCTGTAGCCGACGGATAGGAAGATCACCTTGTTCTCGCGCTTCGCCTTGGCAAGCGCCTCCGCCCCCCAGGGATACCAGTCCACCGGGTTGCTTGTGTGCATCAACAAGTAGGGGTCTTGGGAACCGACGAGGTGATTGTGGTGCCCGATCGCGTCGGCCGCTTGCCCGGCAGGGATCCTCACAGCGATGACTGCGGTCAGGATCAACGTCCGCAGCCCATGAACGCCGGTCTTTCGCGCCGCCAGCAATCCCATCGACAGGAGCCTGCCCACGCCCGCCCGGCATGCCTTCGCGCATCTCGAGGGCATGGTTGAGTCTATGCAGTCTACTCCAGGAAATGATGCGCTCGTGCCCCGGCCCCTAGCTGCAGCAGGCGGAGTGCTGCGCGGGAGGGCATTTGCCCGAGCCGAACGAGCAGATGCAGACCCCCGCTACCAAGGGCAGGCGATCTCGTCTATATATCGCGCTGATTCTGAAACAAAAGTCGGGCTTCTGTAAGTCTGCGAGACACGATTTGATCTTTGTAGCTCTGCCGGAGCGCGCTCAGCGCTTCTCCGGCGAAAGTTGAACCCCATGACTACACCGCCTTTGCCTCGCCGAGTCCTCTCTGACGTGTGGCAGCCGTGCCGCGCGGCGCGAGCGCGTGAGGACCAGCAGACGCTAATAACGATTGGCAATCAGGGGCTGTCAAGTAGGAAGTAGACAGTCACTCCGAAAGAGACTACGAGAACGACCGAGCGACGGTCCCTGAACTGGCTCAAGACGGTAGCCGGAAAGGGGAGCCAGGAAGAGCCATGCTCATCCGGCGGGTCTGCGTAGTGGTTGTTATGGGGAGTACATTGAAGTCGAGCGCCTCGATGTGAGAGGCGAGGAGAAACCATGGCCAATGCGATGACGGATCGATATCTCGACAATAACCAGCGATACGCGAGCGGGCAGGCCGTGCACAAACCTGTCTATCCGGGAAAACAGCCGATTCAACCCTCGAAGCGAGTGGCGGTGGTGGCCTGCATGGACGCTCGTCTGGACGTGGAGGATTTGCTCGGTCTGCAGACGGGCGATGCACACATCATCCGCAACGCCGGCGGCGTGGTCGATGATGATGCGATTCGCTGCCTCATCATCTCGCATCACCTGCTCAACACCAATGAAATCATCCTAATCCACCACACCCGCTGTGGCATGCTCGCCTTTACTGACGACTTGTTGAAAGCGGGCTTGGAGGGCGATGCGGCGGCCGAGAAATTGTTGGGTCAGGCGACCGGGCGCCGCTTCACGAGCTGCCAGAAGGCTTCGGCGACACCATTGGCGTTCCATGCCTTCCGTGGCCAAATCGAGCCGCTCGACAGTCCGCGTGATACGAGAAACATCGAGCGTCTCGCATGGGACTTGCGGCGCGGAATGTCCTCGATCTTGAACCACCCCTGGATCCCGACAACTGGCGCGGATGCCGTCACGGTCCGCGGATTCATCTACGACGTAGACACTGGAATGCTCGAGGAGGTGAGCTATCCGGGATCCATGGGATCGATCGGTTGACTTGGCGAGCCGGGCCGTGGCTACCGAGCGTCGCCCCCTGCGACGCGGTCCTCAGCGCGACGATGTAACGGTGCGATCAACTGACGGCTCTTGGGGGTGCTGCGCTCCAATCGAAACCAGAACCAGCCTGTCGGGCGGAACCTCCAGAGAGTGGAGAGAGGGCCGGCCCGGAGCGGGTGCGCGACCGGAGCGGGCACAGCGGACGCGGCACGCAATTAGGCGAGTTGGCGCTGCGTCGGATCGCCCTGATACGCGAACCGTGACCCCTTTACCTGGGGCGCCGACGTAGAGAAGCGCGTCAGGCAGATGCGGCTAGGTGGGTACAGCGATGTCCGTGATCCGGGGGGTCCGTGCGTCGAACTGCATCTGCGAGGTGATTTCTCCGTGAAACGCCATCTCCGGGAGTGAGCACGACGTGCTGCGCCAATCGGAGGGTCACATTGCGAAGACCAAGACAAGGCAGACGCAAGGCTCAAGCCCGCGCTCGTTGAGGCCATCATGGTGCACAGCCTCTTCGCTTTCTTTCGCGATTCTGCGTCCTTCGCTGTGTACGAGTGGGAGCTGACCAGGTTCGGCGTTCGAATTGTGTTCGTGACGCTGCAGACCGCGAGTGTCCTGCCGGCGAGCTGACGCGGCGCATCTACACATTTTGCACGAATACCGGAGCAAGGAGAACGCTAAGCGCACCGATCAGCAGCTGACTTCCTATGCGGGTACCCCCCTTGCAAGCGATCCACTCTGGGAGTATCAGGGAAACCCCATCCCCGCTGACGCTTAACCTCGCAACCTCTTTCGGGGATGTCGTGCCATTTACATGAAACCAAACCCATGGGGAGATCAACATGAAGAAGTTGCTCGTCATGGCTGGCGCTGCTGTTAAGGGGTCGGCGAGTAGGATCTATGTTGAGTTTTTATCTCAATCAAAACGGAGAAGTGGAGGCTAAATCCATGAGCGCTAGAAAACTCTGGGTACTGCTGCCTGCAATAGGGGTGCTCTTGCTGCTGGCTGGGCAGCATAGAGTTCGTGCCGACGATAGCTCGAGATTCCAGTGGGTCATCGCCAGTTCTGCATCGGCCCTGGCAGTCGATGGCACCATGATCACGCTTACGGGCACGGGTTCATTCCAGCCGGGTGACCCCGAAGAGGTGACTGGCGGGGGAACCTGGGCGGTCTCGACAGGGGGCAGCGGAAACTTCAAGGTGACGAGACTCGACCGCTTCGATCTTGCCCCCGGCAACCTCGGGAATCCCACAATTCACGCGGGGCTCGCGTTTCTGCATGTGGCTTACTCGGATGGAAGCCGCGGGATTGTTGTTATCAGCTGTATGCTGCCCGGAACCCCTGGCAACGTCGCCGAAGGGGCCACTGCCTCTAAGGGGTTTGTGGACTATTTCAACCTGCAGCCGGCCATTGCTTTCTTCCAACAACTCTCTGGAGACTGACAACTGGCTCCGTTTTCCGGCCGGGGCGCGGTGTGTGCTGCATGCTGCGCCCCAGCTTAGGTTCGCGCGAAAATGGCAAGCGAGGCCCCCCTCGTCATACAGAAATCTTCTTAGCGCCACCCAACGTATTCATTGCGCCGGCATGATGTGGAAGACCGTTCGATTGGCGTCTATAAATGGCTGGGCCTGTGGCGCTTCGCGATTCCAGAAGTCCACGAAGGAACGCGACGCCGTAATTCCCTCGAAGACAAAATTCGGTGTGCCAACGAGATGGCAGCTCACCACAAGGACACCTCGACGGCCATCGGCGTAACGTCTTTTGAGCTTTCGGGCTCATAGGTTACAGATCATTCCGGACACATAGGTCAAGAACACTTCTTGGCATTCGCAGGAGAGGCAAATGCCGTGGCAGGAGTGTTCCAAAGTGGACGAACGGCTGCGATTTGTAGCTCGACTGCTCGAAGGCGAGAAGATGACCGATCTGTGCCGAGAGTTCGATATCTCCCGCAAGACCGGTTACAAGATCTACGCTCGCTACCAACGATCTGGCTTGGAGGGCCTGACGGATCGCTCCAGGCGACCGTATCGGCGGGCCAATCGACTGCCGGAACTGGTTGAATCGAGGATCGTCCAGCTTCGACGGGAGCACCCTAGCTGGGGTGCCCCCAAGATCCGCGAGAAGCTCAAGCGTCAGGGCTTGGGCATTGCCTTGCCAGCCATCAGCACGGTGCACGCAGTGCTTGATCGCCATGGGTTTGGCCAGCGACAATTAGATTTTCCGGGCGTATTGCCTCAGCAGAGGATGTTACCGGGCTGCCTCATCCGGGATGTTACCGCATCGGCGCTGGAGATCGCTCTCTTCCGGGTTCTGGATTAAATCGGTTAACGAAATGCAGTCTGCCGCCGCAGGCGGCAGAAGGTCTTTGCGGAGTGCTCCGTGCGCGCCGAACACGAGCCTACGAGCCATGCCCACGCGCCACTGCTTTAGTCGGCGCTGCAGCGTACGCAATTGACCGGAGTGGAAGGCGCCTGGGTTCTCGCGCTGGAGACGCTCAAAGACCTCCAAGCCCGTCAGGTCCGGATCGACCTCCAGCCACTCGCAAACTTGCTTCCAAGTCGAATGAAACGGATCAGGGCGCGTACGCCAATGCCGCGGCGGCTTGACTTGAGCTCGGTGGGTCGGCCGCACTTCGCCGGCGCGCCATGCGGTGGAAAGGCTTGCCAGGAAGCGCGCGAGATCGTCCTTCTGCGAAATCGGTGTGTGCGATGGCTCGCCGTCGGCGAGGCGCACGAGGTGATGCTGCATCCGGCGGATCTCATCCAGGAGCTGCAATGGATCGAGTTGCGCGGTGATCTCGTGAAGGCGAGCTTTGACTTGCGTGGAGACAGCGTTGGAGCCCAAAAGCCGCACACAGGGCGTCTGCGGGGAATCGTAGCGCTTGACGACACGGGTCCCGGTCCGGACTTTCTCCTTCAGCTTGAAGGATGGTTGGAAAAAGTTCACAAACAAGCGGGCGACGCCGTACAGGCGCGCGAGTGCCTCCGCCGCGCTTGGCCCTTCGAGCCGGTGATAACCGACGAAACGCCGGACCACCGAGGCGTTCTTCTGCTCGATCCAGGCCTGGTCATTCTTGTGGTACGGCCGGGACCGCGTGAACTCGATTCCTTGCGTCATGCAATACTGCAGGAGTGTATCGTTGAGAAACTCAGCACCGTTGTCTACGTCGATGCCGGCGAGTCGGAACGGCAAGCTGCCCCGCACGCCATCGATCGCTTGGACAACGAGGTTACTGTCGCGAACCAGCAGTGGCAGGCACTCCGTCCACCCACTCGAGATGTCGGTCAACGTCAACGTGTGAACGAAACTGCCGGCTGCGAGATCACCGCAGTGTGCGACCAAGTCCATCTCCATGAAGCCCGGAATGGGCTCGTTCCAGTCCGCAAATGTTCGGATCGGCACACTCTTGCGAAGCGCCGTCGGCATCTTCCGAACCCGGCGCCAGCCGCCGAGGGAGCGGATCTCCCGCAGCAGGCGGTCGATCGTCGAGGCACTCATCGCCAGCAGCTTCGGTCGGATCTCGGGCTCGAGACGCAGGTGGCCATTGCGCTCAAGCGCCGGTACCAAAATCGGAAACAAAGCTCTGAGTCGCTTGCCGCATACCCGGTCCGATGCCTCCCACAGCACGATCAGTGCTTGGCGCGCGGCCTCGTCGTACACCCGGGGACGGCTACGTCCCCGTTGATCCTCCTTGGGACACACGGCTCCGTTGAGGATCCGAATCCCCGACTTGCGGTGGTAGCCACTGATCGACGCGAACTCCTCCAGAATGCGCGTCTTGGCTTCGCGCGTTCCGGCTTGGTAGCGATCGCGAATGGCTTGAACCAGCTCTTGTCGTGCGGTCCTGGTGAGCGCTGCTGCCATCGTCGCCTCCCATATCCGCTACCTGCGGTAACAAATACTGTGAGGCAACGACCCCTCGCTGGTAACAAATCAAGCGAAGCAATGCGGTCTGGCAAACGCACGTCGCTGCGGCCGGGTCCACTGTTTACGCCACCGGACCCCTCTTCCTGATTCTGGCCGCCGCCGCAGTCCTATACGGTCTGGGTGCGATACCGCTCGGCAGGAATGGATGGAACACGCTGGGACTCATCTTACTGGTCGGAAGCATCGTGCTCTCTGTGCTCCCGAATGGATCTTCGGGCGCTACCGAGATCGGGCGGTTGAGCCGGCAGAGCACTCGTAATACCCGGATTTAAGCGCTCACTTTGTGAACCCGAGCGCATCGGGCAGTTGACTCCGGAGACCGGAACGCGGAACTTAAGGGTTCGGGACGGGTCACTCAGACTCTTCCCAGAGGTGATAGCGGTGGTTCGTCGGTTCCTGAGAGCACTCCTGCTCGCGACGTGGCTGCTCGGCATCGTCCAGCCGGCGGTAGCGTGCGCGTCGCGGCCCGATTGCTGCCCGACCGGCTCGACGAGTGCTTGCGGAGGCGATCCTCAACAGGCGAGCTGGGCCGGGGATTACAGCTGCTGCGCCACTCAGGCCAGCACACCCTCCCCCGTTTCGGTTCGTGCTCGATCCGAGCAACCCCAGCCGCACGGCTCGGGTCTGCAAGTCACGGTGGATTTCTCCGCGCTGGGCTCGTTGTCCGGGGGTCGACGCGGTTGGACGCCGTCGCCGCGCATCACTCCGAACACTGTCTTCGATGAATCCCTGACCTACCTGCATACGGCGCGCCTGCGCCTTTAAGCCTCGTCGTCTTCACACCGGCGGCTCGCCGGTGATGCCCACTGTCGATCGAATTCCGCAGCGGCGGTGAACCGGCTGGGAATCGCTCGGCGTGGAGACCCTACGACGACTTCGAAACGGTGAGGCTCATGATAAGTTTGCCGACCCTGGCTTCGCACGCGCGCGCAGGCCTGCGCCCCCCGTGCAGAATGCCGCGCATGCAGCCCTCGCCCCACGCCACAACGGTTGCCGTCGTCGCGCTCTCCCTCGCGGTGTTCACGGCGCACTCCACCGCAGGCGCGACTGGCGGCCCGGTTGCCGATGCACCCGGCTTGCTGCAAGCGCCACTGACCCCCGAAGCGTTTACCGACGCAGTCTTCGCGCATAACGCCAACCTCGAGGCGATGCGACAAGCGGTTGTCGCCGCGACAGCGCGCATCAAGCCAGCCGGAGCGCTCGAGGATCCGATGATGAGCGTCTCGGCCGCGCCGCGGACCTTTGGAAGTGCGATGGGACCCATGGGTGACATCGAGGTCAGCCAGGCCCTGCCTTGGTGGGGGACGCTCGACGCTCGCGCTCAGGTGGCGCGGGCCGAGGCCGAAGCCGCGACCCACGATGCCGAAGCGCTGCGGTTGCGCGTCGCCATGCTCGCACGCGGCGCATTCTCCGACTGGGTGTTCGTGCATCGCGCACTCGAGATCAACACGGCCAACCAGGCGCTGCTCGGTGAGCTGCGCGACATCGCCCGCGTGCGCTATACGACCGGTCAGGCGCCGCAGGAGGATGTGCTGCAGGCCGACGTCTCGCGCACGATGCTCCGGCAGCAACATCTCGAGCTCGAGCGTCAGCGCACAGTCATTAAGGCGCGCATGAATGCGCTGCTTGATCGCAGGCCCGAGGAAGAGATTCCCCAGCCGGCTGAGCTGCCGGATGTGGCGACGTTACCTGCGCAAGAGCGGCTCGCCGAGCGCGCCCTCGCCCACCCGCAGCTTCGGGAGCTTCAGGCGGAGGAAAGCGCCGCGCAAGCCCGGGAGCATCTTGGGGAGAAGGAGCGCTATCCGAAGTTTGGCGTGAGCGCCGGGTACAACAACATGTGGTCGGATCCCACCCAGCGTCCGATGCTGGGCTTCTCCTTCACGCTCCCCATCGACCAAGGGAAGTACCGGGCCGCGATCGATGCAGCGCGCGCACAGGCACGCCGCACCGCCTCCGCGCTGGAGGATCAGCGGGCTACGGTGCTCGCCGATCTGGCCTCGGCCTATGCAACCACGCGTGAGGCGGCCCAGTCGCTCGCGCTCTATCGCGACGAGCTCGTGCCGCTCGCCCGCACCACCCTGGAGGTGGCGCGCAGCGAGTACGGCAGCGGGCGCGGTGACTTCCTCAATGTGCTGACGGCCGAGCAACATCGGCTCGACACCGAGCTCGGGCTCGCGCGGATGCAGTCGGAGTATTACCAGCGGCTCGCGCAGCTCGAGCAGGCGAGCGGAGGCGGGTTGCTCACGCAGCCGGATCGTGCACCGAGCGAAGGAGAGAGCCGATGAGGAACTATCGAGCGGCATTCGTAGCCGCGCTCGCAGTCAACCTACTTCTCCTTGCGATCCTCGGGCACTGGTGGTGGCGCGCGCGAGCGGCTTCGCCAGCGGCACATGCCGAATCACAGGCGAGCGATACACACCCGGCAGCCGGTGAGCAGGCGGAACCGCCTTTGGCGCCGATGCAAATCTCCGCGCAGCGGCTGCAGAGCATCGGGGTGCAGATGGGTGAGGTGGAGCACAAGCCAGTCAACGATCGAGTCCTCACCACGGGCACTGTGGCCATGGATGAGACCAGGCTCGCCTACGTGCAGCTCCGGTTTTCCGGCTACATCCAGAAGGTGTTCGTCGATGCCACCTACCAGTACGTGCGCAAGGGCCAGCCCCTGTTCACGGTATACAGCCCCGAGCTCGTATCGACCGAGCGCGAGTACCTGGTCGCGAGAAGCAGTCAAAAGCAGCTCGCGCAGGTCTCCGATCCCGACATCACTGCAGATACGGCCTCGCTCGTGAATGCCGCGGCGGAGCGTCTGAAGCAGTGGAATATCCCAAGAAGAGAGATCGCGAGACTGGAGTCGAGCGGACAGGTTCTGCAGGATCTCGAGATTGACTCCCCGGTGTCGGGCTTCGTCACCGAGCGCGAGGCCTTGCCGAACAAGTATGCCCAACCGGACACGCGCCTCTATACGGTCGCCGATCTATCCACCGTTTGGGTCCTTGCCCAGGTCTTCCAGAACGATCTTGGGCGGATCAAGGCGGGGGATTCCGCCACGCTGACGGTGGACACTTATCCCGGGCGCACGTTCACCGGGCGCGTGAACTTCATCTACCCCGACATCGACATGGCAACGCGCACGGCGCGCGTGCGGCTCACGTTTCCGAACCGCGACCTGCAGCTCAAACCCGGCATGTTCGTCAACGTCTCGCTCGATGTTCCCATGGGGGAACACGAGGTCATTCCTGCGACCGGAGTGCTGCACTCCGGCACGCGACAGATCGTCTTCGTCGATCACGGCGGGGGGAATCTCGAGCCGCGCGAGGTCGAGCTCGGTGCGCGCGCCGGCGATGACTTCATCGTGCTCAAGGGCCTGAAGGCGGGCGAGCGCATCGTCACCTCCGCGAATTTCCTCATCGATTCCGAGAGCCAGCTCCAGGCAGCGCTCGGCACGTTCACTCCGCCCCCCGCGGGCGCCGGCGCCGCCGCGGCGCTGAACGCGCCTCAGATCAACGTCGTGCTGTCGACAGAGCCCACGCCGCCACGCAAGGGGAGCAACCTCGTACGCGTCAAGCTCACGGACGAGAAGGGCTCACCGCTCACCGGCGCCCAGGTGACGACGACTTTCTTCATGGCGGCGATGCCCGCCATGGGGATGGCCGCGATGCGTGTCCCCGTGACCCTCAGCGACAAGGGCAACGGAGTGTACGAGGGCAAGGGAGCGCTCGAAAGCGGAGGCACCTGGCAGGTGACGATCGTCGCGAAGAAGGGAGAGCAGGTGGTGGCAAGTAAGCAGCTCTCGGTGAACGCCACGGGAGGCATGTAGGTGATCGCACGAGTCATTCGCTGGTGCACGCAAAACGTCTTCCTCGTGCTCCTCGCGACACTGCTTGCCGTCGCGGCGGGCATCTGGTCGATGACCCGCATTCCGCTCGATGCGCTGCCGGACATCTCGGACGTGCAGGTCATCATCCACACACCCTGGGCGGGCGAGCCGCCCAATGTCATCGAGGATCAAGTCACCTATCCGATCGTCACGACGCTCTTGGCCGCGCCCCACGTCAAGGCGGTCCGCGCGCAAACCATGTTCGGCGATTCCTACGTGTTCGTCGTATTCGAGGACGGGACCGATCTCTACTGGGGACGCTCGCGGGTGCTCGAGTACATGCAGCAGATCGAGGGACGGCTGCCGACGGGTGTCCATCCGGTGATCGGTCCGGATGCCACCGGAGCGGGGTGGGTCTACGAGTACGTCCTCATCGATCGCACCCATCAGCACAGTCTCGCGGATCTGCGCAGCCTCCAGGACTGGTACGTGCGCTACCAGCTCGAAACCGTCCCCGGGGTGGCGGAGATCGCCTCGATCGGCGGATTCGTGCGGCAGTACCAGGTGCAGCTCGATCCGGTCAAGCTTCGCGCGTACAACATCCCGCTCTCGACCGTAATCGAGCACATCCGTGCGAGCACCAACGAGGTCGGCGGAAGATTGCTCGAGCTCGGCGGTGCGGAATACATGGTTCGCGGACTCGGCTACTTCCGCTCCCTGGACGACCTCGCGAGCGTCCCGGTCGCAGCACAGAATGGCACGCCCGTGCTGGTTCGCGATCTCGGCACCGTCGCCTTCGGGCCCGATATACGCCAGGGAGTTGCCGAGTGGCAGGGTGAGGGCGAGACCGTCGGCGGGATCGTCGTCATGCGTTACGGGATGAATGCGCTCGAGGTGATCGATGGCGTGAAGGCGAAGATTGCCGAGATCGCCCGCTCCCTCCCCCCCGGCGTCGAGATCCACTCCGGCTACGACCGCTCGGGCCTTATCAAGGCGTCCATCGGCACGCTCGAGCGCGACCTCATTGAAGAGGCCGTCGTCGTAAGCGCGGTGATCCTGCTTTTCCTCTGGCACTTTCGCTCGACGCTGATTCCGATCCTGACGATCCCGATCGCAGTCCTCGCCTCCTTCATACCGATGTACTACCTCAAGGTCTCGAGCAACATCATGTCGCTCGGCGGACTCGCGCTTGCGATTGGCGTGCTGGTGGACGCCGCCATCGTCATGGTCGAGAACGGCTACCGGCACCTGGCTGAACGGGAAACGCCGATGAGGAGCGCTCTCAAGGACGGGCCGTTAGCGACCGGAGAGTCTCCTGCCCCTGAAGGGCATCCGAGTCAGATGCTGCTCGCCGCCGCCCAGCAGGTGGCGCCGGCACTCTTCGTGTCGCTCCTCATCATCGTGGTCTCGTTCCTCCCGGTATTCCTGCTGCAGGCGCAGGAAGGTAGGCTCTTCAGTCCGCTCGCGTGGACCAAGACTCTCGCGATCGCCTGCTCCTCCGTTCTCGCCATCACCCTGGTACCCGTCCTCATGCCGCTCCTCATTCGCGGGCGGCTGATTCCTGAGTCTAGAAACCCCGTCTCGCGCGCGACGCAGGCGGTCTATCTTCCGGTCGTGCGGCTTTGTCTGCGGTGGCGCAAGGTGACCCTCGTCGTCGCGGTCCTCACTCTCGCCCTCACCCTGCCGCTCGCCTCGAGGCTCGGCAGCCAGTTCATGCCGCCGCTCTTCGAGGGCTCCTCGCTCTACATGCCCACCGCACTCCCCGGTATCTCCATCACTCAAGCGTCGCAGCTGCTGCAGGAGCAGGACCGCATCATCCGGACCTTTCCGGAGGTCGAGACGGTATTCGGGACCGTCGGACGCTCGGAGAGCGCTACCGACAACGCGCCGCTCGATATGTACGACACAACCATCATGCTGAAACCCCGCGAACAATGGCCGGCCGGCATGACGTACGAACGCTTGATTCAGGAGATGGACGCCAAGCTTCAATTCCCGGGTTTGACCAATACCTGGACGATGCCGGTGGAGAACCGCCTCGACATGGAGTTAACCGGTATAAAAACCCCCGTCGGCATGAAGATCCAAGGGCCGAGCGTCGAGGGAATCCAGCAGGTCGGCGCCCGGATCAGTCAGATTCTGTCCGGACAGCCGGATGTGCAGTCGGTGTTCGCCGAGCGCGTCGCCCAGGGATTCTATGTGAACATCGCGGTGAATCGCCCCGTCGCCGCCCGCTACGGCCTCGATGTCGGCGACGTGCAGCGTGCGGTCGAATCGGGCATCGGCGGTCAGAGCATCGTCGAGACGGTCGAGGGGCGCGAACGCTACCCCGTCAACGTACGCTACAACCGCGACTTTCGCGATGACCTAGCGGCGCTCAATCAGGTCGTGATCGCCACCCCCTCGGGCGCGCAGATCCCGATCGGCGAAGTGGCGACGATCTCCTTTTCCCGCGGACCCTCGATGATCCGCGACGAGGAGGCGCAGCTGACCGGATACGTGTACTTTAACCTCACGACTGCCGACTACGGCGGGTTCGTAATACGTGCCGACCGCCTGCTGCACGAGAAGCTGTCCCTCCCGGCAGGCTATACATATAGCTGGTCCGGGGAATATGAGTTCGAGCAGCACGCCAAGAAGCGTCTCGAGCTGATCGTGCCGATTGTGTTCCTCGTGATCTTCGTGCTGCTGTATCTGCTCTTTCGGTCGGTCGCCGAAGCGGCGATGCTGTTTTTTCCCGTCTTCTTTGCGCTTGTGGGCGGGCTGCTGCTCCAGTGGCTACTCGGGTACAACTTCAGCGTGGCGGTCGCAGTCGGTTACATCGCACTCTTCGGAATCGCGGTCGAGACGGCTGTCGTCATGATGGTCTATCTGCGTGCGGCGCTCGGTCAGCGTGTGGCCCAGCACACGCCGATTACGCACGAGGATATCGAGGCGGCGACCATCGATGGGGCGGTGCTGCGCCTGCGGCCGGTGCTCATGACGGTCTTTGCCGTAATCGCGAGCCTGGCGCCCCTCCTTTGGGAAACCGGTGTCGGTTCGGACGTGATGAAGCCGATTGCCGCACCGATCGTCGGCGGAATGATTACGTCCACCCTCGCGGTCATGATCCTCGTGCCCATCATGTTCGCGATGCTGAAGGAGCGAGCGTTACGGCGCGGCGTGGTCGGGCGCGGGAACGGAGCGCAAGACACATGACTTGCGGTCACGATCTTTGCCACCGAGGCACGATGGCCGACGCCACGCGGGGGCGGCATACCTGAAGAATACGCGCGTGTGGGTTTCAGCAGCCCGCTGCCGGCTTTCGCCCAGTTGCACGCCGCAACTCTGGATTCGCATTCCTCTTGACCTTGGAGTGCACTCCAAGGTGTATTGTGCCGGCATCGGGTCGCCCGGGCTTGGCTCAAAGGCGCCCCTTCTGGAGAGAGCGCATCATGGCAACCAAACGCAAGATCGAGATCTACAGCGCCGGCTGCCCCGCCTGCGAGGACACCATCGCGGCGATCCGCAAAGCCGCCTGTCCGTCGTGCGACGTGGTCGTCCTAGACATGAAAACGATTGAAGTGGCAAAGCGCGCCAAGGCACTCGGCATACGCTCTGTCCCGGCCGTCGTAATTGAGGGCATGGTGTCGAGTTGCTGCACGGGCCGCGGCGTCGACCTCGACGTCATGCGTGCCGCCGGGCTCGGCCAAGCGTAAATGCGGCGTGCGGCTGTGGACGGAGAGGCGCGTGAGGGTCTGGGCTCTCGCGCCACAGCGCGAGAACTTGCAACCGTGCGCGCGCCACCGGGTAGAGCATCACCCTACACGATCGGCAAGATGGCCGCGCTCACCGAAGTCAGCGCCGATACGCTGCGCTACTACGAGCGCGAGGGCCTCGTCCGGCCTCGCAGCAAGAGCCCGAGCGGATATCGACTGTACGACGAAGAATCGGTCCGCCGGGTCCGGTTCGTTCGTCACGCTCAGGAGTGCGGGTTCACTCTGGCCGAGATCCGAAGCCTCCTGTCCCTGAGGGGTCGCGACTCGGCCTGCTGCAATGACGTCAAACACATGGCCATCGAGCGCAAGCTCGAACTCGAGGCGCGGATCCGCAGCATGAAGGCAATGTCGACGGCTCTTGATCGGTTGATCGGCGCGTGTGACCGTGAGGAGCTGCCCGTGGAAGCCTGTCCGATTCTCCTGGGGCTCGAACGGATGGGTGCCCGGAAGTAGTCGGCCGCCATGTCGGTCAGGGTCGAGCTCATTCACGTTCCGGGCTGTGAACGCTGTGCCGACAGTCGCGAGGCCCTGCGGCAGGCTGCGCAGGCCGCAATCGGCGACGCACTCGAGTGGCGCGATCTGAACGTGATCGAGCACCTGGACTACGCGGTATCACTGGGGGTGCTCACGCTACCTGCCGTTGCCATCAACGGCCGCTTGGTATTTTCGTCGCTTCCCACGCCCGAGCAGCTCAAGCGCGCGCTCGAAGAGCCGACGATTCCCGAGCCCTCGCATGAACGCTGATTCGCTGGCACAAGTCTTGGCGCATGGCCAATGGGCGGCCGTCGGCATTGCCTTCCTGGCGGGTCTCACCTTCAGCTTCAACCCGGTCTCCTTGGCAGTGCTGCCGGTCTCGATGGCCTACGTCACGCGGGCTCGCGAATCGCGCCAGGCGCTTGAGTACGGTGCGATGTTCGTGCTCGGGATGCTGCTGACGCATGTCCTGCTCGGTGCCGCCGCGGGTCTCGGCGGTGAGGGTGTTGCGAGGCTCGTCGGTCGGTACTGGGGTCTGGTGCTGGGCCCTGTGTTGATGGCCCTCGGTCTCGTGTGGGCGGGCTGGATTCCATTGAGCTTGCCGGCGTTACCGCTGCGCGCTCAGCGCGCGAGCACGCTCTGGGGTGCGTTTGCGCTCGGTGCACCGTTCTCCGTCGCCGTCTGTCCGGTGTGCACGCCCGCCCTGGTAATCCTGCTGGGTGTTGCGGCCACTACCGCTTCAGCCTCGATTGGCGCAGTTCTGCTACTCGCCTTTGCGCTCGGTCGAGCCGTTCCCATTGCGCTCGGCGCATCGACCGTCGGTTGGGTTGAGCGATTCCCTTCAATGGCGAATTATCAGCGCTGGTTCGAGATCTGTGCCGGCATTCTACTGGTGCTGGCCGGACTATATCTGCTCAACGCTTATTTCTTCTGGGTCCCGGCGCTCGCAGCCTGACCGGACCAGGCACAGGGGCTGACCTCATCCCTGAACAGCGGGTGGAACGGCGCCGACCCAACGTCGTGTGGATGATGATCGACCTCTATGGCGCCGTTCGCGGGACGCGTGGCCATCTCGCACCGGGAATGTAGGGTGCAACCGCTGTCACCTGACTTCACCGAATCCTCTTCCCCTGAGCATTCAGCACGGATGCGGTGCATTGGCGGTCATCAAACTTTGCAGAATTGCCCTGTAACCCGCATCGCGCATCAAGCTAGCGCCCGCTGCCGTTGTAGATACCAAATCACCCGCTGCTTGTGCACCAGAACCACCGAAACTGCTCGAAGGCACCAGCCAAAGCGCTCGACGTGAAAATGCCTCGATCAGACTGCCGGCTGCAACTTCTGGCCAGCGCACGGTTGCGACGTAGAGAGGTGGGAGCGCACCGAACCAGAACGATGCGATGCCCACATGTGCAATGAGCGCCGGAGCGACCGCCCACCGCCAAGAGTTAGCAGCGGTATGTCCGATGAGTGCAAACGATCCGACCATCAATGCAAAGCCCGCCCATCGCATCGCTCGTGCCCAAAGCGCACACCGCCTGAGCCCCAGTGCAATGGCTGCCAACCCAGCGAGGCGAACGGCAAGCACCGTTGCTGCCGGAGAAGCTAGCGCGAGACGCTGCAGAGACGGATCAAAGGCCGCCGTCAATGCGGGTATGTCTGGAACAGGCTCACAAACAAAGCGAGCCCCGCCGCCTGAAGTAGTGCAATGAAGGACAGCGCCCTCAGAGCGGTCGAGAGCAGATCGGGCCACACAGGCGCTACTCCGCGTTCGGCGTCGAAGGTGTGGTCGCGACCTTGAAGTGGAGCGTACCCGACATCACATGACCGTCCGACCCGATCACGCGCCACGAGATCGTATAAGCACCCGAAGCAAGAGCCGGTAAGGTCACCTTTGCGCTCCGCGTGGTGTCAGTCGGCAATGCCTTGAGGGCTTCAGGAGCGCCCTGATCCTTCTGAATCGAGAATGCCGTGATCCGCGCGGGTTCTGAGAACGTCAATTCGACAAAGGACGGTGCCGCAGTCAAGGTGCTGCCCTCTGCGGGAGTGGATTTCTGAAGATGAGGGTGCGCGGCTGCGGTTCCTGCAGTCAGGAACGCGGCAACCGCAATCGAGGCAGTGAAGATCTTCATCGTATGTCCTGGATCCGTTGAGGTTCAAGCCGAGCGCCGACGAATCGGCTCGCCAAAGTTGGGATCAGTACTGACGCGTGCTGCGATGGTGTTTCCGGGGGCGCTGTACCAACCTGGATCGCGGTAGTCACCGGGCGCAAGGTGGTCCCGGACTTTGACGACCGCGAACATCCCACCCATCTCCAGGTTTCCGTGCGGTCCGTGGCCCGTCATCATCGCCACCGTGTTGGGCGGGCCTTGATGGTGACCCATGTCGACGTGCTCCTGGTGCTCAGCCATGCCGTTTTGTCCCATCGCGATATACCCGGGGAGCATCGAGCGAATCTGCTCCTCCACTGCGCTTTGATCGACGCCCGTCGTGTTCGGAATCCCGTGTCCCATGGCATTCATCGTGTGATGCGCCATGTGGCAATGCAGTGCCCAGTCCCCCGCTCGGGCGATGAACTCGATATCGCGCGTCTGACCGACGCTCACGAGCTCGGTCGCTTCGGGACGCCATAGCGGGCGCGACCAGCGTCCGCCGTCCGAGCCCGTCACCCAGAAAGTGTGGCCGTGCAGGTGAATCGGGTGGTTCCACATGGAGAGATTTCCGATGCGGACGCGCACCCGCTCGCCCGTGTGCGCAACCAGGGGGTCGATCGCGGGAAACATCTTGCTGTTGAAGGTCCACTGATCGAACTCGACCATGATCGAAGGGTCTGGCCGGTAGGTCCCAGGCTTCAGCGCCCAGTTGTGCAAGAGGAAGCAGTAGTCTCGATCGACAGGCACGCCCTCCCCCGCCTTGGGTGAATGATGAACATCCCCATCATGCCGTACGCCATTTGCGTCATTTCGTCAGCGTGTGGGTGGTACATGTGCGTGCCGTGCTGCACGACGGTGAACTCGTATTGGAAGGTCTCGCCCGGTGC
>JACXTT010005159.1_pt1 | contig 19077 bp, 18 predicted proteins | sample 9270951 | NCBI WGS metagenome assembly JACXTT01 (sample SAMN15532306, study PRJNA645909) | rock metagenome | isolation source: weathered quartz diorite | place: Puerto Rico | collected 2017-06-21 | reverse complement strand
TTGGCGCCGGCGGGCTTGGCCAGTTGATGGATCAGGCCATGAAGCTGCTCAACGGCGGCGAAGCCGCGACCATCCTGCTTGTGTTCCTGCTGCTGGTCCTGCTGGCCGACGCGCTCAGCACCCGGCTGCGCAAGATGCTGGATTGAACCATGGCGACGAACACGCGCATGGCCGCCCAACTCTGCCTGAAGTGCCTGCTTACGCTGCTCACCGTGGCAATCGCGGTTGCGGCCAGTTTTGCCTATCTCTCGCTCGATCTGAGCCAGCTCTTTTCCGCGGACGCTGCCGCCGAGATGCTGGGCTTCCTGCTGACGTTCTTCCCACCGGAGCTGTCGTCAGCGTTTCTGGCCAGAATCGTTGTCGGCATGCTCGAAACGCTCGCGGTTTCCGCCGTGGGCACGCTGTGTGCGGCGGTACTGGGTTTTGGCCTTGCACTACCGGCTTCCGGGCTCTACGGCGATGCGCTGCGCACGTTGTCACGCTTGCTGCTGAACCTGTTGCGCTCGATTCCCGAGTTGGTATGGGCCACCCTGACCGTGCTTGCAGTCGGCCTTGGACCGTTTGCAGGCACCCTCGCCTTGGCCCTGCATACCGCAGGCGTGCTCGGTCGCCTGTTCGCCGAGGCGCTGGAGAATGCGCCGCGCACACCCGCCCGCGCACTGATGGAAAAGGGCACCCCCGCCGCGCTGGTCTTCGTATATGGGACACTGCCCTGCGTATGGCCCCAGTTCCTCGCCTACATCCTGTACCGCTGGGAAACGAATATCCGCGCGGCGGCAATCCTCGGCTTTGTCGGCGCCGGCGGGCTTGGGCAGATGCTGTATTTCGAGCTGTCCCTGTTCCATATGCCCCAGGCTTGCACGGTGATCATCGCCATGCTTTCCCTGGCAGCCGTCGTCGACACAGCCAGCGCGATCATGAGGGTTAGCCGGCATTCCTGATAAGGCACGCCCCGCGGAAATAGGTTCGGTTAGACCCAATCCGGCGCGAATTGGCCGATGGCTCATCGCGGCCAATAGCGGCCCGACACCAATGGCGCTGCACTGACCGAAGTACATCGAACTTCAGACTCTCCGACATTGCGTTTGCAAGCGTGCCATATCGAAATGAGCTTTAGCACGAGCCGGCGGCGGGCCGCGCCGAAATGCGTCCCTCGACGCCAGGCCTGCCGGTCGTCCTTTGCATAAAGCAAAGCGCCGCCTGCCGTTAGCCGAAGGTGCTCGGAGCCGGCCCGACTTGTCGCTGGTGCGCACCGGCTAATGAGCCAAAACCAGATCGAGCAATCTTCAACTGGAGGGTTGCATTGCACTCGATTCACTATGGCTCAATGCTATGCGAATCAAGCACGAGGCCAGCTCCGCCCCACTGCGCAAGCTTTAAGTGGGGAACCGCGCCCCCACTCTCTCTAACGGCATTCTCAAGCTGTTAGTCAGGTAGCTAACCGTGTGTGATAGAAGCCCGTCAGCATAAGCAGTTCCATGATCGCGCTTTCCGTAAAATTCTCGCGCAGTTCATGCCACAGAGCATCATCAACGTCGCTGTTGCGATGTAAGGCATCACACAGACGGATCAGAAGACTGTCTTGTTTCGACCAACAGGCATCATCCGCTGTCCCAATCGCCGTCGAGCGGATTTGTTCGGCGGATAGTTCTGCCTGTTCCGCAAACATGGCGACATGAACCCCCCACTCGTATTCGGAGCGGCACAGCGCGGTGGTCCGATCGATGACGATCTCTCGTTGGCGAACCGTCAGATTTCCCTTGTCCAGCAGGCCGCTGAAAAAGAACTTCTTGCACAGGCGTGGGTCTCGAGCAAGAGTCGCGAACAGGTACAAAGGAGGACGCCCCTGCATTGTGTGCTCGATGAGTTGGGCAACCTCTTCATCGAACGGGGCTGTGGCTGGCGCAATACGTGCGGACATGGCATCTCCCGTATAGGACTGTATAGTTATCCGATGCAGAATGCTGTATAAAATACAGCGCTCGCACTCACATCCCATTCTTCGCACTGTAAAAAGTAAAGCATGACGACACCCAAGGTTGGTCAGCCTGTCCGTGGCTCGCAAACTGGACGCCCGATCATGGTTGCACTGGACCTGCTCGGCCGGCGCACCACGCTGCGCATACTGTGGGAGTTGAGGGGAGACCCCATGACGTTCCGAGCTCTGCAGGAAGCCTGCGAAACGAACTCCCGCCTGCTCAACATGCGACTGGTTGAATTGAAAGACGCTGGCCTGGTCGAGCACACTGTCGGCGGCTATCAGCTAACAGACCAAGGCAGAAGCCTCGGAGCGGCCTTGGAACCATTATTGGTTTGGGCGGAGAGATGGGCGAAGCACGCCGACCGGGGTTGAGCAATAGCAAAAATGACGGCTCACGATGTCTTTAGCTTGATGTGGCCTGCCTTAAGCGGATTCCAATAGCGTCGTTGTTCAGCAATAGCGCCGTCGGACATCGACTGACCGCTTAAGCCGATGACAGCCACTGAGGCTAAAGCTGATGGGCGGCTAAGAAGGGTCGGGAAGCGCCGCTGGCTCGCTGGCAAAGCGACCGAGGCACCCGCAGTACACTGCCACCAATGAGCCACAGCCCCCAACAACCTCGCGCCCAGAACCGCCTCACCTCCTATTTTTGGAGTGGCGACGTCATCCGCAGTCGGCGCGTGAGTGACGTTGTGCTGTCAGGCACTGTCGAGGTCCCTGAGCCGCCTGCACGGCTGCTCGCGGATTGGGCAAGGGAGATATCGCTGCGCATGACCCTGGAACCGGGTGATGTCGAGGTGATGCCTCTGGCACGAGCGCGAGCTCGCTGGCCAGACTACTCGCACTGCGTGCGGGCGGTGTCCGAATGGGCGAGCACGCTTGGTCTGCCTGGCGTGCTTGCCTCGGCAGACGTGGCGCTCATGGTTTGCCGCGGCGCCAGGTATCACCATGACGGCGAGCAGTATGGCGGCGCGGCCTTCTGCAATCTCTTCCTGAGCGAGGACAAAGGGCAGGACGTACATTTTCCGTCGTTGGGCCTTCGAATCCCTCTGCGCCGGGGTACGGTTTTGATATTCGATACCTGCCAACCTCATGGGGTGATTCAGCGCGATAGCAACGGTTTTGATGTGGCCCACTTTCCGTCCGACCAGGATTGCACGCAGCTATTCCTGACCTGGGAGCTTCCCATCGAGGATCCCCATGTTGGACAGGCGCTCAAAGTCGCCTTCGACAATGATCTTTCGGGCTCGACGATGGTGAATGAAGAGCAAGTGCGTCTGAATGGCGAAAGGGTCAGCGTGTGCCCCGAATCAGGTCAGTGGCGCCGAGCTGACTAATCGCATCAAATCTTGAACAAGTGCGCTGGGCTAACTGCCGAAATGCCAGCAAACGCTAGGCAAGCAACCGCAAGGCATCAGCAAGCGAGAGCACTGTTGTACGTGAATCGAACGCTGTGGAAAAAAGATGATCGTGCACGACCTGATCCGGGTCGTAGCAGCAATCCTTGACCGTGAATAAACGGAAGTCCGCATCGCTCGCATACGCGACCGATGACAACACCACACCGGTCGACGCAATGCCTACCATGAGCAGGGTATCGATACCCTGCGCGGAAAGCCGCACCCGCAGGTCGGTACCAAAGAACACGCTGGCACGATGCGCGATGATGAGCGGTTCAGTCGCCCGCTGGCCGAGTTCCGGCGAAATCTGGTCGTCGACGAAAAGACCAAGTTGCTTGATCCCCTGCCCGTTCCTGTTCAACGGACTGACTTCCGGATAGCCTGGATGGAAGTGGATCTTGGCAAAGTAGATGCTGACGCCCCTGGCCCGTGCAGCGTCACACAGCTTGCGCGTATTGGCGAGCAAAGTGGGCGCGACCGATGGAAATAACGCCAGGATGTCGGTCTGATAATGCATGACCACCAGCGCGGTTTGCGCTGGAATAATCGCCGGATTCTGCATGGCCACACTGTGCGCATCGGCCGCGCTTTCCATGCCCTGTTGATTGTCTGCCGAATCGGCGGGCCCACGTTTAACGGGTGGCGACATGAGGCTACGCGATAAAGAACGATGATCGACTCTACCACGATCATCATGAAGCGAAATTATCACCTCGCTCTCGTTGGTGACGGCCTAACTGACTGTGGGTTGCTCGATTCCCCAAGGAAAGGGTAGTAAGTTCGGGTTCATCAGGGCGCCCCATCCATCATCCGCGACAGAACCGAGTCGCGCCTGCGCAGGAAGTCCCGCAACAATGACGGATAGTCCGGGTGTGCCGCCTCTCGCACCGATGCTCGCCCGGAAAGTGCGGCCCTCCAGGCGGTGGTCTTGGGCAGTCCCTCGAGGAATCGGAAATCCCCCAGGCCGTCGAACACGTCGAAGTAACGAAAGACCGGGCCGAACACGGCGTCCACCAGGCTGAATCGCTGGCCTGAAAACCAGGGGCCAATCTCCAGCGTGGCCTCGATCTGAGTCAGGTGCGACCGGATCCGCGCGGTCTGGACGGCAAATGCTGCCTCATCGCTGGCGTTGTAGAACGCGGCGATGGTATTGAGCAGCGACGAGCCGAATTCCATCCAGCCGCGGTGCCGGGCACGATCCAGCGCACCTTCGGGATGCAGGCGCGGTGCGAGGATTTCGTCCAGGTACTCGCAGATGACCGCCGACTCGAAGATCGGCGCGTCGTCCACCAGCAGCACAGGGGTCTTGCCCAATGGCGAACAGGCCAGGAACCAGTCCGGCTTGTTCGTCAAATCAACATCCCGGCGCTCGAAAGAGACGCCTTTCTCTTTGAGGACAATCACTGCGCGTTGCACGTAGGGGCACAGGGCATGGCTGACCAAGGTGAGTCGGGATTGCATGAGCGTCCTCCCAATCAGCACGCCGGCGCAAAACGGGCGCTGCGTCGCAGGGCGTGCGCACCATCGCCCAACATCCACAGCGACACCGAGGCCATGATGAGAAAGAGCGGGTATTCCCAGCCACCACCGGCGCTGGTGTGCGCCCAGCCATTGGGCACATGCACCCAGGCCGCCACGCTCATGACCGGCACCAGCGCCAGCGCGACCTGGCGGGCATAGAAGCCAAGCATCAGCGCCAGACCGCCCGACAACTCCATGGCGAACACCGGGTAAGCCATCCAACCCGGAATACCGATGCTGTCGAAGTACTGCGCAGCGCCGGGCAAGGTGAAGACGAACCACTTCAGGAGTGCGTGCGCCACCCACATGACGCCCAGGCTGACGCGCAGCAGCGCGATACCGTAGGCCATGGAGGAGGAATGCCGAGGTTGTGTCATGGAGATCTCCGATTTGTGCGTGAATACCACCCCATCATATGATTGCGATGACGCAATCAAAATAGGCGGGAGTGAATTGCATGATTGCAAAAACGCAATACAAGCTCAGCGCAGACGATCTGGAGGCCATACTCGCGCTGACCCGCACGGGCAATCTGGCCGGCGCGGGCGAACGGCTGGGCGTCGATGCCTCCACGGTCTTCCGAGCCATCCGCCGCATCGAGCGCGGGCTTGGGCAACGGCTGTTCGATCGGTCGCGGGCGGGCTATCAGCCGTCCGAACTGGCGCATGTCCTGGCAGAGCACGCCGAACAGGTGGAAACGCGGCTGGAACAGGCTCGTTCCGCCGTTCAGCTCACGCCGGAGCAAGTCTCGGGGACGGTGCGCATCACCACGACGGACACAATCCTGCATGGCCTGATCGCCCCGGCCCTGCGCACGCTCGCGGCCCATCACCCTTTGCTTTCCTATGAGCTGCATGCCGGCAACGAACTCACAAGCCTGACCAGGCGCGAGGCCGACATCGCGGTACGCGCCACCAGGCGGCCGCCACAGCACCTCGTCGGCAAGCACGTCGGCCCGATCCGGGTGGCGCTCTATGCGGGCAAAGCCGGCGCTATTCGTCACTACGAAGATGTCGAGGCAGGCAAGGCGGCCTGGATCGCCCCCGACGACGCACTGCCCGAGCATCCGTCGGTGCTCTGGCGCAAACGCCATCACCCAAAAGCTGCGCCGCGTTACCGTGTCAACAGCATCCTGACCGTGATGGAACTGGTGGCGGCTGGGATGGGCGTGGGCTTGCTGCCGGTGTTCCTGGCGCAGCCGCGTCGCGACCTGATCCCGTTGACCGACATCCTCGACGAGTGCCAGACCGAGCTCTGGCTGCTCACGCATCCCGAGTCGCGCCACCTGCGACGGGTGTCGGCCGTATTCCGGCACTTGTCGGAGAACATGTCGCTTTGATCCCGCTGGAAAGGCTTACCCCGCCGACCCGAGGCAAGCACAACGCTGAGCGGGTTCAGCAGGATTCGTGAGCAGAAAAAGAAAAACCCGCGGCGCTGGCCGCGGGTTTTTCACTTCAGCGGACGATTCGCCCGTCCTCAGATTTCCTCGTACAGCGGCAGCGTCAGGAACTCGGCAAAGTCCTCCGACGTCGACATCTGCTCGAAGATCACCGCGGCGCGGTCGTAGGTCTTGGCTTCGCCGCCGACTTCGGCCTTCACCTTGGCCAGCTCTTCCGGAATCAGCGCACGCACCATCTCGGCGGTCACCTTGCGGCCGTCTTCCAGCTTGCCCTTGGGCGTGCGGATCCACTGCCAGACCTGCGAACGCGAGATCTCGGCGGTTGCGGCGTCTTCCATCAGGTTGTGGATCGGCACGCAGCCGTTGCCGTCCAGCCAGGCGCCCAGGTAGTGGATGCCGACGTTGATGTTCATGCGCAGACCGGCCTCGGTGATCGGCGTTTCCGGCTGGAAGTCCAGCAGGTCGGCGCCCTTCACTTCCACGTCCGGACGCTGCTTGTCGAACTGGTTCGGGCGGTCGCCCAGCACGGCGACGAATTCCTTCATGGCCGGCTCGACCAGGCCCGGGTGAGCCACCCAGCCGCCGTCGTAGCCGTCGGTGGCGTCGCGCTTCTTGTCGTTGATGATGCCCTGCATGGCGATGGCGTTCTTCTCCGGATCGTTCTTGATCGGGATCAGCGCGCTCATGCCGCCCATGGCGGGCGCGCCGCGCTTGTGGCAGGTCTTGAGCAGCAGCAGCGCGTAGGCGCGCATGAACGGCGAGGTCATCGTGACCTTGGCGCGGTCGGCCAGGCAGAAGTCCTTGTTGACCTTGAACTTCTTGATGCACGAGAAGATGTAATCCCAGCGGCCGGCGTTCAGGCCAGCGCTGTGCTCGCGCAGTTCATACAGGATTTCATCCATCTCGAACGCGGCGAGGATGGTTTCGATCAGCACGGTGGCCTTGATCGTGCCTTGCGGCAGGCCGATCTCGTTCTGTGCCATCACGAAGATGTCGTTCCACAGGCGCGCTTCCAGATGGCTTTCCATCTTCGGCAGGTAGAAGAACGGGCCGGCGCCGCGGGCGATCTGCTCCTTCGCGTTGTGGATGAGGAACAGCGCGAAGTCGAAGACGCCGCCGGAGACGCGCTTGCCGTCGATCGTGACGTGCTTTTCGTCAAGATGCCAGCCGCGCGGACGGACCTGCAGCGTGGCGATCTTGTCGTTGAGCTTGTACACCTTGCCCTTGGATTCCAGCGTCAGCGTGCGGCGCACGGCGGCCTTCAGGTTGACCTGACCCTGCATCTGGTTGTGCCAGTTCGGGGTGTTGGAATCCTCGAAGTCGGTCATGTAGCTGTCAGCGCCCGAGTTGAAGGCGTTGATGACCATCTTGGCCTCGACCGGGCCGGTGATTTCCACGCGGCGGCATTCCAGGGCCTTCGGGATCGGGGCGACCTTCCAGTCGCCTTCGCGCACGGCCTTGGTTTGCGGCAGGAAATCGGGGATCTCGCCGGCGTCCAGGCGCTTGGTGCGCTCGACGCGGGCGGCCAGCAGTTCCTGACGGCGGGACTCGAACGCGCGATGCAGCTTGTCCACCAGGGCGAGGGCTTCCGGCGTCAGGATGTCTTCGTAGGCCGGCAGGATGTCGCCGGTAATCTTCATGCCCGCGGGCAGCGTGAGAGCCATCAGTTTCTCCTGTTTTTGATGAGCTGGTTTCGGGTGTGCCCGCTCTTAAACCGCCACGCCGCAGGCGTTGACGAATTCGAGCAGGTCGTTCATATCGTGCCCGGTGCCGGAGGGGGCTACGTCGAGCCGCTCCGCCGGATGCCCGGCACGGTTGATCCAGAACGTGGTGTAGCCAAACCACGTGGCGCCGCAAGCGTCCCAGCCGTTGGACGAGACGAACAGCATGTCTTGCACCGGCACGCCGAATGCCGCCGGGCCGAGCGCGTAGGCGGCCGGCGCGGTCTTGTACTGGCGCACGCTGTCCACCGACAGCACGTGGTCGAACAGGCCGTGCATGCCCGCGCTCTTGACGGAAATATCAAGCATCTCCGGGTTCCCGTTCGACAAGATACCCAGCGGCAGGCCCGCGCGGCGCAGCCGCTTGAGCGCCCCCAGGTTCTCGGGGAAGGCCGACAGGCACGCGTACTCCTTGAGCAGTTGCGCTTCCGTCGCCTCATCCAGCGTCAGTTGCAGGCGCTCGGCGGCGTAGCGCAGCGCATCCACGGTCAGCGCCCAGAACGGCTTGTAGCGCGAACCGTCCGGCGCGGCCAGCGTGCGGATGCGCGTGTAGTCGATCTGGCGCTCGCGCCACAGCAGCGCCAGTGCCTCGCCCTTGCCCGGAAACAGTTGTTCCGCGCGCGCGGTGACGGAATACACGTCGAACAGCGTGCCATAGGCATCGAAGACGACGGCGCGGATCTTGTTCATGGACGCGGATGTTGAGGCTGGAAAAGGCAGGCTACCTGCCGTCGGACTGCCGATGGAAACACCATTGCGCAGCCCTGTACACCATTGAATGCATTGCATTGTAGGGAGACGCTGCAGTGCGGCAAAGAGGTCCCCGGTCACTTGATCTTTTACTTTTTGGCCACTAATCTTGGCGGACTGACGCAATATCCGCACCTAATCCTCCCCATCTGTCCCATCCGGCACCGCCGAACGTTGCGATGTTGTTATGAATCGTGACGATCCAGGCATCCGAGGCATTGCAGGCGAACATTCGTGGACCATTTCAAGCAACTGGAGACCTTTGTATCCGTCGCGTCGCGCGGCAGCTTGTCGGCGGCGGCGGCGGCCGAGGGCGTGGCGCCCGCTATCATCGGGCGGCGCATCGATGCGCTGGAGGAGCGCCTGGGCGTGAAGCTGTTGATCCGCACCACGCGCAAGATCACCATGACGTTCGAGGGTTCGGCATTCCTGGAGGACTGCCAGCGCATCCTGAACGACCTGCACAACGCCGAGGCAAGCGTTTCGGCCGGCGGCGTCAAGGCCAGCGGCCACCTGCGCGTGACCGCACCGGCCGGTTACGGGCGCAAGCATGTGGCGCCGCTGGTGCCGCTGTTCATCGAATCGCACCCTGACGTCACCATCACGCTGGACCTGTCCGACCGCGTGGTCGACCTTGTCAACGAGGGCTTCGACTGCGCGATCCGGCTCGGCGACCTGCCCGATTCCAGCCTTGTCTCGATCCGCCTGGCGGAAAACCGTCGCGTGGTGGTGGCGTCGCCCGAATACCTCGCGCGCGCGGGCACGCCAAAGCTGCCGGAAGACCTGGCGCGGCACAACTGCCTGGCCTTCGGCGCCAGCGCCAACGTGCAGCGCGGCTGGGTGTTCCAGCAGGACGGCCGGCAGGTCACGGTCAAGGTCGGCGGCAGCATGGAGTGCACTGATGGCGCGGTCCTGCATGCCTGGTGCCTGGAGGGCCACGGGCTCGCGTGGCGGTCGTGGTGGGAGGTGGGCCAGGAGATCGCCAGCGGGCGGCTGGTGACGGTGCTCGACGACTTCCAGGCGCCGCCGATCGGCATCCACGCGGTCTTCCCGCAGCGCAAGCATCTGCCGCTGCGCGTGCGGCTCTTCATCGATCACCTGAAGAACACCTATGGCAACCCTGCCTACTGGCGGCGCGCCGAGCAGGCAACGGCCGAGGCCGCCTGAAGACTGTACGGCGGCGCTCCTGCCCGGCCGGTTCGCATTGATATTACGCAATGCCCTACTCGGCACACTGACTACAATGCATGGCAGACAGGTGGTGTTTTTGCGGCCTGCCCCCGTCCTTACGTAGTGCTCATGTCGTCAGCATTCATGCCTGAAAGGAGCCCAGCATGTTCAAGCACATCCTGCTACCCACCGACGGATCGGAGCTGTCCAAGAAAGCCCTCGACGGCGCACTGGAACTGGCCAAGGTGATCAACGCGCGCGTGACCGCCTACGTCTGCCTGGAGGAATACCCGTACACGCCATTCAGCGAGATCGTGGTCGAGGCCCCGCAGGCGTTCAAGGACCGCATCGAGAACCAGGCCAAGCTGTACCTGAAGGAAGTCGAAAGCGCCGCCGTCGCGGCCGGCGTGCCGTTCGATGCCGACATGTCCACCTTCGCCGTGCCCTACCTGGGCATCATCGACGCCGCGGAGCGCCACGGCTGCGATGTGATCTTCATGGCATCGCACGGCCGTCGCGGGCTGTCCGGGCTGCTGCTCGGTAGCGAGACCCAGAAGGTGCTCACGCACACCGACATACCGGTCATCGTCTATCGCTGAGGCAGGCGGCGCCCGACGCGGTGCCGACCCCGCCTCTCGGCCAAAGGTGGCGGCATCGGAGCGATCCGGGGTCGCCGGCTTTTCTTGTGCCGGTTGCATCGCACTCGCCTGCGGATTGCACCGCCCGCTTCCACCTGATTCCCCTCGTTCAAACCTCACCCTTTCGGGTGAATGATGCCGGCTCCACACGGCTTTGGGCGGACTCGCCACATGGCATCGACGCAATTGCTAGATTTTGTAACGCACGTATCGCCGCCGATTCATCGCGCCGCCCGGCGGCCCTCGCAACCTGCTTCCACGCGTGCGGCCAGCGGGTTTACCGCACCCGCCCCAACGCGGTGCGTTACACCCGCTTACAGAGTGATGCCCGCGCACTGTAGCGAACCGGGCATCGCGGCTACCATCTCTTCCGCGAATGATTGCTGCCCGCAATGCCGGGCAGGCGAGCGCGCCGACGTCTTGCGGGGGCAAGCACCGGCACGGTCGAGAATTCGTGGATTCACCGGCCAGCGCCTGGCGTCATCGGGCGGCGGTCGCACGCCAATGGGCTCGCGCCCGACATAAGTTCAAACAAGCCCGTCCACACGGGCGCGCTGGTTTCCAGCACTCGCTCCATCTCCGTAGCTGTCCCCATTTCCGTTGCGCCACGCGCCGACGGAGGACCGCACTCGTCCCTGCCCGCCGCCCATGAGCCTGGCCGGCGCGGCAGCGTCGCGCGCGGCGGGGCACGCTTGGCTTTCACTACAGGAAAAGGCAAACCCTCACCCATGACATTCCTACGAAGACATCGAGCCCTGGTTTGTACCGCACTGTGCGCAGGCGTCACGGTTCTGGCCGCCGGCTGCGGCGGTTCGGGCGACGACGCCGCTCAAAGCACGACCCTGCAAACCCAGGCCCGCCGTGGCACGCCGGCACCCGCGCCGACCGCGCCCACGACACCCACGACGCCGGACCAGCAGCGCGCCATGGCGCTGCAGATCGCCGACTTCATCCTGTCGCAGCAGGACCCCAACGGCGCCATTCCGGACGAGGCCGACTCCGGCACCGTCAACACGGACTCCAACATGGAGTACGCGATGATTGGCCTGGCCGCCGCCTACGGCTCCACGCGCGACGCCAAGTACCTGACCGGTCTGGAAAAGGGCATTGCCTGGCTGGCTGCCCGCGAGGAAATGACCGATCCGGCCTGGAAGGGTAGCTGGCGCTATACCTACTCGTACACGTCGCCCTACAACGCGATCCCGACCTCTCCGGGCGACGGCATCGCCGACGTGCGCGGCGTGGATGCCACCTCGGCGCTGTTCGTCTACCTGCTGTACCAGCACCGCCAACTGACCGGCAGCACGGCGCTGGTGACGCAGTACAGCGCGCACGCCCGCGCCGCGCTGGACTTCATCCTGGCCAAGAACATCAACCCGAGCGGTTTCTCGGGCAGCTCGTGGCAACGGCCCAACGGCAGCAACACGTGGCAGTTCTGGCCCTATGAGTACGCCGCCGACCAGGGCGACGTGTACCTGGGCATGAACGCCGGCGCCCTGCTGTTCCCGGACAACCCGAAGTACGCGGCGAAGGCGACGTTCCTGAAGACCAACGTGCCGTCACAGTTCTACATGACGACCCAGGCGCGCTACTCGGTGGGCCGCGACACGGGCAGCGGTCTGGACACGGAACTGGGCATCGACACGATCTTCCCGCAGGGCTACCTGCCGTGGGTGTTCGGCTCCAACGCGCAGAGCACGGGCTCGACCCAGTGGCTGATCAACAAGACGCAGGCCGATGGCAGCATCCGCTCCCCGTCGACCGATCCGGCCTACGCGCTCTCCAACGTCGTCCTGCTGCTGGGCGCCGGCGCGCTGGGCATGCAGCCGCCCGCCACGACCCTGCCGTGGATCGTCAACAATGTGTTCGACGCGAAGACGCACGGCATCCGCGACTTCCCCGGCTCGCCGGACCTGGAGACCAACGTCTCCGGCTTCGCGGTTGCCGCGCTGCTCGGGATGAAGGCCTTCCCCTGACCGGACAGCCTTTGCGGGCCATGCCAATGACCCGCAAAGACCCGGAACAAAAAAAAACCGCCCGTGCCGATTCCGGCACGGGCGGTTTTTTCTTTGCGTCCCGCAGGCGGCGCTCAGGCGCCCTTGCGGATGCGCTCTTCCATGTGCTGCGCGCGCTCGGCCGAGCCCGGGTGCGACGAGAACATGCTGGACTTGCCGCCGTCGAGCTTGGCCAGCTTCTGGAACGCCGTCACCAGGCCCTGCGTGTTGGCCTTGTTCTTGGTCAGCAGGTCGAACGAGAAATCATCGGCCGCCGTTTCCTGCGACTGCGAGAATTGCGCATTGATCAGCTTCTCGCCCAGCTCGCCAAGCTGCGACTGCGACAGCGCCGCCACGGCGCCGTTGCCGGCCGCTGCCGCCGCGCCGCGCGCCGCGGTGGCGGTGTAGGCAACCTGCATGGCTTTCTTGGTGTGGCCCAGCGCCACGTGGCCAATCTCATGGCCCAGCACGCCGCGCACTTCGTCGTCGGTCATCATGTCCATCAGGCCGCTGTAGACGCGCACGCAGCCGTTGGCCATGGCCCAGGCATTGACGTCCTTGGTCAGGTAGACCTTGGCGTTGATGCCCGGCACGCTGCTATTCTGCAAGCCGGCCATGATCTTGGTCAGGCGCTTGCTATAGGTGCTGCTGGGCGCGGCGATCTTGTTGGTCTTGTCGGATTGCGCGCAGGCCTCGCCGGACAGCGTCTTGACGTCGGCGTCGGACAGCGTGGCCGCCTTGGCCAGCGCGCTGCCGGCGCTCATCAGGCCGTCTACGTTGGTGTTGCCCAGGCTGCCGCCAGAGCAACCGGTAATCAGCGCGGCGGCTGCCAGGGTAGTCAGTGCCAAGGAGAGATTTGCTTTCATAGGTCTTCGTCCGTGCGATGCAGAGAAGAGCGCCGGGGGCCAAATGGCCGGTGACGCCGGGATGTGCGCGAAAGTGCCCGCGAAGGATATCTCGTCTTGCGCCGGAAGGAAATCGTCAAATCCTTTATTTTTGCAATGATTGACGATTGTTAAATTCGCTGAAATGCGATGTCGGCGGTCGACGCCCCTCTTCCATACGAGGCACACCCTCGTCGGCTTATTGCAGCCGATTGACTACGCCGTAAATCCAGAGCCATCGAGAGGCGGGGCCGCTCTTGGGCCCACCATCCTCAACAAGATGCAACAAGGAAAGAATATCCGGGGAACGCCAGCGACTACTTCGTTGCTATCAACAGGCGCGATCCACCGAGCGGAAGATCGACGCCGCAGCGAATGAGCGCCAAATCCAGCGCCGACAGCCGCTCGAAGACGGCATCCATAGCCGGTGGCATCTCCATCTCATCCTGTGGGTTGTAGTCTTCCATCCCGCGTTTTCGGGTCAGAACGCGAGAGGCCGCCATGGCTGGCAAGAGAGTGGTCACAAAGGAGGTACTGCGCAAGATCCGAAAGCCGGCTCTCTGAACCTTGGCGTGCAGATCGGCTTTGCCATACCGGCGTACGTGACAGGCATAGTCATCGGAATGGCTCCATAGCCATTGATGCTGCGGAACTGTGAGCAGAAGGTGGCCGCCTGGCTTGAGAGTCTTGTGGAATTGGGCGAGAACAGCCTCGTCTTCTTCGATGTGCTCAAGAACATCGAAGGCGCCGAGCACGTCGAACTGTGCTGAGAATGGAATGCGGCGGGCATCCATTTGCATGAATTCCGCGTTTGGAAGACGTCCCGCTGCAAACTTCAGCCCGGCGCTGAATAGTTCACTGCCAGAGAGTTGCCGCCCGGGGAAGGATTGGTCGATCCCGGACAGTACATAGCCGGTGCCGCACCCTACCTCGAGCAATGAGCGGAACTGAGGGCAATATTTCGTGATCGCCCAGATGAGCAAACGATTCCTGGTACGAAACCAGAAATTCCGATGCTCGGACGCGGCGAGATTCTCGAAATACTCGGACCTGAATCCAGAGCCTTCCAGGGCAAGGTCCGGAGCAAAAGCAGGGAAACCATCAATGATTGGGGCATCAAAATGTGCTTCGACCATCGCTTGTCTCTGTTCTTGTGGCGTTGTGGATTATGGCACGCGGCATGCGACAGTTCCGGGTCATGTTGTGACCTCAGGCGATGCTCGTTGCGGTGTGCCTTTTTATTTTCGGAATCCTCAAAAGCTGCCGAGTGGCCAGAACATGTCCACGTTCTTGGACATGTTGACGGACAGTGAGGAGACAGACAATGGGCGTTAACCAACAAAAGGACACGGCCACGATGTGCTGGTTGGTGGCGATGTGTTCTCGGGATGCGTCGCCTGAGTCACGTGGCAGACAGCGTTGAACTTGAGCCCAATGGATGAAATCGGGAGAATCTGGCGTCATTCCAGCAAATCAACTCATATGTTGAATTCCAGACTGCCCTCTTTCAAGTTCCTGATTGGCTTCGAGGCTGCGGCGCGCCTGGGCAATTACTCGCGCGCGGCGGACGAACTATGCATTTCGCAATCCGCCATCAGCCACCAGATCGCGCAACTGGAGCAGCAACTCGGCCAGCCGCTGTTCCGCCGCAAAGGACGCGGCGTGGAATTGACGGTCGCGGGGCGCCTGCTGCTGGACAGCGTGGGCAAGTCGCTGGAGCAACTTCGCAACGGACTCCATCGGATGGAGACCTATATGGACGACCGCCTCGCCACGGTGGTCTGTCCCGCCCACATCGCGACCGGCTGGCTGCAGCCGCGTGTGGATCGCTTGCTGGAGGCCCATCCCGGCCTGTGCCCGATCATTTCGATCGACGAGACTGCGCGTTATATCGACGAGTTGGATGTGGACATCGTCATCACGCGCGAACCGCTCAAGCAACAGGGCTTGTACGAAGTGCCGCTGCTGACCGATGAACTGGTCGCCGTCTGCACGCCCGGGCAAGCCGGCAATCCGGATCTCGGCATGGTTGGCCTGGAGGGCGACCTGACCGATGACCGGATCAGCCCCTTCATCCGCCAGCACTTTGGCGGGCGGCGCAAGATGGCAATGTATGACGACCCTCGGCTGGTACTGGACGCAACGCTGCGCGGGCACGGCATGGCGCTGGTGTCGCGGCTGCTGGCCGACGATGCCCTGCGCACAGGCCAGTTGCTGCCGCTGCCGGGCTATCCCAGCCTGCCCAACGGAACGGTATGGATCGCCCGCGTTGAAGGCGAGACGCGCATGCCACTGATACGGGAAACGTTCGACAGCCTGCTGCATTTTGCCCGGTCAGACACACAAATCATGAGTGGGATCGATCAATCAAGCTAAAAAACATCAATTGTCCGCATGAGTGACGGTTCGTAGAATTCCGGCTTTCCATTCGCAACCGATACTCAGCATGACAAATCGACGAGCTTTCTTGCGCCTGGGCGGTCTCGGGCTGGCAGGTGGGTTCATCAGCGCCTGCGGTGGCGGCGCAGATCCCAGCGATCCGCCCGCCGCGATCCCGCAACCAAAGCCGGAGGCGACCACCTGGCAAATGCCCGATGAGGGCAGCCCGCAGCGTGCTGTATGGATGGCTTTCGCCACCCGCGCATCGATTTGGGGTGCAGGCCTGCAGCAGCCGGTGCAGCAGGCGCTGGCGCGCATCGCCAACGCCATCGGCACCTACCATCCGGTCAAGATGCTGGTGAATTCGGAAGATCTCGGCACGGCGCGCCAGTTGTGCGGCACCAACGTGCAGTTGATCGAGCACGCCATCGACGACTTGTGGATGCGCGACACCGGCTGCGTTTTCGTGCGCAATGCCCGTGGCGAACGCGCGGCGGTCAGCTTCAACTTCAACGGCTGGGGCAACAAGCAGGCGCATGCTCGCGATGCCACCGTCGCTGCGCGCATGGCCGAACTCAGCGGCGTCCCCTTGTTGCGCAGCCGTCTGGTGCTGGAAGGCGGCGGCATCGAAGTCGACGGCCAGGGCACGGCAATCATCACCGAAAGCTGCGTGCTCAACGCCAACCGCAATCCGGGCATCGGCAAGGCCGAGGCGGAGCAAGAACTGAAGCGCCTGCTGGGCCTGCAAACGATCATCTGGCTGCCTGGTATCGCCGGGCGCGACATTACCGATGGCCACACCGACTTCTATGCCCGCTTCCTCAAGCCCGGCGTGGTCGCAGCGGCGCTGGACAACGACAGCAATTCCTTTGACTACGCCGTCACGCGACGCCACCTGGAATTGCTGCGCACCGCAAGGGACGCACGCGGCCGGCCATTGCAGATCATTACGCTGGAAACGCCCAGGCAAGTGAGGCCGACCTACTCCGGCAAGGACTTTGCAGCGGGCTATGTGAATTTCCTGCTGACCGACAAGGCGCTGTTCCTGCCCGAATTCGGCGATGCGCTGGCCGATGCCGCCGCCCGCAACGCGCTGGCAGCGCAACTGCCGAGTCACCAGATCGTCCAACTGAATATCGACGCCATCGCCGCTGGCGGCGGCGGCATCCACTGCACGACACAACAAGAACCTGCCTGACCCATGCACCGGCCACCACGGGAGACGTTATGCCGACCCGCAGACATTTCATGCGCCAGCTCGCAGCCGGTACCGTACTTGGCTTGACCGGCAACGCCATCAGCGCGCGCGGCATCGCCGACGGGGGTTGGCACATGCCCGACGAGCACCTGCCGCAAGAGCGCGTATTCCTTGCCTACGCCGCCTCCAACGCCGTCTGGAAGGAATGGGCTGGCGCCGTGAATGCCACCGTCGCCCGCCTGGCGCAAACCATCGCCCGCTACCAGCCGGTGACCGTGCTGTGCCGGCCTGGCCAGCTGTCGCAAGCGCAGCGCGATTGCGGCGTCTCCAACATCGACTACCTGCCGGTGGCGCTCGATGACATCTGGGTACGCGATTACGGTGGCTGCTTCGTGGTCGACGGCAACGGCAACCTGGGCCTGGTCGATTTCCACTTCAACGGCTGGGGCGGCAAGCAGCACGCCGCAAACGACACGCGCGTGGCCGCCTTCCTGAGCGAAGATCTGGAAGCAAACTACTTCTCCAGCAGACTCGTTGGCGAAGGTGGCGGCATCGAGGTGGACGGTCACGGCACGGCCATCATGACGGAAAGCTGCTGGGTCAACCCCAACCGCAATCCACGCATGAGCCGTGCCCAGATCGAGGCCGAACTGAAGCAGCGTCTTGGCCTGCGCAAGATCATCTGGCTACCCGGCATCCGCGACAAGGACATCACCGACGCCCACGTCGACTTCTATGCGCGTTTCGTGCGGCCGGGCGTGGTGATCGCCAACCGCGACGACGACCGGCAGTCCCACGACTATGCGGTGACCCGCAAGCACCTGGAGATCCTGAAGAACGCGACGGACGCCGACGGCCGGCGCCTGGAAGTCCATGTGCTGCCACCGCCCGCCGACTCGCGCAGCAACCGCTTCACCGAAGACAATCCGGATTTCGCCGCAGGCTACATCAACTATTTGCCGATCAACGGCGCCGTGATTGCGCCGCAGTTCGGCGACGCGGATGCGGATACCTACTGCCGCGACCTGCTCACCAGGCTTTATCCGGGCCGCGACATCGTGCAACTGAATATCGACCCCATTGCCGCCGGCGGCGGCGGCATCCACTGCGTGAGCAAGCAGTTGCCGCGCGTTTGATCTGCTCGCCATCCAGCCACTGAGCTGGAAGTCCTGGATTTACCGCAGCCTCTTCCGCAATGCCGCGTGGCGCTCAGAAAGCAAAAAACCGCGCCGTCCCTGAGAGAGACACGGCGCGGCGCCTAATTGGAGGCGCGATGGTCGCGCGCCTCCCAAAACGTGACCAGGAGAGTCAGGCCACTTTCTTGTCGAAGAATTGCTCGTCTTCGGTCGAACCCTTCAGGGCCGTGGTCGACGACTGACCGCCTTCGATGGTCTGCGTCACGGCGTCGAAGTAGCCGGTACCGACTTCGCGCTGGTGCTTCACGGCGGTGAAGCCCTTCTCGGCCGCCTTGAACTCGGCTTCCTGCAGTTCGACGAACGCGCTCATCTGGTTGCGGGCATAGCCGTAGGCCAAGTTGAACATCGAGTAGTTCAGCGAGTGGAAGCCGGCCAGCGTGATGAACTGGAACTTGTAGCCCATCGCGCCCAGTTCCTTCTGGAACTTGGCGATCGTGGCGTCGTCCAGGTTCTTCTTCCAGTTGAACGACGGCGAGCAGTTGTAGGCCAGCATCTTGCCCGGGAACTTGGCGTGCACCGCTTCGGCGAACTTGCGGGCGAACTCCAGGTCCGGCTTGCCGGTTTCGCACCACACCAGGTCGGCGACTTCGGCGTAGGCCAGCGCGCGCGAGATCGACTGCTCCAGGCCATTGCGGACGCGGTAGAAGCCTTCCACGGTGCGCTCGCCGGTGCAGAACGGCTTGTCGTTGTCGTCCACGTCGGAGGTCAGCAGGTCGGCCGCTTCCGCGTCGGTACGGGCGATCACCAGGGTCGGCACGCCGGAGACGTCGGCGGCCAGGCGCGCGGCGGTCAGCTTGGCGACGGCTTCGCGGGTCGGCACCAGCACCTTGCCGCCCATGTGACCGC
>JACXTT010005158.1_pt1 | contig 19078 bp, 21 predicted proteins | sample 9270951 | NCBI WGS metagenome assembly JACXTT01 (sample SAMN15532306, study PRJNA645909) | rock metagenome | isolation source: weathered quartz diorite | place: Puerto Rico | collected 2017-06-21 | reverse complement strand
CCTCCACCTTGAACTCATCCGTGTACTGCCGATTCGCCACTACTTGCTTGCTCATCGTGCCCTCCGTTCATCAGCAATGTACCAATAATCTGATGTACGTGAAACCAGGGCAGGGTCAGACTTCGGGACGAATTTCCCAGTGCGTCCAGGGACAACCAAGTCCTCACGCTCGCTGTCTATAGTTATAGTGAAGCTCGCTCTGTAGTGGCTTTGCCCAGCAACCTTGAATATGGTCTTGTCAAGCGTGCGAACTGGGATGAGCACCGGGCAAAGAATTCTTTCTAAGGCTTGGGTGGTGGCTCCACCATAACGCTTGGTCAAACGCTCGAATAGGGCCTTGTAGTCTACTTCCATACTCTGGTTCAGGTTGAGTGGTTGACTCGCCTTACCGTCTCTTCAAAATCCATAATTTACTCAATCCAAGGGGAGGAAGAGAGAGTCAAAAGAGTCCCCCTCAAGCTCAGCGCGAGCCGTAACGTCGGTCAGCACGCCCGACGCGTCTAACCAAGGCCCTCGTAGCATAGGGAGCGACCGTAGCACAAGGCCACTAAAGACGCAACGCCCTCAAGGCCCAGGGGATGATGATTTACATTTTAAGCTGGACACTGCCTTATATACGGCGATGCGAATGCAGAGGCGACGGGTTGCGGTGTGGCGGGCTTCCTCATGTTCGCACGGTGGGGCTCAGAGCCCGTGTTGAATCGCCGCCAGTTTTCCCGTATCATGAGCCCGCCGATGAAGATTCTGCTCCACCATCCCGCGCGCGAGGCAGCCTTGAAGGGGCCGAAAAAAGTCTTGCAGGTGCTGCGCGAGCTGGAGATCTTGCCCGATACCGTGCTCGTCATCCGCGGCGAGGAGTTGATCGCGGAGGATGAGGTCGTGAACGATAGCGACACCATCGAAGTTCGGCCGGTCATTTCCGGCGGATAAGGAGTCGCATGCGCTGCCGCAAGTGTTCGGGGAAAGCGATCATCCGGTTGCCGCGCCACAACACCGCGTTCTGCCCGACGTGTTTTAGCGAGTACGTCACCGACCAGGTCGCGCGCGCGATCAAGGGCGACCGCATGTTCGGGCACACCGAGGGCGTGGCGGTCGCGGTGTCGGGGGGCAAGGACAGCCTCGTGTTGTGGGAGATCCTGTCGCGGCTGGGGTATCGGACGCTGGGGCTGCACATTGATCTGGGGATCGGCGAGTACTCGCGGATCTCGCAGCGGAAGGTGGAGGCGTTCGCCCGGGCGAAGAATCTGCCGTTCGTCGTGCACTCGCTTCGCGAGACCCACGGAGCGGGGATCACCGAGATCGCCGAGGGCGTGCGTCGCCCACTCTGCTCGGCCTGCGGGGTCATCAAGCGCTACAACATGAATTTGATCGCGTCGCAGCACGGGATGCCCGTGCTGGCGACCGGCCACAATCTGGACGACGAGGCCTCGCGGCTCCTGGGCAACGTCCTGCACTGGCAGGAGGACTACCTCGACAAGCAATCGCCGGTCCTGCCGAACTCCCATCCCAAGCTGGTCCGCAAGGTCAAGCCGCTCTACCGGCTGGCGGAGCGCGAGATTGCGGCGTGGGCTGTGCTGCAGAAGATCGACTATATCGTCGAGGAGTGTCCCAACAGCGTTGGGTCCAAGATGTTCGTCTATAAAGACGCGCTCAACCGCTTGGAAGATGCCGCGCCGGGGACCAAGCACCAGTTCTACTTTCAGTTCCTCGACCGCCAGAAAGCGCGCGCCCGGGCCTCTCCGCCCGAGCCCGATCTGCGCGAGTGCGTGTCGTGCGGCCAGCCCAGCACCGCCGAGATTTGTAGTTACTGTAAGCTGCTCGGGACGCTGCAGCGCGAGGCGGAGCCGGCGTTGAAAGTCCTCACGTGACGTTGCGCGACGGCGAGCGAGTCCATCTGATCGACCACAAGGGCCGGGTGTACGCGCTCAGTCTCCGGGCGGGCAAGACCTACCAGCACAGCGGCCAGACCATCCCTCACGACCGGATCATCGGCGTCGAAGACGGGTCCAACGTCGTGCTGTCCGGCGGCGCCAAGTTCGTGGTGCTGCGGCCCACGCTCGCCGAGTACATCATGAAGATGCCGCGCGGCGCGCAGGTTATCTATCCCAAGGACCTCGCCACGATCCTGCTCTGGGCGGATATCTACCCCGGCGCCACCGTGGTCGAGGCCGGAATCGGGTCCGGCGCGCTGACGATGACGCTCTTGCGCGCGGTGGGCGAGACGGGGCGGGTCGTTTCGTACGAAATTCGGGACGATTTTGCCGAGCGGGCGCTCGAGAACATCGCGATGTATCTGGGCAAGGTGGGTCACCACGTCCTGCACCGTCAGGACATCGCGCTGGGCATCGAGGAGCACGATGTCGACCGTCTGGTGCTCGATCTTCCCGAACCGTGGCGTGTCGTGCCGGAAGCGGTACGAGCGCTCCGAACCGGGGGAATCTTTCTGTCGTACCTTCCCACCGTGCCCCAGGTCGTCAAGGTCGTCGAAGTGCTTCAAGGATCGGGGGCGTTCGGCTTGATCGAAACGTTCGAGACCTTCCAGCGCCCATGGAACATCGAGGGCCGAAGCGTCCGTCCCGCGCTGCGTATGGTTGCCCACACGGCGTTTCTGACCGTGGCGCGGAAGCTGGTGACCCCGGTGGCTATGGAGCCGGAACTCGACGGGTAGGAGCGTATGGACCACGCTGAGGGGTGTGATCAAGCCGCGGTCAACCCCATGCGCAGCCTCGGGCTCATCCGCAGGCCGCGCGCTCGTTTTGCGGGAAAAGGGGGAGGGATGGAATTATTCAGTTGGTTGATGCTGGGTGCCATGGCGGTGGGGTTGGTGATCGGAGGGGGAGGCGAGGCAGAAGCCAAAACCAAGAAGTTACCAGCCGGGACGTACGCGGTGTTCGAGACGACACAGGGGAAGGTCGTCTGCCGACTGTTTGAGAAGGAGGCGCCCAACACCGTGGCCAATTTCATCGGTCTGGCCGAGGGGACGAAGGAATGGACGGATCCCAAGACCGGCGAGAAGGTCAAGCGCCCATTTTACGACGGACTGATTTTCCATCGGGTTATTCCCGAATTCATGATTCAAGGCGGCGACCCCAAAGGGGATGGGACCGGGGGGCCGGGGTATCAATTCGCCGACGAATTTTCACCCACGCTCCGGCACGATAAGCCGGGGCGGCTCTCGATGGCCAACTCTGGTCCCAACACCAACGGGAGCCAATTCTTCATCACCGAGAAACCGACCCCGTGGTTGGACGGCCGTCACTCGATCTTCGGAGAGGTGGTCGAAGGAATGGATTTCGTCGGCAAGATCGCGCGGGTTCCCAGGACTCAGGACGGCAGGGATCGTCCCCTCACCGATGTGGTGATCAAGAAGGTGACGATCCTCCGTCAGCCGTAACGAGTGGGGAACGGATCAGCCGTGCTGCTTGGCGAGTTCGAGCGCTGGTCGAGCGGGAGTCGGGTTCGTGAACTTGATGCGGACGGTGATTTCTTCGGCGTCTTTGGGAAGCGGTTCGGAAAGCAGGATATGCGTATCCCCGATGACCACAGCGTTGACGAGCTTCATAAGAATGATACTCCTTCCTGAAGGTAGGATGTAAACCGAGCAATATTACCAAACGACTCAGGATAAGTCAATGCCGTTTCCAACCCCAAAATCCCCCCGGCTCCCTTTTCCCAGAGGTGGGTGAGGGAGGATTTGTCATGTGGTGGTGAACCGAAGCTCATGGAAACTCATGATAAAACAGGAGGTTCTGGGCTTGAAGACGAGTGGTTCGACATCATCCAGAAAGCCCGTCTCGGTCTAGGACGGTCGGTGGCGGACGTTGCGCGGGCCTCTCGCGTGTCGTTCGAAGCCATCGAGCACTGGGAGTCGGGCGAAAGCAGCCCGCATCCGTCCCAGTTGACGGCATTGGCCGAGGCGTTGGAGTTGGACGCGGGACGACTCCTGGCAATTCAACAGGGCCTTAGCGCGCCAGCGCCCCAGCCGCGCGAGGGCGCGGGGCCGATCCGGTACGTGATGCTGACTGGGCAGATGGGAGGGTACCCGGTCCACGCGTATCTGTTCTTTCGGGAGGGGGCACCCGATGCAGTGTTAGTTGACACGGGCTACGAACCAATCCATGCCTTGGAGGCCGTCATGCAGCGCCGGCTGATCCTTCGCTGGCTCGTGCTCACCCACTGCCACCGCGACCATATGGAGGGAGCGGCGTTCCTCAAGGCTCAAACCGGCGCCCGCGTGGCCGTCCCGGACGTGGAGTGGGCGACGTATCGCGCCCACCAGCGCGAGAACCCCGATCTGCCGGTGTCAGCCTCGTCGCACATCGAGGTGGGTCCGGATCTCTCCTTGCGAGCCATTGCGACGCCGGGGCATACGCCCGGCGGCACGAGTTACATCATAGACGGTCTGTGTTGCGTGGGCGATGCGCTATTTGCGGGATCAACGGGTCGGTCGATGTCCCCGACTGGTTATTCCACGTTACTCTCTTCTCTCCGCCAGCACGTCCTCTCGTTACCGCCCGAGACGCTCCTCCTTCCCGGCCACGGCCCGATCACGACGGTCGGGGAAGAACGGAAGAACAACCCGTTCTTCCCCACCTCATAGCGGATAGTAAGAGCGGATCGCGCTGAGCAGCGTACTTCGGTTCCTTATTCGTCTGAGAGCTATGAGCTATGAGCTGGTCGCTGTTTCTTCATCAGCCACAGCCACGACGCAACTGCCAGGTAGGCTGAGCTCACCATCCAGGGCGTCGCGGTGTCGGTCTCCCACGGTAGAAAGAGATGCCCGTTTTCATACGGCGAATGGATCAAACCGACAAGCGCCGCCAACGCGCCGGCTCCCATGATCAAGGCGGCGCGGCGTAAGCGCCCGTCGAGGATGAATGCCAGCGCGCCGGACCACAAGAGTGCCGTGACAATGAATCCGTTTCCCAGCAGAAGCAGGGCGTGGTACGTTCCGGCAAAGTCGCCCTGAAACGCCGATGAGTGCACGCCGAGGTTGCCCATCAACCCATGCATCTGGATCACGACCAGGTTCGCGATGACGGGGAGGAACGCGAGGGCGACCGCGGGGTAGTGTGCGGTCGGGGTGGCGGCGAACGCCTGGGCCGTGATCTCGATCCCGATGAAGATCAGGATGGGGGCGACCACCGCTTCGGGAACCAATCCCGCTAGAAACGCGATGTGCCCCAGCGCTCCGCCGAGTCCGATCACCAGGGCTGCGGCCAACGTGTATCCCGCGCCGCCGCCCATCCGCTTGTACGCGGGATGCCCGATATAGGGCGTGGTCTGGACCACCGCTCCGCAGAATCCTCCGATCACCGTGGCCACGCCGTCGGTCAGCACGATGCTGCGCGTGGAGTAGTCGTCTCCCGACGCGGCGGCGCTCTCGGTGACGTCGACCCCGCCGATGATCACCTCCAGCGCGAACGGCAGCGCGAGGGGGAGGTACGTTGGCAGCGACGGGAGGCCCTCGATGAAGCCCAGCGTCGGCCACGGCACCGCCACGCGCCACTCGTTGGGGGCCGCCAGCAGGGCGCCCGCCGGGGCGTTGAGACCGAACGCTTGGAGGGCATAGTAGACCGCGGTGCCGACGACCACGGCGGCCAATGCCGCGGGCAGCCGGCCGGGAAACCGGTATCGCCCCACGAGGCAGACGAGGATGATTCCTAGCGAGAGGAACCCGGGCACGGGATCGTGCATGATTTTCAACGTCGGGAAAAACGCGATCAGCAGAATGGCGATGCCCGCAATCGGCCCGAGGAGGCCCGCCCGTGGGATCGCCCGACGGATGGCGTCGCTGAAGAACGCGCCGACGATCTTGACCAGTCCGACCACGACGATGATCGAGGCGGCGATATGCCAGGCGAGCACCGCATCGTGTGTGACGAGGAATGCGGGACCGATGATCCCGAACGTGTACGCGAACAACGAGGGAGTATCGATGCCGAGCGGCATCGCGGTGACGTCGTGCCGTCCCGAGCGCGCCGCCAGGGCAAAGGCCATGCGGGTGTAGATGAGATTACCGACCAACACCCCGACCACCGATCCGGGAATCATCCGGTAGAGCACCACGTCGATCGGCAGGCCGAAGACGCCCGTCAACAGCGAGGCCATGATGACCATCTGGGTCAGATTATCGATGGTCAATCCGAAGAACGCGTTGATATCGCCGGCTCGAAACAACAAAGGCCGCCGAATCGAAGACAAAGTCATTAGATCCTCATTGGAACGTCTGGCCTCCTCTCGCGTGCGAGAGACGGCGCAGCAGTATACAGGGATCGTCTAAGGGTCGCAAGCGATGGCCGTGGGTTGCTGCGCGACCTGGACGGATGAGTGAGAATGACTCACCGTGCCCTTGGCGCGGTACAGGTTGCTTCGCCACCTGGACGGAGGGTGAGGAGTACACTCCGTGCCCGTGGCGCTGTGCGGGTTGACACGGGAGGAACGAGTGGTCTAGAGTACGGTGGAGTATTCGTCTGAGGGATGAGATGTCGATGGTCACGCCAGAGAGATCTGCGGCGAACGGTGATGCGGAGGGCGGCATGGACGCTGCGCACGTCGAGAAGGTCTATTCGTCCTATTCCGGTGTGTACGACGTCCTGTTCGGGAAAGTGTTCCATCGGTCTCGGTGTCATGCCGTCGAATTGCTCTCGGTGAAGCCTGGTCAGGAGGTCTTGGAGGTCGGGGTCGGCACCGGCCTTTCGTTGCCCCTGTATCCCCGGTGGTGTCGCGTGACCGGTATTGACCTGAGCGATAAGATGCTGGAGAAGGGGCGCGAGAAGATCCGTCGCCACCGGTTGGCGCACGCTCGGTTGATGCGCATGGACGCGAGCGCGATGCAGTTTGATGCCGATCGGTTCGACGCCGTGCTCGCCGCCTACGTGATGAGTGCGGTGCCGGATCCGCTGCGAACCTTGGGGGAGATGGTGCGGGTGTGCAAACCGGGGGGCACGATCGTCCTGCTCAATCATTTTCACGCCAAGCATCCGTTTGGCGCGCGGATCGAGAGGTGGTTCTCGCCACTCTGCACGAAGATCGGGTTTCGCAGCGATCTCGACCTGGAACACCTGCTGGCGGGGTCCGGTTTACGGGTGACGGTCGGACGCAAGGTCAACCCGTTCGGGTACTGGACGATCGTGCAGTGCCTCAATACGAAGAGCGATCAGGCCCGCGAACCGGCTGCGCGGATGCAGGGCGTTCGGAGCGCGCGCCGGGCGACTCTACACGCGTGACGCGGCCAGGATCGTGACGCAGTTGTCGAGCACCTCGGCGATTCCGCCGGGGATGTCGATGCGAGTGGTGGACGTCCCGATACGGTAGGCGAGGGTCCCTGGGCGGAGCGCGGTCAAGAAGTTAATGTGGCCCGGAAGCACGCCGAAGTCGCCCTCGACGCCTTCGGCCGTGACCTCGTCCACGTCTTGGGACAGGATAAGGTCTTCCGGCGTGACCACTTCCAGCCTCAGCTTGCCGGCCACAACCTCCATCTAGATCTTGGCTCCAAGCCGGTTCGCCTTCTCCACGACCTCTTCGATCCCTCCCACCATATGGAAGGCCTGCTCGGGCAGGTCGTCGTACTTGCCTTCGACGATCTCACGGAAGCCCCTGATCGTGTCCTTGAGCTTGACGTACTTCCCCGGGCTGCCGGTAAACACCTCGGCCACGAAGAAGGGTTGCGACAAGAACCGCTGAATCTTCCGGGCTCGGGCCACGATCAGTTTGTCGTCCTCCGAGAGCTCGTCCATCCCCAAGATCGCGATGATGTCCTGCAGGTCCTTATACCGCTGTAAGATCTGCTGGACGTCCCGCGCAACCTTGTAATGCTCCTCGCCGACGATCTTCGGGTCGAGGATGCGGGAGGTGGAATCGAGCGGGTCGACCGCCGGGTAAATGCCGATCTCGGTCAATTGGCGCGACAGCACGGTGGTGGCATCCAAGTGCGCGAACGCGGTGGCCGGCGCGGGATCGGTCAAATCGTCCGCGGGAACGTAAATCGCCTGCACCGACGTGATCGAGCCCTTCTTGGTGGTGGTGATGCGTTCCTGCAACGTCCCCATTTCGGTGGAGAGGGTCGGTTGGTACCCCACGGCCGACGGCATACGACCGAGAAGCGCCGACACCTCGGACCCGGCCTGAGTGAAGCGAAAGATATTGTCGATGAAGAGCAGCACGTCGCGGCCTTCCTGATCGCGAAAGTATTCGGCCATGGTCAAGCCCGACAGGCCGATCCGCAAGCGGGCGCCCGGCGGCTCGTTCATCTGGCCATAGACGAGCGCGGTGCGGTCGATGACCCCCGACTCCTTCATCTCGAGCCACAGGTCGTTGCCCTCGCGGGTCCGCTCGCCCACGCCCGCGAAGACCGAATAGCCGCCGTGCTCTTTGGCGATGTTGTGGATCAACTCCATGATGATGACCGTCTTGCCGACGCCGGCGCCGCCGAACAGGCCGGTCTTGCCGCCGCGCGCGTACGGCTCGAGGAGGTCGATGACCTTGATCCCGGTCTCGAACACCTCGGTGGCCGTTTCTTGTTCGTCGAACGCCGGGGCGGGCCGGTGGATGGGAAGGCGGGTCTTGGCTTTGACCGGGCCCAACTGGTCGACGGGATCACCCACGACGTTCAGGATGCGGCCCAACACCTCGGGACCCACCGGGACCGAGATGGGGGCGCCGGTATCGGCGACCGCCATGCCGCGGACGAGGCCGTCGGTGGAGGACATCGCGACCGCCCGCACCCGGTTCTCGCCGAGGTGCTGGGCGGTCTCCAGGGTCAGGTTGATCGCGGGACGCCCGCTTTTCTCGTCGGCGGGCTGCTCGATCTTCAGCGCGTTAAAAATGGCCGGCAGCTCGTTGCGCGGAAACTCGACGTCGACGACCGGACCGATGACTTGCACGATGTGACCTGTCTGCACGGTTCTTCCCTTTCATGGTCGGGGCGCACGGCCGTGCACCCCGATTCCTATTTCAGCGCCTCTGCCCCGCCGACGATGTCCATCAATTCCTTCGTGATCGCGGCCTGCCGGGTCTTGTTGTAAACCATCGTGAGTTTGGTGATCATCTCCTTGGCGTTGCGCGACGCAGAATCCATCGCCATCATGCGCGCCCCCTGCTCGCTGGCGGCGGACTCCAGCAGCGCGCGCCAGATTTGGGTCTCGATCGACCGGGGCACGAGGTCGGCCAGGAGTTCCTCGTCCGACGGCTCGTAGAGATAGTCGGTGCCCGCCCCGCCCTCGGACGCCGTGGTCTCGGCCTCGATCGGCATCAGGCGTTGCAGGCGGATGACCGACGTCATGGCCGACTTGAATTCCGCGTAGACCAGCCAGGCTTCATCGAAGGCGCCGGCCAGGTAGGCGTCCATCTCGTTGCGCGCGAGGTCGGCGGCGTGGTCGAACGAGAGTTTATCGAAAACATTCACCACCGTGTGGCGGGTCGGAAGGGTGCGCCGGCGGAAGTAGTCGCGGGCCTTTCGGCCGACCAGCGTGAGCGAGACCGCGCGTCCTTGGGACTGGTGCGCCCGCAACGCGTCCGTCGCCCGTCGAAAGATGCCCGCGTTGAACGACCCGCACAACCCTCGATCGGCCGCGACGACCACGAGCTCGACCTTCCGGATCGGCCGGCGCACGAGCAGGGGGTGGACGTCGCGGCTCACGCGCGCGCCAAGGTTGGACAGCAGCGCGCCCATTTTCAGCGCGTAGGGCCGCGCCTTGAGAATGCGGTCCTGGGCACGGCGGAGCTTGGCGGCGGAGACCAGCTTCATCGCCTTGGTGATTTTTTGGGTGTTTTTGACGCTGGCGATGCGCCGGCGGGTCTGTTGGAGGCTCGGCATGGCCTAGTCGCCTGTCCCGCTTGCCACGCCTGTCCATGAGCGGCCATCTGCGGCGTTGTCGCTGCGCGTCCGTTCCTCACGTACGACACAGTACGCTGCGGTACGGGCGCTCGCGCCGCCTTGCATCTGGCGCGCTCCTGAACAGGCTCGCATTCGGATACCCATCACTGTTACGAAGCGGCGCGGAGAATGAACCGTTTGGCTTTGAACTCGGTGATGGCCGCTTTGAGTTTGGCGGTCAGATCGGGGTCCAGCGCCTTCTTCTTGGCGATCTCCTCGCTGAGCGCCTTCTGCTCGCTGTCCATGTACCGCAGCAGCTCTTCTTCGAACCGGCGCACTTCGCCGACCGGGAGGTCGTCGACGAAGCCGTTAATGCCCGCGAAGATACCGATGATCTGCTGTTCGACGGCGAGGGGCGCGTACTGGCCCTGTTTGAGCAGCTCGACCATCCGCACGCCGCGCGCGAGCTGGGCTTGCGTGGCCTTGTCCAGTTCGCTGCCGAATTGCGCGAAGGCCGCCATTTCCCGGTACTGGGCGAGGTCGAGGCGCAAGGTGCCCGCCACCTGCTTCATCGCTTTGATCTGGGCCGATCCGCCCACGCGCGAGACCGAGAGCCCGACGTTGATCGCGGGGCGGATGCCCGAGAAGAAGAGGTCCGCGCCGAGGTAGATCTGGCCGTCGGTGATCGAGATGACGTTGGTCGGGATGTACGCCGACACGTCGCCGGCCTGGGTCTCGATGATCGGGAGCGCGGTCAGCGATCCGCCGCCGAGCTCCGCCGAGAGCTTGGCCGCACGCTCGAGCAGGCGTGAATGGACGTAGAAGACGTCTCCGGGATACGCCTCGCGCCCCGGCGGGCGGCGCAACAGCAGCGACAATTGTCGGTATGCCACGGCGTGCTTGGACAGATCGTCGTAAATGATCAAGGCGTGCTTGCCGTTGTCGCGGAAATACTCGCCCATCGCGCAGCCCGAATAGGGCGCCAAGAACTGGAGCGGGGCGGGGTCGCTGGCGGTCGCCGACACGACGATCGTGAAGTCCATCGCGCCGTGGGCCTGGAGCGTGCTGACCACTCGGGCCACGGTCGAGCGCTTCTGGCCGATTGCGACGTAGATGCAGATCACGTCCTGGCCCTTCTGATTGATGATCGTGTCGACGGCGATGGCGGTCTTGCCGGTCTGGCGATCGCCGATGATCAACTCGCGCTGGCCCCGCCCGATCGGGATCATCGCGTCGATGGCCTTGATCCCGGTCTGCAGGGGTTCGCGAACGGGCTGGCGCGAAACCACGCCCGGCGCGAGGACCTCCACGCGGCGGGACTCCTTGGCCTTGATCGGTCCTTTGCCGTCAAGTGGCAGCCCGATCGGGTCGACGACGCGACCCACCATGGCCTGCCCCACCGGAACCTGGGCGATCCGGCCGGTCCGTTTGACCGTGTCGCCTTCCTTGATGGCGGTATCAGAACCCAGCAGCACCGCCCCGATATTGTCTTCCTCCAGGTTGAGCACGATACCCGTCACGCCGCCAGGGAACTCCAGCAGCTCCCCCGCCATCGCCTGGTTCAAGCCGTACAACTTGGCGATCCCGTCGCCGACCTGAAGCACGGTACCGACTTCGGCCACCTGGCTGGTCCCGTCGAAGCCCTTGATCTGGTTCTTGAGAATCTCCGTGATTTCTTCGGCCTTCATTTGCATTCCATGGACTCCTTCGTCACTGCGTAACCGAATAACCGGGGAAGGCGGCTCTACGCCGTCGAGAGGCGTTGATGCAAGCGTTCCAATTGGCCCTTGAGGCTGCCGTCGTAATAGAGGCTGCCCGAGCGAATCACGAGACCGCCGATCAAGTCGGGGTCCACCTGTACGTCGAGGACCACGGTCCGCTTGGTCGTGCCCTCCAAGCGGCGCCGAAGCGCGCCCTCGTCGTCGGGCGAGAGGGGGTGCGCGGTGGCCACCGAAACGCGCTGACGGCCCGCGGCCTCGTCGAGCAGGGCCTGGTAGGCGCCCGCGATCGCCGGCAGAAAGCGCAAACGGTTTTTTTTGAGCAAGAGATCGAGCAACGAGACGGCGAGCGGACCCGCTCCCGCGCGTCGAGCCGCCTCGGCCAACACGGCACGCTTGGCCTCAGCCGGATATTGCGGGTTAAAGCAGGCGTCGGCGAACGCACCCGGGCGGCCCAAAGCGAGACCGAGATCGGCCAACATGGCCCCGATCGCCCCGCGGTTTTGATCGTCCTTGGTCAGTTCAAAAAGCGCTTTGGCGTACCGCCGTCCGAGAACCTCGCCCTGCATCATTCCCCTCAAAACAAAGGCTGTACGCTAGCATACGAAACCGAGCGAAGTCAATCGCTGGCAGGAAAAACGAGGGGAGGGACGGTCGCGCCACCGCCCCTCCCAATGGCGAGACGTTCCCGACGATCTCAGCTCTTCGGCAGTTCTTTCATGCAATAGGTACTCGCGCAGGACCAGGAACTCCCCTGTCCTCCTTGTTTCAAGGAGGACAGGGGGGGGGCCTGTCGGTTTACAGATTCGGCTGCGGTGTGGTGCGGAGGTACGGCTTGATCGTGCGGGAGCCTTTGGGGAATTTGGCGGGGACATCAGCGTCCGGAACCGAGGGCGAGATGATGCAGTCTTGCCCCGGCTTCCAGTCCGCGGGCGTCGCCACGCTGTACTTGGCCGTGAGCTGCAGCGACTCGACCACGCGCAAGATCTCGTCAAAGTTGCGGCCGGTCGAGGCGGGGTATGTCAGGGTCAGCTTCAGCTTCTTGTCGGGGCCGATGATAAACACCGACCGCACCGTCAAGTTGTCCAGCGCATTGGGATGGATCATGTCGTAGAGCGTTGCGACCTTTTTGTCGACGTCGCCGACAATGGGATAGTCCACCACGCAGTTCTGGGTCTCGTTGATGTCGTTAATCCATTTCTTGTGATCGTTGGTGCTGTCCACGCTCAACGCGAGAATCTTCACGCCCCGCTGACTGAACTTTTCCTGGAGTTTTGCCACCGCGCCCAGCTCCGTGGTGCAGACCGGCGTAAAGTCCTTGGGATGGGAAAACAGAATCGCCCACCCGTTGCCGATCCACTCGTGAAACCGAATGGTGCCCTGTGTCGACTCCGCCGTGAAGTCAGGAACGATATCGCCAAGTCGTAGTGCCATTGCGCTCTCCTTTCTGAAAACGGTTACTGCTTGCGAAACATTCTACTCTAGGCCAGCCCGGCGATTGAAGTCAAGGTGACGCTACGGGTACCTTTTTAAATGGCTTGACAGGGGGATCGGGGCGCTGGTGGACAAGCCTCAGCCGCGCGCCCTATACTACGGCGTCGGTCGGCCATAACTTTTTTTGAGGAAAAGGAGATCCTGATGGCGCAACGATATGCAGAGGTGGCTCGGGTGTGTGAACGGATCTTGAAGCTCGGCAGGCCGCCGGTGGCGCTGGCCCGCGTGCCGGACGTTCCAGCCGGCGTCGCGCGGTTCGAAGGCGTGGCGCCCTCGTCGTGCAGTTTCTGGCGGCACGCGGAGCAGGGCCTGTTCGTGGCCCGCGATGCGGACCACATGAATTGTCCCATCGGCGCGATGACGATGGGTTTCGAATTGACCGCCGAGGCCAAGGCCAAGCTCGAAGGCGGGCTGGGGTTGATGACCGAGGTCGGCTACATCGATCCCAAAGAAGCCCAGCACCTGCCCTCCCTGTTGCCGGAAGGCCCGCTCGTCCTCTACGGCCCGCTCGCGCAATTCCCGATCGAGGCCGAACTCGCCCTGATGTGGCTCACCCCGGGGCAGGCCATGCTCCTGCGCGAGGCCACCGGTGACGTGGCGTGGAAGAGCGACGTGTCGTCGAACCTCTTCGGCCGGCCGTCGTGCGCGGCCCTGGCCGTGGCCTCCAACGAGGGCAACGTCGCGCTCTCGTTCGGGTGCAACGGCATGCGCACGTTCACCCAAACCGACCCGTCGCTGATGCTTGCGGCGGTCTCCGGGCGTCTGCTGGAAACATTGGGCGCGACGCTGGAGCGGGCGGACAAGGCGCAGTGTGCGATGCAGCAGTTTTACGATCAGCAGCAGACGTTTTTCCCGTTCACCACCAAAATGGCCGGACGTTGACGTTGATGATCTGGTTCCGATCCCACGTAAGACCCCTGGCCGTCGAGAAGGCGGCGGGTGCAAGGCGGCACAGGGCCGACTCTGTCGGCCCGTGTCAATATTCGACGGGCGTGCAGCGCGCGCCCTGTGCCTCGTACCGGAGCGTACTGGGTCGTACGTGAGGACACGAGGCTGACGTGACAACGCAGCAAGCGCCCCTTATCGATGGATCAGGGATCTTACTGCTATCATGTTATGAGCTGGGTCACCAGCCGCTCGGCGTGGCGTGGCCGCTGGGGTTTCTGGAGGCTGCGGGGTATCGGCCGGTGGCGCAGGACTTGGCGATCGACCGGCTCGATCCCGAGCACGTCACGCGTGCGCGGTTCGTCGGCATCTGCGTGCCCATGCACACCGCGCTGCGGCTGGGCGTGCGCGTGGCGACACGCATTCGGGAGATCAACCCGAACGCCCACATCTGCTTCTATGGGATGTACGCGTCGCTCAACGCCGAGACCCTGCTGGGGACCGTGGCGGATTCGGTGATCGGCGGGGAGTATGAGGCGGCGCTGGTCAATCTGGTCAATGCCTTGGACGCGGGGCGGCCGCTCGCGATCGAAGGCGTCGGCATCAAGGGCCGAGTTACCGGCCCCGTGCTCACGCGGATTCGGTTCGTCCCGCCGAGTCGCGATGGCCTGCCCGGCCTGGATCGCTACGCCAAGCTTCAGGCCAACGGCGAAGAACGCGTGGTCGGCTACGTGGAAGCGAGCCGTGGCTGCAAGCATCTCTGCCGCCACTGCCCCATCCCGCCCGTGTACGACGGCCAGTTCTTCGTGGTGCCGGTCGAAACCGTGCTGGACGACGTTGCGACCCAGGTCAAGGCCGGCGCCCACCACATCACGTTCGGCGACGCCGACTTTTTGAACGGCCCCACCCACGCGCGCCGGGTCGTGGCCGCGGTACACGAACGCTTCCCCTCGCTCACGTTCGACTTCACCGCGAAGGTCGAGCACCTCCTCAAACACCGCGACCTGCTGCCCGAGTTCGCCCAAGCCGGCGCCCTGTTCGTGGTCTCGGCGGTCGAATCGTTCAGCGACGTGGTCCTGAAATGCTTAGACAAAGGCCACACCCGCGCGGACGCATTGGAAGCCTTCAAGATCGTGCGTGACACCGGCATCGTCCTGCGCCCGTCGCTCGTACCCTTCACCCCCTGGGCCACGCTGGACGATTACGTGGAACTGTTCGACATCGTGGAACGCGAAGGCCTGATCGACGCCGTGGACCCGATCCAATATGTGATCCGCCTCCTCGTTCCCCCCGGCTCGCTCCTGGAACGCGACCCCTCCATCACGCCGTACCTTGGCGAACTGGACGCGCCGTCGTTCACGTATCGGTGGACTCACCCCGATCCGAGGATGGATCGACTGTACCGCGACGCAAATCGCGTGGTCGAAGAGGCGGCAGAGTCCGAAGAAGACCCGGCGATTACGTTCGCGCGCTTACGTGAGTTGGCTCGAGCCACGCGTGAGGGCCGAGAACCAAAACCCGTGGCGGCCTCTCCCGATCCGAACCGAACGCGTCCTCCGCGGCTGACCGAACCGTGGTTTTGCTGTGCCGAGCCGACGGAGGGACAGTTCGGAAGAGCCGTGTAGCCGAGGATCGAGTGAGCCTCCTCAACTGCTGGAGGCGTGACGTTTCCCCTTCCTTCAACGCCTTGATTTTCGAGCAAGCCGGGCGTACGCTGTGCGTATGGGAAAACCCGTGGTAAGCCGATCCCCCGATGTAATGGGCGGTACGCCGGTTTTCGCGGGAACGCGTGTGCCTGTCCAAACCCTCCTTGATTATCTCGAAGCCGGAGAGACCATCGATGACTTTCTCCAAGGCTTCCCCACGGTGACGCGCGAACAAGTCATTGCCTTTCTTGAGGAGGCGAAGGACCGCGTAGTTGCCGCGGCTTCGTGAAGATCCTGCTCGATGAGTGCATCGACCGACGACTTGCCAAGGATATCGCTGGCCATGATGTGAAAACCGTCCCTCAGATGGGATGGGCAACCATCAAGAACGGCGAACTCCTGGCTCTCGCAGAGCAGGCGTTCGACGTCTTCGTCACGGTCGATCGCAATCTGTCCTTTCAGCAACATCTTCCACGGTACGATATCGCGGTCATTATCCTTCGTGCCCAAAGCAATCGACTACAAGACCTCCGACTGTTGCTGCCGAAACTCTTAGAGAGCTTGCCGGCGGCCAAGCGGGGAGAGGCGCTTTCGGTCAGCAGGGAGCGCTGAAGATGAATCCGTCCCGTGTTTTGGTCCTTTCGACCGGGCGATGTAGCGACTGCTGTTGTCGGCCTTGAATCGAGCCCAGTGCTGTGCTACGGTGGGCGCCGACCTCGTCTCTCCAACGTGAGAATCATGGACCTCGCGAACGACATCCCCAGCGACACAGTCATCTCCCGCAGGTCCTCGCACCGTTCGCATCTTGCTCGCGAAGTTCGAGATGGGCAAATGACGGCGAAACCTCTCAAGACGCTTCACCGCCTGGTTCAGGGAGATGCGCGGGACCTCTCGTTCATCAACAACGAGAGCGTCCATCTCGTGGTCACTTCGCCGCCGTACTGGACGCTCAAGGAATACCGCGACCATCCCGATCAGCTCAGGCACGTGAAAGAATACGAGGTCTTCCTCGCCCAACTGGAGCTGGTGTGGAAGGAGTGTCTGCGCATCCTGGTTCCAGGTGGCCGCCTGGACTGCGTGGTGGGCGACGTCTGCCTCTCGCGCAAAGCCAACGGCCGCCACGTGGTGGTCCCATTGCACGCCGACATCGCGGTCATCTGCCGCCGCCTCGGGTTCGATAATCTCAATTCCATTATCTGGCACAAAATTTCGAACGCCTCGTACGAGGTCGAAAACGGCTCGAAATTCTTGGGCAAGCCCTACGAGCCCAACGCCATCATCAAGAACGACATCGAGTTCATCCTGATGCAACGCAAACCCGGCGGCTACCGCAAGCCCACCGAGGAGCAGCGCAACCAGAGCCGGATGAATAAGGACGAATTCAATGCCTGGTTTCAGCAAATCTGGACGCTGACCGGTGCCTCCACCCGCGAACACCCGGCACCCTTCCCGTACGAGCTGGCCCATCGCCTCGTCCGAATGTTCTCGTTCACGGGCGACACAGTGTTGGACCCGTTCTCCGGGACTGGGACCACGATGGTCACGGCGATGAAGACGGGAAGGAACAGCATCGGGGTGGAGATCGATCCGATCTATATCGAGCAGGCTAGAGCGAGATTAGAGCGGGAGAATCACTCGCTGTTCGGGGACGTGGGCGTTCAATATGAAGCGGTGTCCGATGTCCACGGACATCAAGAGGGGCAGGCCCGCGAGGGCGTTTCGAGACATCGGAAGAGTGGCGAGCGGCGTGGAGCCGGATTGCGCAAGAGCGAGGCGACGAGGCGTCAGTCCATATCAAGATTCAAGCCCTGACCTTCGGCCTCACCCGCCCTCGTCCCTCGATCGGTTGAACCGCTCATGAAATTCTTCAACGAGAAAGACCCTCAGGTGCGCCACGCTGCAGAGAGAGTACTGACGGACATCGAGTGCTCGGGAGTCGAGGCGCCGCTCCGAGACCCTGGGCAACCTAACGGGGAGCCATGACAACAGGAGGCGTCATCAGTCTCCTTGTTCTCATTGGAACCGTTCTCCCTGGCTGTCTCCCGCTCCCGGCCGGCTCTCCAAGGAGTATCCTGCCTGCTGCGAATCAAGACCTCGCGATCCGCCCAATCCTTTATTTTGGACCAAACGGGACAACCGTCACGTATCCTGATGGCCGATCGAGTGGGATCAAGACTTCAGGATTTAATGGAGTTCCGGCTTGGTCTCCGGATGGGAAATGGTTCGCGTATTCCAGCCTGGAGCTGGAGTCCCAGGAGATAATTCTGCAGATCCAAAATCTCGCTGGGAAGACGACGACAGTTTTTAGAGGCCGCATCGCGTCTGAGCGCGAAGGGAACCGGCTGGTTGCCCCGACGTGGTCGCCGGATGGGCAAAACATCGCGATATTCTTGGACGACGTCATTGTCATTCGTATGGCGAGTCATGAAGCCCAATCACGCTTTCCGATTCCTGAAAAAGTGTGGAGGGTCCAAAATGGGGAACAACCTCAGAACTTTCGCTGGTCACCGGACGGAACGAAGATTCTATTGTCGTGGGAAATGGCCGTTGTCATTGATGTGATTGCCGGAACCGTCGAGACCCTGAGTGAACGGCCGGTCCTGGCGGAATGGGCGCCCAGTAGCGACGCCATCTACTACTTTGAGTTGGGAGGAACGTTCCATCCTCGCCCTCTTGGGGACTTCTATATCAGACGGCTGGAAGCTGCTGATCCAGTCAAATTGATGGGCAAGGAATATCGGGACTCCTCCCGTTTGATGATGAAAGATACGCGGTGGTCGATGAGCCTGTCCCCGGATGGTTCCATGTTGGCGATCGGAGGCTACTCCTCCGGATTCCAGAATGGTTATATCTATCTTTATAATCTTGAACAAGGGGCTACGGTCGATCTTGAACACCCGTTTAGGAAATTTGAAGACGCGCCCGGCCTCCTTGTCGAACTGGATTGGGCGCCTGACGCGAAGAGTCTCGCGGCCGTTTTGATTGTTCGAGGCCTAGCCATCTCGGTCTTGGATATCAACTCCGGCGCATGGAAGACACTTGTGACGATCCCCGCCAAGGAGCCAGGCGCAACCTTCGTGGAGTACTATGCCTTCGGTGTAGTCAACAATCTCCTGAGCTGGGCACGGTAGGAGAATGGCGATCTGAAGACAATCGCATCAACCTGGTGGACGATCACGGGGCGGAGCCCGAGGTCATGGAAAACTTTCACGACGCCATCAAGCATCTGTCGGCTGGGGGATAACCATGCGCGAAGTCCTGCCTGGTGTGTATGAGTGGTCCTGGTTTTCCGCTGAGAAGCAGATCGACTTCAACGGGCATTTTGTGGTGGCCGGCGGAGACCGCGTGCTCGTCGATCCTCCACGGGTCGTAATTGGGTCGTAATTGGGGTCAGGTCAGGTCGGGCTGTTGCTCAAATCGATTGATTCCTTGTCGGGATTATGGTATCGTGGGCCATCCACGGAGGGATGGCCATGATGGGACAGCAACCGCCCCGCCAGGAGAAGCTGTTCTACCCC
>JACXTT010005157.1_pt1 | contig 19082 bp, 18 predicted proteins | sample 9270951 | NCBI WGS metagenome assembly JACXTT01 (sample SAMN15532306, study PRJNA645909) | rock metagenome | isolation source: weathered quartz diorite | place: Puerto Rico | collected 2017-06-21 | reverse complement strand
AACCGCCAGTCCTGCAGCGCCGGTCAACATCCCCAAGGGCGTGGCTCCTCTGCGAGTGGGCCATGGACGTTCATTTCTTCTGCGCAAGCTACATTCACTCAGCGGCATCATCCCGGTGGGAGCGTTTTTGGTTGAGCATTTCGTCTCCAATGCGTTCGCTACCAGGGGCCCGGGGGCCTACACCAAGCAGGTGGAACTGCTCTCCAGCTTCCCTTTTGTTTTCTACCTGGAGTTGTTCGGGATCTGGCTGCCGATTCTCTACCACGCCCTCTACGGTTTCTACATCTGGTTCCGCGGGGAGAGCAATGTTGCCGACTATCCCTGGACTGGCAACTGGATGTTCACCGCGCAGCGCTGGACCGGCGGCGTTGCTTTTTTCTACATGGTGTCGCACACCTGGAATCTGCGCTTTAGCGGAGTTCATCTCCTGAGTCATCCGGATGCGGCCTTCGGCAAAGTGCAACTCCAATTTCAGCATCCCTGGGTAATCGTTTTTTACGCCGTGGGAATTTTCTGCGCTTCATGGCATTTCGCGTATGGACTGTGGCTGTTCGCCGCCAAGTGGGGGATCACTTCCGGGGACGCGGCCCGGCGCAGGTTCGGGTACGTCTGCTTCGCCATCGGCGCAACCTTCATTCTGGTGGGAGCCCTGACCATGCGTTCATTCCTCATTACTCCGCAGCAGCCGGTTGGCTCCGCGAATGGAACTCACGACTCTTTTGCTGGCGCGATAAGGCCCGGGAACACTGCCCGGTAGATGGGGATCCGAAAGACATGGCATCGCAACCCAAAATTATCGTGATCGGCGGCGGACTGGCCGGACTCTCCGCCGTCATCAAAATCGCCGAGTCGGGCGGGAACGTGGATTTGTTTTCCATCGTGCCCGTGAAGCGCTCGCACTCGGTTTGCGCCCAGGGCGGCATCAATGCCGCCAAGAATCTTAAAGGCGAGGGCGATTCGACCTGGCAGCACCTAGACGACACGGTCTACGGTGGCGACTTCCTGGGCAACCAGCCTCCGATCAAGGCCATGTGCGATGCCGCGCCGGGCATCATCGATCTACTTGATCGCATGGGCGTTCCCTTCAACCGTACTCCGGAGGGACTGCTCGATTTTCGCCGCTTCGGCGGTACCCTATACAACCGCACTGCATTCGCCGGCGCCACTACCGGGCAGCAACTTCTTTATGCGCTCGATGAGCAGGTGCGGCGCTACGAGTCGGAAGGCAAGGTCAAGAAGTTCGAGCACTGGGAATTTCTTTCTGCCGTGCTCGATTCCAACCGCGTCTGCCGCGGTATTTGCGCCATGGATTTACGCTCGATGGAAGTCCGCACATTTCCGGCGGATGCCATCATCGTGGCCACCGGCGGCATCGGAGCGATTTTCGGCAGGTCCACCAACTCGGTAGTGTGTACGGGGTCGGCACAGTCGGCCCTCTATCAGCAGGGATGCTATTACGCCAATGGCGAGTTCATCCAGGTCCATCCCACGTCGATCCCGGGAGAAGACAAACTTCGCTTGATGTCGGAGTCGGCCCGCGGCGAGGGTGGACGGGTTTGGGTGCCAAAAACGCCCGGCGACAGACGAGAGCCGAGGGCGGTCCCAGAAAAAGACCGCTGGTATTTTCTGGAAGAGTGGTATCCGAAGTACGGCAACCTGGTGCCGCGGGATGTGGCCACCCGCGCTATCCACAAAGTTGTTTACGAGCACAACCTCGGCATCGACGGCAAGCCGATGGTCTATCTTGATCTGACCCATATTGATCGCAAGATTCTCGACCGGAAGCTCGAAGGCATTCTGGAGATTTACGAGAAGTTCGTGGGCGACGATCCCCGCGATACACCGATGAAGATTTTCCCCGGCATGCACTACACCATGGGGGGAATGTGGGTGGACTTCACCCAGGCCACGAACATCCCGGGGATTTACGCAGCCGGGGAGTGCGAGTACCAATATCACGGAGCCAATCGCCTGGGCGCCAATTCCCTGGTCTCCTGCATATTTGGAGGGTTCATTGCCGGGCCGACGGCTGTGAACTACGCCCGCAACCTCAAATCTGGCCCGCTCAATGGCTACTTCGATGCCGAGCGCAAGCGTCAGGAGGAAAACAACGCCACGCTAATGAACTCCAACGGCACCGAGAACCCGTTCAAACTGTGGCGCGAGCTTGGCGACCTGATGACCAGGAACTGCACCGTCATTCGCTACAACAAGAACCTGCAGGAAACGGATGCCGAATTGTGCAAACTGCTGGAGCGCTTCCGGCACATCAATCTGAGCGATCGCTCACAGTGGGCCAACACCTCGGTCGTCTTCGCGCGGCAGCTTTACAACATGTTGCAACTGGCTCGGGTCATCGCCCAGGGCGCGGCCATGCGCGACGAATCGCGCGGGGCGCACTACAAACCGGATTTTCCCCAGCGAGACGACAAGAACTGGCTGAAGACAACCAAGGCGACCTTCGCCCCTGATGCCGATGAGCCGAAGTTCGAATTCGAGACGGTAGACGTTTCGCTGATCCCACCGCGCGCGAGAAGATATGACGCGGTGAAATAAAACACGTTGGGACAGCCGCCCTCGGCTGTCCAGCCGAGCGAAGCTCGGCAGGCGTGCGAATTCAACGCTGCCGATGAGCGACGATCTGCCGAGAGGTTGCCGTGGAGATTAATTCTGATGTGTGTGCGTGGCCGGAACTGGTGTATCGCTTTATAGAGTTTTACAAGTGGGAGCCGCAGCACCTGCGGCGCGGTCAGCCGGTCAAGGAATTTCAGGATGGCGTGCGGCGGGGAGAAGTTCCGCTTAATTTCCTGTTCCTCCGGCTTCTTCGATGGTCTCCGCCAGAGACTATCCGCATGCTCGTGAACCAATTTGGTCTGAATGACGATTCCGAGCTTGGGGATCTACTGCTTGCATTTTCTCAGGATACCGCCTACACACAGCCGGACGTTCGTATCGAATCCGAGACTGCAAGAGTCTTCATTGAGTTGAAAGTCGACAGCAAGATCAAATTGGAACAAGTGCACAAGTATCTTCTGCTCCACGCTGAACTAGACATTGCTTCTGGTGGGGAACAACCATACCTCTTCGTTCTAACAAGAAGCGGATTTGCGAAACATTGGGCACCTCGTGGAGAGGCGACCAATGACATTCAAGCTTTCCTCTATAGCAAGACAATTAATTCCCCCCTGCGAGAGCAACTTGCGAAGCGGATTCGTGACCCGAGACTACTTGCCAGGTACGAACTGGTAAAGCGAGATGTTCGGTATGGGGCCGCTACTTGGAAGTCGGTAGGCCAGTGCCTCGCGAGTATTTGCGAGCAATGCAAACAAGCTGGCGGTCGCGACACTGACGTTCGTATCATTTCCGACTTCGTTGGCGATTTGGAGCGGCGTGGACTGATGGTGTAGCGTTTAGTATTTGGCTGCGACCGTTAAGCATGTACTAGCAGCTAGGAGCTAAGAGCTAAAAGCGAATGGCTATTTCCAAAACTGTCCTGTTCAAAATCAAGCGCCAACCTTTACCCGACGCGAAGTCGTACTGGGAGGAATTCGAGCTCCCCTGGCACTCCGGCATGAACGTGATCTCCTCGCTGATGGAGATTGCCGCCAATCCGGTAACCCGCGAGGGCAAGGCCACGACCCCCATCACCTACGATTCCAATTGCCTAGAGGAAGTCTGCGGGTCCTGCGCCATGCTGATCAACGGGCGCGCCCGCATGGCCTGCTCCGCTCTGGTGGATAAGCTGGAACAGCCCATCAGGCTGGAGCCCTTTTCCAAATTTCCGGTTGTTCGCGACCTGGCCGTAGATCGCAGTGTCCTGTTCGAGAACCTCAAGGCGGTGAAGGCCTGGGTCCCGATTGATGGCAGCTACGACCTCGGCCCCGGCCCCCGCATGACCATGCAGGATCAGGAAGTGGCCTATCCGCTTTCGCGCTGCATCTCCTGCTGCTGCTGCATGGAGGCCTGCCCGCAATTCAACAAGGACACGGGCTTCGTTGGCGCGGCCGCGATTTCCCAAGTCCGTCTCTTCAATACGCATCCGACGGGCGCGGCGCTCAAGCGGGAGCGTCTGGCTGCCCTGATGGGAGATGGCGGCATTCAGGAATGCGGGTATGCCCAGAACTGCGTCGAAGTGTGTCCCAAGGACATTCCGCTGACCCGCTCGATTGCAGAGGTGGGCGGCGAGGTCATGAAACAGGCCATTCGCGACTTGTTCAGAAAGTGACCGCTCATCGGTAACCCCCACTAAAGTGGCGTACCGGAAAATGTCATGGATGGGCCGCAAGTTGTCATTCCATGCGGCTTTTCGGGTCGTAACTCCTTGGAAATTACTTACCCGCAACTGGCATCAGGGTTGCTTCCATCTAATGCGGTTGCCACGGGCGTGCCGATAGCGCGAGTGCAGTAACCATGGGTAACGCCCGGGGGGTCCTTTGGGTCACCCCCGGGCTTAAAAAAAGCACTTGTTTTTGTGCAGTCCCGGTTTAGAATACGCGCCTGTCTCGGAGCGCCCCGGGGCACGGTCGTAAGACCAGCAAAAAAAATTGAGGCCACTTCGTTGAACCGCAGAACCCAACCCGCCATAATTGTTTTTGCACTGACCTTGGCGGTCTGCGCTCCGGCGTTTGGTCTGCACAGTTACGTCGCGCCGCAGCGCCGCACGCGCCGCGTCCGGCGCGCGCACCTCCGGCGCCTTCGCTGGAACCCGGTATTCCGTCCTTCGCACGAATCTCTGCTCCTGCAAAATCAGGAAATTGACCGGATGGACCTGCCGCGCATACAGGATGACGCTGAGCTTGAGCAGCTCAAGGCCAGCGACGAGCTCGTTCCGATCCTGGCTGGTCCCACGCTTCGCTTCGATCCGCGTCTCGACCCGGACCGCCGTTTCTGCCGTCCCTGGACGCGTGAGTTTCTGGACGATCTAAGCGCCGCCTATTACAAACAGTTTCATGAGCAGATTCAGGTGAACTCCGCGGTTCGCACGGTGAAAGTGCAGAAGAAACTTCGCCGCCACAATCGGAACGCTGCACCGGCGGAAGGCGAGATCGCATCTTCCCACCTGGCGGGCGTCACCGTGGACATACAGCGCCGCGGCCTCAGCCGGGAACAGATCAAGTGGGTGCAGAACTACATGATGCCGCTGAAGGCCCAGGGCCTGATCGAACCAGAAGAAGAGCGTCATCAGTGGGTTTTTCACGTAATGGTCTCGGGGCGCTACACCGACTGGCGCGAGTCGAAGATGCTGGCGGGCGAGCAGCTGACCTCCGAAGACTCGGAAGCCAGCGAACTTTCTCTCCAACCGTAGTGTGGGGCGGACACTCTCGTCCGCGGCCTTTGACTTTGGTCAGGCATTCAGGAGCAAGGTCAATACCTCGCAGCCAACTGCATATCCCAAGCCAAAAAAACCAACTTCAAAAGCGGCGGACAGGAGTGTCCGCCCCACACGGGATGCTAAATTGCCCTTACCCGACCGCCTCACAACCGTATAGAATCCTTTTCGCCGTCCCCCATTAAGCCAAATGAACTTTTCCCGGTTTTCGTTCCTCGCCCTCATTCTGTCCTCGTCGCTTGCTGTCACCCAAACCGTCAGCCCCCGCGCTCGGGCCATCCACGACTCCGCCATCATCGTGGACACCCATGCTGACACGCCGCAGCGCTTTCTCTACGAAGACTTTGATATCGGCGCCAGCGACCCCAAAGACATCGGCCACATCAGCCTCGCCAAGGCCCGTGCCGGTAATCTGGGCGCCGAATTCTTTTCCATCTGGGCCGATCCGGGAACTACCAGCGGACATTTCGCCAAGTCCACGTTCGACATGATCGATTCGGTATACCAACAGGCGGCGCGCCACCCTGACCGGATGATGATGGCCTTCTCGGCCGACGACATCGAGCGTGCCCACAAGCAGAAAAAACTGGCCGCGTTGATGGGTATCGAGGGCGGTCATTCCATCGAGAATGACGTTCACCTGCTGCGCGACTACTACCGGCTGGGCGTTCGCTACATGACCTTGAGCTGGTCGAATACCAACGAGTGGGCTGACTCTTCCGGCGACATCGACGATACCAAGATCGGGCACCACAACGGGCTGACCGATTTCGGTAAGCAGGTGGTGCTCGAAATGAATCGGTTGGGCATGATGGTGGATATTTCGCACGTAGCCGACAAGACTTTCTTTGACGCGATCGCCACCAGCAAAGCTCCGGTGATTGCGTCCCATTCATCGGCGCGCGCCCTCACCAACCATCCCCGCAACATGACCGATGAAATGCTGCGCGCCGTGGCGAAAAATGGCGGTGTGGTGCAGGCGAATTTCTACAGTACCTTTATCGACGAAAACTATCGAAAAGCCAACGAGGCTCAGAAAAAGGATGCCGAGGCGGCGGTCGAAGCGCACATCGCCGAGCTTAAGGCCGCGGGAAAGCCCGTCACCTATCTGGATAAAGACAAAATCGAGCGGGAATGGGCGGCCAAAATCCCGCGACCGCCGCTGAAGTCGCTTATCGACCACATCGATCACATCGCCAAGGTCGCGGGGGTGGATCACGTTGGCCTGGGCTCGGACTTTGACGGCGTCAGCGGCGCCATGCCGGAAGGCATTGACTCCGCCGCCGACCTGCCCAGGATTACGCAGGCGCTGGTCGACCGAGGCTACAGGGCTGAGGATATCCGCAAAATTCTCGGTGGAAACCTGCTGCGGGTGTTTCGCCAGGTTGAAAATGTGAGCCGGGAAATGCAAGCCGAAGGCCAGCGGACATCACCCAGTCAATAGTTTTTTCGAGACTCTGCGGTAGAATCGTAGTTCGCAGTTATCACAAACCACGTAAGGATCGCCGCCCTCGGCTATCCGGCTGGGCAAAGCCCGGTAATCAGGAGACTCCATGCGCACTGTTTGCTCGGTTCTTCTAGTGACCTCCGCGTTGTGCTCGACAGGCTTCTCGCAGACGACCCCTGCCGCCAAAAGCGCACCCGCAAAGAAGCCGGCTGCTGCGGCGGCGGCCAAACCAGTAGCCGCGCCAGCCGCTGGACCCACGGCCATTATTGACACCACCGCCGGCAAGATGACCTGCACCCTTTTCCCTGACAAGGCTCCCCTCGGCGTGGCTAACTTCATCGGCCTCGCCCAGGGCACGAAAGACTGGACCAATCCGGTTTCGCACGCCAAGAAGCACGGCGTCCCACTCTACGACGGCACCATCTTCCACCGCGTGATTCCCAACTTCATGATCCAGGGCGGCGACCCCGCCGGCAGTGGCAGCGGAGACGTTGGTTTCGAGTTCAAGAACGAAACTTCCCCTACTCTGAAGTTTGACCGTCCCGGACGCCTGGCCTACGCTAACGCCGGTCCGGATACGAACGGCTCGCAGTTCTTCATCACCGAAGTTCCCTACCCCCATTTGAATGGCGGGTACACCATCTTCGGCCAGTGCGACGAAGCCTCCGTTGCCCTGGTGAAACAGATCGCGCGCATGGGCCGCGATGCCAACGACCGGCCCTACCGGCCGGTGAAGATTAACCACATTACGATCGCGAAAGCAGGCGCAACGGCGGCAGCGAAACCGGCAACAACGGCCAAGACCGCAGTAAAGAGGCCCGCCGCACCCGCAACCGCTCCGAAGTAGCCCAGCTACGCATAGGATCTCGTGGGGACAGCCGCCCTCGATTGTCCAGCGGAGCGCAGCTCCGCTATCTTCCATCTTCAGGTAAGATCATCGACTCAACGAAAGGAACTCATGCCACGCCAACCTGGTACTTACGCGATCTTCGACACTTCTGAAGGCACCATCGTCTGCCGCCTCTTCGAGAAGGAAGCTCCCAAAACCGTAGCCAACTTCACCGATCTCGCCGAGGGCAAGCGCGAGTGGAGTCACCCGGTCAGCCGCGAGAAGAGCAAAGACCGGCTCTACGACGGCACGATTTTCCACCGCGTAATTCCCGATTTCATGATCCAGGGCGGCGACCCGGCTGGCACCGGCTTCGGAGGCCCCGGCTATCAGTTCGAGGACGAAACCAAGGGTTCCCCGCACAGTTTCGACAAGCCGGGCAAGCTGGCCATGGCCAACTCCGGCCCCAACACCAACGGCTCACAGTTTTTCATCACCGTAGCGCCGACCCAGTGGCTTACTGGCAAGCACACGATTTTCGGCGAAGTTGTGGAAGGCTACAACGTAGCGGAAAAAATCGTCGGCACGCCGCGCAACCGGCAGGACAAGCCGTTGAAGGACGCGGTGGTGAAGTCAGTAGTGATTGAGAGGGTGTAGTTGGGCCCAGCAGGGTTGCAATCATCGATTCGACAAGATGGGAACGTCGGTAGAGTCGATGATGCGCTCGTCGGCAGTTACCAGGGTCAATCCGAAGACTCTTGCTGACGCTACCAAAAAATGATCTGCGGGATCGCCGTGCGGGAGATTCAGCTTGGATACTTCCAGGGCTACGTCAATCGTCAGAGTAGCTTCGTTAAACTGGAGGTTTTCCAGCGTTTTTCGAACCCAAACTTCGACGTCCACCCCGTCGAAGTCGATACGTTTCTTGCGATGCAATAGCTGTATTTCCCAAATGCTGACGGGAGAGAGCCACAGTTGATTTGAGGGATTCGCCAGTTCTCTGGCAACGCGAGCTGAAAGACGCTTTCGGTCACCAACACTCCATAGCCAAATATGAGTGTCGAGGAGCAGGTTCATCAGCGAGATGCTTCCCAGTCATCCTCGCTGCCAGTTGGACCGACGATGTCCCCCACAATGCGGATCGTTCCTTCCATGCATCCCAGCCAGTTTGCAGGACGCTTCTTAGGAGAAGGAGGGATAACCTCGGCCATGGGTTCTCCAAAGCGGGTGACGCGGATTGGCTTACGCGTCTTGCGCACTTGCTCGAGAATACCGAGGCACTTGGCCTTGAACTCGGATATGGCGACTTCTTTCATCTTTCTCCTCTTATACCATAGTCATTGACCATGGTCAACAGGAACTGGAGCGCGATCTTGTCAAAGCGGATCGGCACCCATATTTATGGATTCATTATTTATGGATTCATTTTGTGCGGCCTGGGTGAACGTTGAAGTAGTGAAAAAATAACCCTGCTCAAACTGACCCTAACCGCCCGAGACTCACACGCCTATCACGCCTACCAACTCCTTCACTGCAGCCGCGCTTTTATCCAGCGCGGCTTTTTCTTCCGGGGTGAGCTTGATCTGGATGATCTGCTCCAGACCCTTCGCGCCTAACTTGCAGGGCACGCCCACATATAACCCGTTAATCCCGTATTCCCCTTGAAGATATGCGGCGCAGGGCAGAATCTTCTTCTTGTCTTTAAGAATCGCTTCAACCATCTCGGTCACCGCCGCCGAGGGTGCGTAGAACGCCGATCCCGTTTTCAGATACTTCACAATTTCCGCGCCGCCGTCGCGCGTACGCTGCACCAGCCGCTCCACCGTGGCTGCATCCATCAACTCGGTAATCGGAATTCCGGCAACCGTGGAATAGCGCGGCAACGGGACCATCGTATCTCCATGGCCGCCCAGCACAAACGCGGTCACATTTTCAACGCTGACTTTCAATTCCTCTGCGATAAACGTCCGGAAGCGGGCAGAGTCCAGCACACCCGCCATTCCGATCACTCGCTCGCGCGAGAAACCGCTCATCTTGTAAGCCGCCTGGGCCATCGCATCCAGTGGGTTCGAGACAATGATCAGAATGCAGTTCGGCGAATACTGCACCGCTTTGCCCACAACATCCTTCATGATCTTGTGGTTGGTGTTGAGCAGATCGTCGCGGCTCATCCCTGGCTTGCGCGGGATGCCGGCGGTCACAACGACGATGTCGGAGTTCGCGGTGTCGGCGTAGTCCTGGGTGCCGATCACGTGCGCGTCGCGCTTCTCGATGGGCATCGCTTCCAGCAGGTCCAGACCTTTGCCCTGCGGCACGCCTTCGATGATATCGATCAGCACGACATCGGCCAGTTCCTTGGAAGCAATCCAGTGAGCTGCGGTCGCACCCACGTTGCCTGAACCTACAATGGTGACTTTCTTGCGCATGAATGATCCCTTTCTAAAACCGGTTAACCACGAAGGACACTAAGGATCACGAAGGAAAACCTTCGTGTAACTTCGTGCCCTTAGTGGTTGATGCTTTTTAGTCCGCAGCGGTCAGCACACCTGCGTCCATGTTCTCGATGATGTAGTTGGCGAACTCGCTGGTCTTGACCTTGGTTGCACCCGGCATGAGCCGTTCAAAGTCATACGTGACTTTCTTCTGCTCGATGGTGCGCTCCAGCCCCTGCTCAACCAGGTCCGCGGCTTCGTTCCAGCCCAGAAAGCGCAACATCATCACACCGGAGAGAATCACCGAACCCGGGTTGATGACGTCTTTATCCGCATATTTCGGCGCCGTCCCGTGGGTGGCCTCAAAGCAGGCATAGCCGTCGCCGACGTTAGCGCCCGGCGCGATGCCCAGCCCACCCACCTGCGCGGCGCAAGCGTCGGAAATGTAATCTCCATTCAGGTTGGGGGTGGCCAGCACCGAGTATTCGTCAGCCCGGGTCACCACCTGCTGGAAGATAGAATCGGCAATACGGTCGTTGATCATCAGCTTCTTTTTCCACGCACCCTTGCCGTGAGTGCCGTAGATCGCATCCAGCACCACCTTCACCTCTTTGTAAACGGACTGCCGGAAATCTCCCGTGGCAAACTCCATGCCCGGTTCCACCAGTGCGGCATTCTCTTCAATCGAGATGTTCGGGTTTTTATCCTTGTTGTCGAGAATCCAGCTCTCGCGCTCGGTTACCACTTTGTCGCGGAACTCTTCCGTAGCCAGCTCGTAACCCCACTTACGAAACGCTCCCTCGGTGAATTTCTGGATGTTTCCCTTGTGTACCAAGGTCACACTCTTGCGTCCGCTGGCCAGGGCGAACTGGATGGCCATGCGCACCAGGCGTTTGGTTCCTGTAATCGAGATGGGCTTAATCCCGACGCCTGAATCCAGCCGCACCTGCTTCTTGCCGCCTTTCAGCATGTCTTTGTTCAGGAACTCGATCAGTCGCGCCGCCTCCGGCGTTCCCTGCTCCCACTCGATGCCGGCGTAAACGTCTTCGGTATTCTCGCGGTAGATGACCACATCCATCCGTTCCGGGTGCTTCACCGGCGAAGGCACGCCCTTGTAGTACTTGACCGGACGCACGCAGCAATACAGGTCGAGGATTTGCCGCAGGGCCACGTTCAGCGAGCGGATACCGCCTCCCACAGGGGTAGTCAGTGGTCCCTTGATGGCGACGCGAAATTCGCGGATGGCGTTGACGCTGTCATCGGGAAGCCAGGTCTTGAACTTCGCCATCGCCTTCTCACCAGCGAATATCTCGAACCAGGCGACGCGTCGCTTGCCCTTATAGGCCTTTTCAACCGCCGCATCGAATACCCGCACCGATGCCTTCCAGATGTCGCGACCGGTGCCATCCCCTTCAATGAAGGGAACAATTGGATTTTCAGGTACCTGGTATCGTCCGTTGCTGTAGGTGATCCGAGCGCCATTTGCTGGCACCGGCAAGCCGTTATAGAAAGCCGCCATTACAAGCCCTCCAAGTTTCGTGGATAAAACCAGTAATTATAAGGGTGCTTGGCGCTCTTTGCGAATTCCTGACGAAGTAAACTGCCAGGGAGGAATCGTGTTCTTCGTTCAGCACGAGCCTTCGGCTTGTTCCCCGCTACAATGCAAACATGTCCGACAGTTCGTTCCGCATTTTGACCTGGCTCATCGCCAGTTGCTTCCTGATGGCCTCATTTGTCGAAGCCCAGCAGCCCGCGTCGCAAACGGATGCGTGCAAAGACTCTTTGAATACTCCGGCTTCGTGTACTGCGACCGGGCCTCGGCCCGCCCAAACTCCTCACACCCAAACTCCCCCGCTCCACGCCTTCTGGGACCGCACCAACGTCCTGCTGTACTCCGGTGTTGGCGTCTTTCGCGGCCTCGACTACGCTTCCACCCGCAATTTCCAGGCTCGTGGGAGAGAAGAAGTTCTGATCCCCGACGATGTGGTCAACAATTCCGCTGGATTTGCCAGCTTGGAAGTCGCGGGAACGGCGACCTCCATCGGTCTTTCCTACTGGATGCATCGGGCTGGGCACCACAAGGCTGAACGCTGGATTTCAATCGTGCATATTGGAGTTACCGGATTCGGGGTCGCCCGAAATTATTCCCTGAAGTCCAAGCACACGGCGCCTTAGGGTGGGCTAGTTCATAGGTTGCCGATAGTGTTCGTAGAAACCGCTGTCAAATATTTCATTTGGATCGTAATCGCGTTTCTTAGCGAAAAACCGGTCGAGCATGGGATACGCCGATCGGATTTGGTCTTGGCTCGGGTACAGCTGATATGGCAGGTAGTATGTCCCTCCATTGCTAATCGCTGCGTCCACCAGTTCACGCGTCCACTTGCGTGTTGACTGCGTGCCGTTTTCGGTCAAAGGCACATTAATGTAGAGCACAAACGCAAAAGAATCTTGCCGTGAGTAGGCGAGAAAGCTCTCCGAGTCTTTGGGCACGTAGCGTATTGTCAGGCTGAGCAGGTCCACCTGCCTACCCAACAAGATGCTACGCATCGTATCCATGAACTCTACGAACTTGTCAGTTGGAACAAAGTATTCTTGCAAAATGTCCGTGTCAGTTGCCGAGTCATATGTAAGGAATTTGATTGGGGGCCGCATGGCATTGTTGCGTGAGATGATGCGCGTAGATAGCAGGTCCGCCATGGTCTCCTGCAGGAACCAACGGACCGACTTACCTTTCTCGGAATGCCTAGAAAAGCCGAAGACAGCACGGTTACGGGCAATCTCGCGCTCTCGGAACGACAATGTTCCGAATGGCGTCACAGTTCACTTCCCGTCGTCTTCAAATATCCGATCGTAGATCACCCGTACTCTGCCGAAGGTTCGCCTCAGCTCATTCTCCAGTCCGTCCGGAAACTCACGGCTTAGGATCTTGCCTGTCAGCTTTTCGGCCGCGTGCCGCCCGTGTTCCGTGGCGGGCAGCCATTTACCGGGACGTCCCACCACCAGCCGTGAGACGTGCTCCGCTGTGCGTAGTAGTTCGGCGGCGTGGTCGAGGGCAGCGGCGTCGCTCTTATCGAGCCGTGCGGCCGCCACGCAGCGCCACAGCCGGTCACGCAGGCTGCCGTGCTTGGGCGCCACCCCGTGTTTCACCATGAGGAAGCTGGTGATGAAGTCAATGTCGTAGGTTCCACCGGGAGAAGACTTGAAGCTCTTCCCCGGTTCAGCAGCTTCCAATTTTGCCCTCATTTCGCGGACCGCCCCGGCGAAGCCCGCGTCGGCGGCAAACCTGTCAAACAGGCTCTTGAGCCGTGCAGTGGCGCGCTCGCCCAGTATTTTCGCGCCCGCAAAAAAGCGGAGTTTGGTATACATCAGGGCTTCCCACGCATGAGCTTCGTGCTCGAAGTAGGCTGCCAGTTGTGTGGGAGTGACCAGCAGCTCGCCTTCCCCGCCCCGGGGACGCAAGCGCGCATCCACGGGAAACACCATGCCTTCCCGGGTGTAGGCGGACAAGGCGTGCATCATCTGCTCGGCGCACTTGGTTAGCGCGATCCGATCGCCCTCCTCCTCGCAGACAAACAATACGTCGGCATCGGACAACAAATCGAATTCGCCGCTTCCCAGCCTTCCCAGTGCCATGACCGCCAGTCCCCGGGGCGCTCCGGCCATGGAAAACGCAGCCGCCATCGCATCCGCAGCGGCTAATGTGATGTCTGCAAAGGATTCGTACACATAGCGCAACTCGATCACGTCTCTGGCACCTACCGCGAACGCGCGGTGCCTGAAGTGTTGTCGCAGCAGGGCCAGCTTTTCCCCATATGGAGCCGGCGATTCTGCCAGGTAAGCAAAGACCGGATCGCTCGGCCCTGTAGGGCTTTCACCGGCAAGCGCTTCTAACCAGGCTGCTTCCCCGGCGGACCGCTCGAACAAATCTCCGCGCCCCAGCCGCGGCTCGGCTCCCTCTGACACCGCCAGGGTCGCAATTTCCTCAGGATGGCGAATCAGAATTTCCGTGAGATAGTCGCTGGTCTCGAGTAGAACCAGAACGCGCGCGGCCTCCTTCTGATGTCGCAGAACGGCTGCATATCGCTGCGAACCGGCAGACGCCGCGGCGAGAAAGCGGTGAACATTTCTTCGTGTCTGCGGACTCAGGTCGGGGCGGTTCGCGATTCCGTACAACTCCGGAGCGTCAGCCGCCAGCCGTTCCAGCATGTGCTGGCTGGACTGGTCGGGCGTGGGTTCTGGTGCATTCAGTAATTTGAATTCTGTGTCCCGCGCTTGCCGCCGGCCGCGAGTTTGCTGCTGGTAAATAATCCTCTGGTAAATTTCCGCCACCGCCCCCATGCGACGCCGCACCATGGCCGCGAGATCACCCGCGCGGTTTTCCCCCGGAACATAACCCTCCATGGCCCGCTGCAGGATTCGGGAGTCAGTTTCCAATGCTGGCAGCCGGTGCGTCTGCCGGCCCTCGCGAAGCTGCAACCGGTGCTCCAGGTGGCGCAGGAACTCATAGGCGCTGGTCAGGTCATGAAACTCCTTCCCGCTGATGTGTCCCTTGTCGTGCAGCTTCTGCAGTGAAAACAGGGTTCCTCCCGACCGCAGCCAGGGCTCCGCGCCTCCATAAACCCGTTGCAGACACTGCACCAGAAATTCGATATCCCGGATTCCTCCGCGATCAATCTTCACGTCGATGGTCTCTTCGGGCTGAGTCACACTTCTCTGTTGGCGCCGCTTCTGCATCTTCTCGCGCGCTACCAGCGCGGTTTTGATGGCGGCGAAGTTCACCTTTTCCGTATAGACGTGGGGCTGCGCCGCGCGGATGAACTCACGTGCCAAGACGGCGTCCCCTGCGGAATGCTTTAGCTTGATCAGCGCCTGGCGCTCCCAGTCGTGTGCGGTTTCAGCGTAGTAGGCCACTGCCTGCGACAAAGGGAGGGCCAGCTCTCCTGCTCCCCCCTGCGGCCGCAGCCGAAGATCGATCCGAAATACCGGTCCTTCGCGCGTGACCCGCGACAGGATTTCGGTGGTGTGTTGCGCCAGCCGGATGAAATATTCGCGGTTGGAAACCGCTGTCTTTGGCGGCTCCTGACCGTCGCCGTAGATGTACAGCAGGTCCACATCCGAGCTGTAGTTCAGCTCGTTGCCGCCCAGTTTGCCCAGAGCCAGGACGGCAAATGGAGTATCCACCTGACGACCCAGGGCATCGAGATGTTGCGGTGTGCCGTGGCGGCGCTGCAGTTGGCTGTCGGCTTGCCGCAGAGCTTCCTCGATGAGCACATCGGCCAAGGCCGAGATTTCCGCCGTGGTTTCCGCCAGCGGCGCGATTTTCAAAACATCGCGCAGCATGATGCGGACATACTCCCGGCGCTTGAACCTCGCCAGGATAAGAGAAACGTCGTTCTCCAGGGAACGCGCGCGGAAGCGCGCCAGACTTTCGTGAAACTCTTCCTGCGAGAAGCTCCGGTCCAGATTTTTCTCCCGCAGAAAGGACGGCAGCAGATCCGTATTCTGCAGCAGCGTCTCCCCCAGAAACCTGCTGTGACCGAAGACCACGACGGCATAGTGGGCGAGAAAATTATGCCGCTCGAGTAAACCCACGACCTCAGGAGACTCGGTCAGCCGCTCAAACAGGAGCAGGGCGCCATCCGGATCCGGAGCTTCTGCTAACAGCGAGTGCAAAGCCGAAGTCAGGGTGGGTGACAGTCGCCCACGGGCTCGCTCCAGGTTCGCCTTGGCGCTTTTAGGATCGCGAAACGGAATTTCGGTGGAAGTAGCTGTATAGCGGCGGGTCTCCGACCCGACCCGGCCGGGCGTGCCCGGCCCGGTCGGCTGATTTGGAGTGTTCGATGGATGCAAGGCTCGCGGCTCGGACTCTCAGCATATCGGAAATAATCTCAAGGGGACAGCCGACGGGAAGCCCTACGCGATCACTTCCGTTGCAGCTTGCCGGGACGTTTCAATATCGTCGTTGCCCGAAATATTTCCGTACTCCGACCATGTTGTACCGCCCCCATGGGCCATTGGGGCCGAGGTCGGCTGAACCCAGGTTGCGGTCCCGCGCCCCAAAGCGGCTGAACAGAAAATGCTGGGTCACGCGCATTTCGAAGCCCTTTCCCATGTAAATTCCCGCCCCCCAGCTGCGCTCCACTCCGATGGCATCGAACGACCAGGTATAGAGCGTCTGCGGAAGATTCTTGCCAAAAAGAAATCGAGGTTCTCCAAACAGGAAGAATCTCCGCAACTGGGTCCGTCCGAAGGGCCGGACTTCCACGTATCCGGAGAGCATGTAACGGGCAAAAGCGTTACAGGGATCGTTCACTCCGCCCGAAGTCCCGGCGTCCGCCCGGCACAAATTGGGATCAATCTCGTTGTGCGGAGGAGCGAGGTCGAACTGCCCGTATCCCCAGAACATGTCGTGTGGAAAGAACATGCGGTCCGTGGCCGGAGGGCGCGCGCCAGTCTTGACCGGAGCCTCCTGCGCCGATAACGTGCCAGACATCGTCAGACATAAAAAAATCCACCGCAGTGCCTGCTTCATGAGGCCTCCGCAAGAAATTTGAGTGCGTTTCCTGGTGACGATCAGGGCCAGGCCGCCGATGTGACTGGTGCTTCCCGGAGCTTCGGCCCGGCTTTTCGACCACGTAGACCCGGATTTACTGCCTGGTGGGCCAGCGTAGCGCGTAGAGCGTCGTTCCGCCGGGTAGGTATTGAGTATGTCCCCTACGCGGGCGCCACATTGTACCCCGGGTGGTCAACTTCGACAGGCGGAGTCTTACCTCAAACCGTAATTCCTGAACCACGAAAGGACACGAAGTTGCACGAAGAGTGGATTGTTCTGCGAATTCCTCGTGAACCTCGTGTCCTTGTTGGTTAAACCAAGACCTTCCTAGTTCCCTCCCCAGTTGCGCTTTCAGCACGCCATCCGGTATTCTCCCGTCAATCTCGTTCGGACTTTCAGCAGCGCCAGGGAGATCCAATGAATGTTGTGGGCAACGGGAGTACCCGCACACTTGCCGTGCTGGGGTTGGTGATCATCATGGCAGGATCCGTCTTTGCCGTGTCTAACGTTTATGACTTCACCCTGCCCTCCATCGACGGCAAACCGATGCCGCTGGCGGATTTCAGGGGCAAGGTGATTCTACTGGTCAACGTGGCCAGCCGCTGCGGATTCACGCCACAGTACAGCGCGCTTGAAGCTTTGTATGAAAAGTATAAGGACCAGGGTTTTGTCATTGTCGGCTTCCCGGCCAACAATTTTGGCGGGCAAGAGCCTGGCACCAACGAGGAAATCAAGACCTTCTGTTCCCGCAAGTACAACGTGACGTTTCCGCTCTACAGCAAGGTCTCGGTCAAAGGCGACGACCAGACCCCGCTGTACCAGTATTTGACCAAACAAACCGATCCCTTGATCGCGGGCGAGATCAAATGGAACTTCACCAAGTTTCTGGTGGATCGCAACGGTCGAGTCGTGCAACGCTTTGAATCCGCAGTGACGCCCGACTCGAAGGAAGTGGTCTCCGCGGTGGAAAAGCAGTTGCGCGAGAAATAGCCGCTTACCGGCCAGGGTGAAGGCCGCTGTGGAACGATCATGCCCACAAGCTCCGGAGCCCGCCCGCAACAAAGTTGAATGGGGCCTCGCTCCACCGTCGGACCAGTCGTTTCTTCTGGCGATATTACGCCACCCAACTTAATTCGCTTGACTAGGTTAGGGTTTGTCTACGCAAATTCATATCAAAGTTTTCCATTCCTCCCACAACTAGAATCAACGGCCAACCTAAGTCTAGCCTTAGCTTAGGGATACGTTTGGCCCCCGTATTGCTATCAGAGACTGCACCGGGGGTGGACAATGCCACAGGAGGTCTCTATCTCCTACCAAGCAGTCAAGAGCAAGGTCTATAAGCTGGTTGATGCCATGGTGGAGGGCGACAAGAACAGCGCCGAGGTGCAGGAGTCGATTCGGCGCTGGTGGGGCCTGATCCATCCATCTGACCGCGCCGTTGCCCAAAAATATCTCCTCATGGTGCTGGAGAAGTCCAATTCGACCCTGGGAGCCATTATCCTCGGCCTGCCCGAGGCGAAGGAAGTGAAGGTGGTTCGCAATCTGGATCCGGAAAGAATGCACGATCGAACCGATCGAACCGCCATTAGCAGCCCCGCTTAAATCCTCCGGCGCATGAAGGGCCCGGCTTTGGCCGGGCCTTTTTTTGAATTTGCGCTCCCCAGAGCTACTAAATGTCGTAGTACAGCGCAAACTGCCTACGCCATTGATTCGACGTAAGTTATTGACTCTACGTATCGGTAGAATCGACGAAATCGGTCGAATCGACCCCCAGTATGCCAAGAGTATGCCAAAAATTATGGAGCGATGTTTTCGCAGGCGCTTTGCTATGCTGAGATGTGAGCAATGCCAGCAAAATCGAGGCTCTCGTGAAGTTCCTGCCGGGGTGGCTCCCGCTCTGGGAATCGGAAAACGGACGCGACCGGCTTGTGTTCCTCAGCCCGGAATTGATTCAGCTTTACCGTGACCTGAGCAAGCCAACCTCATTCCCTTTGGACATGTAGTCGATGCCTTTGGTTTATGAGCACACTAACAAATTCACAGCCCGTTGATTCTGCGCGATTTATCTGATAGTTCGCGGTTTAGACTTCTTTCCCAAATCTTTCCAAGCTACTGGTGTTTTTATAGTACTCCGGCTCAGAAATAAATAATAGTGGGCCGCCGCCCGTTTAGCGAGATAGAATTCTGTGTTTCTAATAAGGAAGCTGTGGCGAACCTTTCCATGAATCAACACCTCTTCTGGAGCGTCATGCTTCTGCCGTTACTAGCGGCCCCGCTTCCGGCGCGCAAGAAGGCCGAGACACCCACATACGACTACGAAGGTAACATTCGCTTCGTTTATATTCACCACGACGCGGTTAGTTCCATGACTTTTGACGATGGAACGACCACAACAGTGCATTGCGATTACAGTGACGGAAATACGGATTGCGCTACTGGGAGCGGATCGTCCTATTTCGTGCGGTTTGATGACAAAGACCCGATAGCTCACA
>JACXTT010005156.1_pt1 | contig 19083 bp, 13 predicted proteins | sample 9270951 | NCBI WGS metagenome assembly JACXTT01 (sample SAMN15532306, study PRJNA645909) | rock metagenome | isolation source: weathered quartz diorite | place: Puerto Rico | collected 2017-06-21 | reverse complement strand
AGTGGTCGTCGATGACCGCATTGTCTCCGACGCGAATCTTGTGAGGGTGGCGGAGGGCAATTCCTCGCCCAAACACAACGTTCTTACCGACCGCGCCGAAAAGGTATGGGTACAGCTTGCCCCGACAATACAGACCCAGCGCGCCGGCGAGATTCCCAAACAGGAACGTGATCAGTTCGTACTTCAGCAAGCTCAGGAGATCAGTTTTGCCGACCACCCACTCGCCGTATTTGCGCCAGGACGACGACTCCCCCTGCGCGGTGAATCCTTTGACTTTGAAGTCGCCCTGCGCCATTCGTCTCTCGGCTCACCCTCTGGCTTCGATGAACAATCGGTGCCAGATGGCCAGGTTGATCAGCGCCCAGAGAATGTGATTGTGGTTGGCGCGGTAGTCCTGGTGCTCCCGGATCAGTTGCCGGACGTAGTTCATGTTGAATGCTTCGCTCATCAGCGGTGAGGAGGTCAACAGGTCCGTCATGTACTCGCGCAATTCCTGTCTCAGCCAGTTCTTGATCGGCAAGCTATAGCCCTGCTTCCCACGTCCGCGGATGACGTCTGGCAGGATACCCTTCATCGCCGAGCGAAAAATCCCTTTGGTTGTGAATCCCTCGAGCTTCAAATCTCCGGGGATCGTCGCGCAGAATTCGACGAACTGATAGTCCAGGAACGGCACTCGCACTTCCAGCGCGTGAGCCATGCTCATCTTGTCCACCTTCATGAGCACGCTTTCGGGCATGGTGAACTTGAGATCCACATAGATCTCGCGGTCAAGACGCCGGGTAGAGTTGCAACGCAGCGCGTGCGCACGAACCGGGGCGAACGGGTCGCTCGTTATTTCTGTCAGCACATCCTTGGCAAACAGCTGCTGATCATCGGCTGGCAGCCCGAAGTATTGCCACCGCATGTGCTCCGCGTCGTCCGGGAGCAACCCGCCCTGGACAAACCGCTTGGCGACGTTCACCAAACCCTTCTTCTGGGGCTGGTCCGGCAGCGCATTGACGAGTGGCGCTATGACTCCTCGCCGGATCCATTCAGGGAGGAGCGCATAGTATCCATTGGCCTTGCTCGCTTTGAATCGGTCGTAACCTACGAGAACCTCGTCGCCGCCTTCGCCGCTCAAGCAGACGGTCACATGCTCCCGCGCTTTTTTGCAGATAAGGTAGAACGGAATCGTGGACAGGTCGGTCATCGGCTCGTCCAGGTGCCACACAGCGGTCTCGATCAAGTCTGGCGTTATCGGATCAATGATGATCTCACGATGCGTGGCGCCGAACTGTCTCGCCACGATCCGGGCGTAGTCCAATTCACTAAAGGACGGGTCGTCGTACCCCAGCGAGAACGTCTGGATCGGGTCGACGCCACAACGGCTCATCATCGCCACGACGGCACTCGAATCCAGCCCGCCTGATAGAAAGACTCCGAGCGGGACATCACTGATCAATCGCTTCCGAACCGACTCGGTCAACATCTCACGCAGGGTCTCCTCGTAGTATTCACGAGGACGCGTCTGCCGCTGAAACTGCACATCCCAGTATCGAACTATCTCCGTTTTGCCGTCTTTGTACCGGAGATAATGTCCTGGAGAGAGCTTGTGCACGTTTCGAAACATCGTGTCCGGCGCCGGGACAAACTCATATCCAACGTAGTGATAGAGGGCTTGAGGATTGATCTCGCGCTTGACTTCCGGGACTTGTACGATCGCTTTGATTTCAGACGCGAAGGCCAGTCTTTCATCCCGAGCGTAGTAATAGAGTGGCTTAACACCGAGTCGGTCCCTCGCGAGGATCAGCTCCCGTCGCTTCTTGTCCCACACCGCAAACGCGAACATGCCATTGAAGCGTTCGACGCACGCTGGCCCGTACTCCTCGTACGCGTGGACGATGACCTCGGTATCCGTCCGACTTCTAAAGGTGTGCCCAAGGCTCTCCAGGACTGGCCGCAGCTCTTGGAAGTTGTAGATCTCGCCGACGAACGTGACCCAGATCGATCCGTCCTCGTTCGACATCGGCTGTCGCCCGTGTTCACTGAGATCAATGATGCTGAGGCGGCGATGGCCCAAAGAGACGAAGTCGTCCGTATAGATCCCATCCTGATCCGGGCCGCGGTGCGCAATGACCTTCGTCATGCGCGCGACCAGGGCTTCATCCCTCCAGGTTATGCCCGCTATGCCGCACATGATTGATTACCTTGGGTTACTGGTGTCATCTGGCCCCTCACCGGAATGCTGGCTGTCCGCCAGTCAAATCCTGAGCGTTCGAAAGGCGTCCTATACGTACCGGTTTATGCGATACCACTCTGCGGTCCTGGCCAAGCCCTCTCTGATTCCGATCATGGGCCGATAGCCCAGCTCTTTCTTTGCTTTGGCAATGGAGAATGCTCGCACTTGACGAAACCAATCGACGCGGCGGCGGAACAGCGGCGGCGTAAGGCGCAGCGGTTTGCAAGCCATCTCGCACGCCAAGGCCGCGAGCCACAGCGGCCGGAACGGCAAATGAACTACATTGACGGCCGTGCCCATGGCTTCAGCGACATAGTGCACCAGCTCCTCGATGCTGTAGTAGTGCTCGTCGGCGACGATGTACGTCTCGCCCCGTATACCATCTCGTTCGGCGGCCAACTCGAAGGCGTCCACGAGGCTGTCGATGTATACCGGGTGATAAAGGGTTTTCCCGTTGCCAAACATCAGGAACCGGCCTCGTTTCACCAACCGGAACAGAATGAGGAACCGACCGGGATCGCCCGGTCCATAGATGGCCGTCGGCCGAAGGGTGACGGCGTCGAGCCCTTTGCGCACATATTCCTGGACAACTTTTTCCCCTTCGTACTTCGTGTACTGGTAGTAGTCCTCAGGTGCAATCGCCGATTGTTCGCTGCCTGGCGGATTCCTGATATCGCCATGGACACCCTGTGTGCTGCAATACACAAACTTCCGGACCTCGTATCGCGTCGCTGCGTCGAGGACGGCCCGCGTGCCCTCCACATTGACGTCCCAGTAATGGCGGTCTGGCACGTTCAACTCGCGAAAGGCTGCCGCAACGTGGTACACCACCTCGCATCCCTTGACAGCCCGTTGGACCGCGTCTTTGTTCGTGACACCTCCGAGCTCGATGGCTGCTCCCCTCGCCTTCAGCTCGTCGTAGAACAGCCCCTTCTGGTAGTCGAGCACGATCACCTGCTGGCCGCGGTCGAGCAGGCGTCTCACGAGGTGACTCCCCGTGAAACCTGTGCCTCCGGTGACGAGCACTCTCATGGTGTTCTTTCTTGTACACGCAATTGCGACTGTCGAAAATTCCCAACGAGTCGACGGTACACGCGCTCGAGCTTCCGTCCAGCCGAATCCCAAGTATATTCAGCGGAGGCCTTCCGGAAGCCGGCCTCGCCAAGCTCTCTTGCTCGGCTTTCACTCTTGAGCAGGCTGACGATTGCCTCGGCGAACGCCAACGAACTCCCGTTCTCGACGTAGACTCCCAACTCACCCAAGATCTCTCGGTTCACAGGGTTGTCGAAGACCACCGCAGGTAGGCCCATCGCCATATAGGCGAACAGTTTCTGGTTTGCTTCGGTTTGGGACATCTTCGGTGATACCGCGATATCGCCAAGAGCCAGATAACGCGGTGCCTCGGAGTATGGAATCCTCCCGGTGAAGATGGCGTCCCGATCGACTCCCAATTCTCTGGCCCTTTGACGGTATCCTTCGTCTGGGTAGCCCAAAATAAGGAACTTAACGGGCGAGGCTTCTCGTAGAACCATGGGCATGGACTCTAGCAACAAATCAATGCCTTGATATGGGCTGAGCACCCCAATGAACACCACGACCTTGTCAGCTGGACCGATGCCGAGCCTTGCTCGGAGCACCGGATCGAAGGGGCGAGGATGAAATAGCTGAGCGTCAACGCCGTCTTCAATCACGAGGGCGGTCTCTTCCGCGCGTGAATGACCGCGGGCCAACTGCGCGGTATTGATGCTGCTTGCGATGAGCTGATGAGGCATTCGATTGATCTGCTCTTCAATCCAGCGGCTTGTCCTCACGAGCCAAGGCCATTGCGGTATAAATCCGTGATCCAGAATCTCGTCGGTCAGGCTCCCCTGCAGGTCTGCCACCACCGGGACTCGAAACACGAAGCTTGCGATCTTTCCGATGACGATGCCTTCGTGCAAGTGTGCATGGATGACGTCTGGCTGAAACGACCAGCACGTCTGCAAGACCTTCCAAAGCAGCAGCAGATCGATATAGAACTTGTGCACCGATGGCCCTGCGGCTAACCGTCTGTACCACGGAATCCTCAACGTGCGAACCGTGCGAGTCCCCTCGATGTCAGAACCCAGATGGTATGTACACACGATGGTGACGTGGCCGAGTGTATTCAGCGCCTGTAGCTCTCCAAGGATCCTCACATGACACCCGCGGTCAGCGAAGAAAGGGGTGGGTGCCACCATGAGAATCCGGAGCGATTTGAGATCCTCCTTCATTGGAGAGCACTTCTTTCGCTGAAAACGGCTTCCACCGCGTCAATTTCGCGGTGAGCGCGAGAACGATCCCAGCCCAGTTCGCGCTGCAGGATGCCGGCACAGCGTTCCAGGCAAGCTTCTCCGGGATGCCCAGCAGTTCCGAGCTCGGTTCGTCGGAAAACAATATCTCCTAATGTCTGCGCCATTTCTCTGCGAATGCCGTGGAGCACCTCAGCTTGAATCACTCGCCCGCCGTGCGACACCGGTAGATTTCGATCTGGGTCTTCCTCTCCATACTTCAGAATCTCTCGGTACCTGGCTCCGTAGGTACAAACCAGGTGCTGGATTACCTCTTCGCCAATACCGGACGGCCTCTTTCGCGTTTCGATATCCACAAATCGATCAAAGTCGGACATCTCTCCACCGGGAAGGGGCAGCTGGGCCGTTCTGCTTGGCCTTCGTGGCCGGCCCAGCTTTGCTTCCAAGGCGTCCACGGCTTTTTCGGCAACTCCGCGCGCAGTCGTGTATTTGACTCCAAGAACAGATATGAGACCGCGAAGCCCATCTTCACGCTCATGATCCATGATTTCGGCATGCTTAAGCCACTGCGCGTCACCGTGCTGGGAACCGGGGTCGCCCCCGGGAATGAGCCCCGCGTTCACAAATGACACGTCTCCCCGCTTCAGGTTGGCCGATGGAAGCGAAGAATTGACCTCCCGGAGAAACGCTTCGATCTCGGTGAGAGTCGGACTCGCCCGATTGGGATCATCATTATCGCAAGGGGCTTGGAACGTGCCCACCAGGGACCGCTCGCGCCAAGGAGTGATGAACAGGTAGCGATGCCCTCGCTTAACTAGCGCGTCCTCATCTCGATATTCCGAGGAGCTCGGCAGCCCGATAGCGAGGTCTCGAGTGAGGGGCCGAGTCACGAGGACCATCGCCTTGAGCATCGGAATCCGCGGCCTGCGAATCGGCGAGGAAAGCAGATCCAGAGTCCCGCTTACCCATGGGCCGCTGCAATTGACCACGCATCTTGCCGAAACTTCCACGACCGCTCCCGTCAGAAGATCCTGTACCTTCACGCCGGCTATGACGCGATTCCTCTCAAGGAAGCCGACGACCTGGACATAGTTCGCGAGATCGGCGCCTGCCTCGGCCGCGGCTCGCAGTGTTGTCAATGTCAGCCGGTCCGGATTGTGCACTTGCGCATCAAAGAACAGGGCACCGCCGGTAAGATCCGGACGGTCCATTCCGGGGCAAAGGTTGAGGCATTCGGCCCGAGAAATCACTCGGCCACGAGGAATCCGATGTCGACCGGAAAGCTTCCGATTCCGATCGAAGGCAATCGCGTCGCTCAGATGTAGCCCGGCCCACATGATCATTTTCCCAGTCAGCGATCGCCGCAACGTCGGCAAGAGGAATGGCATGGGATGCACGAGGTGCGGCGCAATTCGCAGGAGCGTGCTGCGCTCTCGAATCGATTCCCGCATCCTCTTGAAGTCGGCGTGCTGAAGGTACCGAAGACCACCATGGATGATCTTGTGGCTGTTGGCCGAGGTCGCGGCGCTAAAATCTCCCTGCTCGACGAGGGCCACGGATAGACCTCTCGTTACGGCCTCTCGAGCGACGGCCGCCCCGTAAATACCACCTCCGATAACCGCGACATCGTAGACCTTCCGCGAGAAGGCCGGAACAGCCCTGATCATCACGGACGAACCCTAGATATCTGCCCTGAATTGTTCACAAGAATGAGGGCCACCGAGTCGCGCGAGCTTCGGCCTAAGCGGTGTCGAGACGTCTCCACGCACCCGAGAAGGCGATGCGAGGCTACAGATTGCTCGAAGGCGCTCGACGCCGGGCGAGTACCCGGATACCGCCGGCCGTCCCGTTCCCCATCGAGCATAGCTTCGCCCTTTCACTTGCCGGCCCACGTCCGGAAAACACTCCGCGAACGTCGGCCCAGTCGTCCATCGTCACGCGTGCGTGACGATGGGCGCCACCCGCTCCTTCGACCTCTCGCGTGATCTCCACAGATGACTAGCCAGCACCGCTGGCCGATCCGGCCGGTCAGGCCGCCAGCCTTTCGTAGAGGTCACTGTAGCGCTGGGCCTGCCGCTGCAACGGATACTCGGCAAGCGCAATTTGCCTGGCCTGCTCGGACATCTTCTGGCGCGTTGATGGGCTCTTTAACAGCGCGACGATGGCGTCATGTAGCCCTTCCACGTCGCCGGAGTCGATGAGCGATCCCGTGACGCCCTCACGAACCATGTCTCGGATGCCACCGACGTCGAATCCGACGACCGGCGTTCCGCAGGCCATCGCTTCCATGACCGTGTTCGGCAGATTGTCTTGGAGCGAAGGGATCACGAATAGGTCGGCGGCACTATACGCAAGCGAGAGAAAGCGGTCATTGTCGATATAGCCGAGGTGGGAGCCCCGAACATCTCGACCCAATTTTGGCGGATTGTGTCCGACCGAGAGCAACCATAGGCGATCGACCGAGGCCGCGCAACGGCTCAACGCATCGACCAGCAGCGCGAAGCCTTTGCGGCGATTGTCCAGTACGTCGGCCACGAACAGAACCACGTCAGCGTCTTGAGGGACGCCCAACACAGCACGAGCAGCAGCGCGATCACGGGGAGCAAAGTCGTTAACGTCGATTCCGTATGGGATTGTTTCGACGCGGAACCGGCGCAAGATAGGGCTTCGTCGAACGACGTCACCCAGCCACCGGCTCGGAGTCACGATACAGAACCTACCCGGATCGACCTGCTCGAACAGCGCGCGCTTCCGATCCCATGTTTGGGCGGCCAAATCCTCGGGATCGCGGGAGCCGAGTTGTGGGCATGTACCACATCGCTGGGCGAACCGTTTGCACTCCAGGTCGTAGTGACACCCACCCGTCACGGCATTCATGTCGTGGAGCGTCCACACGATGTGGCTAAGCTCCGAAGCCCTCGGAAAGAACTGTTCGTAGTCGATATAGGTCGCGATCCAGTGAACGTTCATGACATCACATTGGGGCACCTGTTCAATCACCCTATCGCCATAGGGCGTGCGATCTCCATTGAACGGCTCTAGCCCTGGGGGACGCGTCGCGGAGTAGATCGCGGCGCTGCGCGCGATGGCTCGACGGCGTGACCAGCGGCGCCATCGATTCGGTAAATCCATAGATGGAACAAATTCGACTACCCGTGGATCTCGGCTGGTCCGATGCTTAACCAACATTGTGGAATCATGGCCCAGGCCCACGAGCCCACAGTGAAGGCGAAATGCCGCTCGTGCGGCACCTCCCATGATGTCGTATGTGTTCAGATGAACGACTCTCACTACCGCTTACCTCTCTTCAGACGAGCTCTGCCTTGGCGACATGCGGCTTGTGCTCTCGCCGACGCACCTGGTCCTCGATCCAGGCGTACGTCCGCTCCAGGCCGTTCTCGAGCGAGATTGACGGCTGCCACCCGAGCACTTTCTGCAGCCGCGTATTGTCCGAGTTGCGGCCGCGGACACCCTGCGGGCCGGGGACGTGCTTCTTTGTCACCCGCACGCCCGCGATACGAGCGACCATGTCGACCAATTCGTTGATCGTCACCATGCGGTCCTGCCCAAGGTTCAGCGGCTCCGGATAATCCGACTCCATCAGTTTGCGAATACCGGTAACGCAGTCATCGATGAAACAGAACGACCGCGTTTGCTCACCGTCTCCCCAGATCTCGATCTCGGAAGCGCCGGTGAGCTTCGCCAACGCGACCTTCCGGCAGATCGCCGCCGGCGCCTTTTCTCGACCGCCATCCCACGTGCCCAGCGGACCGAAGATGTTGTGAAAGCGGACGATCCTGGTCTCCATGCCGTACTCTTCGCGGTAGTGCGTACAGAGACGCTCCGCGATCAATTTCTCCCAGCCGTACGCATCTTGTGGCTGTGCGGGGTAGGCGTCTTCCTCTCGGAGCGGTGTGACATTCGCGTCCATTTGCCGATATTCGGGGTAGACGCATGCCGACGAGGTGTAGAGGTATCGCTGCACCCCGTTCACCCGGGCCGCGTCGAGACTGTGCAGATTGATAAGAGAATTGTTGTGTAGGATCTCGGCGTGATGTGCAGAGATGAATCCCATACCTCCCATGTCGGCGGCAAGGGCATAGACCTCGTCGACGTCGCGCGTTGCTTGCAGACAGTTATCCCATCGCCGTAGATCCAGCAACTCGAATTGGTCAGCGTCCGTCCGGCCGTATTCGGGGCACTTGAGGTCTACACCGCGCACCCAGTCGCCGGCACCTTTCAGCCGGGTGACAAGATGGTGGCCAATGAATCCGCCGGCTCCCGTGACCAGCACTCGCTTTCCAGTTCCCATGAGTCGTCGCTCCTTATGTTCTAGCGATCTGTGCGCCCTGGGTCAGTAGCAACGCGCGTCTGCCCCGGGTCACCCGGAGCTCCCCACCGACAGCGCGCGCGGCTTCGTGACGTGTCGCGCCGGTTCCGGAAACAATAATGGCCCTTACTACTATGTATGCTTTCCGTCCGACTTACAGGGCCACGTTCAGGAAACGCCTGCGCACGCCGGGCCGATCGGCCGTTACAAGCGCGTGCAGACGTTTGAGCGGGCGGTCCCGCCGAGTCGGGACCCGCCCACGTCCATCGAGTTCCAAGACGGCAAGTACCAAGCCAATGAATCGGTGCCAGGCATCGACCTTCGACACAGACCAACTTCTCGACCCCTACGTGATGAAGGGTCGACCAGGTGTGACTAAGCAGTTAAGAAGAAAGGAGAATCTGGTTCGACGCTCGAGCGTGAATCAGGAGTCTCGAGCTGCGGGCTGACGACGTCTTTCGCGGGCAGTATTCCGATTTTGAACCCTCTGCCGCGCCACGATGCATTGTGTTGCGCACATGTGCAATGCTCGAAATGACTCGAGAGGGACTCTTGGGTCGGTCGTGCGCCCCCGAAGAGCCAAGCGCGGTCCGCCTCGGATGTTTGTCCAGGCCGACGCCGCTCTGTCGTTTTTGAGCTTCGTCGTGAGCTCCGCCCCAACAATGCATAATCTCCGGTCAACCCTGATTTTTACTGCCTCGGAGTCCGACAAAAGGCGAGGAGAGTAATCGACTGAATCAGTCGAAGTTGATCGGATACCCGAACTGCAGACCGAATCTGACCCGGTTCTGATCGACATCGGACTGCGTTGACGACGATCCCCCAGTACGTTGAAAGAAGAAGTCGTACCCTCCAAAGACGCTTACAAAGCGCGCGACTTGATAGGTCGCCGCGAGACCTAGCGAGACCGCCCAGACGTCGACCTGTCCGGATTGCCTGGAGCTCAAGGAGTCGGAGCGGTGGTACGTGGGGCCGACCGCAACGAGCAAGCCTCGAAGAAGCGAAGAGAGCGTCAGTGTGGCCGAGACACTGTGTGTGACGTTCGACCCGCCGAATCCGCCTGCCACCCCGACGCCGGTATTGTATTGCAGACTTGCGGAGCCAAATGAAAACGCCTGAAGGAGGCTTGCACTCGCGGCGGGCGACACGAACGTCTCGCCACGGATCTGGGTCAGGCTGGCGCCACCCGTAAAGGAGGTCGAAAGCGTCGGCGTCAGTTGGTAGCTGAAGCCTATGGTCGGAGTGTGGCTTGTCGAATCGGACTGTTCTAAAAGATCCAGGTAGGTGAACCCATAGCCGATGATGCCCGAAAAGCGCCGTGTGAAGGTGTGAGTCAGGCTGCTCTGGATTCCGTAGGTGTCAGAACCCTCTCCGGTTCCGTTCCCGAGGAAGCGCAACACGCTATAGGTCCCAATGACAGTGAGGGTGTTTAGCGGTGTCATCTGCCACGTCATTCCGGGGGTGAAGGTATTGCTCCACGATTCTTGCTGACCGGTCGAAAAGCCCTGCACCGCGACGCGATTAGTGTCCTGGCGATTGAACGCGAAGAAATCAGAGACAGACAGAGTCAGTCCTCGCGTTACCTGGAAGGATCCGCTCCCTACGAGGTTTTGAGATTGGAACGCGTTGTTGGGTTGCGTCCCCTCCGCGTACAGTGCGGCGCTGAACGAATAACCGGCGTTCAGTTGGTACGAAGGGCGGTTAACTTGTAATGCGACGGTTGGGCTGAACGCCGTGATGAAATCCGACTGGCGGTTTAGGTTGTTTTGAAAGACGTTGTCGTTGTACTCCTCTGAAATACCGATTGAAGGCGTCAGCGTTATCGGACCGCGTTGGGCAGGAGGCCCTAAAAGCCCCAACAATTGCACAGGATACGAGGCAAGCGGCGGTCCCGGAGTTGGCAGTGTTGGAGGAGCAACGGTGACAGGTGGCGGCGGTTGATCCTTCGTGCCGGGAGGCGAGGGCTCTTGACTCCAGGCGTGAGAAGCCATTAGGCCCACAATAATTCCGACGATCGCACCTGTTCCGACGCGCCGAAGCCGCACGAGAATTGGCCTCACCGGGGTCCCGATTCCTGGCTCATCGTTGCTCGCCATCGCTTTCACGAGAACGCGGGCACTCCCTCGCCGCCCCATAGTGCGGCCCCCGACCGATCAGTCCGACCAGGCACCAGGTGCCTGGGACATCTCATTGGTTTTAAGCTTATGGGCACTTGTCAGTCTTGGGAAGGAAATTCTATCTCTTGAGGCCCTGCTCTAAGGATCCCGCTTCAGGGGGATGGTTAGGCCCTCAGAACGGAGTCCTCGCAGAATTGCGTCGGCGATCAGCCGGTGCTGGCGCGGGTTCGCATGAGGGTCACGCACGAGAGTCAGCGTCTGCAGAAAGACTTGTCGACGGTCGGCGGGCGCCATGTTCCCCAGCCCGAGGGCTGCGGCGTCGATGCGCATCATGTGAAGGATCGACCGATCTGCAATCAGGGATGCGAGCCCGTCCCAAAGCACGGTGCCTGCTGAGCCCCCTTCGATGTCATGGACGACAAACACAAGTGGGATAGCGTGGCTGGTCGCGATTTCGGCGAGTTCGCGCCAGGACGACTCCCCCTCCAGCCATCCGTCATGCGCGGCGGCCTCGGGTCTCGCGGCGTTCGCGGGCCACCCTCCCCTCAGGAAGAGCGGTACGAGCGCCTCGACGAGGCCGTCGCGCTGCGCCAAAGCCTTGTCGAACAGGTAGGGGCCGAACTTCGTGATCCGGCGCATCGTCTCTCTACGCTGTGCGGCCGCGAATTCGCGCGGCCGGTCGCTTGGCGAAGGAAGCTTGAAGCTGTGGTTGGCCTCGACCCGCACGAGGACGAGATCGAGGTGGCGCGTGGAGAGTAGCCTCCGAAGGACGAGTGCGTAGTGGGCCGGTCCAAAGCCCGGGTGCGAGGCATTGACTACCTGAACATCCTCGCGGTTGAGCTCCCGATGCAGGTCGTCTTGCAGGAGCACTGTCCACACCTGGCCATCCTCTACCCCGGCCCCGAACCACTCGGAATCGCCCAACGCGAGCACTACCGGACGTGACCAGTCCGTCTCGGCACCGCGATGGCCGTCGCGATTCAGGGTGATCGGCGGGGTCTGGAGGGACATGTTCGCCAGCCATACATAGCCGCGCTGGCTCGGTCGGAGGATGCCGCCGATGTCCGCATCCGGCCGGTATTCGAGCCGCTGCGGGATGAACGGCAGGCGGAAGTACGTTTCGCCAGCGGCCACGACGAGTACAGCAACGGCCAGCACGAAGCGCCAATGCGCTCCGACAAAGTGAAGCACGATACTGAACGCGCGCATGTCGGAGGTGGCCGCTATCGCGGAAGAAGCTCGCGCCTGCGCCATAGCGTCAGAACTGGAAATAGATAAACGCACCGCCCGCCTGCACCCCCCAGAGCATCCAGCTGAGCGTCAGGGCGGCCATCACCGCCTCGAGCGCAGGCCGGGGCAGCCTCAGCACGGCGAATTGATCACCGGTCCGGTACTGAATGACCTGGATCAGTAGCAACGGAAGACAGAAAGCCACGATTCGCATCAGCACATCGAGGAACTCGACGTTAAGCCCGAAGCCGTTCCGAAACGATAGCAGCATCTCGAGAATCTGACGGTAGCTGTCGTCTACGGGACGGCCGTCGGCGCCGGTCAGTTTCCGGGTCGATCGGAAGAGCAGCCAGCCGAACAGCGTGAACTGGAACATGACCACGATCGAGACTAGCCGCGACCAGACCGAGCCGGTCGTTTTGGAGGCGTCTCTACCGTTGCGCAGCAGACGGTGGCCGATGAGGAGTACGCCGTGGTATGCCCCCCACCAGACAAAATTCCAAGCCGCCCCGTGCCAGAGTCCGCCGAGCAGCATGGTCAGCGCAAGATTCCGGTAGGTCTTCGCCTCTGAGCCCCGATTGCCTCCTAGAGGCACGTAGAGGTAGTCACGGAGCCATTGGGAAAGGCTTATGTGCCATCGTCGCCAAAAGTCGCTGGGGTTGACGGCGAAATATGGCAGATCGAAGTTCTGCATGAGTTCGATACCCATAAGCCGCGCCAGCCCTCGCGCGATATCGGAGTACGCGGAGAAGTCACAGTAGATTTGGAAGGCGAATGCCAGCACGCCGAGATAGGCCATGCCCGAGGTCACACTTGCGGATTGCGCGAAGATGGGATCGGCGATAGCCGACAGGTTGTCGGCGATCAGCGCCTTCTTCCAGAGGCCCCAGAAGATCAGCCACAGCCCAGTGCCAAGCAATTCATTTGTGATGCGACGGGGACCCATGAGCTGGCGCAGAAGGGTGCCGGCGCGCATGATCGGCCCGGCCACCATATGAGGGAAAAAGGCGACAAAGGTCGCGAAGTCGAGCAGGCTCCGCGTGGCACGGATCTCCCTGCGGTATACATCGATCGTGTATGACATTTCCTGGAAGGTGTAGAACGAGATCCCAACCGGCAGCACGATGTCTAGGTGTAGTGCGACCGCCGAGACCCCGAACTGCCGGAGCAGGGCCTCAAGACTCCCGAGAAAGAAGTCGCAGTATTTGAAGAACCCGAGCAGGGCAAGATTACCGGTGATGCTCGCGACGAGAAACGCTCGACGCACGCGCGTGTTTTCGCTCGCGTCGATCCGCAGGGCACACACGTAATCGAGGAGTGTCGAACTGAGGAGCAGGACCAGGAATCGCCAGTCCCATGCGGCGTAGAAGTAGTAACTCGCCCCGAGCAGTAGCGCGTTCTGATGCCGATAATTCGACAGGCACAGATAGGCGCCAAAGACGACGACGAAGAACACAGCGAACTGCCACGAATTAAAGAGCATGAAGTTGCGTCAGGATGCGCGATGCCGGGACAAGCTTTCGCAGGTTGGTGGCGATCGACCTCTACTACCGATCTAAGGGTTTGTCCGAGTAACGAAGTTTGACACCCAATCCTTCCGACGGCCGATGCGCCCTAGGACCCCGACCGGATGGGCCGACGGCGTTGGTCTCCTGGAAGTGAGTGCCGCGGGATCACCGAAGGACATCTTGCTTCGGCCGGTCAGGGCGGCGATACCTGCATCGCGCTCCGCCGCGCGCGGCCAGTCGGCCAATTCGTAACCGGGCCTGCCCTACGGTTGCGGCGTAACATCCTCCGTTGGTGGTATCTACGAACAACTCGAGATTCGCACTACCTGGCAATCAATCCCGCAGGCGCCATCGGGGTCGTCTGTGGGGTGGGCTGTGGGGCGGGCTGTGCGCCAGTGCACCCTCCCTCGACCTCGCATGCGGCACCCGGCCAGAAGTTCCGATCCTCGGGCCGAACGCGCGTGACGATAAAATGCGTGTTGTAACGGATCGGGCTGTAGCTTTGGGCGAACATTGCTAGCCCAGATCCGGCGGCCCCGTCCAACGCGATGCCGTTCGGCCTCCGTGTATTGCCAAGCGGTTTGAACACGGTACTCTGTCCCGCGCCCGGGGCTATGGTTGTGCGGCGGAGGCGGACCCGGCCCTCGCCGATCGACGAGTAGTCGAAGCAGATCTCGAATCGGCAAAACGCGTTTTCACAATCATTCACAACGGACCCGAGAGACTGGAAGTCGACGGGCGCGTCAAACGCATTTCCATCGAACCGGGTATGCAGGTTCGGCGGCCCCTCGCCGAAGGAGATCTGCGCGTTCAGGTAATCCACGGTTCCACGAATGTTTCCGGCGATCGTGAGAATTTTCTGCTGTTGTTGGGCGTTCGGATCGGTCGAAGGCATTGCGGAGCCGACTTCCCAACGCGAGTACGCTCGGATGCAATAGGTCATATCGGGAGCCTCGACGATGGTCGGATGCATGACATGGCAGATGCCAGCCCCGCTCTGCCGATTAACGAAGGACAATCTGTTTCCAGATGGCAAAAAGCCACTCTGCGTTGACGCTGCAACCGGACCGAATTGTGCGCTGCCGCAGTAGAGCTCGACCGTCGGGTCAGCGGCGAAGGGGTAGCACTGCTTCGTCGTCGAATCGTCCGGATTGAAGGGGCTCGGCGTCGCCCAGATCGTGTTTCCTCCGTCGTGCGTGTTGGTATCCAACGACTCTGCGCATACGCACGCGGAGCCGAGGCCGTTGCAGCGCTCTTCTGCACCTGCGAACGCGAGGGCGTGGGGGAAACAGAGTGACACAGCCGCGACGACCGCGAGCCATTTCGCCAGCCGGGTAGGCTCTTCGCTAATCACGGTCAGCCATGTCGTGAGATGTATCCGCACTCTCGCCCCGAAAGCGACGAGTGGAGAGTTTAGTCTGAAAGCTTTGATGGCCATCGCACCTGTCCTCCGATAGGAAACGGAACGCTCACCGGGGAGAAGTTCCCGGTACTGCTCGCCAAGGTCGCTCTTCACGTCCGGCGGGACCGGTCGCAAAAACTGTACCAGCTTCTGTTTTCTCGAGATCATTCGAGTTTTGGGACACTTTAGCCGCTCTGTCCTTTGCTAAGCTGTCAAGAAGCTGACAGCATTCGGCAGGCTGTCAAAAGACGCGGCGGGGCCGACCGAGATAGGCTATGCGATGTAATCCCAATCGTCGATTCGTCTCGTCCACTCGAGAGGATCACTCTCTACGCGAGCTCCGTCGAAGCTTCCTGCGAGAGATATGCTCCGGACATGTTGTGGTGACAGGTGAGCGGAGCGGACTGGATGCCACTCATCGAGCGGGTCGGTCAGCATTCAGCTTAACCACTGCGCATCCGAGAACCCAAGTCTGATTCACGCCATAATAGGGAAGTTGTGAAGCTCCGACGCGTTGTCGCCAATCTCGTTTTACTGGGTTTGTCACTCGCACTGGTAATTGGCGGCCTCGAGCTTTCGATACGCGCTCTCTATCCCCCTCCTGCGCGCTTCCTCTATCCCCAAGAGTCCTACGACGTCGACCCCGAGATTGGGTATCGCTTGCGGCCCGGACAGAAGGCGTTCACTCACGATCGTCCGGTGCAGATCAATTCACTGGGCCTTCGCGACGGCGAGATCGCGACGAAGACGGCGTCCGGACGACGACGCGTCCTGGCCTTGGGGGATTCACAGACCTTCGGGAACGGTCTTGATCTCGCGGACACGTGGCCGAAGCAGCTCGAGCACATGCTCGCGACGTCTGGGCGTACCACGTGGGAAGTGGTGAATGGTGGGATTCCCGGAACCGATACCTGGCAGCACGAGATTCTTCTGAGCCGTCTCGTGGGGAAATTGAATCCGGATGTCGTCGTGTTGGGCTTGTACGTGAACGATGTCACGCCGCGGTCCGATCCACGCGCCATTGATGGATCCGGGCAGACCAACACATGGCGCAAGAGGTTTGCGTATCTGCTCAAGCGATCCGCAGTTTTGACCTGGATCTATTGGCGGGAATTCGCGCCCTGGCCGGGACACGCGTCCGAACGAGAACGCTCGGTCGAGGAGGCGGTGCTCGACGGTCGCAACGACCCACGGGCTCAGCGCGGCTGGCAACAGGTGGAGCAATCGCTTGCGGCTATGAAGGTCGCATGTGACGCGCGTCATGTGACGTTGGTGGTCGCCATCCTGCCTCGGCGCGATCAAGTCTCGGGGCTCCATGCGGGCCGGGCCTACCACACGCCGGCCCCCCCTATTTCTGCGGCGCTCGGCATCGAGGCGGTCGACCTGCTCGAAGATCTTTCGGCCGCCTACCGCGTAAACGGAAACGCGCTGTTCATTCCCTGGGATGGTCACAACTCGGCGATCGCGAATCGGGTCATCGCGACGCGGCTGGCGTCGATCTTGGTCAGGCTTAGCCCGCGGGGGCCTGAAGGAAGCTGAAATACTTCAGTGGGCTGGTAGTCGCGGGGATCATGGTAGTTCCTCAAGAGGAACGCGAAGCCTTCAACCGTTTTGCGTCAAGTGCCGAAGGCCGCTTGCGGGCGCCCATGCCAACGTCGTGCCGAGGACTCGATAAATCGGGATCTTGCGACCGAGGTCCTCCAAGTAATCGGCCAAGTCCCGGAACCGTCCCTTACCGCCATAATCGTGCCAGAAAACGAGTCCGCGATCCGCCATCATGCTCGCCATCTTGACGGTGTCGTTGCGAACGTACGGTAGTGCATGGGCTCCGTCGATAAATCCTAGCTCGATCGAGCCACGATAAGGTGCCGGATCGAACTGCATCGAGTCACCGTAAAGCTGCTGGCAACGATCGCTGAGCTTCAACTTCGTTATGAAGTTGGATCTGTTCCGGCGCTCCACCAACTCTACGTCCGTGTCGATGTATCCGTCTTTCCTGGACCCGGAAATGGACGCTCCCGGCGGAAGATCCAGAGTGAAGATTGACGCTCCGGCCGGGGCATTCAGAGCAAAGATGGCAGTCGTGCGGCCATTATAAGTTCCAATTTCGAACACGCGTTTCGGTGACAAGGCTTTCGTCACCGTGGCCAGGATCAGAAGTTCGTCCAGTCTAGTGCCGCTGTCGTCAGTGAGGTGGACCGGGAGCTCCAGACGATCGTTCAGCGAATTGGCACCCCAACCTTGTTCGTGGAGATACGACAGGGGGTCGCTATCCTTGAGGCCACGCCCCACTAGTTCATCGTACAAGCGGATACAGCTTGATAGGTATGAACGGGCGAGCTCTCTATCGCGGACGCCCAACCGCAACGCGAGAAGATTGGCGCTTGCGAAGCCGTCCCGAAGCGTAGTCCATTTCATTGGTGATCTACCTTATTCCGTGTTCTGTCGATTGCTGGCTGTCTCCGCGTGCTGCATGCCGGGAGAGCCTGACGGCGACAAGACGGCGGTGTCAAAGGGTCCTCCAACGCAGCCGAGACCCGGCTCTGGGGGACTATTGGGGCAAAGTCTGAGTGAGAGCTTGCCAGCGATCGTAGAGTGCCTGGATCTGTGGGGGTTCGGGATTCGTGTTCCAGACGGCGAGCCCGTATCGAAGCTCGAGTCTGCTGTTTGCGGCCACCCGAACCGGCTTGCGGTCCAAACCCAGTGTGGCCGCCAAATACGCGAATGGCTCGCCGAGTGTGAACCACCGAGGCGGGGTTTTGGCATCCCCGAATACGGCGACCGTCGCTACGCGCCCGCGGCCCAAGGGTCCCGAATACGCGGCCCACTTGGCTTCCACTCCATCGGTTCCTCGGACGCCTGACTGACCACTGGCGTTGTGAAAGAGCCCTCTGCGGTCCATTGATGCCGCGAACCTGACGCCGAGTCCGACGTAGTTGGGCCCCGACAGGACTACCCCGTCGCGGCCCTGCGGGACGGTCAACACGCTTCGCCAGTCAGCCAGGGTTGCCCCGAATTGTTCCGAAAAACACACGGCCAGCCGCCTCGTTTCCTGAAGAAGAGGCAAGGGGTCACCTGGCTTTGTCCAGGCCAGTTCCTGGCCAAAGCTCACAAACCTCACTCCGGCAAGGGCGCCTTCCATCACCGGGAGAACCCGACGCTGTTCCTGCCGCCCAGAATGCTCTTGTTCTTCCCAAAAGTTCACTCCGTCAACTCTCACGGCGAACATGATCCCATGATGATGACGATGATCTGGAGGGCTATCCCGAACGACGTTGTTTCCGCTGCCATCTCTGAACTCTTTGAGGTAAGGCTTCCAGCCGCCGTCAAGTTGGTAGATCACGGCGGTCTCGCCGCGAATCTTCACGACGATCTGCGACGTCGTGCGCTCGACGTCGAGAACTTGGGAATCGGTCATGGCAGCGGCATCGGGGCTATTCGAGTTTGCGCTGCAAACCGCGAACGAGAGAGCCAAGACGAGGTGACGCGCCTTGCCTTTCCAGTTGTCAGCTTTCGTCCACTTTCTCACTGTCGATGGACTAATGTGAATCGGACCAGTCGGTCGCCGACGCGCGGATGCCGACGAGCACATCCGTCCGATACTGGAATATTGGCGGATTCGGGAGCATTCTGTAGTGACCATGGCGAAGTCCGAAGACTTAAGGCGTGATGTGACTCACACCATCCCACGGCGCTCCGCACTCTTTCGGCTTCTTGAGTTCTATGGTACACGAGTGCCGCATCGAGGTCAGTGGCGGGTTCATTCGATGCTGCGACGGATCTTGAAGGCCGATGTCGATGCCGACTTCCAAGTCACTCGCGGCGGTTTACGATGGCGGCTCAATCCATCCGACTATATCCAGGCCGACCTTTTCTGGTACGGCCACAAAGACTATTGGGAGACCCACCATCTCCGCAAATTGCTCCAGCGAGGCAGTGTGCTGTTCGACATCGGCGCCAACATCGGCTACTACGCAGTAACGCTCGCAGCCACACTCGGCAATGAGT
>JACXTT010005155.1_pt1 | contig 19083 bp, 14 predicted proteins | sample 9270951 | NCBI WGS metagenome assembly JACXTT01 (sample SAMN15532306, study PRJNA645909) | rock metagenome | isolation source: weathered quartz diorite | place: Puerto Rico | collected 2017-06-21 | reverse complement strand
AGAATCAAGACTGGTTCTAAGAGCGAAGTCAGTCGTTTCACTTGATTATACGTGTCTCGTTCGTAGTATTCGGCTACGCGCATGAGCATTTCATCTAATCGCCCAGTTTCTTCTCCTACGCTCACCATTTGCAGGGAAAGCGTGGGAAAGACGCCGCTTCGACCTAAGGGCGCGGCAATCCCCTGCCCTTCGCGGACCCCGACCCGCACTTCTTTCAGCGCACGGCTGACCATCTCGTTGCCGGCAACCTCCTGCACGACTTCCAGGGCTTGCAGCAACGGCACGCCGCTCTTCAGCAAGGTTCCCAAGGTGCGCGCAAATCTCCCTACTTCTCGCTTTCTCAATAATGGTCCAAACACCCAGAGCCGCAATCGCCAACGATCCCACAAGAATCGTCCCTGAGGCGTGGCCAGATATTGTCGCCACGCGAACCAGACGCCCACCCCTATGAACAACAATAGCCACCAGTAAGAGCGTAGCCCCTCGCTAATTCCCAACAGTATTTGCGTCGACATCGGCAATGCCTTTCCTAAGTCGCCGAATATCGCGGTAAACTTTGGCAAGACGTAGGTGAGCAAAACGATAATGGAGAGGCCCCCAGTCGCGGTCAGCAGAATAGGATAGGTCAGAGCGGACTTAATCTCGTCTTGCACCTGTTGCGCTCGATCCATATATTCGGCAAGCCGTTGCAAGGTGCTATCAAGAAATCCACCAATTTCACCGGCTTTGACCATGTTGACATAGAGAGGGGGAAAAATCTTCGGAAACTCGCCCAATGCTTCGGCAAGCGACTTTCCTTGTTGGACTGCACGCAAGATTTGACTCACCGCTTTTTTGAGTTCTTCTTTCTCTGTTAAACCGTTCAGCACGGACAAGGCGCGATCCAACGGCAAGCCGGCAGAAATCAACGTGGCAAGTTCCTGAGTAAGCACTAACAAGTCGCGTTGTCGAATTTTCCCCCGGAACGAGAGGTCTGGCAAAGACAATCGTGAGAGTGAAGCTTTGACCTTCGTCTGACCGGGAAGACCAATCTGCAAAGGTAAATAGCCCTGTTCATGAAGACGGGCGACCACTGTGCGTTCTTCGCCAGCCTCCATGACTCCTTCAATAATCTTTCCTTGTGGAGTCGTTGCTTGGTAATGAAACTGAGGCATAGCTTATCTTACGCGCGTTCCCTGCGCTCCAGCAACTTTTACACTCGACCTTGGCCGACCGTCCCCGGTATATGGCGATAACGAGGAAGGATATGCGCTCCAAACATCTCCAGTTGTTTTCTCAGCTCCGCCTGCGGGAGGAGCCCTTGATCAAACAACCACGCGAACCATTCAGGATTCGCTGTTTCCACCAATTCATCCATCCCTTGCACCACGTCGTCAACCGTTCCGGCAAAAAGGTAGCGCGCCCGGCTCATGCGTTCAACGGTCCATTCTTGCGCTGGCAAGGACTCCTGCGGATACGCCCAATCATCTTCAGGAAAACGAAAGGACTCCCAGAATCCAAAATGGCCCCAGAAGCGCTTATATCCCACCCCCACAAGACCTTGTTCCGCTAATCGCTCGGCGGCGCGCTGCGTATCGGCAAAATATATTTGTCGCAACACCCCTACTCCGTCGCCTAAGGCCAACCAGCGCCCGGCGCGTCCAGCCTCCTCCATATAAATACGAGCCAAGTGGCGAATTTGTTCAGGTCGAGACAGTAAAATCATCGGGATAATGCATTCTCGTGCACACCAACGAATAGTCGATTCGCTCGTTGAGAACGCCTGAAACAGCGGGGGATGCGGTTTCTGATAGGGTTTGGGCACGACAGAAAGTTTTTGAATCCGCCCCTGCGCATCGACTTCTCCTGGGGCGCCGTACTCGCGCGTCCACGCATGCGGAGGCCACGGCGTCCCTTTCTCATAGGGATAGGGATATTCGTAGAATCTCCCTTGAAAACGAAAGGGCTCGTCAGCCCAGGCCAGCTTGAGTAATTGATACGCTTCCTCAAATGCCTGGCGGTTAGTCGTATCCAATTCGGAGCGATCCCCTGTCGCGGCAGAGATGTGAATCTTCTGCGCCATTTGATCAAGCCACCGTTGTTGATAGCCGCGCGCCAAGCCAACGAAAGAACGTCCTTTCGTCAACTGATCCAGCCATGCTGTCGTAATGGCGAGGCGCAACGGGTCCCAACTCGGAAGAACATAGCCGATCGGACCTACACGAATCCGCTTCGTATGCAGAGCAACATACAACAAGAATTCTGGCGGAGCGCCAACTTCAAACCCTTCGCTTTGCAAATGATGCTCAGGAAAGGCCACGGCGTCAAATCCCACCTCTTCCGCCAACTGAACGACTTCAACTACTTCCTCGATCATGCGCTGCCAGCGCTCGGTGCGACTGGCAATGGGGCGAAGCCGTTTTCGTTCCGCCAGTGTAGCTGGAATTGTCGGCAACACAAAAAGAATAAATTTCATCAAATTTCACGTTGACAGTCGAAACATCGTTGTCGAGCTACAAATAATACTGTAGCTGAATTTCCTGCAACATGCACGGGAGAGGTCACCCCAATTCCTCTAACACTGCTGCACACAAGAGGGGGAACATGATCTCGTGGTGTCCGGTCAGGTGAAAACCCTGCCCTCCTTGCAGGGTTGGACGCGTCACTACATTCACTTGAGGACGATAGTGGCGGATAAAGTCGAGATCCACCGTCACGAAGTCTTTCACAACATGGCCCAAGTTGCGAGCAAGCGCTAAGGCTTTCAGAAACACTTCAGGAATCACCACCGCGGACCCCAGATTGATGAAAACGCCGCCTTCGAGGCAGGCAACCACGCCAGCCAAGCGATAAAAATCGTGTAGACTTCCTTCGCCAACCGCGGCGCCATCCATCTGCGGATGCATGTGGATGATATCCGCCCCGATCGTCACATGAACACTAATCGGTTTTTCGAGTCGTACACAGGCCGCAACAATGCTCAAATGTGTATGCGGGAAACTCTCGGCCAGGATCTGTTCCCCGACTGCCTGACCGATGCCCACTCCGGGCCGTTTGACGCCCTGAGAGACCGCCTCATTAAGAAAGGCGCCAGTCTCGCGCGCCATACCAAAACTGCCGTCCGCCAACGCACTGGCTACATCTTCCGAAGTAGCGCCCTGATATGCCAATTCAAAGTCGTGAATAATGCCGGCGCCGTTCATAGCCACGGCAGATAGAATGTCGCGTTGGAGTAAATCGATAATCAATGGAGACAGTCCTACTTTGATGGGATGCGCCCCCATACCAAGCACGACTGGACGCTGTGCTCGCACCGCTTCGGCGATGCGCCGGGCAATGGCGCTTAGATCAGCTGCTGCTAACGCGCGCGGTAAAGAAGATAAAAAATCTCGGAGACGCCCTCCTGGTTGCCACGTTGCCGCTAACGTATCGGTCGCGACCTGGCTTTTTCGCTGCCCGAGCGGATAGGTCACGACCGCCGCTGGATCGAGTGGAGGAAATTTCACAGCCCATTGCCTTCCGCTCCAAAGAGCAGCTGGTCAACCATCTCACAAATAACGTGTCCAACGAGGATATGGGTTTCTTGGATACGAGGAGTCACCGTCGTGGAAGACACGCATAACAAATGGTCCACGAGCATTGCGATTTTCCCACCAGAGCCGCCAGTTAATCCCACCGTATGAATCCCTAATGCACGACAGATCTCCAAGCCGCGCACAATGTTGGGAGAATTGCCGCTCGTAGAAATAGCGATCGCGACATCCCCAGCTTTGCCCAGCGCCTGAAGTTGTTTGGCAAACACCTCCTCCGCGCCATAATCGTTGGCAATAGAAGTTAAAGCCGAACTGTCCGTTGTCAGCGCAAGGGCTGGCAGTGGAGGACGTTCGATGAAGTAGCGGTTCACGAATTCCGCAGCGATGTGTTGGGCGTCAGCTGCGCTGCCGCCGTTGCCGAAGAGCAGAAGCTTCTTCCCATCCCTGAACGCGCGCACAAGGGTATGAATAACCCGTTCGAGAGACGCTTCATTTTCTTGCAGGAAGTGTTGCTTTGCCGTAATGCTAGCGGAAAAAATAGAAGAAATAGACGTTTTCATTGAGAGTGTCGAATCTTAGGGCGGCCTCGGAAACCAGTCAACAACCAGTCGCCTCCACAGTTTCCCAAGCCGCTTGACAGTAGGTGCGAATATCGATATTTAACTTCGCACAACGAATTTACCCCGGTCTCAATGGCGGAGGGGCCACACCCGTTCCCATCTCGAACACGGAAGTTAAGCCCTCCAGCGCCGATGGTACTACGGACTAGATGCCGTGGGAGAGTAGGACGAGGCCGGGGTTTTTCTTTGGAGCACTCAACTTCTCAGTTGGGTTGAGGGTTGTACCTGAGCGGGCGTAATTCAGCTGGCAGAATGCCAGCTTCCCAAGCTGGACGTCGCCGGTTCGAATCCGGTCGCCCGCTCCACAACACCACAATATCATCTTCACCAACTTCTGAGTTGACCGATGCGCACTATAAAGTGTCCGACCTGTCGCACTTCCGTTTCTTGGCAAGGGAATCCATACCGTCCCTTTTGTTCATCCCGTTGCCGCTTAATCGACCTCGGGGCATGGATAGATGAGTCCTATCGCGTTCCGGGCGAACAGGTCAACGCAGAAGAGCCTCCCGAAAACGCCAGCACTCCAGACAGTCCACACTCCCTTACTCATGGCCATTCATCCCACCGCACTCGTTGACTCTCAGGCAACCATTCATCCCGGAGCCGAGATCGGGCCGTACGTCGTTATTGATGGTCCCGTCCATATCGGTCGCGGCACCAAAGTGCTCGCGCATGCAGTGCTCGTTGGCAACACTATCATCGGTGAGGATAACGAGATCCACATGGGGACAGTTATCGGCCATATTCCTCAAGATGTTGCGTACAAAGGAGCGCCGACATTCCTGAAGATTGGCAATCGCAACATCATTCGCGAGCACAGCCAGATCCACCGTGGCACTAAAGAGGGGACCGCAACGGTTATTGGCGATGATAACTTTTTCATGCACAACTCGCACGTTGCGCACAACTGTCAGATCGGCAATCACATCATTATTGCCGGCGGCGCTTTATTGGCAGGTTATGTCGAAGTAGAAGACCGCGCCTTTGTCTCCGGCAATTGCGTCGTGCATCAATTTGTCCGCATTGGCGCGCTGGCGCTGTTACGTGGACTCTCTCGCACGAGTCGCGATGTCCCGCCGTTCTGTATTATGGATGGCACCCATACCGTGCGAGGATTGAACGTCATTGGCTTGCGACGCGCAGGCTTTGATCGAGAGCGTATTCGTGCATTGAGGAACGCATTCTCTCGTTTATTCCATCAAAAAATCAATCTCAAACAAGCAGTTGCAGAACTTCGTCAAGAACCATGTACGCCAGACGTCGACTACGTACTCGACTTCATTCAGCAGTCAAAACGCGGGGTCTGCTTTGGCCCGCGCAGCGTCAGAATAGAAGCCGACGTAGAAGAATAACGAACTGGGAAACAAGCAGGAGAGCAATCCTTCTTGTCACTTTCTCGTGAGATTTCTTCAGCAGCGCCGTGAGACATAGAGATGAAACAAGTCATCGTTGTCAACGTCGCGCTCAAGCTCCCAAAGGGGAAGCTAGCGGCGCAGGTGGCTCACGCCGCTGTCGCTGCATTTCTTGAGGCATCCCCCATAGCTAAGCAAGCTTGGCTCGATGAGGGAATGCCGAAAGTTGTGCTGAAAGGCGACACCGTAGAAGAGCTCGTCAAATTGCATGCCTTTGCCGTCCAAAGCCACATTCCGGCCTGTCTGATTCGCGATGCAGGTAGAACCGTTGTCCCAGCCGGAACGATAACCTGCTTGGGGCTAGGCCCCGCTGAAGACAGCACCATTGACGCGTTGACAGGACATCTCAAGCTCTTGAGTTGAAAAGTAGAAACTGCTCCAGCGAGATTGACGCTGACTTTTTGCAGCACGCCGATTTTCCTCCTCTCGCTTCTGTACTCAACGCTCACGATTGACAGGACCAAGGTTAGCGCGGGATAATCACCGGCTAGAGGGAATATGGAACGCAAGCGTGCCGCCATTTTCAGCGCTGATGTCAATGGCTACAACCGCCTCGTGAGGGACGATGAAGAAACAACCTTCCATACCTTGACGGCCTAGGGTAAGGATGTTGTTGACAGTAGTGATGCAATAGTTAGTCGCAGAGGTCGGGAAGCGGGTCCGGCAGACGATAGTATACCGGCGAACTCACAGGGTCGTGGACGCGGTCGGTCAGTGGCGATTCACTACAAGGGAACTGAGCAACAAGGAGGGGGATGTTGCGGATTGCACAAATTACCAGCGTTTCGATCGCAGTGCCGCCTAATACCCATGGGGGAACCGAACGCATGGTCTACCAACTTACTGAGGGTCTGGTGCAGCGCGGCCATACGGTCGAACTCTTCGCCTCTGGCGACTCGCGGGTGTCCTGCCCGGTTCGCAGCGTGACGCCGACAGCTCTTCTTGATCGTCCGGATTGGTCCACGTACCTAGAGCGAGAATATGAGGCCATGAACGCCTTTCAGCTTTTCCGCCAGGCCGAATGCTTTGATCTGATCCACGGTCATTGGCCGTGCTTGGCCCCCTACTTCTCTCCCTTTACACGGACTCCCACGATCCTCACTTACCACTACATTTCGCCCGAGTCGCTTGAGTTCTATGAGACCAGCTTCCCGCGTTGTCGCGGCGTTTTTGTCAGTCGCGCGCAGGCTGTCGGGCTCGACCGTCCACATGGCCAGGTAATTCACAACGCCGTGCGTGGGGAAGATATCCCCTATGGCGACGGCGCCGAGGACCGGCTGATCATTGTTGCCCGCATGGTGCCGCGCAAGGGCATCGCCGAGGCGATCCGTATTGCCCGTCACGCCGACAAACCACTGCTGGTGATCGCGCCGGTTATGCATAATTTGGCCGAGAGCCCGGTCTACTTTCGTGATGTAGTCGCGCCACTGATCGACGGCAAAGAGGTCCGCTACATCCCAGCCCTGTCCAACGACCTTGCCTTGCAGGAGGTCGGACGCTCGCGAGCCTTTCTGTTTCCGTTGCAGTGGGAGGAGCCGTTCGGCCTTGCCGTACTGGAGGCCATGGCGACCGGGACCCCGGTGATCACATACCGACGCGGGGGAATGCCGGAGTTGGTGGAAGATGGGGTCACGGGGTTTCTGGTAGACAGTGAAGACGAGATGCTTGCGGCGATTCGTGAGATCGGCAAAATTGATCGACAGCGCTGTCGTGAGCGCACCTTGGCCTGCTTCAGCGTCGAGCGCATGGTGAAGGCGTATGAACAATTCTACTACGAAATTCTGGCAGACCAGCGTGCCTGAAGAACGGCCGGAATGGAGTGAGGAGCGGTTTCGTCAGGCCTGTTCGTATTGGCAGAGTAAGATTCTGCTCACTGCCTTGCGCCTAGACCTTTTCACCGTGCTGGCGGATCAGGACCTCAGCGCCGCAGCGCTTGCCACTCGCCTCAGCGCGGCCGAGCGCGGGCTCACTGCTTTGCTTGATGCTCTGGTCGCACTCGGGCTGCTGACAAAGCAGGACCACCACTACACAAACACTCCGTTTGCTCGTTCGGTCCTGGATTGCACTAAGCCCTCCTTTTGCGGTTATACGCCGCTCTTTGACGCCCACTGCTGGGAGTTATGGGGCAAGCTGGAAGAAACGGTCCGCGGCGACTCCTGTCCGGGTCAAGACACCCTCTTTCACGCGGACCCGCTCGGCACTGAGCTGCTGCTGCGCGGCTTACACGCCGATGCCCTGCGCCTGGCTCCAGCCCTCGCCGTGCGTCTTGACCTAGGGCGGCGCCGACGCATGCTCGACCTCGGCGGCGGCGCCGGCACCTATGCCATCACTTTTTGTCAGGCTCACCCAGAGCTGAGCGCGGTGATTTTTGACCTGCCTGGACCGTTGACCCTCGCATATGAGCTGGTTTCTGCCGCCGGGCTCACTGACCGAATTAGCCTGATCGTGGGAGACTTCCGCACTGCTACCCTGCCGCGCGGTTTTGACCTGGCGCTCCTCTCTAACATCTTGCACGGCCAGAGCGCGGAAACGAATCAACAGATCCTGGCTGCGGTCTCTGCGACCCTGGAACCCGGAGGAGAGCTAATCTTGCGCGACGTTCTCATGAACGAGGACCGAACCGGTCCCGTGTTTGGTGCACTCTTTGCGGTCAATTTGGTGCTGCACAGTCCGGCGGGTCGCTGTTACACTTATAGTGAGATCAGTCGCTGGCTCGCCGCGGCAGGCTTCCATGACCTGGAAGTGCTTGAGCCCAACGCCGTTCTGCGAGCCTTCAAGTAGGTGAAGTATGGCGCGTTTTGTGAAAGTCGCACAAGTCCACGACATTCCTCCAGGGCAGGGTAAGCAAGTGATAGTGCACGAGAAGCCTATGGCTCTGTTTAATGTTGACGGCGTCTTTTATGCCGTCAATCAGATCTGTCCTCACATGGGTGGTCCCTTATCCGAAGGGATCCTCACCGGCAAGGTTGTCCACTGTCCCTGGCACGGTTGGACTTACTGTGTGGACACGGGCTTACCTGATCATCCTGGCGGACACTCAGTGGCGGCCTATGAGGTGCGGGTAGAAGGAGACGACATTCTGGTGGGCTGGCTGAAAGGAAGCGGCCAATAGGCCATAGGCTGCAAGCTATAGGCCACAGGGTTGAGGTGAACTCTCTTTAGCCAGGAGCCTATGGCCTCAAGCCCTTTCTGTTTTTGCTGCAGGCAAGAGCGATTTGTCTTTACCTACCCGTTCACCCTTCGACAGGCTCAGGGCGAACGGGAACAGCTCTCATGCTAGGAAAAAATCCGTTCATGCTGAGCTTGTCGAAGCACGGGAGCCCTCGTGTCTTGGGTAAATCCATTTGCAATTTGCTGTAATAGTTGATCGCTTGCCTTATTAAATCGGTCCGTGAAATGAACCGACGCCGTAGGCAAAGCGCAGGATCAACGCGACAGCTACCATCACAGCTGCGGCGCCCATCACCATCCAATCGCGCGCGCGTAGCTGGAGAGGCGTGAGATAGGTGCGCTCGGCATTGCCCGAGAAGGCCTTGCTCTGTAACACAACTTCGAGCTGCTGCGACTTGATGAGCGCCCCTAAAACCAATGGCGCCACGATCCGCGCATAGGCGCGACTACGGGCCCAGAAGCTTAACTTTTCCAACGCCAAACCCCGCAAGCGTTGGGCCTCAAGTAAAGCCGCGGCCTCGCTGAGCACCAGCGGGAGGAAGCGAAGGGCCGAGGAAAAGACAAAAGCCGCGGTGTATGGCACTTTGAGTCGCACCAATCCGACTACCAGGGTATTGGGATCGGTGGTGAGGACAACCAGCGGCACGGTCAGGATGAGCGCTAAGGTCCGGCTAATCACCACGAAACCGTAAAGCAGCCCCTCGCTCGTCACGCGCAGCCGTCCGCCTATGAGCGGGACCCAGGCTGGGATCGGCCCGAACAGGGTCGTACGTCCGACGACCTCGTTCAACACCCCGTGTACGAGCAGAACGATCAGGAAAAACGGGGCCATAAAGAGCAGTAAGCGTTGGAGATCTCGTCCGGCAAGCCGGGCGAGCGGCCACAGGAGCAGCACGCCGCCGGCAAGTGCGCCGCTGAGCGCCGGGCTCTCCCAGGAAAACGCCAGAACTACCGTGGCCGCGAGGATGGCGAGCTTGGCGCGGACGTCGAGCGAGGAGAAAGGCGAGTGAAGCGACATGCTGCCAAATTCGTTGGCGGATGGCATAGGCTTAGGCTTATAGCTCGTTCGCTCCGCTCACTCTATGGCAGAGGGCTGATGGTAAGAGAGTCTTCTCATAGAGCGACCGTAGGGAGCGAGCCATTTGCTATACGCCATAAAGCGAGTTATCTGCTATTTTCTTTTGATAATGAAACAGGCCGCTAGCTCTTCCACAGTGAGCGCGCGGCAGGGTTGCCCCTCCCGTGCGGCGACCGTTTGGGCCAGCTCGACAATTTGTGGAGCTTTGAGGCGCGTAGCGGCAAGAATCTCAGGCTGATAATAGGCTTTGGCAAGCGGAGCATCGAGCAGTATGCGGCCCTGGCCCAGCACCAGCACCCGCTCGGCAAAACCAGGCAGAAGATGGAGATGGTGGGTGACAACAATCACCGTCTTCCCGACCGCGTGGAGTTGGCGCGTCAGCGCCAGGATGCGCAGGGCGCCCTGAGGGTCTTGTCCAGTAGTCGGCTCATCAAAGATCAAGACTTCTGGCTCTCGAATCAAGGTCGCCGCAAGCACTACACGACCACGGTCGCCTTTAGAGAGGGCGAACGGGTGAAGGTCGCGCTGCTTGGTCAGGTCCATCGCCGCCAGCGCTTCGTCCACCCGGCGGCGGATCTCGCTCGGCGGCAGTCCCGCCTGCTCTAAGGCGAAGCCGACTTCTGCGGCGACGCTGAAGGTGAAAAGTTGTGTGTCTGGGTTCTGGGGCACGAAGCCGACGCGTTGCGATATCTCACCTACAGTGAGGCTCTGCAGAGGGCATCCGTCGAGGGTTAGGACGCCGGCGCTCGGCCCCAACAAACCGAGGAAGCTGCGCAGAAGGGTAGTCTTGCCGGCGCCATTCTGCCCAACGATAGCGACGTAGTCGCCCGCACGGATGTCGAGCGTGACGTCGGCGAGCGCGCGGGTTCCATCAGCATAGGTATACGTGAGATCTTGAGCGGCAAGGCGCACGGCCTCACGACGGCTTGGCGCATCGGTGACCAGCCGCGGGCAGAAGTCTAACCAGGGGCGCGTCGCCTCATACGTGGATAGCGCCTCTGGGAGGGTGACCGGTAGAGAGTCGAGCACAAGTCCGCGTTCCCTTAGGCAGTGAAAAAACGCTGTCACTTGGGGTGGGCGTATACGATGGGTGGTCAGGAATTTGACTTCCTGAAAGAATAGGGTAGTCGGCGCTATACGGATGAGTCGGCCGTTGTCCAGCAACGCCACTCGGTCGGCAAACTCCGCGACCTCTTCGCTTTGATGACTGGCCACGATCACGGTTACCCCCCACTCACGATTGAGGCTGCGAATCAGGGCAAACACCTCCGCGGCGCCCATGGGATCGAGCTGCGAAGTTGGTTCGTCGAGGACCAGGAGCCGGGGTTTGAGGGCCAGGGCCGAGGCGATCGCGAGACGTTGCTTTTGCCCGCCTGACAGTGCATGGGGATGTTTCTTTTCTAGGCTTGCGAGCCCAACCGCCGGCAGAACTTCGTCAATACGTTTTCGTATCTCGGCAGCCTTGCAGCCGAGGTTTTCCAGAGCAAAGGCAACCTCGTGTTCAACTGACGTGGCCGTGAGTTGCATCTCCGGGTCCTGAAAGACGATGCCCACCTTGCCAGCGAGGGTGCTGACCGGATGGGCAAGCGTATCCAGGCCAACTACCCGTACAGCGCCGTATAGCTCTCCGCCAAAGAACTGAGGGACAATCCCCGTCAGGGCCAGACATAGCGTAGTTTTGCCCGCACCGCTCGCTCCCATGAGCGCGAGACACTCCCCTTGTTCGACCGTGAAGCTGACATCGCGCAGGGCGAGCGCCGACGCGCCAGGATAGCGAAAGGATAACTGATCAACATGGACAATTGGTTCAGCCATAGGTTCCAGTACAGGCGTACGCCTTGAACGCTGTTAGCCTCGCGGTGGTCCCTTATGAATACGCTCGCGTACCTCGGCAAATGAGTTCACCCAGGGGAGGCGGGCCTCTAGCCACCAGGTGACTCCCGCCTCGGCATAGGGGGCCACGCTATCAGCATCTTCCCCGGCGTCTCTGCCTGGCGTTTGGCCTCCATGTGCGACATCGAAGGGGGTAGAGATTGCACGCTGGGCTTTCACATAGGCAATGAGGTCGCGGATCTCGGTCGGAGTTAGTAATCTCTCTAAGTCTCGACTGGTCGGGACAACCCCATCCCAGCGTGCGGCCCGACGGAACGGAGCCTTGATCGGCCAGGTGCCAGCCACCCAGATGGGAATGCGCGGCTGCTGGAAAGGCGGGGGGGTAAAGTGCGTGTCGTGTATCTGGTACTGGGTTCCATGGTAGCTGAAAGGAGCACCGCTCCACAGACCGGTCAACACCTCCAATCCTTCGTCCAGCTTTGCCGCCCGCACCTTGGCGTCCCCTGTCTCCCCCAAGGCTTCAAACTCTTCTTGTGGGAAACCACCGAGACCAACTCCGAGTAGGAGACGGCCTCTTGAGAGATGGTCAAGGGTGACCGTCTCTCGGGCAAGCTTCCAGGGATGACGGCGCGGTAGTGGCGTGACCATCGTTCCCAGGAGGATACGCTCGGTGCGCATCGCGACCGCAGCCAGGGCCACCCAGGGGTCAGCCACCGCTGCGTGCCACGGCCAAACAATGTGGTCCCACAGAAAGAAACCCTCCCATCCTGCCGCTTCTGCCTCGTGGGCTAACTCAGCAAGCAACCGCGGATCACTATATTCGCCAAAGTTCGGGATACTGACGCCATAATGCATAACTTTGCTTCTTTCGAGTTTCCAGAATCTTGTCAAGCTCAATCGCTGACATCTCATTGCTGAACGCTAACACATTAGTATCCTGCCTCTCTGGCTTTGACCAGGTTTACCTGCCGGAGCCCGCGGATTACCCCAACGCCGATAAACGTGCCGACGGCGGTGAGCGCCAGGCGTTCGAGCGGGATCAGCGGGGCTAAGACAACCCAGACCTCGGCTGGCCAGCCAACGCGAAAATACTCGACCGTTGCGTTCACTGTATTAACTGCAGTGGTCGCAATGTAAGTGATGAGCGCCAATCCGGTAACCAGCCTGGGTCCGCGGAACCAATGGACGGCTAAGACACGAAGCGGAGAAACCCACAACAAGAGTGCGAGCCAGTTGGCCGCAGTAGTGACCAAGGCAAGGCGTAGAGAAACGTCGAGCGTGAGCGCCCGACCTACATACACAGCATAGCATAAAGTGCAGAAAATCCAGGGTGCGATCCACCTTTTCCCTGGTCGGCACATCGTTCCGGAAGCGAGGGGTCCGATCACCGCGCAGCAGGCCGAGAGCACCCCACTACCGGCCGTATGGGGGGCGAACCCCACGCCGATCAGACGGCCAACCAGGACAGTCACCGCGCCAGCGCTCGGTCCCAATACTACCCCCACCAGCGCGAAAAGCGCCTCACTCAGGGGAAAGGTCCCGCCACCGGTCCCCAACACGATCGAGAAAGGAACCAAGGAAAGCCCTGCGACGACTGCGGCGAGCATCGCTACATAGGCGACCGGCGCACCGGCAATGGTTGCCTGGCCGTGGATGCGCACCTCGCGCCGCGGACCAGTCGGGGGCTTAAGATCGTTCTCTCGTTCTATAGCGTCTGACATACAGCTCACTTATAAGCCATAGAGTGGCGGACTCGCAACATTGACATTCCCTCCTCTCTGGCAGGATAATCACCCTCCGGGAGAAGGAGTGATGCCTGAACAAACGCCTACTGTCGGCATGGAACGCAAGCTGGCCGCGATCTTCAGTACGGATGTGGCTGGTTACAGCCGCCTCATGGGCGACGATGAAGAAGCCACTATCCGCACCCTCACGGCCTATCGTAAACTCATCTCCTCCCTGATTCAGCACTACCGGGGCCGAGTAGTCGATGCGCCCGGCGATAATCTGCTGGCCGAGTTTGCCAGTGTGGTGGACGCCGTGCGCTGTGCGGTGGAGATTCAACATGCACTTAAAGAGAAGAATGCCGAATTGCCCGAGCACCGACAGATGCACTTTCGCATCGGCATCAACCTAGGGGATGTGATCGTGGAGGGTGAGCGGCTCTATGGCGATGGCGTCAACATCGCCGCGCGACTAGAGAGCCTCGCAGAACCGGGCGGCATCTGTATCTCCGGGACGGTGTACGATCAAGTCGAGAATAAGCTAGCATTGACTTACGACTATCAAGGCGAGCAGCGGGTCAAGAATATCGCCAAGCCAGTGCGGGTCTACCGAGTAGGGCTGGACGTTCCCTCGCCCCTTGGGGGAGAGGGCCAGGGTGAGGGGACTGTTAGAGAATCAGAAAATCAAAAGGCAAAAATTGAAGAACTAAAGTCGTATCGGCTGCGCCCCGCACACCGATGGATAGTAACGGGACTGGTGCTTCTTGCAATCATCGTGATAGCGGTTCGCTACTGGTCTTCTCCACTACCTAGCACCCAACACCCAGCACCCGATACCCAATCCCCAATCCCTAACCCCCAATCCCTCCCTTTACCCGACAAGCCTTCCCTCATCGTGCTCCCCTTTGTCAACATGAGCAAAGATCCCGATCAAGAATATTTCAGTGATGGTCTCACTGAAGTGCTGACCGGCGATCTGTCTAAAATCTCCAATCTCTTCATCATTGCACGCAATACCGCCTTCACCTACAAAGGCAAAGCCCTCAATGACTCCCACTACTGGAGCCACCTAACCTTGGGCTATATCTATTTATGGCAAAAGCAGTATGAGCAGGCCCTGGCGGAGATGGAGCGGGGTGTGACCCTCGGGCCCAATGAGACTTTCAGCTATGCAGGTCTGGCTGTGGTGCTGAACTGTGTGGGCAGGACGGAAGACGCTCTGGAGGCCGCCGCCAAGGCGCTGCGCCTGAACTCCGCTGATCTTGCGGATGCCCACTTACTCGCTGTCGGCTCTGTCTATGCCGCAGCAGGTCGGCTTGACGAAGCTCTTACCTTCCTGCAGCGTTATCTCAGTCGCTACCCCAACATGCTGGATGTCCACCTCACCCTGGCTGCGGTCTACAGCGGATTAGGCCGAGAAGCCGAGGCGCACGCAGAGGCCGCCGAAGTGCTGCGGCTCAATCCCAAGTTCTCGCTAGAAGTGCACCAGCAAAGGGCTCCCATCAAAGACCCGGCGGTATTAGAGCGAGGTATTACTGCATTGCGCAAGGCGGGGCTCAAATGAAGATTACGCCGTTCGCTGCAGTGGAGGGAGGTTGGTAATGGACTTCTACGCTGTGCTGGATGAGATGGTGGCCCTCCTACGCCAACGGGGTCGGGTGACGTATGGAGCATTGAAGCGGCAGTTCAAGATCGACGATGAGTACCTAGCCGACCTCAAAGCAGAACTCATCGAGGGGCAGCAAGTCGCCATTGATGAAGGGGGCAAGGTACTGGTCTGGAAAGGCGTGACAGAACAGGAAACGGGGGCACAGGGGATCGGAGAATCGGCGCCAAAACGAACATCCTCCAACGCTGACTCCGGAATAGAGAGTCCCATGGACCAGAGACTGGACACGGCCGAACGCCGACAGCTCACGGTCATGTTCTGTGACTTGGTGGGTTCGACTGCATTGTCGGCGCAGCTCGATCCCGAAGACTTACGCGCCGTCGTGCAACGGTATCAACAAGCCTGCACCAAGGTGGTTCAACAGCATGACGGCTACATCGCGCAATACCTCGGTGATGGATTACTGGTTTACTTTGGCTATCCCACCGCGCATGAAGATGACGCACGGCGCGCGGTGCGTGCGGGCTTGGAGATTGTTCAGGAGCTACGTTCCCAGGTTCCCTCTCCCTTGAGGAGAGAGGGACAGGGAGAGGGTGAGAACTGCCCTCAGGGGCAAGAGACCCCTCACCCTAGCCCTCTCCCCCAAGGGGCGAGGGGATTGCAGGTGCGCATAGGCATCCACACCGGCCTGGTGGTCGTAGGGGAAATGGGAGCCGCAGGACGACGCGAACAACTCGCCCTGGGCGAGACCCCCAACATCGCTGCGCGCCTCCAAGGATTAGCGGACCCCAACACAGTGATCATCAGTGCGGCGACGCAGCGCTTGATTGAAGAACAATTTGAGAGTCAACCGTTTGGTTCGCATGTGGTCAAAGGCCTCGACACGCCGATAGCCGTTTACCATGTCCAGAGTGAGCGGCAGAGTGCTTCGCCGCTCGCCAGCCGCAGGACGCTGACCCCGCTCGTCGGCCGGGAACGGGAAGTGGGGTTACTTCTGGACCGCTGGGAGCAAGTCAAAGAAAGTCGGGGGCAAGTAGTGCTGCTCAGTGGCGAGCCCGGCATTGGCAAATCGCGCTTGGCCTATACGCTACGCGAGCACGTGACTGCCGAAGGCTCCTTGCTCTTTGAGGCCCGTTGCTCGCCCTATCATCAGCAGAGCGCCTTCTATCCGCTCATTGATGTCCTGCAGCGCACGCTCTTGTTCACTCGCCAGGAGACCGACGCAGACAAGATTGGGAAGCTGGGGCGCGCACTGGCGCTGTATAACTTGCAAGAGCATCTGCCCCTGTTTACGGCGCTACTCTCCCTGCCGACGCCATCCACCTTTCCGCCGCTGCAGCTTACACCGCAGAAGCAGAAAGAGCGGACCCTCCACGCACTCCTGCAACTGCTCGTGGCCCAGGCCGGGCGGCAGGCGACCGTCTCCGTCTGGGAAGACTTCCACTGGGCCGATCCCTCGTCGTTGGAGTTTCTCTCGTCGCTCGTTGAGCAAATTCCGACGACCAAACTCCTGCTCGTGCTGACGTTCCGTCCAGAGTTCATCCCCCCGTGGAAACCCCGCTCCCATATCTCGCAGCTGGTGCTCAATCGCTTGGGCAAGAAGCAGGTCGAGGCCATGATTGAGCGAGTAGCAGTAGACACCAATCTGCCAGCCGAGGTCATCGAGCAGATTCGGCTCAAGACAGACGGAGTACCGTTGTTTGTGGAGGAATTGACCAAAAGTGTGGTGGAGGCAGGCGGCGCGGTCGGAGGGCAGTCCCCTACGCTCCCTCCATTGGCTATTCCGGCAACCTTGCAAGAGACCTTACTGGCGAGGCTCGATCGCCTCTCTGAGGCGCGGCAAGTGGCTCAACTCGGAGCAATCTTGGGACGAGAATTCTCATATGATCTGCTGCAGGCTGTGGCACCGTTCAGTGACACGGCCTTACAGAGCGCCCTGAGGAAACTAGTCGAAGCGGAGATTCTCTATCAGCGTGGGAGTGGCGAGCAGGCGCGGTATGTCTTCAAGCATGCCTTGATTCAAGACACTGCCTATCAATCGCTGCTCAAGAGCATGCGACAGCAGTATCATCAGCAGATTGCCCAGGTATTGGAAGAGCAGTTTCCGGCAACAGCCGAGACGCAGCCTGAGCTCCTGGCGCACCACTACACCAAGGCAACGCTCCTTGCACAGGCGATTCCGTATTGGCGGCAGGCGGGGCAGAAAGCCATGGAGCGCTCGGCCTCTATTGAAGCGATTGCTCACTTCACGCAAGGACTAGCGTTGCTTAAGACCCAACCGGACACCCCGGAACGCGTCCAAGACGAGCTGACTTTGCTGCTGGCCCTCGGCGTACCGCTGAGCGCCACCAAAGGCTTTGGCGCGATCGAGGTAGAGAATACCTATGCCCGCGCACGGGTGCTGTGTCAGCAGGTCCCAGAAACCCCTCAGTTCTTCACGGTCTTGTGGGGTCTGTGGCACTGCTATTTGGTGCGGGCGGAGCATCGCACGGCCTGTACCCTAGGAGAACAACTTCTCCGCCTCGCCCAGCGCACTGGTGATCCCGCGCTTTCGGTCGTAGCCCACTACGCCCTCGGGGTATCCTTAACCTCTCTCGGAGAGCTGACCTTAGCCTGCACGCACTTAGAGCAAGGTATTGCACAATATAACCTCCAGCAGCACCACTCTCTCGCCTTCCTGTATTGGTTTGATCCTGGGGTAGGCTGCTTATTCTGGAGGGCCTTGGCTCTCTGGCTGCTTGGCTATCCAGAGCAAGCGCTGAGGAGGTGTTATGAGGCGCTCGCTCTTGCTCAGGAGCTAGCCCATCCTTTGAGCCGGATTTATGCCTTAGGGGATACGGCTTGGCTGCATCAGCTCCGGCGAGAGCAGAGTCAGGCCCACGAGCAAGCCATGGCCACGACCGAGCTTGCTCATGCACAAGGATTTCCTCTCTGGCTGGCTTGGGGCACTCTTATCCAAGGCTGGGTGCTGGTGGAAGAGGGGCGGACAGAAGAAGGGCTCGCCCAGCTTCATCAAGGCGTTATGGCCTTTCGAGCCACAGGGGCAGAACAGGTGCGAGCCTACTGTTTGGCTTTGTTAGCTGAGGCGCAGGGGAAGAGTGGGCAAATCGAGGAAGGGCTGACGATACTCACTGAGGCCCTTGGGGTGATAGCCGAGAATGGGGAGCGGTGGTGGGAGGCAGAAGCGTATCGGCTGCAGGGAGAGTTGCTCCGGCACAGAACGGCAGGCAACAAGCAACATGCGGCCATGGAAGCCGCGGCGGAAGCGTCTTTTCATCAGGCGCTCCACGTCGCCCGTCACCAACAGGCAAAGTCGTTGGAGCTACGGGCAGCGATGAGCCTGAGCCGGTTGTGGCAACGGCAAGGCAAGCAACAAGAAGCTCACCAACTGTTAGCTGAGATCTACGGCTGGTTCACCGAAGGGTTTGAGACGAAAGATCTCCAAGAGGCCAAGGCGCTGTTGGCCGAATTGGCGGAGGGGCAGTGATGGATTTTTACGCGGTGCTCGACCAGACCATGGCGCTGTTGCGGCAACGAGGACGCGTGACCTATCGGGCACTCAAGCGGCAGTTCCAGCTCGATGACGAAGCACTCGCCGATCTCAAAGAGGAACTCATCAAAGCAGCGCAGGTGGCCAGAGATGAGAATGGGGAGGTGCTCGTCTGGATAGGAGAAGCAGAGCGACTCCTTCCAGCCCTGAGCCCGTCCGTCTCCGCACCACCCCCGGTCTCCTATACTCCCAAACACTTGGCTGAGCGGATTCGGGCTGAGCAAACAGCCCTGGAAGCACGCGGCGAGCCGGACGGGGAACGAAAAAGCATCACCGCCCTGTTTGCGGATATCAAAGGCTCTACGGATCTCATTCGCGATCTCGATCCCGAAGACGCGCGCGCCATCCTTGATCCTGCCCTCCACTTGATGATGGAGGCGGTCCATCGCTACGAAGGCTATGTGGCCCAGTCGATGGGCGATGGCATCTTCGCCTTATTCGGAGCCCCGATTGCCCATGAAGATCATCCCCAGCGCGCTCTCTACGCCGCGCTGCGCATGCAAGAGGAGAGCAGGAAACAAGCCGAGCGCTTGCGACGGGAGAAAGGGATCAATCTGCAACTGCGCGTGGGGAT
>JACXTT010005154.1_pt1 | contig 19085 bp, 16 predicted proteins | sample 9270951 | NCBI WGS metagenome assembly JACXTT01 (sample SAMN15532306, study PRJNA645909) | rock metagenome | isolation source: weathered quartz diorite | place: Puerto Rico | collected 2017-06-21 | reverse complement strand
ATGAGAACGGACTGCCCGGCCCTCCGCGGGCGGCGCCGCCGGGTCCGCCGCTGGGACTCGCCGGCGGCGGCGCGTGTTCGCCACGCGAGCCGAACGCAAACGTCCTGCCGACTCGGAGATTGAGCATGATCTGGCCGGGTCCGCGGCCGAAGTTGCGGGGCGCCAGTTTCTGGCCCGGCGCCGGATTCGGATCAAGCAGGCCGTACGCCGTCGGTACAACGCCAGGCTTCCCCACATCGACTGCAAATCCCGGCCTGCCGTTAAACAGCGTGTCTCCGTACAGGTCCCGCCCGGCGGTAATGTCGAATGGCGGTCCTGTATTTGCGGTGAATAGCGGATTCAAACGGATGCCCCATTTGAGGCCCACCGTGCCGCTGAGGGAGACGCGATGGCGCAAGTCGATCGCCGCCGGCCCATACTCCCCTACGCTGCTGTAGGGGTCGGCAGGAAATGTCGCCAGCCCGTCCGTATTGCTCTTCGCCCGCCCGTAGGCGTACGATCCGGTCAGCGAGATATTACTGTTGACCTTTGTGTTCACGTTCACGATCAACTGATTCTGGTTGTATACGCCCGATGATTCCATCAGCACTATCTGACCCGGCCTGCCCAGAGGAAATACGCCGCTGCCAGGAATCGTCGGATCATACGTGCCGGGAAGCGGAGCGTTGATTTCGCGCGAGCGCAGCATATGTACTCCGCGCGAATTGGCGTAGGTGAGGGCCACCGTCGTATTGAAGGGCAGCTGGCGCTCGAAGCTCAACGCGGACTGCATCAGGTACGGCGCGCGCATCGTGGAGCTGATCTTTTCAATCGTGCTGGGCGGCCCAGATCCGGAAAGCGAAGCACCTGAGAGCGAAGTAATGTCCGGGACCGCCGGAAAGAAATCCGGATTCGAGACCACGTACTGCTGCTGAACGACACCGTCGTAGCGCCTGGCGGTGAGGACGTTGGCCAGTACGAAGCGGTCGTAGAACATGCCAAAACCGGCGCGGATCACGCTCTTGGGCCGCGTCTTGCCGGACCCTCCGCCCGGCGCCCAGGCGACGCCAATTCGCGGTGCGAAGCCGGTCCAATCGTGGATGTTGTTCTGTGCTTCGTAGCGCAGGCCGAGACTCACCGTGAGATTCGTCCGGATCTTCCAGTCGTCGCCGATGAAGGCTCCCACGTCGATCTGATCGCCGGAAACTGAGGGATTCCCCGCATTGATGCTGAACTGTGAGGCGCCTCCGCCGAGCTGGCGCACCTGCTCCGGGGAAAGGTGGCGATCCTGGAAGTACAGCGTGCGGCGATAGCTCTCGATGGAATCGATACTGATCGGCCCGGGCTGCCCGTCCAGTTGAGGCGCCAGGCCTCCCGAGAACGTGAACGTCCCGCCAAAATTCTGCGGTGAAACGCTGGTCTCCCTGTAGACCCTGAGGCGGATTCCGAATCGGACCGCATGCACGCCGCGGAGCACCGAAGTGACGTTCTGAAACTCGTAGTTGTTCTGCGTATCGGTGGATCGTCCCAGAGGGTTGCCGCCGCCATTGAATGCGCCGAGTACCTGAATGGCAACTTCCGCCTTGTTCGCCTGCGACACTGTCATCGGCCGGAAATATTGAAATCGCGTTTCATTGACCACATTGGCGCCGGCCACAGCAGTTTCGGAGATTTGCAGGGTTTGGCCGCGTGCGTCATTGCCGTAGCCGCGTTCTGCCAGGTTGAGTCCGCCCGTGCCTGCGTTGCGCACGATCTCGCGGTTGTACGAATAGCGCACAGTCAGCGTGTGATAGGCGCCAAGCTGATAGTCAATTCGCGGCGAGAAGCCCGTACGGCGAAGCTGGGCTACCGGCGTATCGGTGAATGGGCTGACGACAAACGTGCGGGGATCAACGATCACACCATTCACGACGTTCCCGTTGTCGACCCATTCCCTGATGAAATTCAAGTTGAACGAGGCCCGCCGATTGATGGGCCCGCTCACCGTTTCGCGCAGTTCGTTCAGGCGGAAGGGCGCCTTCTGCGCCGCATAAGGATTTCGCGAGTTCCACTTGTCGTTGGCGAAGTTGTAGCCAAGGTCGGCATGGAACTTCTCCGTTCCGGGCTTGGTGAAAATCTCCACGCGGCCGAAGCCCAGCTTGTCGTATTCCGGCGAAAACGGATTCTGATTGATGCGAATCTCGCGGATCGAGTTCTTCGACGGCAACTGCCCGCCGCTGAATCCGTCGATGAAAACGGCCCCTCCGTTGGGTCCGGCGGCCGGACCGGCCAAGGCTTGCAGATCCGCGGCCAGGTCGTCGGGGTTGTCGGAAAGCGCGTCCAGGTCCGTTCCGCGCAACACAACAGCGCTCGCATTCGCCGAGGCCTCCGTGCTGACCGTCGGCTTGGCGTTCTCCTCGACCGTTACCTCCTGTTTCTCGGTCAACACGTACAGCACGAGATTCCGCGCCTGCGGGCCCGCGCGCAGGGAGATCTTCACTGGCTGGCGTAGCTGCAACTGCGGTGCGGATGCGCGAAGTGTGTAGTCGGCGGAAGCCAGGTCGGGAAACAGGTAGCTCCCGTCGGGGCCGGTTGTCGTAGTCTTGACCAGGCCGGACGGGCCGTTTAGGACGACCGTCGCAGCCGGAACAAGGGCGCCGCTCTCGTCGGTAACCTGGCCGCGCAACGACGTTCTCTGAGCCACGGCCGGCATCGACAGGAGAAGAACGGCTATCAGGCAACCGGCGCCGGGTGATCTCTTCACAGGAGTTACTTCGCAGCCAGCCGGTTATACTTGCGCAGCACTTCTTTGAGGCGGTCGTGCGGCAGCGCGATCACTGTGCGCCCGTCGACGCCGCTGATGGTATCGGCGGCAGCCAGCGCGTTGATGATCGCTTCCTCGGTCGCCTGCACGGTGGCTTCAAACAGCGGGTCGAGCTTGTCATTGGCGACCATCTTCAGATCGGCCAGCGGCGTGGAAGCCACCTTTGCATTCGCCGTGGAGAACGCCAGGAAAATGTCGCCCGAGCTGTTGCCGGCGGTCGACCCGGTGCGGGCCAGTCCCATCGTGACCCGCCGCGCCAGCCGCTTAAGCTGATGCGCCAGCAGCGGCGCGTCGGTGGCGACGATGACGATGATCGAGCCGGCTTCCTGATCGGAGCGATACAGTCCGGCGCGGCGCGGGATGCCTTCGGAGATTTCCTTGCCGACCGGCGCCCCGGCGATCAGGAGTTGATCCCGCCGGCCATAATTGGCCTGTACCTGCACGCCGACCGTGTAGGCGGTGTCGCCGAAAGGAACCACGCGCGAAGAAGTGCCCACCCCGCCCTTGAACTGCATGCAGATCATGCCGGTGCCGCCGCCGACATTGCCCTCGGCCACCGGCCCGCCCGCGGCTTTCTCAATGGCGGCGATGGCGTGCTCCTGCTTGACGTGAAAGCCGTTCACGTCGTTCAAATAGCCGTCGAAGGTCTCGGCCACCAGCGGCAGCGAGAACCGCTGGAACATTTTCCCGCTGCGGGCCTGCCACGCAATCACGCCGTCACGGACCACGCCCACCGAATGCGTGTTGGTGATCATCACCGGACCTTCCAGAAAGCCCGACTCCTCGATCCAGGTGGTGCCCGTCATCTCGCCGTTGCCGTTCTGGGCGAACCAGCCGGCGAACACCGGATCGGCGTTTTGTTTGCCCCTCGGCAGGATCGCGGTGACGCCGGTGCGCACGGGTCCTTGACCCACCTCCAGCTTGCCGGAGCCGGAAATCAGAGTGACGTGGCCGACCTCGACGCCGGCCACATCCGTGATCGCGTTAAGCGGCCCCGGCCGGCCGTCGAAAGGGACGCCCAGATCGCGGGCTCGCGGCCTGGTTTGCGCGGCGGCCACGGAGAGGGTTGCGGCCAGCAGAAAGATGTAGAGCCTCTGGTTCCAGTTTGTGTGTCTCATTTGGTTTCGTTCTTCTAGGCTACAACCAGCGCTCCAGCCACTCAAACGCCTCGGCCTGCGTTTCCAAACCGAAGGAGTGGGGCACGTCAGGAATGCTTCGCTTGAATCGCTCCGGGACTCCCGCCGGCCGTCTATCCACCGCCAGCGCGGCTGGTGTTTTTGGGTCACAAATAAGGATACTCACGAGGTCGGGCGAACCACAGTTGTTCGACCAGGTCCGCCAGCAGAATTACTGCAGGCGCATGCGGAAGAACTCGCTCGCCGAGGCTTCGTAGTGCTCGTCAACGACGAGTTCCACTTTGGAGAACGGCTCACAGTCGCTGGATTACAGCTCCACGATCCCACGTGGTTCGATTTGATCAGAATGACCTCGGTCAGACGGGCGAGACATCCTGTGCCTGCCAGTCGCTTGTTCAGCATGGCGTCACCACGGGACTGCTCAGCGAACGAAGCTGCCCACACCGTCATCAACGCATGGAGCACCGGCCCGATACGCTCAAACTGCGACACGATGAAGATCCCTGTCTTTACCCGCGTCGAGGCGATCTCGGACGGCTACGACGATGTCGTGGTCCAGGTCTGCGTCGGCTTGGAAGCGGATCAAGGCTGCGGCTCGGCGGGCCTGGATTTACCTGTCTGAGTTCGCGCCCGCCGCAGCCGGTCCCAAAGTGCAGGATTGGTTTCCGATAGCGAAGGGCCCGCTGAAGCCTCGAACTCGCGCTTGCCCGCTTCGAGGTAGGCGTCTATCTCGGCTTGATGGTCCAAGTAGAACGCAATCGCGCCGTAAACCCTCGCGGGCTTGCCGAGAAGCGGATAACGCTCCAGGATGCGTTCGGGGAGTCGCCACGGTTGAAGGCGCAGACGACCGAGTCCAGCGAAATGCGCGTTCCGGCGACATAATAGCCGCGGTTGCGCTGTTCAATGTACTCGCTGGGCATACTACAGTCCTAGTTCGATTATACATAGGAGGCGAAGACCCTTTCGGACTCGGCTCATTGCGTTCCGTTTGCCACTCGGCAGAATGGCGGTGCCGCCGGCTCGTGCAGGGTGCTGGCCAGTCGAGATCTCTACAACCAGCGCTCCAGCCACTCAAACGCCTCGGCCTGCATTTCCAGACCGAAGGAGTGGGGCACGTCATGAATGCTTCCCTTGAACCGCTCCGGGACGCCGGCCTTCGAATAGATTTCCCGCAGCCGCTGGTTCGAGCCCTCCATCGCGCCGATCGGAAACAATTGATCCCGCCCGCACTGCTGCACCAGAAGCGCGCCCGGCGCCAGGAGTCCCGCGACATCCGGAAAATCCATCAGGTTGAAAAGTCCCGGCGGATAGACCATCCAGGTGTGATTGCGGAGGTGGTTCCGCAGTTGATCCGGAAATCGGGTCATCCAGCCGGTGACGCAGGCAGCTTTGATCCGGGGATCCGTGCCGATCAAATAGACAGTTCGCAGCCCCCCGATCGACAGGCCCAGGCAGCCCAGCCGCTCCCGATTGACCTCCGGACGCGATGCCAGGTAATCCACGGCCCGCCGGTCGTCCCAGCTCAGAATTCCCGGCCACGTCGCGCCTGCCGTGAAGATGGTCTTCGCGGTCAGGTGCTCATAGTCGCTGGATAGCGAATCTACTACCCGCACCCATTCCGCCGTTCCCGCGTTCAGTTGCCGCAATTCGTTCAGCCGCGCTCGAAACGGGCCCGGCGCCGACGCCGGATCGATCTCCTCTACCCGAAGACGGCGTTCTCCAAAATAGAATCCGTCGATCACCAGCACCACGAAGCCGCGCCGCGCCAGCTCCTCCGCATACGCCCGCCCTCCGTATGTGTTCTGGCGGAACTGGGTGAGGAACTCCGGCTCGCCGGGGCTGGAGAGTATCTTTTGATGACCCCAAAAATACCGGCCGCTATGGCAATGGATGGCGATGACTCCCGGCTTGCCTGCCCCTTGCCGCGACGGGATCAGCAGCCAGCCCGGAATCCCGTGCTCACGGGTCGCGGAGATCCTGATGCGCTCGACGCGGAACCCATCCCGCTGCTCGACGGACTCCACAGTCCCCGTCAGCGGCTCCGCCGGCGGGTTGTACCGAAGCACGCCGAGCAGCTCCTGACGGGCGCGATTCTTCCACTCGGATAGCCGCTTCCAGCGGGGGTTGAGGAACTCCAGCGGCCGGGTTTGTGCCCGGCTCCACGCTTCGATCTGGGGAAACAGGTTCAGCAGATCGGGTTCGGCCGCCTTGGCCAGCGAAGCGCCGAGAAGTGGGAAGAGGGATCGCCGCGTGAATGGCATCGTCAGATATCGTGCGCCCCTTTCATTCGCTCCACGATCCAGGTTGAGATCGCATTCAGAGCGATTGGCGACATGGTCTCCTCGATATTCCCATACTCGGTGGGCGCGCCGGTGCGGGCAGTCTGGAACAGATGGTTCAGCCGCGGCAGCTCCTTCACGGTGACATCTTTGTTTCCGGAGTCGCGCAGCACTTTCTCGATCACCGGGAGGTTCTGTTTAGGTGAAACCTGCGTGTCCAACTCGCCGTTGACCGCCAGGACCGGGCACTTTACTTTTGCCAGGCTCCGAGCCGGATCATAAGTCAGGAAGTAGCGGAACCAGGGCGTCGCCGTCAGCTCCGCCTGCCCTGCGGCGCCGGGGGCCGCGCCCGACAGCAGCGCCTTGATCTTGCTCAGGCGCGCCGCCTGGTCCGGTTCGGCGCGGACAATATCGAACATCTTTTGCTGGATGACCTGGTTCGCGGCGATGGCCGCCTCCGAGCCTCCGGCGGCGCGTCCGATGAGCGCCCCTTGTTCCAACAGGATCTGATCGCCGAGAACGCCCGTACCGGCCATCAACACGAGGAACGCGATGCCGGGAGATCCGGCGGTGGCAGCGGTCGGAGCGAGACCGGCGATGACAGGCCCTTCCGCGAAAGGCCAGTCGGCCGCCACCATTGGCGCGATGAGACCGCCTTCGCTGTGGCCCGCCAGGCCGACGCGAGCTGGATCGATGCGGGCGTGGGTTTGCAGAAAGCGCACTCCGGCCGCGGCGTCGCCGGCGAAATCGCGGCTGGTGGCCGCGGCGAAGTTGCCCGTGGATTTGCCGACGCCCCGGTCGTCCACGCGCAACACGGCGATGCCCTGCCGCGTGAGATGGTCGGCCAGAATCAAGAAAGGCTTGTGGCCCATCAACGCCTCGTCGCGATCCTGCGGTCCGGAGCCGGTGATCAGCAGGACGGCGGGGACTTTGCCGCTACCCTTGGGGAGCGTCAGGGTACCGGCCAGTCTTACGCCCGGCGCGGAGCGGTTCTCGTAGCTGACCTCTTCGGCGTCATAGGGAAATGGCGGCTTCGGTTCCTGCGGACGGCGCAACTCCGGCGCTTTGTCCGTACGCTTGAAAGTCAACGGAAGCTGGCCGCCCTGGGTCCAGGTTCCGGCGATCTCGTTGCCCGCGGCGTTCAGCTTCCCGTTGAAGGAGCCGCGCCCGGTGCGGAATTCGAAGCGAACCACTCCGGCCGTCAGCGAAACGTCTTCGAGCGGCAGGTCTTTGGCCCCTTGATCGATGCTGTCGAGCTTGCCCGTCAGCGAGCCGTCCGCGGCTTTGATCACTTTCAACACCAGCCGCAGCGTGACGGGACCCGGGTTCAACGCGCCCTGCCAGAGTCCTTCGATGGAATTGGTCTGGGCGGAAAGCGGCGTCATCAGTGACGCCGCCAGCAACGACGTGACGACCCTCATTTGCTCCTCGCTTTGATCTCGGCCAACAGCTTCTCGATTTCCTCGTCCCGGCTCAGCGCTTCCAGGCGCGATTCCACATCGTCGTCGGCCAAGGCGGTCTTGGCCTGGCTGACGGCTTCCTCGCGCTCCACGCGATCCCGCAAGCGGTCGAACGTCGCCGGCGGAGAGCCGGAAGTCATCGCTACGCGGGCGTCGGTGGCGCGCCCCAAAGTGCGGGCGCGTCGATGCTGGGCCATCAAAAGGTCGCTCTTGGCGCGCGCCTCGGCCAGCTTTTGTTCCAGCTTGCGCAACGCGTTCTTCAGGTTTTCCACCTGATGCTTCTGATCGGCCACTTGCTGCGAAAACCCTTCCGCGGTACGCCGGGCCTCGATCGAGCGCTCCAGCGCGGCGCGGGCCAGGTCGTCCTGGCCCTTGCCCACCGCGATCTCCGCCTTGCGCGACCAGTCCCCGGCCCGCTCCTCGGCTTCCTTCTGCTTCTTGATGAGCAGTTGCTCATCGGCGATCGAGATCGCCACCTGCGTTTTGACCTGCATCAACTGGTTCTGCATATCGAGGATCACCTGCTTCAGCAGTTTCTCGGGATGCTCGGCGCGGTCGATGAGATCGTTCAAGTTGGCTCGGACGAGCGTGGATACTCTTTCCAGTAACGCCATGGCTATGCTCCTTTGGGTGGCTTCGGCGGCGTATCGTCGCCTTTGTCTCCGATGGATTTCACTTTCCCGAGCAGATCGGACATCTTCATTCCGGAAAGCGTTTCAAACAGCGCGGGAATCTGCGCCGCGATTTGCGTAATGTCGCCGGTGATTTTGTGCATGCCGGCCGAATCGCCGCCGCCGGTGGACACGATGGTGATCTTGTCGATGTTGGCCAGCGGCGCCGCCAGCGCCCGCACCACTTCCGGCAGCCCGGTGAGCAGCTTGTCGACAACGGCAGCCTGGTTCCACTCCTGGTAAGCCTCGGCCTTGACGTTCATCGCCTTGGCTTCGGCTTCGCCCTTCTTGAAGGTGATCTCGGCTTCGGCCTCGCCCTGCGTGCGCGTCGCGGAAGCGTGGCCCTCGGCTTCCAGAACCAGTTTGCGCTTCTCCGCCTCGGCCAAGGTCTCGATGCGCCGCCGCTCGATTTCGGCCTGTTTGAGCACGGTGGCGATCAACTCGCGCTCGCGGCGCTGGATTTCGGCGTCCTGAACGGCTATCTGTTTTTCCTTCTCAATTTGCTGGACCTTCACCGACTCAGCCACCACCTGCTGCTGCATGACGTTGGCCTGAATCTCGTAGGCTTTATCGGCCTGCGCCTGCTGGCGTTTGATGCCCTCCTGATACTGGGCCTTCTTGATTTCCAGATCGCGCTGCGCGTCGGCCTGTTTGGCCTGCGAAGCTGTCTCGGCCTCCACGCGCTTCAAATCGGCATCCGCCTTAGCGATCGATGCGTCCCGGATGGCCTGGGCGCGCTTGATCGCGGTTTCCTTCTCGGCTTCCGCCGTTGCCACATCGGCGTCGCGCTTGATGCGCGCCACGTCCGGGCGGCCCATGTTGCTGATGTAATCGTTCTTGTCGCGGACTTCCTTAATGGTGAACGAAATGACCTCCAGGCCCATCTTGTTCATATCGCCGGCGCACGTCGAGCGCATCCGGTCGCCGACCATCTCAGGCTGTTTGACGATTTCCTCCACGGTCAACTGGCCGATGATCCCGCGCAGGTGGCCTTCCATCACCAGGCGGATCAGGCCCTCGCGCTGGACGTCGGATTTAGTGAGGAACTGCTCGGCCGCCGTGATCACGGATTCGGGATCGCTCTTCACCTTGATCTGCGCCACCGCCTCCACGGTGACGGCCACGCCCTGGCTGGTGTACAGATCCTGCTGCGGCGCCACGTCGAACGACATCAGCTCCAGCGACAAGGAGCGCTGGGTTTCGATCATCGGGAAGATGACCGTGCCGTGGCCCTTCACGACGCGGGTTCCACGGAAGCCATAAACCACCAGGGCTTCGTTGGGTCCGGCTTTCCGGTACAGCCGGGCGAACAGAGACATCAGAAAGAGGATGCTCAGTACCATCAACCCGGCAATGACAAACACTCCACTTGAAATTCCGGCGAACATACGTTTATTTCCCTCTCTTCTCGCGGGCGGCGATTAGCCCGGCCCGCGTCAACCACTCACGCATTGCAGCTACTTCATTCATTCAGCAACTCGTCCCAGCGGCGCACATAGGCGATGCCACTCTCGTAGCGCGTCACCACCACCTCGGTATCCCTCGGGATGGGGCGCCCATCTTCGCTGCGGGCGGCCGAGACACGGCGGCCGCCCGCGCGGGAGAAGATCATTTCACCGACGCCGCCCTCGCGGATCGGGCTCGACAACCGGCCCAACACGCCGATCATTTCGTAATCGGCCGGGTCCAGGTCGCGCTCATGCTTCAACAGAAATTTGGCCACAAACCAGAAAACCAGCCCCGCGCCGGCCAGGCCGAACAACAGCGCCACCGCCAGCGCCGCCCAGGCCCACATCGAGGCGTAGCGCGTCAGCAGAAATCCCGCGCCGCCGAACCAGGCCAGAAAGGCCGACCCCGTGGCGAAATTGAAAAACGAAAACGTGCTTTCGGCGCTGTGCGCATGACCGTGCGGGTGCGCATGCAAATGGCCATGCGAGTGCCCGCCATTAGCGTGCCCGCCATGTTCATGCCCTCCGCCGGCGTGGGTGTGCGCATGCGAAGTGAAAAACGAAACCGCGCTCAGCAGAAAGCCCACTAAAAAGCACACCAGATAAAAATCGGCCCAGGTCATTTGGATCTCTTTCCTTCTCGAGACGGCGCCAGCACTTCCACCAGCCGCTCGGCCAAACCGGGGGTATCCAGAATCGCATTCAACAGCGCCAGGCAGCGCCGCGAATCGGGGTGCCGCGCCAGCGCCAGCAGCCCCTGCCGCACCACCGGATCGCGCCAGAAGCGTTCGGCGCCTTCCACCAGCCACAGGTCGAGCTTATCTTCCTGCGCGCCGAGGTCGGAGACCAGCTCCGTGTGGTAGCCCTCCGGGTCCTCCACCAGATAGCCTGGATGCACCTTGAAAAAGCGCGCCAGCTTCAGGCGCGTGGCATTGGTCAGGTGCGGCCGGGCGCCCGACTCGATCTGCGAAATATAAGACTGCGAGATGGACTGGCGCGATTCCTTCTTCATCGCGCGGACCACTTCCTGCTGCGTCATTTCGCGGTCCAGGCCGCGAAGCGCGCCCTCCACCTGGCGCAGGTACCGGATTTTTTCGCCCAACGTCATACGTTTTGCCCTCTACCTGCCTTATTGCAAAACGTAATATATATATAGCAATCCGCGATATCTGTCAATAGGACTTTCCCCGAGGTCTCCCATCAGCGCCTATAACCCTCTTCCTGTCACCAGATACACGGCAAAACTGCCCAGCCAGTGGCCGCCTTCGTAGTGCGCTCCCGTCACCGCTTCCAGGCCCGCGCGGCGGTGGCGCAAAGCCAGGGCTTCCAGTGCCTTATGCCGCGCCCCGGCTGGAAGCGAACGCGCGATACCCTCCAGCATCCAGGCCCGGCTCAGGTTCAATCCGTCTAGATGCGCCAGCTTGCCGTCGGACGGGTCGGGAGAAACCGCGGGTTCGAGCGGCACCGCGGGAAGGAAAACGGCGAACCAGGCGGCCAACTCGCCTGGAGGCAGGATGCGGCGCATCAGGTCGGCTTCTGCAAGACACGGCGACAGAAAATCCTCGCCCGACGGCTCATAGCGCACTGGGCAATCCCGGTCACCGAAGTAGAACTGCCGGGCCTTGCGCTCAATCAAGGCGCGGAAATCGGAATCTCCCGCGATCCGCGCCCAATCATGAGCCAACGAGAGCGCGAAGGCAGTCTGGCTGTGCTCGCCCGAGCGTACCGGATAGGAGAGTTTGGGCAGCCAATTCTTAAAACGGCCCGCGGCCGCCGCCTCGAGCGGCTGCAAAGCCTCACGCCATTCGGCCGCGCGCGGATGCTTCCACTCCCGAAGCTCGGCCGAAAGCTGTAACAGCCACGCCAGGCCATACGGGCGTTCAAAGCTGGCCCGGCCGTCGGCGGCGAGGTAGCGCGCTTCCTCGCGAAGATTCTTTAAAGTTAGCGACCGGTCCAGCGCCGCCGTCGCCTCCGCGGCGAAAGGCGCATCCGGCCACTGCCGCGCGGCACGGGCCAGCAGCCAGTGGCCGTGAACCGCGGAATGCCAGTCGTAGCAGCCGTAGAAGGCCGGCGTCAGCTCCCGCGGAGGCCGCACGTCGCGGTCGGACTGCAGCGCGTGGGCTATCTTGTTGGGATATTCGCGGTGAACGCAGTCGAGCGCGAGGCGGACGAAATGTCCGGCCGAGATAGCGTCGAAGGCAGCAGGCGTGGTCTGGGCGGTGGCGGCCGCAGCCGGCAGAAGGAGAAGGAGACCGTGGCGGATCACACGTTCAGAGTCGCACAGCGCCGCTACAGCATCGTGGATATCGACGGCATCAAGTCAGGCCGCGAAATGATGCCCAATCGCCGGAAGGACGAGGAATAGATACAATGTCCGGAGCCGCGACCCGTTACAATGAAGGTGCCATGACGCGACGGTTTGAGGCCGTTTACGAACACGGGGTTCTGCGCCCGCTTGAGCCTCTCATTCTGCCCGAGCATCAGCGCGTTCGTCTCACGATCGAGGAAAATCCCGCCCGTCTCAGTTGGGAGTCCACCGAGCCAGTGAACGAGCGAAGCGCGGAGATGCTGTGGCTCGCCAAAGAATCTGGACCATATGCTGGAGAATGGGTCGCGCTGGAAGGTCCCGTTCTCATTGCGCACGGATCCAAGCTTTCTGGAGTCAGGGCCGCGGCAAGAGCTGCCGGGGCGAACGATCCTCTGTTTGCCCGAGTTCCCAGTGACAAGGCCCCGTTCGGCGGCTGGTAGCCATGCACCAGCTCGAATTCAGCCGAGTCCATGACTATTCGAGCGGTGACGAAGCCGTGGCGATTCCAGTGGAGCTTCGGTCCGGTTCCAGCTACGTGCCAGTGGTTGCCAGTGTAGATACCGGGGCTTCCTTCTGTGTCTTCGGAGCCGAAGTAGCTGAGGCGCTCGGCCTCGACCTGATGAGCGGAGTTCGCGAACGTTTCCGAACGGCGAACAGCGGGTTTGAAGCCTACGGTCACGACGTCGAAATCACGGCGTTGGGCGTTGTGACACATGCTACGGTTTACTTCTTCGCCGATCCGATGATCGACAAGAATGTATTGGGCAGGACCGGCTGGTTGGATCGAGTTTATCTTGGCCTGGTCCACCACGAGACAAAGATCTACCTGGCCCCGTACGATCACGCGTGAATTGCCAGACACCGTTCTGAACAATTCGACACAGCCGCTAGATCAAACCTTATTGGCTTCAGTCCCCTATGAAGGTCGATGATCGCGATACCGGCCGGCCGGCCGCTGCACCAACCTTCTGCAGCTTGCGAAATCACCAGCCTGCGTGTTATCAAGTGTCGATCATGAACCCGCGGTCGATGTCAAAGTGGATCACGATCATCGGAGTGGCGGCCGCGATGTTCTTTTGGGCCGCCGTCGCCGGCCGCTCCGTGTGGGAAGGCTCGACCTTCGACTTCATTCAAATCTACACGGGCGCGTCCGCCATCTGGGAAGGAACCCCGCAGCGATTGTACGACCTCGCCTGGCACCTGCAACGGCAGGAAGGCCTCATGCACCGGAAGCTGCCGATGGTTTGGCCCTACATGCGGCCCGCTTTTTTCGCCGCGCTGTTCTCACCGCTCGGAGCCCTCTCGCTCCAGGCTGCGTTTGCCGTGTGGCTGGTTCTCCAGTTCGCCGTCTTATTCGCCTGTTGGGCGTGGGCCGCGCGCCGGCGAAGCCCGGACGTGCTGTTACTCTGTGCCCTCTTTCTCCCCTCGATTCTCGGGATCCTGCAGGGCCAGGACTGCGCATTGGTGCTCGGCCTTCTCGTAGCCGGCTACTCGCTGGCGGAGCGTGGCGAAGACCGTCTGGCCGGCGTCTGCTTCGCCCTCACACTGTTCAAATTCCACCTCGTATTGCTCGTTCCGGTGGCCCTGCTTCTGCACCGCCGCTGGCGGGCGATCATCTCCTATTGCGCAACCGCCGCTGTTCTGGCGGCAGTCTCGATGCTGGTTGCCTCTCCGCGCCAATATCTGGAAGTTTTGATGGCCGACCGGATGCTCGCCCAGCCGCCTCAATACATGATCAACGTTTACGCCATTGCGGCGAATCTGGGGCTCGCCGCTACCGGATGGCGCCTGGCGCTGGGCCTCGGCGCCGCCGCGCTGGCGGTGCGCGCGGCGTGGAACACGTCCTTCCGCGCCTGCCTTTCGGCGGCCGTGGTTGCTTCCCTCGTTCTCACGCCGCACGTATACATGTACGACAGCACCCTGCTGTTTCTGCCGATCGTTCTGAGCCTGGAATTCGGCCCCGCGGCCCTTCACCGTGTGGCGCTGCTTCTCTTTACGCCACTTCCCTACCTCGCCTCGCTTGGAGATCCGCCCTGGAGCATCATCCCGCCCGTGATCATCCTGCTTTTCATGGCAGCTTTGGCTTGGAAGCCGGAGAGGCCACTGCCCGGCAAAACCGGTAATGTTCCGGCCGATGCCGCGGCGCTCCCCAAAACCTGAACGGAGGCGCCGCGCCCCGCCCCGCAATCGGTGGTCCTTCACCTCTTCTTGTAGTCGCCGCGGCTGAAATTTTTTTCCAGCCAGACATACAGGCAAATGAAAAGGTACCGGCTGCCCATCTCGCGGATCTTCAGCTTCGCCACGCCCGTACGCCGGTTTCGCCAGGTGATGGGAATCACGGTCCACGTATATCCCCGCACAATCGCCTTCAGCGGCAGTTCCACCGTGAGGTTGAAGTGAGGCGACAGAAACGGCCGGCAGCCCTCGATCGCTTCCCGCCGGTAGGCCTTAAACGCGTTCGTCGTGTCGTTGAGCCCGATACGAAACACAATCCGCAGAAACAAATTGGCCGCGCGGTTGATCAGCAGCTTGGCGAACGGATAGTCGATGACCCCGCCCCCTTTGATGAACCGGCTGCCGAACACGCAGTCGTAGCCCTGGTTCATCTCGTGCCAATACCGCACCACATCGCGGCAATCGTCGGATTCGTCGGCCATCATGATCACCACCGCATCTCCGGTGAACCGCTCCAGCCCGAAAACCACGGCGCGCCCGAAACCAGGGCCGCTCGTATTCTGCAGCGGCCGCAATTCGGGCAGGCGCTGCTTAAGATTCAGCAAACTCTCCCAGGTTTTGTCCGTACTGCCGTCGTCGACCACGAGGATCTCATGGGGAATTCCATGCAGCCTGAGCTCAACATGAAGATGCTCCACCGTGGAGCAGATGCATCCCTCTTCATCGCGCGCTGGAATCACCACGCTCAGCGTCTTCAGCAGATTCGGCGGCGGCTCAGTCCCGGGCGCGCTCATATTGCGCCGGTCATCCGCAGCCAGTCCGGATTCTCCTTCACGTGAACGGCGATTTCCCCCAGAATGCGATCGAGATCCTTGCCGGGAGCCCATCCAAACCGCGCGCGCGCCCTGTTCGAATCCATTACCAGCCACGGAATATCGAATCGTCGCGGCGCGGGATCGGCCTCGACCTCGTGCTTGCCGAAGCGCTCGTCGCACCAGTCGGTCAATTGCGCCAGCGACATTGCGTTACTCCGTCCTCCGCCAACGTTGAAGATGCGGCTGTCCACGCCTCCGGTATAGTCCATCTGCGTTTCCAGAAGCAAAGCCAGGTCCACCGGGTGAAAAGCATCCCTGACCTGATGTCCTGTGCCGCCAAAGCCTATGAAACGGAGTGGCTTCCGCGCCGCATGCGCGTGCAGCCAGTACGAAAAAACTCCCTGCTCCGCGGTGCCCATCTGGCCGGCGCCCGTAAGTATCCCGCACCGGTTCACCCAGATTGGGAAGCCATACGTCTCCGCGTATTCAATCGCCATCACTTCAGAAGCCAGCTTCGTGCTTCCGTAAAGAGATATCGGCGGGGCGGTTGAAAAACTTTCCTTCAGTCCCTCAGCGGTAACTCCGGATGGACACGGAGCGCCTTCATCGAATTGGAATCCGCGATTTCCGGCCCGGATGGGTATCGCATTCAGCTCGCGAATCGAATAAACGCGGCTGGAGCTGAGCAGAATCATACCGCTGCGCCGCGACCGGCAGTACTCCAGCAGATTCAACGTCCCCTGAAGATTGTGCTCCACCAGTTGCCGGCTGGTCGACCGCCCATCGACCCCCGCCAGAACGCTGGGGTTCGCGGCTGCGTCAATCACCCAGTCCACGTCCGGAAGCGGCTCGAAGTCGCTTGCCGCGCGGACATCGCCGTGCACAACGTGAACGCCGGACGCCTTCAGCCGGTGCCGGTTGTTCTCGCTCCCCGGCCGCATCAGGTTGTCCAGACCCCAGATATCGAGGCCCTCTCTTCTGGCCTGTAGGGTCCCAGCAATTACGCTCCCGGCGAACCCGCAGATTCCCGTGATCAGAATCTTCATAACGATGATGCGCTGACGCGCTCGCGCCACGCGCGGACGATCTCCTCAATGATCGTGGGTAGCGGCTTGGTGATTCCCCAAGCCGGGTAAGTCGATTGGGCCAGCCGCAGGTCGCTGTAATAGCAGATATGGTCGCCGGCCCGGTTCTGGTCCACGTAGGTGTAGACCTGTTTCTTTCCGGAGTAGGATTCCGCCAGGTCGAAGGCCTCAAGGATGGAGCAGGTGTTACCCTTTCCCCCGCCGAGGTTAAAAACCGCTCCGCATTTCGGCGCCAGAAAGAATTCGTACATGAATCGGGCGACGTCCTCGGAGTGGATGTTGTCCCGAACCTGCTTGCCTTTGTAACCGTAAATCTTGTATTCGCGGCCTTCCAGATTGCACTTCACCAGGTAGCTCAAGAAGCCGTGCAATTCCACGCCGGAGTGGTTGGGCCCGGTGAGGCAGCCTCCCCTCAAGCTGCACGTCGGCATCCCGAAGTATCGTCCATATTCCTGCACCATCACGTCCGCGGCGAGCTTGGAGGCGCCAAACAGCGAGTGCTTCGACCGGTCCACCGGGAAGTCCTCCGCAATCCCGTCACGGTATCTGGCGTCGGCATAGTCCCATCGCGTGGGGAGTTCCGTCAACTCAATCGCGTTCGGCGAATCGCCATATACCTTGTTGGTGGACATGAAGAGGAATGGCGACTCCGGGCAGAACCGCCGCGCCGCTTCAAGCAGGTTCAACGTGCCCGTGGCATTGGTGTCGAAATCGTCAAAGGGAATGGATGCGGCGAGGTCATGCGAAGGCTGTGCGGCGGCATGGACGATGGCCGAGGGCCGCAGCTCCCGGATCAGCGTCAGGATGCCGTCGCGGTCCCGGATGTCCATCTCGTGATGGCAATAACCCGGAATCAGGCTCTGTAACCTCTTCTGATTCCAGCGTGTATCGCCCTGAGGACCGAAGAACACGGCGCGCTGGTTGTTGTCGAGTCCATGGACCGGATGCCCCTTTGAAGCGAAGTAAACGCACACCTCCGAGCCGATCAGGCCCGACGCCCCTGTGATCAGCACCTTCCCGGTGCGTTCCTCCGAACAGTCCATGGACCGTCAGAATACCATAAGGGGTAGTTCAACCCGGCCTTCCACTGCCTTCCACTGCCGTTCGAGCATAAGGCCGCCGACCTTGCATGATATACTTGAAGTGGAAAGGGGGCGCAACGGTTTCGACGGGAATGTATCCTAGCGAAAAGGCGTGTCGGGTTCCGAGCTCCCGTTAAACGATCGGAAAAACACAACTGCCAACACGCAGTTTGCATACGCTGCCTAATTAATTAGGTAGCCGCTCTAGCCGCTGGCGCCCGTAAGGCGGTCAAGAGCGTCATTTCTCGGGCTGGGCCGAGGGCTTCTGTTCGGAGCCGCAGGCTGAGATCAATCGGACTGGGAACGCGCTGTTCAAGCCGGCTCTGACGCGCGGACCGAGACTTTAGAGCTGGCTACACACGTAGTTCGTTTCGCGACAGACTTTCTCGGACGCGGGTTCGACTCCCGCCGCCTCCACCACTCTAAACTTATTGTTTTCAATCAATTGACGACGTCCGGGTTTGCGTGTCCCTCTGTTGTACCCTTGGTCTCGGCGAGAACCCCCGTATCAGCCGCTCCAACTCCGCCTGACATCCGCCTCTAGCTGCCGGGCACGCATCTAGGGACCATAGTGGCGCTCGGTCACCTTGACGTTGCGGTGCCCGGGAGCACTCGAGACCCTTTCCAGCGGAATGCCGGCGAGTAGCAATTCGACAGCAAAGGTGTGTCGCGGAACCGATGAGCGTGTCCGTCGGGAATCGCAGCGAGTGTGCTGGTTCAGCGTGAAATGGAGAGTTGGCGCGCTCCGTTAGCGAGTATCGCCTCCGCCGGGCCAGTTTGCAACGCCGAAAGCGGTGCGGTTGGTGGAACGGGGCAGCGACTGAAATTACAACTGGTTCAAAAAAGGAGATCAGGTTGGCTGGCCCCATTCACCACAGGGCGCGCTCGGCACCCGCCGTTGACTGTATACCGCGGCTCGGAGCCTCGGCTTAAAGCAAAGGCTGATACTCGACACCCGAAAACCAGCTGGTTACGAAAAGAATATTGAATCTACGCGCCGCCAAGCACGTCTACAAGCAGGCGTGCCGGGACATCAGGCCGGTTCGTTCGTCCTGCCGGCGGTTCCACTGGAGTGCGCCGTGTTTCAGTTTCCGGTTATGCCTGTCATCAGAGCCCAAGGAATCGATTGGTCGGTCAGAATTGATGTGATATAATGCGAGACCTTGCGTTCTGTGCCACAGGCAAACGGGGTCCAACGGAGTCGGGACTATCCCGTCCAAGCTGGCCTTGTTCGTAAGCCACATTTCTATTTTTCAATTGCACTTCTAGTCACTGTCGGTGCCTTCTGGCCATCGTTCCTTAGCAGGCTTGGCAGCACAGACGTAGCGCACTTAACCCATGGCATAACCGCAACGCTCTGGATGACGGTTCCGATCATCCAATCCTGGCTGATCAGCCACAAGAGATTCAAACTGCACCGCAGATTGGGATGGGTAACGTTGGTCGTTCTCGCGCCTCTCCTGGTTGCGAGCGGCTTGCACATGGTGCAATTAATGGTGCTCCGGGATAAGCAGTTCGACCTGATACTCCTGCTTAAATTTGCCTTTCTTGATCTGTGCGCGCTATCGCTGTTCGTGACGTTCCTTGTATTAGCGGTCCTAAATATCCGTCGAAATGACACGGACGCCCATGCTCGCTACATGGCAGGTACCGTTCTGTTTGCGCTTGAACCAGCACTAGAACGAGTATTCGTATTCTATGTGCCCGGTGTGTCCGGATTCGCGTCAGCACTTTATCTCGCGCTGATCACCATGGAATTGATCGTTTTGGTAATCCTGTACTTCGAGTGGCAACGCCACAGAGTCAGGTTGCCCTTTTGTTTGGCGCTGGGATTCTTTTTAGCA
>JACXTT010005153.1_pt1 | contig 19093 bp, 19 predicted proteins | sample 9270951 | NCBI WGS metagenome assembly JACXTT01 (sample SAMN15532306, study PRJNA645909) | rock metagenome | isolation source: weathered quartz diorite | place: Puerto Rico | collected 2017-06-21 | reverse complement strand
CTCCGCCCGGTTGCTGGGCGGAGTGGAAGAACCCCTGCAACAGGCTCCACGCCTGCGCAACGTCAGCGGTCAGTTCGGACTCGGCCATGTGGACGGAGCGTACAACTGACGGCCGTTCGCGTTCGAGGGTCAGGACCACGCGGCGAGCTGCTCCGGGAGGTCTTCCAGGTTCCACGGTCCCTGGGTCTCGACCGTGTCCGCAATGGTCCAGCCGACGAGCCGCTGGATCGCGCCGCCCTGCACGCCGAACACCTGGCCGGTGAACGGGCACTTCTCGCTGGCCAGGTAGCCCACGATCGGCGCGATGTTCTCCGGACCGAACATGTCGAACTCGCCCTCGGGCACCTCGGCCGCGAAGATCGCGCCCATCCCGGGCGTCGCCAGGGTCAGGCGGGTCCTGGCGATCGGAGCGATCGCGTTGACCCGGACGCCGTACCGGCCGAGCTCGTCCGCGGCCACCTGGGTCAGCGCCGCGATGCCGGCCTTGGCAGCGCCGTAGTTCGACTGGCCCGCGTTCGGCATGAAGGTGCCGGAAGCCGACGCCGTGTTGATCACCGACGCCGCGACCTGCTCGCCCGCCTTCGACTTGTCCTTCCAGTACGCCGCCGCGTGGTGCAGCATCGCGAAGTGCCCCTTGAGGTGCACGTCGATGACGGCGTCGTACTGCTCCTCGGTGATGCCGGCGACGAACGCGTCCCGCAGGATGCCCGCGTTGTTGACCAGGATGTCGAGGCCACCGAACTCGGACACGGCCTGCTCGACCATGGCCTTCGCACCCGACCAGCTCGCGACGTTGTCGGTGTTGGCGACCGCACGGCCGCCGAGCGCGAGGATCTCGTTGACGACCTCCTGGGCCGGACCGGCGTCCGCGCCCGACCCGTCGTTGGCGCCACCGAGGTCGTTGACGACGATCGCGGCACCTTCGCGTGCCATGAACAGTGCGTGCTCACGGCCGATGCCGCGGCCGGCTCCCGTGATGATCGCGACCCGGCCGTCCAGCGCCGCCATCATGCGAGCACTCCAGCGAGCTTCTCGAGCGAAGCGACAACCTCTTTGTTGGCGGCCCGCTCGACGGCGGCACCGATTGCACCGACGACCATCGTGCCGACGAACTCGGCATCGATCTTCGCCGTGCAGGAGTTCTCACCGGTCGCCTCGAGGGAGAGGACGAACGTGATCTGCGCGCCGGCCAGGCCCTTGCCGCCGATCGTCAGGCTCTTCGGGGCGTCGAACGCCTCGACGGTCCAGTCGATCTTGTTGGACATGCCCATGATCGTGGCCTGCTCGGTGAACACGGCACCGACCGCGATCTCGGTGGGCGGCTCGCCGTAGAACTTGTCGTGGATCGTCAGCCACTCCGGGAACTTGGAGAGGTCGGAGAAGACCTTCCAGGTGTCCTCCTGGCTCGCGGCGATGTCTTGGGAAACGTGCACTTCAGCCATGGTGATGCTCCTTCGTCCGGGGTGGGTTAGCGGTTGGCGGGCTGGTACGCCGTCACGACGACCGCACCGCCGAGCCCGATGTTGTGCTGGAGGGCGACCTTCGCCCCGTCGACCTGGCGCTTCTCGGCCTCGCCGCGCAGCTGCCAGGTCATCTCGGCGCACTGGGCCAGGCCGGTGGCACCGAGCGGGTGGCCCTTGGAGATGAGCCCGCCGGACGGGTTCACCACCCAGCGGCCGCCGTACGTCGTGTCGTTGTTGTCGACGAGCTTGTGCGCCTCGCCCTCGTCGGCCAGTCCGAGCGCCTCGTAGGTGAGCAGCTCGTTGGGCGCGAAGCAGTCGTGCAGCTCGATCACGTCGACGTCGTCGGGGGTCAGCCCGGTCGAGGCGTAGACCTTGTCGGCCGCCTTCTTGCTCATGTCCGCACCGACAAGGTTGATCGCGCTCTTGGTGTCGAAGGTCGAGCGCATGTCGGTGACCATCGCCTGGCCGACGATCTCGACAGCCCGGTCGCCGAGACCGTGCTTCTCGACGAAGGCCTCGCTGGCCAGCACCGCCGCTCCGGACCCGTCCGAGGTCGGCGAGCACATCAACCGGGTCAGGCCGGCCTCCGGGTAGACCATCTTGGCGGCCTTGATGTCCTCGAGCTCGTAGAGGTCCTGGAACTGCGCGTACGGGTTGTTGACCGAGTGCCGGTGGTTCTTCTCGGCGATCTTGGCGAAGTGCTCCGGCGTCGATCCGTACCGCTCGTTGTGCTCCAGGCCCGCCGCACCGAACATCCACGGTGCCGGTGGGAAGGCAAACTCGCGCAACTCGGCCAGCGCCTGGATGTGGTTCATCAGCGGCTGCTCGCGGTCCTCGTACGACGTCGCCAGCGATCCCGGCTGCATCTTCTCGAAGCCGAGCGCCAGCGTGCAGTCGGCCAGGCCACCGCGGATCGCGCTCGCCGCGAGGTAGAGCGCGGTCGAGCCGGTCGAGCAGTTGTTGTTGACGTTGGTGATCGGGATCCCGGTCATGCCGAGCTCGTAGATCGCACGCTGACCCGACGTCGATTCGCCGTACATGAAGCCGACGTGGGCCTGCTCGATCTGCTCGAACTCGATCCCGGCATCAGCCAGCGCCTTGGTGCCGGACTCCTTGGCCATCACCGGGTAGTCGGCCGCACCCTCGCGGCCGGGCTTCTCGAACTTCGTCATGCCGACGCCGATGACGAACACCTTGTTGCTCATGCCTGTCCCTTCTCTGCGACCTCGGCGAGGCCGTCCTTGATGATCGATGCGCCTTCGTCCGAGTTGGTCTCGAAGGCGTAGGTCCCGTCGTGGTTGTCCCAGATGGACGTCGTGATGGTGTTGCGCGGGAAGGCCGTCGAGCTGAACCGGACCGCGATCCGCTTGAGGCGCGACGGGTCCTCGGGGCATGCCGTCTCGATGACCGCACGCGAGGTGAAGGCCATCGTGCAGAGGCCGTGGATGATGATCCCCGGCAGGCCCATCGCCTTGGCGAACTCCTCGTCGGTGTGGATCGGCATCGGGTCGCCCGAGGCCTCGGCATAGCGCCAGGTCTGGTCCTCGTCGTACTTCTGAATCACCTCTGCGTCCGGCTGGCGCGCGCGCAGCGACTCGTCGAAGGAGTGCGACGGCGGTTCCTCACCGAAGCCGCCGTCCAGCTTGCCGCCGCGGAAGAACGCGGTGAAGTACTGGTCGTTCACCGGCTCACCGGCGCTGGTCGTCTCGACGAGAGCCGTCACCACGACGCCGGACGAACGCCCGTGCACGCCGGTCACCTTGGCGCGGCAGGTCAGCGTCTCGCCGGGACGGATCGGCCGGTGGATCCGGATGTCCTGCTCGCCGTGCAGCACCCGCATCATCAGCTCGTCGGGGACCGCCGCCATCGTGGAGGACGCCAGGATCGGGAACGGCGGCACCACCGCGAAGACCGGGACGCCGTACTCGCCGCTGGCGTGCGGGGCGAGGTCGTCGTTGGTCGCGGCGGCGTACGCGATCAGCCGCTCCTGGGTCACGTCGAAGGTCATCGACTCGCTCCACTCCCCGATCACGCCGAGGTTGAAGCCGTGGTCATCAGTAGTCGTCATGGGACCGACGCTACGGATCGGGCGGGCGTGATCGAATGACCACAGTTCGCGAGATCCATGACCCTGATGAGCACGGAGGGAGGACCCGATGGCGCAGCGCACCATCCCGGTCCGGTTCCTCCGCGCCGCCACCAGTACGGCGACCCTGCGCGGCGTCGACCTGCAGGAGTGGATGGACGAGCTCGGCATCGACCCGGTGCTGCTGTTCGACGACCGGTCCCGGATCACCGTCGAGCAGGCGGCCCGGCTGGTGCGTGCGGTCTGGAAGCTCACCGGGGACGAGATGGCCGGCCTCGGACCGGAGCCCGCACCGCTGGGCACGTTCCGGATGATCAGCCTCGGGGTGATCAGCTCGCCCGACCTCGGCACCGCGATGTCCCGGTTCCAGGACTTCTGCCGGATCATCCCGAGCATGCCGTCGTTCACCATCGAGACCGGCCCGACGACGACGAGGGTGGTCTACGGGATCCGCCCCGACAGCGACCCGGCCGGATTCATCACCGACATGATGATGTCGGTCTCGATGCGGTTCTTCGCCTGGATGGCTGGCGCTCGGCTGCCCGTCGAGTCCGTCGAGCTGCCACACCCGCTGCCCGACGACGCCGAGGACTACGACCTGGTCTTCGGCAGTCACGTGACCTTCGGCCAGCCTGCTCCGGCGATCGAATTCAGCAACGAGGCCTTGACCCTGCCCGTCGTACGGAACGAGGCGGAGCTGGAGGTGTGGCTGCGCAACTCACCGTCCGACCTGCTGATGCTGCGCGACTACGGGACGACCGTGACGGACCAGGTCCGCAAGATCTTCGAACGCGGCCTGCGCGGCCCGTGGCCGACTCCGGACGAGGCGGCGGCCCAGCTGTCGATGAGCACCCAGAACATGCGCAGGATCCTGCGCGAGGAAGGCACCTCGGTCACCCGGATCAAGGAGGAGCTGCTCCGCGACGCCGCCGTCACCGCACTGGTCCGCGGCGACGAGACCGTCGCCCAGCTCGCCGAACGCCTCGGGTTCTCCGAGCCGAGCGCCTTCCACCGTGCCTTCCGGCGTTGGACCGGGAGCGCCCCGGGTGCCTACCGCCCGGGTTCAGCCGTCTGAGGGCGCTCGTCGGGCGAGACGGTCGTGCGCTCGCGAGAGCAATCGACTATTTATGAGAACCATGCGTTTCGGAATTTGTGCGGTCGTCCTTGCCCTGCTAGCGCTCGCTGGGTGTGCGAGTAGCGATGTGCGCCACGCATCTGACACGGAGGCTCTCAGAACCGGCTGGATCCGCGTGACCCCAACCCCACTGCCCGACGTCGACAGAGCCGACCAGGTCCTCATCAAGGCAGGAAAGCAGCCTGTGAGCCGGACCGCCGATCGCCCGGTCCTCGTCAACTTCTGGGCAGGGTGGTGCGGGCCGTGCGTCATCGAGTTGCCCCTGCTCCAGAGCGCGGAGACCGCGGGCTCGCTGGACGTGGTGGGCATCAGTCGCGACGTGCTGGTGTCATCAGCAGACGACGCACTCAAGCGGGCCAAGATCACCTATCCCAACTGGATGGATCCTGAGGGCCAGTACATGGGTCAATTTCGACGGCTCGTACCGATCCAGGCCATTCCCTCAAGCGTGCTGGTCGTCAACGGGAAGATCGTCGCCACCCACGTCGGGCCGTTTCACAGCGCGAAGGATCTCCAGGACTTCCGCTCGTACGTCGACAAGCACTGACGTCAACGAATCCTTGCGCCCAGGTCATGGAGCCTGACTGACCCAGGGCACAGACTCGACCCATGACCGAGGACCCGCGCACCGTCCGCGTCGAGCACCCTGCCGACAGGGTCGCCCTGGTCGTGCTGGACCGGCCCGACTCGCTGAACGCGCTCAGCGTGCCGATGGAGGAGGAGCTCGCGGCGGCGTTCTCCCAGCTGGCCGCGGACGACGAGGTCTCGGTGATCGTCGTGACCGGAGCGGGTCGGGGCTTCTGCTCCGGAGCCGATCTGGCCGACGCCATGACCGAGTTCGAGCGCTACTCGAGCGCCGAGATCATGCAGCGGGCGGGCGCAGCGGTCGTGCCGCTGGCCACGGCGCCCCAGCTGACCATCGCGGCGGTCAACGGGCCGGCTGCTGGCGGAGGCTGGGGCCTCGCGATGGCGTGCGACCTCCGGATCGCCGGACCGACCGCGCGCTTCACGGCCACGTTCGTGCAGATGGGCCTGGGACCCGACATGGGCCTGTCGCAGAGCTTGCCCCGCGCCGTGGGGCGCGATCGAGCGCTCGAGCTGCTCCTGACCGGGCGCACCGTCGAGGCGGACGAAGCGGCGCGGACCGGGATCGTCACCTCGTTGGCTGACGACCCGCTGGCCGCGGCCCTCGAGCTGGCCCGGGCGGTGGCCCGGATTCCCGGGCACACGATCCGATCCGTGAAGAGCACGCTCTCCGCCTCCGCCGAGGCCGACATCACCCAGGTCATCGAGGTGATCGAGGCCAAGGCGCAGGCCGACCTCAAGGACCATCCCGAGTTCCTGGCCCGCGCAACGGCCTGGTTCTCACGCCACGAGCGCTAGGCGCCGCCGGTCCAGGGCTTCGGGCCGACGGGCGTCCCGGCCGGCGTACGGCTGAACCGTGGCGCGGGAGCCGGCTGGATGATTCCCTCGACCTCGACGAACGAGCCGCGTGCGACGTGGTGCGGGTGCATGTGCGCCTCCCACGGAGTCAGCACCGGCGAGACGCAGGCATCGGATTCGCCGAAGTGCTCGGTCCACTCGTCGCGGGTCTTGGTCAGGAACACCTCCCCGATCACCTTGCGCCAGGCGTCCCAGCCGGACGGGTCGATCTGGTGCGGCAGATCAGGCTCCTCGATGCCGAGCTTTTCCAGCATCTCGGCGAAGAAGTGGAACTCCACGCAGCCGACCGCGACGTACTTGCCGTCCGCGCACGGGTAGGTGTCGTAGAACGCAGCCGCGCCGTCGAGTGCGTTCGTGCCCGGCTCCTCCTGCCACAACCCGGAGGCATGCATGCCGCGCATGAAGGCGGTGTAGAGCGAGGCACCGTCGACCATCGCCGCATCCACGACCTGGCCCAGGCCCGAGACGCTGCGCTCGTGCAGCGCCGCGAGGATGCCGAGTGCCATCAGCATCCCGCCGCCGGCGAAGTCACCGAGCAGGTTCGAGGGCGGCAGCGGCCGCTCACCCCGTCGGGCGATGGGCTCCAGAGCACCGGCGATCGCGATGTAGTTGATGTCGTGACCGGCCGTCTGGCTGAGCGGCCCCTCCTGGCCCCAGCCGGTCATCCGGGCGTAGATCAGCCGCTCGTTCACCGCCGCGAGATCGTCCGGTCCGAGACCGAGGCGTTCGGCCACGCCAGGCCGGAACCCCTCCACGAAGACGTCGGCATCCGCGACGAGCTCCTTGACCAAGGCAACGCCCTCAGGGCTCTTCAGGTCGGCCGCGAGCGTCGTACGGCCCCGGTCCAGCGGGCCAGTCGGAGGCTGGATCGCGGTGGTGCTGGCCGAGGCCCGGTCGATGCGCAGCACCTCGGCCCCCAGGTCGGCCAGGATCATGCAGCCGAAGGGTGCGGGCGCGAGACTTGCGATCTCGACGACCCGCACGCCGGCGAGCGGACCAGTCCCAGAAGACGTCATGGCGAGCACGCTAGGTCACCACGTCCCCGAGTCCCATGACCAGAGCGCACGAGGTCCTTGACCGGTGCGGTCATGGTGCGTGCGCATCGAGGTCACTGCCCGTCGGCGCGCATGGATCTAGCGTCGGCGCATGAAGCTGTCGCTGAAGGTCGCGGCGTTGGTCGCGGTGCTTCTCGCCACCACATTGACCACCGCACCCGGCCACGCCGACCCGTCGCCACGCGTGGTCACGCTGAACGTGCCGTCCGCACTCGTCGACCCGACCGCACTGGGCGGCACCCTCAAGGACCCGGCCACCGGCCTTCAGGTCAAGGTTCTGCTGCCCGCCGGGTACGACGACAACCCCAGCGCGCGCTACCCGGTCCTCTACCTGCTGCACGGCGCGAACGGCGGATCCTCGGACTACCTCGACCAGCTGCACGTCGACACCCTGCTCGGCAGCGTGCCCGCGGCGATCGTGATGCCCGACGGCGGCACCTACGGGATGTACTCGAACTGGTGGGACAAGGGAGCGCTGACCGGCCCCGACTGGACGGACTACCACCTCGACGTGGTGCTCCCGTTGATCGAGCACGACTTCCGGATCCGGACCGGACGCCAGTGGCACGCGATCGCCGGCATCTCGATGGGCGGCCAGGGTGCGCTGCGATACGCCTCGATGATGCCCGGCTACTTCGGGTCGGTCGCCGGGCTCTCCCCCGCCGTACCGGACATGCGCTCGCCGATCGCGTACGCCGGCCTCACCGCCCTGGTGGGCGCCAACGGCTCCGGACTGGTCACCTACGAGGACATCTGGGGGCCCATCAACGGCTACTACGCGAAGGCGAACAACCCGCAGGACCTGATCAGCAATGTGGCCGACACCCGGATGTACCTGGCCTCGGGCGACGGGATCAACTGCCCCGGCGATCCGATCAACCCGAAGAGCATCGCCACCGACATCCCCACCGAGGCAGGGATCCGGCTGCTCACCGACCGGTACGCGACCCTGGCGCGGGCCGGCGGCACCCAGGTGACGCAGCGGCGTACCTGTGGGGTGCACACCTGGCCTGTGTGGGTCCGCGACTTCCAGGACATCCTGGCGCACTGGGACTTCTTCGGCGCCGTGCCGGCCGACCCGAGCAGCTGGACCTACCGGACGGGCATGCGGCACGGATCGATGTGGCAGTTCACCTTCTCGTTCGCCGGGCCGATGACCGCCGTCGACACCTTCACGCGGGCCGGCAACCTGCTCAGCGGCACCGGTGCCGGAACCGTGACGCTGAGCACCGACGGCTGTACGTTCACCGTGACCTTGCCGTTCAGCCGCACGCTGCCGAGCGGATGCCACCCGACGATCAGTGAGTGAGTGACACGGTGCGGATGCCGAGGATCGCGATCGTCGGGGCCGGCATGTCCGGGATCTGCATGGGCGCGATGCTGTCCCGCGCCGGGATCCGCGACTTCACCGTCTTCGAGAAGGCCGATCGCGTCGGTGGTACCTGGCGGGAGAACACCTATCCCGGGATCGCCTGCGACGTCCCGTCGCGGTTCTACCAGTTCACGTTCGCGCCGAACCCGGACTGGACGCACCGGATGTCGCCGGGCGCCGAGATCTGGGCGTACTTCGAGAAGGTGGCCACCGACACCGGGGTGCGGGACCGGATCCGGTTCGGCACCGAGATCACCGAAGCCCGCTGGACGGGCCCGGCGTGGACCGTCACGGCGAGCGACGGGTCCAGCGACGACTACGACTTCGTGATCTCGGCGACCGGGATCCTGCACCACCCGCGCTACCCGGACATCGAGGGCCTCGACACCTTCGCCGGGCCGGCGTTCCACTCGGCCCGCTGGGACCACTCGGTCGGGCTCGCGGACAAACGGATCGGTCTGATCGGCACCGGGTCGACCGGCGTCCAGATCCTTGCCGACCTGGCCGATCGGGTCGAGCAGCTGGTGATGTTCCAGCGGACGCCGCACTGGGTGGTGCCGCTGAAGAACCCCGAGTTCTCAGCACTCACCCGTCGGCTGCACCGGATGTTCCCGGCGTACGACCGGCTGAGCTACCACGCGAGCCGCAAGATGATCGAGGCGTTGTCCCCCGCCCTGTTGCACCCGGGACGGACCCGGCGCCTGTTGTCCTGGTACACCCGTCGACAGCTCAACCGGATCACCGACCCCGAGCTCCGGGCCCGGCTCACCCCGGACTCCGAACCGATGTGCCGGCGCCTGATCGTCTCGCCGAACTACTTCGACGCGGTCCAGCACCAGAACGTCGAGGTGGTCAGTACGGCGATCGACCACGTCGAGTCGACGGGCGTCGTCACCACCGATGGAGTCCTGCACGAGGTCGACGTGCTGGTGCTGGCGACCGGGTTCGACGCGCACGCCTACCTGCGACCGATCAACCTGATCGGGCCGGACGGCTACACCCTCGACGAGGCCTGGGCGGCCGGCCCGCGCGCCTACCAGACGGTGGCGATCCCGGGGTTCCCGAACTTCTTCCTGTTCATGGGACCGAACTCGCCGGTCGGCAACTACTCCTTGACCGCGATCGCGGAGACACAGGCGACCTACGCGCTCGACTGGATCCGCCGCTGGCAGCGCCGCGAGTTCGAGACCGCGATGCCGACCGCGGCCGCGACGGACGAGTTCTACGTCGGCGTGCACCAGGCGATGCCGGACACCGTCTGGGCGACCGGGTGCAGCAGCTGGTACCTCGGGGCCGATGGTCAGCCCGAGCTGTTCCCGTGGGCACCCGAGCACCACCGCGAGCTGCTCGGATCGATCCGCGACGAGGACTTCTCCATCGTCGGTTGAGGCGAGCTAGATCGCGTTCTTCCGGATCTGGTCACCCAGCGACGGGCTGATCGCCTCGGCGAACGCCGCCCACCCTGCCACCAGCGGCGTGACCCGGCGCGACCGGCTGACCGCGGCGTCGCAGACCACCGTGGCCGCCTGGTCCATCGACAGCGCCGGCATCCGGCTGTAGAGCTTGGTCGGGGTGATCATCGGCGTCCGCACCAGCGGCATCCGCACGTTGGTGAAGACGATGCCGTCGTCGTGCACCTCGCCCTGGACGCAGTCCGACCAGGCCTCGAGGGCGGCCTTCGACGCGGTGTACCCGGAGAAGCGAGCGGGGTGCAGCATCGCGGCCCAGCTGGAGATGTTGATGACCTGGCCGCTCTCCCGCTCGACCATCGTCGGCAGCAGGCCCATCGTCAGCCGGACCGCCGCGAAGTAGTTGAGCTGCATCGGACGCTCGAAGTCCTGGAACCGGTCCTGCGAGTGCCGGACCTTGCGCCGGATCGACATGCCCGCGTTGTTGACCAGGATGTCGACGTGCCCGTGCCGGTCGAGCACCTTGGTGACCAGGGCGTCGACCTGCTCGAGATCGGCGAGGTCGCACCGGTAGGCGATCGCCAGACCGCCGGCTTCGGTGACCTCATCGACGACCTCGGCGAGCTGGTCCTCGCTGCGCGCCACCACCAGCACGAGGGCACCGGCAGCCGCGAACCGGACGGCGGCCGAGCGGCCGATCCCGGAGGACGCGCCCGTGACCAGGACGATCTTGCCGCCGACGGCCTTGTGCAGCGCACCGGACCCGTCGGCGTCGCCGAGGCGGCCGACCGTCCGGTTCAGCACCCCGCGCGAGCTGATCGGAGTCGCGCCGAACGAGTTCGCGCGCCGTACGACGGAACGGGCGATGCCGCGACCGGAGAGATCCATGCGCCAAGGATAGGTGTTACCGATCGTCGCAGGTACTGGTTGTGACGCAGTCGTCGGGCGTCGTTGAAGGCGGCTTCAGAAGTAGAACGTGTTCTTGTTTTCAACGGCGTCCGATGATCTGATGCCCCCATGACAAAGCGTGTAGTGGTCTGGGGTACCGGTGTCGTCGGCAAGATGGTGATCGCCGAGATCGTGAAGAGTCCGGCGTTCGAGCTGGTTGGCGTCGGGGTCAGCAACCCGGACAAGGTCGGCAAGGACGCGGGCGATATCTGCGGCATCGACGCGACCGGCGTGATCGCCACCGACTCCGTCGAGGACCTGGTGGCCCTCAAGCCCGACGCGCTCGTCCACTACGGCCCGACCGCCCAGTACGCCGACGAGAACATCCGCGTGATGACGTCCTTCCTGCGCGCCGGCGTCGACGTCTGCTCGACCGCAATGACGCCGTGGGTGTGGCCGGCCATGAAGCAGAACCCGCCGAACTGGATCGACCCGATCACTGACGCCTGCAAGGAGGGCGACTCCTCCTGCTTCACCACCGGGATCGACCCCGGCTTCGCCAACGACCTGTTCCCGCTCACCCTGATGGGCCTGTGCGGCGAGGTGAAGTCGGTGCGCGCCTCCGAGCTCCTCGACTACACCGACTACGAGGGCGACTACGAGGACGAGATGGGGATCGGCCGCTCCCCCGACTTCTCACCCCTGCTGGAGATCCCGGACATCCTGATCATGGCGTGGGGCGCCACCGTGCCGATGATCGCGCACGCCGCCGGCATCGAGCTCGACGACATCACCACGACCTGGGAGAAGTGGGTGACGCCGACCGACCGCCCGACGGCCAAGGGAGTCGTCAAGGCCGGCGACGTCGCCGCGATCCGGTTCACCATCAACGGTGTCTTCCAGGGCCGCGAGGTGATCACGCTCGAGCACGTCAACCGGATCGGCCTGGACGCAGCGCCCGAGTGGCCCGCAGGGTCCGCCGACGACGTCTACCGCGTGGACATCGACGGGTCACCGTCGATCGTGCAGGAGACCGCGTTCCGGTTCACCGACGGCTCCGGGCGGGCACCGGCCGTGGCGGGCTGCCTGGCCACCGGACTGCGGGCGCTGAACGCCGTACCGGCGGTGAACGACCTGCCCGCCGGTTGGGTCACCGCGCTCGACCTGCCGCTGATCCCGGGGGTCGGCACGATCCGCTAACGCGGAATCTCCACGATCTCACTAGACTATCGGGATCGTGACCACCTCCCAGCACGACGTGACGCGTCTCGACGCGCTCACACTGCCGGCCGCCCCGCCGGTGGTGCGCACCAGCGCGCCCGCAGCGCCGCGACGGCGGCTGCCGGCGATCGTGCTGCTGGTCGTAGGGCTGGCGCTCGTCGTCGGTCCGATCCTTGGCGGCGTGTTCTCGAAGGTCGCCTCCGGGCAGCAGATGATCGACAACTTCGCGCCGTACATGGCGCTGGACTCCCTCGACCGCTACGACAGCGACCTGAAGACCCTGCGCACCGGGGCCGCCGCCATCGACACCGTGTACGCCGAGCACCCGATCGCTCCGGCGACCTACCCCGGGGTCGAGACGTACCGCACCGAAGCCAGGGCCATAGACACCCGCGCGACCACCCTGCTCACCCGGATCCGGGCGTCCCAACCCGACTACCGGCGGGTCTCCGACATCGGGGGCTTCGACCGGGTCCCGTTCCTACTGGTGGTCTCCGGTCTCGCCCTCGCGTACGCCGGCGGCGCGCTGCTCAACAGCCGCCGTCGACGAGCAGGCGGAGTGGTCGTGCTGGCCGTGGTGGCCGGTGCTGCACTGATCGCGTACCCGCTGCTCGGCAACCTGCCCGCGGGGACCCGCGCCGGCGAGCGACTACAGCACGCGCTCGCCCCGGTGATGACCACGGCAACCGTGCGCGCCGAGCAGGACGATTTCGTCGTGCTGGTCACCGCGGTCGGCGAGCTGGACACGAACTTCCACGCCGTCCCCCGGACGCCGCAGGCGCGTGCCGCCATCGACGCGCTGGTCCAGGCCTGGCCCGGCGTCTCCTCCGACCTCGCGGGCCTGGTCGGTGCCATCAACGACAACCTGCACGACTACGGGCAGCTCTCCGCCCTCGACCGCTCGACGCACCCGCTCGGCTTCTCGGGACTCGTCTCGCTGCCCTGGTTCCTCGTCGGGACCGGAGCCCTCAGCGTCGCGGCCGCCCTGGCCGCACCCACGCGCACCCGAAGGAAGGCACCGCAATGACCCACCGCACCCGCCGCAGCGCCGTACTGGTGTCCGTCGCCCTCGCCCTGGCCTTCTCGGCCACCGCCTGCGGGAGCAGCAGTGGCTCGGGCACCAAGAGCACGCAGGGCACCGAGCTCGTCGGCCTGGTCACGCTCACTCCCGGTTCGGCGCACGGCAGCCAGCTGTCGGGCACCTGGTTCCGGATGGAGCAGATCGGCAAGCCGGTCACGTACATGATCAACGCCAACTCGGCGGCGGACGGCGGCCGGGCGACGCTGCTGGCACCCGGCACCTCCGGCGGTCTGCGCCTCGGCGGCTACCAGTCGCAGCCGACGCCGGCCTTCGCACCGAACGGGAACTCGCTGGCCGGGGCGATCACGAAGCCGACCAAGTTCTTCGGGGTCGACTTCAGCATCTCGACCAACCCGATCGACCCGCAGACGAAGACCGCCGTCGCGCCGCCGACGGCCTATGTCAAGGACGGCAAGCTCACGGTCGACCTCTCTTCCTGGGGTGTCACCTGGAACAACCAGGTCTTCAACCAGGGCGCGCCGAAGCCGGTCACCAGCACCGGGGCCAAGGCCATCGGGCAGGAGAAGGCCGAGAAGGTCTGGGACTGGGTCGCCGGGAAGTACCTCGAGAAGGCACCCGCGGCCACCATCACCGGACAGGACGCGACCGGCACCTACGACCCGAAGACGGGCAGGTTCGTGCTGGAGTGGACCAGCCTGATCGTCGGTGGGCCCTTCAACCAGTTCACCGGGCTCTGGCACCTGGAGGGCGTGTTCAAGCCGGGAGCGAGCGCACCCGGTGCCTGAGGCCGGGAGCGAGCGTGACGGTCTCGCGATCGAGGTCACCGATGCGGTGAAGGTCCTCGACGGCGTCACCGTGCTCGACCGGGTGTCGTTCGTGGCCGCCCCCGGCCAGGTGACCGCGTTCCTCGGCCCGAACGGCGCCGGCAAGTCCTCGACGTTGCGCGCGATCCTCGGTATCGACCACCTCGACTCGGGGAGTGCCACGATCGGCGGCCTGCCGTTCCGCGACCACCAGCGGCCGCTCACCGTGGCCGGCGCGCTCCTCTCGCCGGACGCCGCACACCCGGGCCGGACCGCACGTGGCCACCTCCGCGTGGTCGCCGCGAGCAACGGACTGCCCCGTACGTCGGTGGCCGCGGCGATCGAGTTGGTCGGGCTCGGCGACGCGGCGGACCTGCCGGTCGGGCAGATGTCACTCGGCATGCGGCAACGGCTCGGGCTGGCCACCGCACTGATCGGCGACCCGGCCGTCGTCATCCTCGACGAGCCGCACAACGGCCTCGACGCGGCGGCGATCCGTTGGCTGCGGGTGGTCCTGCGGGCGCTGGCCGACGCCGGCCGGACGGTGCTGATTTCGACGCACCTGATGGCCGAGATCCAGCGGGTGGCCGACCACGTCGTCGTCATCGACCAGGGACGGATCCTGGTCGACGACAGCCTGGCCTCGTTCGTCGGTGCGGACTCCCTCGAAGAGCGCTACCTCGCCGAGCTGGACGCGTCGTGAAGTCAGCCTGGCAGGCCGAGCTGGTCAAGATCCTCACGGTGCGCGGTCTGCGCACGGGTGCCCTGCTGGCCACGGCGGCCATCCCGCTGACCTCGCTGCTGGTGGTGTCCACCGGTGGGCTGGGCGACGGCGACACCGTGACGAGCGGCGCGGCCACCGGTTCGGTCATCGGCCTGATCGCGTTCGGCGCCTGGGCTGCGGCCGTCTCGGCGAGCGAGTACGCGCACGACACGATCACCGTCAGCCTGGCCAGCGTCCCGCGACGCGAGGTGCTCTTCGGCGCCAAGGTCGCCGCGCTCGCCACCGTCGCCGGCCTCGGCGCCCTGATCTCGGCTCTGGCCTCGTTGCTGCTGGTGGACGCAGCCGCCCCGTCGGGTCACCACTTCGGTACGCCGACCGACCTGGTCGCGATCGTGCTCTCGGCGACCACCGTGGCCGTGGTCGGGGGCGCGGTCGGCTTCGCCGTACGGTCCTCGACGGCGTCGATCCTGATCGTGACCGCCGCGGTGCTGCTTCCCAAGGCAGCTGCCGGCCTTCTCGGCGGGCTGCAGCCGTGGGTCGTCGGCGCGAGCCCGGGGACCGTGATCACCCAGGCTGTGCACGGCGCGCAACTGGCCAGCGATCAGACCTACCCGGGTGGCACGGTGCTCGCCGCCCTCACGATGGTGCTGGTGGCGGTGGTCGTCGTGGCCGGAAGCGGCTACGCGTTCCTCCGCCGCGACGGCTAGCGGGAAGCCCGAGCCTCTCCGGCCTCGATCTCCTTGAGCAGATCGACGACGTAGCGGGCGAAGTCGATCTGGATCGTGTGCCGTGGGGCGTCGTAGTACTGCGCGGTGTGCTCGGCCTGGTCGGCGTCCATGATCCGCACCTGCTCCTCGACGCTCGGCAGGGCGTAGGTGCCGGTCAGCAACCGGGCGAGCAGCTTGGACTGCTGCTCGGCGAGGTTGACGATCGTCGGCGACGACTGCGCGAGGCCCAGGTAGAAGAGGTGGTCGTGGCCTGGCTTGATCATCCGCTTGAACAGCGGGTACTGGTGGTCGGAGTCCGGGTGCAGGTCGGCCTCGTCGTCGGCGAAGAACGGGAACTTCATGTCGTAGCCGGTCGCGCAGATGACGACGTCCGCCTCGACGGAGGTGCCGTCGGTCAGGTGCACGGTGTGGCCGTCGAAGCCCTGGATCGCGGCGAGGAAGTGGATGTCACCCGAGCCCGCCTTGGTCAGGAAGTCCGCGCTGACCGAGGGGTGCGCCGAGAGCGGCTCGTGGTCGGGCTCGGGCAGGCCGTAGTTGCTCATCGACCCGACGAGCTCCTTGATCAGTGCGCGACCCGCCGCCAGCCCGACCTCGCGGGGGATGTCCGGCGGCGCCATCACCTTGTCGGCGGCGACACCGTTGCGGTACTTCGGCAGCACCCAGACACCGCGCCGGGCGGAGACGTAGAGCTTGTCCGCCATCCAGCGGCTGGAGAGCTCCGAGGCGATGTCCATCGCGGAGTTGCCCATCCCGACGACGATCACCCGCTTGCCGCGCATCTCGACCGGCTCGAAGGGATTGATGTACTCATGACTGTGCATCAACCGTCCCGAAAAGGTGCCGCTATAGGACGGGAAGCGTGGGCTCCAGTGGTGCCCGTTGGCGACCACGAGGTCGGTGTAGGACCGGGTCTCTCCGGTCGACAAGGTGACGTCCCAACCAGCCTCGGTGCGCACCGCCCGCTCGACGCCGGTGTTGAACTCGATCTTGTCGCGAAGGTCGAAGTGGTCGACGTACGCGCGGAAGTAGTCGTGGATCAGCGTGTGGTGCGGGAAGTCCGGGTAGTCGGCCGGCGCCGGGAAGTCCTCGAACTGCAGGCGCGCGGTGGAGGTGTCGATGTGCAGCGACTCGTAGACGGCGGAGCGACCGTTGGGGTTCTTGAAGTACCAGTTGCCCCCGACGTCGTCGGACAGCTCGAACTGGTCGTAGGAGATGCCGAACTCGGCCAGCCGCTTCGCCGTGGTGATGCCCGAGCACCCGGCGCCGATGATGCAGACGTGCGGGCTCATCGACCCACGCACGCGAAGGCCGTGCGCACGTAGCCGTCGGTGCGCGGTGAGGAGACCAGGTGGTCGGCCAGCTTGTTCTCGGCGTACGCGATGGTGGTGCGGGTGTCGAGGTCGTTGACGACGATCGCGCCGCCGTACCCGGTCCACCAGCAGACGCGCCCTTCGGGGATCGCCGGCGCCATCTCCATCGGCAACGCGTAGCCCATTCCGAACCGGGTCGGGATGACGAGTACCTGGTCAGGCCCCTCGGCCTGCACCTCGAAGACTCGCGCGATCGTCTCCGGGGACAGCAGCCGGACGCCGCCGTACTCACCGCCGTGCGAGATCAGCGCTTGGGCCTGGGCGATGCCACGCGCGTTCCCGTGCCCGCCAGCGCCCCCGACGGCTCCGGCTCCGGTCCGCCAGGCCGCGGTGTTGCAGACCTGGTCGGGCACCAGCAACGGGTTGAGCATGGTGCGCAGCAGGAAGTGGTCCATGCCCAGCGCGGCGAGGTCGAGGCCCGAGGGAGGCGGGTTGATCTGGTCGGCACAGAGGTCCAGCTCGTCCTCGGGTACGCCGAGCCGGAAGCCGCCGCCGAGGGGCGCCATCACGTCCTCGTGCAGCACGTCTGCGAGGGTGCGTCCGGTGGCCCCGCGGACCACGCCGTCGAGAAGGTGCCCGTGGTTGATGAGCTGGTACGCCGGAGCGCTGCCCGCCTCGTACCACGGCTCCGAGTCCGCGAGGATCGCCTGCGACTTCTCCGCGTCCATGATGTCCTCGACCGTCACCGGCGGCGCCCACCCGGGCACCCCGCTGGTGTGGCCGAGGAGGTGCCGGACCAGCGTCTTGTCCTTGCCGTGCGCACCGAACGCGGGCCAGTACTCCACGACCGGGACATCGGGGTCGATCTGGCCGCGCTCGACCAGCGTGAGCACAGCCAACGCCGACATCACCTTGGTGACCGACCAGACCTGGGTGATGGTGTCGCGGGTCCACGGGACGCCCGGCCGCGCCTCACCACCCCAGAGGTCGGCGACGAGCTCGCCGTCGTGCACGACCGCCACGCTGGCGCCGGCGTCCTCGCCGCTCGCGAGGTTCGCTTCGAGCAGGTCCCGTAGCGGGCTGAAGGCATCAGTGCAGGTTCCGTCGACCACGGACACACCCTAGAACGTGTTCTTGCCTGCCGCCTCGACAAGTGCTCGGAACAGCCCGCGTTCCGAGGTCACCTCGGGGTGCCACTGCACCCCGATGACCAGCCGCTCACCCGGGGCCTCGATCGCCTCGAGAAGCCCGTCGCCGGCCCAGGCCACCGCCGTGAAGCCCGGGTGGTCGCTCACCGCCTGGTGGTGGTGGCAGGCCACGATCGGCGTCTCACCGAGGATCCCGGCAAGCCTGGACGCCGGCTCGATCTGCACCTTGGTGTCGCCGTACTGGTCGCCCCCGGGGTTGTGGCCCTCGTGGTCGACGACGTCGGGCACGTGCTGCGTCAGCGAGCCGCCAGCGTGCACCGCCATCACCTGCATGCCGCGGCAGACGCCGACGGTCGGCAGGCCCCGCTGGTCGGCCGCGTCGAGAAGCGCGAGCTCCCAGGCATCGCGCTGCTCGTGCCAGACCACCGTCTTCTCGTGCGGCTCCTCGCCGTACCGCTCGGGCTGGACGTCGGCGCCGCCGGTGATCACCAGGCCGTCCAGCCGGGCGATCACGGCCGCCGCGGCTTCGTCGTACGGGAGCGAGGGCGGCAGCAGGACCGGCGTCCCGCCGGCCGCCTCGATCGCCAGCGCGTAGTCGCTCGGAAGCAGGTCCGCTGAGGTCTCCCAGACACCCCAGCGAGCCTGCTCCCGGTACGAGCTCAGCCCGATCAGTGGTCGCATGTCACGGTGCTCACTTCAGAGGGGAGTGACGTAGGCACCCGAAATGCCGCCGTCGACCAGGAACGTCGACGCGGTCATGAACGAGGACTCGTCGGAGGCCAGGAACAGCACCGCGTTCGCCATCTCCTCCGGCTCGCCGAAGCGACCCATCGGCACGTGCACCAGACGACGCGCAGCTCGCTCCTCGTCCTTGGCGAACAGCTCCTTGAGCAGAGGCGTGTTCACCGGCCCCGGGCAGAGCGCGTTGATCCGCACGCCCTGGCGTGCGAACTCCACGCCGAGCTCGCGGGTCATCGAGAGCACGCCGCCCTTGGATGCCGAGTAGGAGATCTGCGAGGTGGCCGCGCCCATCACCGCGACGAACGACGCGGTGTTGATGATCGAACCCTTGCCCTGCTCGAGCATGTACGGCAGCGCAGCCTTGCAGCACAGGTACACGCTGGTCAGGTTGACGTCCTGCACCCGCCGCCAGGCGTCGAGCTCGGTGGTCAGGATCGAGTCGTCGTCCGGCGGTGAGATGCCGGCGTTGTTGAACGCGATGTCGACCGAGCCGTAGGTGTCCTTGGCGGTCTTGAACAGCGCGTC
>JACXTT010005152.1_pt1 | contig 19093 bp, 16 predicted proteins | sample 9270951 | NCBI WGS metagenome assembly JACXTT01 (sample SAMN15532306, study PRJNA645909) | rock metagenome | isolation source: weathered quartz diorite | place: Puerto Rico | collected 2017-06-21 | reverse complement strand
GATACCAGCTCCCGTTTGAGTCGACGGATAATCGATTCGTTTTTTTCTCTTTCATCGCTTCTCCTTACCTCCAACGCCACTTTTCTGCTATATGCCCCTTAACTTCATGCCATTGCCCTTTGGGGGGGTGATCCGGGACAGCGCGGGCACGCTCTATGGCACCACGCTGTACGGGGGCGCATTTGGGTACGGCACGGTGTACAAGTTAGCTCCTAGCGGCGTGCTTACTATCCTCCACTCCTTTAAGAGATCCGATGGCGCCGATCCCACTGCAGGGGTGATTCGGGACAGCGTGGGCACGCTCTATGGCACCACGCAGTACGGGGGCGCGTTTGGCCGCGGCACGGTGTACAAGCTGGAGGCCAGCGGTGAGTTCACCGTCCTCCACTCCTTTACCCGCGCCGATGGTGGCTACCCCACTGCTGGAGTGATTCGGGACAGCGCGGGCACGCTTTATGGCACTACGCTGTACGGAGGAGCGGACGGGGGCGGTGTGCTGTATCGGCTCACCCTTGCTCCTGCCGCACTCGATTGCTCGACCGCAACGGCCAGCGTAAAGTTCCCGCAGCTGGGCAATCGGCATCGATACCCGGTGACTATCGATGGCGTGACGGCTCCTCCCGGCGACGCCGTCAGCCTGACGATCAACAGCATCTTCCAAGATGAGCCGGTGACGAATCCAACTGGCAAAACCTGCCCCGATGGCATCGGGGTAGGCACGGATGTCGCCAAAGTGCGCAACGAGCGGCTGCTCGCAGGTGATGGGCGGGTCTACCATATTGGCTTCACCGCCACCGACGAATCGGGCGCTTCGTGTACGGGAGAAGTCAAGGTCTGTGTGCCAGTCAAAGAAGGCGAGGCGTGTGAAGATCAAGGGGTACTGTTCGATTCGACAGAATGCCTGTGAGCTGAGCGGAGACGCCTGAGGAGAGGCGCACCGTCGGCGCCAGGCGCTCAGAGTAGCCGCATCTTCCTCACCGCCCACCGTCAGATTACGGTCTCGTGTTGCGTCGAAATGGCAAGCGCATTACAGACGTAGGTGGGGCGTGGGGTAGGGCTTGCAAGGAGGCTGGACTTGTCGGTAAGATTCCCCACGACTTACGGAGAACTGCAGTCCGCAATATGGTGCGGGTGGGAATTCCTGAGTGGGTAGCAATGCAACTTAGTGGCCATAAGACACGAGACGTGTTTGACCGATATAACATTGTGAGTGAAGGCGATTTGCAGGAGGCTGCAAAGAAGCTTGGTCGTCTTTCCTCTCCTCAAACAACTACCCTTTCAACTACCCTCTCCACTATGATAGAGGAGCAGTCTCGCCTAAGTCATTGATATCATTACTGCGCCGGGATGGCGGAATTGGCAGACGCAGTGGACTCAAAATCCACCGCCCCTAAAGGGCGTGCGAGTTCGAGTCTCGCTCCCGGCATAACAAAGTAAGGATCTCCTCCCGTTCTCGTTGCAGGTTCAGCATGAAGGCGTGCAGCTCGCACCTTATCGGCCTCAGTTCTCTATCTAAAGGGTTCGGCAGATACTAGCCGAAGCGGGCTTTTTGAACCTAGAGGTTAACGCCAATGATGTCTCCGTGGTCATCACTAAAGGTGGACAGCGTTTCTTAACGCATTGCTTGGCCCGATCCGCCGCGGCCTTTGAGATTGTTTGCTCAGATTTTATTCTCCAGCTTGCTGAACGGCTGCTCGGTGCATCTTTTCGGTTGATCGCGAAGCGTATTTATAGCACGCCGCCAAATTTCCATATGCAATGGCATACGGATGCGGACCTGAGGCAAACGCCAAGGGGCGACTGTCCAGCCTTGACATTTATTCTGTATCTAACGGATGTTGTAGATGGTGAATTTGAACTCATTAAGAAGTCTGACCGCTGGGACCCCCAACAGTTAGGACTCAATGACGGCGTAGAAATCTCAGATGAATTTGTAGAGAAGAATTTCGCCGAACAGGTGCGTCGGTTTCCTATGAACCGAGGCGGCATGATCATATATAATGCGAGGGTAGTACACCGTGCTACGCCCATGCGCACTGTATCAAGCCCTCATCGTAAGTCTCTTTATTTTCAGATCAATCGCGGCCAAGCATGTGGAGAACCTATTCTTGTCAACACTGAATTTCTCCATATGCTTGATGCGCGTCGCCAGATGCTGCTCGGCTTTAGCGGGCGGTTAAATGCGCCGAGCTTCCCCTCCCCGCCAAAAACTCTGTAATACTGGCCCGATGAAGAGTTGGAAGGTTTGTGCAAAACCGACTGGGCTCGCGTCCGTCAGCTACTCAAATAAATATGCCAGTCCAGGCTTCCAACGAGTCGTGAGATAAAACGTTTTGTCCAAGAAAAAAGGCAGACTCGTAAGTTGATTTTCGCATACGCTTTTTGCTATTGATGAATAATGTGTGGTGCTGGGGCAGGGCTCAAAATCCATCGGCCTAAAGGGCGTGCGACTCTGAGTCTCGCTTTCGGTAGTATCCTTCTATCTTATAGAGTGTGGAATGACGGGGAGTGGGTATGTATGAGGCGGATAAGCCGGTGGCCCGGCTGCTGGATGAAGTGATTGCCCTTCGTCAGCAAGTTGACTCTTTGCAATCTTTCGTTCTTGAACGGTCAGCTGTCGAAGCCGAACTACGTAAAGCAAAAGAAGCTGCGGAGACGGCGGACCGCACGAAGGCCGAGTTTGTCGCCACTCTCTCCCATGAACTCCGCTCTCCTATCAGCGTCATGCTGGGGTACGTTGAGTTGTTGCTAGCCGGCGGGTTTGGCGAAATTCCTGCTCAACAACAAGATGTTCTTGATAAAATTCAACAAAATATCCACCAGTTGCTAGAACTCATCTCCGGCCTGCTCGACCTGAGCCGTTTAGAAGTGGGACGGACGCCTCTTGAGCTGGGCGAAGTCGGCATTGCTGATCTTTTACAAACTATCGAACAAGAGATGCCCAGTTTACCCATTCAATCCCAGCTCAACTTTGTGTGGCGGGTTGCCGACAATCTTCCCCTCGTATGCACGGACTCTACCAAGCTGAAAGTGGTCATCAAAAATCTCATCGGCAACGCCATGAAGTTTACAGAAAAGGGAAGCATTACGGTGGAGTCACGGCAACATGCTGGCGGGGTGAAGATTTGCGTTGCCGATACCGGCATTGGCATTCCCAAAGAGTCCCTGCCGGTTATTTTTGAGCCCTTTCAGCAGCTTCAGGCGACAGACGGCCAAGGCACGGGTCTTGGCTTGCATATCGTGAAGCGTTTCCTGGCGCTCCTGGGCGGGTCGATCACTGTCGAAAGTGAAGTGGGGCGCGGTTCTACTTTTTGCGTCTGGGTGCCCGCCGCCAATCCGCCACGGCTTTCTCCCTCAATCTCTTTGCCTGCTGAGCCAGTTCGCCACGCTTCACAGAACGGTGAGAAAAATAGCGCCAGGAGACCTGAGACTGACTCCACTCTCCTCTAAGGCGTCACAAGCCTGAACCTCGTACTCTGTCACGCGCTAAACTTTACGGCTTTCTCATGCCCAGGCTCTGCCTGGACATGGCGTACGGTTATGATGCTCCCGCAGCTGGGAGATAGCGTTCCCAGGCAGAGCCTGGGAACAAGATTGTCAACTTTGGAGCATGACAGGGTACTAGATTTTCTTGTAGGGGTAACCTCCATTGTGGTCGCCCGGCGGGGTAGGCGCAGAAGCCTGCCCCTACAACGTACGGACTATCGTCCTTGGAAGTGCGGCGTGCGCTTTTCGAGAAACGCGGCCACCGCTTCTTTGTGGTCTCGCGTCTTGAAGAGATAATCGAGACCGAACGTTTCCGTCTGGACTGCCGCATCAAAATCGTTTTCCGCTCCTTGGTAAAGAGCCCTTTTAGAGACAGCGAGGGCGAGGGGAGGAAGCGCCGCGATCTGCTGAGCCATCTCTCGCGCCGCCGCGAGCAATCCTTCTCCGGGGACAACTTGGTTGACAAGGCCAATGGCGAGCGCCTCTTGCGCTTTGACTACGCGCGCGGTGTACGTCAGTTCCAGCGCTTTGGCGAGGCCAACTAACCGAGGCAGCATGAACGTTGAACTCAACTCCGGCATCAATCCCATACGTGCGAAAATAGCGCCCATGGACGCCTCTTCTGCGAGGATGCGAATATCTTGCACCAGGGTAAGCGTGAGACCGATGCCCACTGCGGCCCCATTAATCGCGGCAATGGTCGGCTTTTGACAATTGTAAAGCGCGTAATGAAGGCCCGAGCGCGGGTGCACCACTTGCGGAGCGCTCGGCGCCGATTTGTCTTGTTCGTTAATCTGTTTCTGGAAAACAGCGCTCACATCAGCGCCAGAGCAGAACCCGCGTCCTGCGCCGGTCATGATGATGACGCGCACGTCATCGCGTTTTCCCAGAGTGGTGTAGGCATGGGTAAGTTCATCGCCCATGAGATTGGTGTACGCGTTGAGTTTTTGTGGGCGATTGAGAGTAACAGTTGCGACGTAGTCTTGTACGTCGACGAGAATTTCTTGGTAGTCCATAGAGCCTCCATGGGGAGATACGTGGAGAGAAAATAGCGTACTTGCAGGGAAGGGGGAAGGCTCTAGGGAACCTTGCTTCATTCGTGTTTTCTCGGTACTGTCGCGGCTCTATTTGTGGAGGGCTTGTAGCTCACTGTGACGATGGAGACAGCTTCTACGCGAAACGAAGATTCCGGGAGACGTTCGCTCCGTTCTCCGGATTCTCCTTTTCGGTTGCCGGGATTTCGACGTTATTGGACGACGCAGCTGTGCGCCGGGTTCGCTTCCCAGATGCAAGGGGTGGCGATTGGTTGGCAAGTCTACGATATGACCCACCGCCCCTTGGACTTGGGATTTGTAGGGCTTGCGCAATTCTTTCCTGTTGCTGCTTTAGCATTGGTGGCTGGTCATGTTGCTGACCGGTATGACCGTCGGCGTGTGTTTGGTTATTGTCTCGCTCTTGAAGTGCTCTGTGCAGTATTGTTATTGACGCTGACAATGCTCGGCAACACCGAGCCGCTCTGGGTCTTCGGCGTGCTGGTGCTTGCCGGAGTAGCGCGAGCGTTTAAGTTTCCCGCTACGTCTGCATTATTGCCGAATCTTCTTCCTGCGCAGCAGTTCGCGAGCGCCGCAGCGTTGACCTCCTCGGCGTCGCAATCCGCGGCAATTGTGGGGCCAGCCCTCGGCGGGCTGCTGTATGCGATTGGTCCCAGCGTTGTCTATAGTCTCTGCATATTGCTGCTCGCCGCGGCTGTCGTACAAGTGCGACTGATTCGTCTTGAACGCGCGATGGCTCCGGCAAAAGCAGTGACCTGGGAATCTGTGGTCGCCGGGATTCGTTTCATTCGCGTGCAGCCTATTGTCTTAGGCGCTATTTCTCTCGATCTCTTCGCTGTTTTATTAGGCGGCGCCACGGCGTTATTGCCAATGTTTGCTCGTGACATCTTGTATGTCGGGCCGGGTGGACTGGGATTACTGCGTAGCGCTCCGGCGATCGGCGCCCTCAGCATGGCGGTGTTTTTAGCCCGTCGTCCCGTGCGAACGCGTATCGGTCACACTTTGTTCCTCGCCGTGGGTATGTTTGGCCTCGCGACGATCGGCTTTGCATTATCCCGCTATTTTTGGTTGTCGCTGTTAATGCTCGCACTCCTGGGCGCGTCAGATATGGTGAGTGTCGTGATCCGTCGCCTGGTCGTTCAGCTCTCGACGCCGGATGAAATGCGCGGACGCGTTGGCGCCGTGGAATTTGTGTTTATTGGCGCCTCCAATGAATTAGGCGAATTCGAGTCTGGAGTGACGGCGGCATGGTTCGGGATTATACCTGCCGCCTTGCTGGGCGGCGTGGGTACACTTTTTATCGTCTTGCTGTGGCCCTGGTTGTTTCCCTCATTGCGACAGGTAGATACGTTAGAAACTGTTGCGTGAGACTAAATTGTGTCAAAAGAGGAGGGCAAGGACCTATGCGTGCAACAACGAAATTGCGACAGATGCTGAATGCGCCGGGGATTATCGTCGCGCCAGGCGCTTATGATGGACTTTCGGCCCGCTTAATCGAACGTCAAGGCTTCAAGGCTATATACATGACCGGTGCGGGCACGGCGGCCTCGGCGCTAGGGCAGCCTGACATTGGATTAACGACGTTGACAGAAATGACAACACACGCCGCGCATATCGCGAGCTGTGTATCGCTGCCGGTGATTGCTGACGCCGACACTGGCTATGGCAATGCACTGAATGTGATTCGCACTGTGCGTGAGTATGAGCGAGCCGGCGTGGCTGCGATCCATTTAGAGGATCAGGTGTTTCCTAAACGCTGTGGTCATCTGGCCGGAAAAGCGGTGATTCCAGCCAAAGAGTTTACTGAGAAGATTCGCGCTGCCGCCGAGAATCGCAGTGATCCGGACTTTGTCATCATCGCTCGCACTGATGCGCGTGCTGTCAACGGCTTGGACGATGCGCTTGAACGGAGCCGCCTCTATCAGGAAGCCGGCGCGGATGTCATCTTTGTGGAAGCGCCTACGAGTCGAGAGGAGATCGAACGGGTCGCGAAAGAAATTCATGCGCCGCTGCTGAGCAACCAGGTGCCGGGCGGCAGAACCCCGGGATTGACGGCTGCAGAGCTAGAAAAGCTGGGCTACAAGATTGTGATTTTTCCTGTTGTGAGTCTCATGGCGGCAACGCTAGCGATTGAGAACGCCTTGACCAAGTTGCAGAAGACGGGAACGGACTGGCATGATGGGCCGGTATTGAGCCCGCTGGAAATTTTCCAGAAAGTCGGCATTGATGCGTGGCTCGAACAAGAGCGGAAGTATACGAATGGCTGATGAGTTTCATTGCCGGGAATTGAAACCCCCGGCTACCCTCAGATCAGCACACCGTGCTGGCTTGCGCCGCGGAGCGGCGCTTGATGGTAGGCCGGTCTTTCAAGGCCGGACTGTATTTTGTCGAGAATCTCACCACACCCGCCGCGCGATGTCTGCGACGAGACGCAGTTTCGCCTCTTGCGTGGATTCCGGTATCGGGTTCCCCTCCCACACCGTGCCAAAGCCGCATTGCGTAGAAATGGCGAGCTTCTCGCGAGGGAAATAACGACTCGCTTCTTCGATCCGTTGTACGACGGCCTCGATCGGCTCCAACTCGGTTTGTTTGGTGGAAATCAGACCTAGAACCACGTCTTTGTCCGTGGGAATTTCCCGGAGAGGCGCAAACGAACCGGAGCGCCAATCGTCATATTCGAGAAGAAAACGAGCGTAATTGCTTGACCGTTTAAAGACCTGTGGCGCAATGACTTCGTAGCCGCCTTCGCCAACATAATATCCTTTGTTATTGCCGCGACAGACATGGAGTGCGAACGTCACCCCTGCTACTTGCGCGACTGAATTGAGAATATCAATTCCCTCAGTCAACAGCCGGTCGGGGTCCATGCCCCGCTCAGCGAAATCCTGCTGTCGCCGTTCGGGGTCGCAGAGCATTCCCAGTTCAGGGGCGTCAATCTGGATGTACTCGCAGCCGAGTGTTGCGAGTTCCTGCGCCTCCTGTCGGACGATGGCCGCAGCGTCGGCAAAGAGGCCAAACGGGTCCGGGTAGGCGCTACGCGAAAATTCCGGAGACCAGCGTAGCGTCATCATCAGGGGACTCGGGAGCGTGACCTTGAGCGGCTTTTTTGCCCGTCCACGCGCGTAAGAAAATTCTTCAGCGGTGAGCGAGCGCTTGCGGTGAATCTTTTCGACCACGGCGTACTGCACCTGAATTTCAGTCTCTTGCGCTTTCTCTCCTTGTTTATGTGGTTGTCGCCACACGCGCGTGAAGGCTGGAATCGACTGAACGCCAGTGATGACATCAGTCAGCGGTGCGATAAAGTGGGTGCGTCGCATCTCCCCATCGGTAATGACATCCACGCCACACTGTTCCTGCAAGGCAATCATTTCATCCACGGCCCGATCTTCGCTCCGCTTGAACTCCCGCGTGCTCAGCTGTTTCGCTTCCCACTGTTTGCGAGCGTCTTTCAGATATTGGGGGCGCAGTAGAGATCCGATGACTTCTGCACGATGCATCTGTTCCATTGTCGCTCTCCTCTTATTGCTAAGTCCCTCTCGACCCGCCGAAAGTTTTCTCTCCGCATCGTACCCGCGCTAGAGACAATTCGCTATGACACGCGCTCTTCTGTTATAAAAGAACTGCGGCCTTACGAGGCCTCGACTGGGCGGAAGGGTCACTACATGTCTCGTCTTTCAGTGCGGTTTTCTGCGCGTCTTCTTATGTTCCTCTCTCTCCTCGGCGCTCCGCTGCTGTTGACGGGAGCGAAGGGTTTTCCCCCTCGTCCAAGTTTCTCTAAGGCGGCAATCCTGGCTGCGCATAGTGTCCGTCTTGGTCCAGGGGTCCAGGTCTTATCGGGGGACGTGATTGTGAATAACGGACGGAGCAACAGCCCGACCTTGGAACCGGGCTTTGAATGCGATTTGGAGCCGGGGGTAACCACTTCCATCGGAGCATTGGTGGTTGCTGACCGTCTGCGGGTCAAATCCGGGGCCGCCATTAATGGGACCGCACTCTTCTCCACGGCAACGGTAGACGGAAGTATTGCCGTCTCAATCTCGCCTGTGCCGGGCGGATTTCCGATTTTTACAGCAAACGGACTTCCGCAGTTCCCAAATTTTACCGCAGGAACCACACCCGTCACTGTCGGTCTGAACGGCGTACAAAGCCTCGCCCCGGGAAATTATGGGAGCATTACCGTGGCCGCTCACGGGAAATTAATCTTCACAGGTGGAGAGTATAACGTCCAATCACTCAGCTCGGGTGTTTACACGCACCTCCTCTTCCAGGCTCCGACCACGCTGCGAGTTGCCGGACGATTCTTAACTGGTCAAGGAGCGATTATCGGACCGGACGATTCCTCCTCTCTTCCTTCCCGTTCTCTTTCAGCCGCAAGCGTTGTGGTGTTTGTAGCTGGGACCGATGGGACCGGAGGATTTGTCTCTCCGCCTACCTTTCTGTCTTCCGTCGCTATCGGGCAACGAAATGTTGTGGATGCGACGTTTTGGGCGCCGAACGGGACAGTGTATCTTCAGAAGAATACGGATGCCGAGGGAGCCTTTTGGGGACGCCAGGTTCAAGTCGACAACAATGTGCAGATTGTAGGTAACAGCTTTTTTAAAAACGAGCTTCCCACGGCGATGGCCCAACGTGTGATTCTGAACGAGGACGCAGCTCCCATCCTGGTGACGCTGAGAGGCAAGACTCCGACGAATGATCCACTGAGCTTCAGTATCGTGACGCCGCCTAGTCACGGCGTGTTAGGGGCCGTGACCCTGGTGAACGGGACTACAGCCTCGGTGACATACGACTCTTCTGTCGATTTTTACGGTCTGGATAGTTTCGTATTTAAAGTTGATGACGGTCACGGTGGTGCAGGGACGGCGACTGTCTCGATCACAGTCAATCCGGTTAATGACGCGCCCAATTTCACGGCGAATAATCCATCGGTTGTCAATGAAGACGCCGGTGCGCAGAGCATACCAAACTGGGCGACGTTTAGCGCCGGACCGGCTAACGAGAGCGCTCAGACGGTTGCGGGCTACATGGTCAGCAACGTTAGCAATTCCGCCTTGTTCAGCACGCTGCCGGCGATTGCAACGAGTGGGACTTTGACCTACACGTCGGCTGCGAACGCGTTCGGTTCGTCTACTTTCCAGGTTGTCGTGAAAGATAATGGCGGTACAGCCAACGGCGGTGTAGACACCAGCGCCCCGAAGAGCTTTACCATTACCGTGAACCCAGTCAATGATCCCCCGACCGTGACGCCCCCGGCAGCCTACACGGCGCAGGCGAATATTGGGATTAGCGTCCCCGACGGAGCAACCGATCTTTTAGATGGCTCGACCATTACCGATGTTGATGGTCCGGGAGCAGCGCCCTTTAGCATCACAGCTGGCGCCTTTACCTCGGCGAACGGCGGCAGCGGGGCTATCAACGTCAACGGCGGCTTTACGTACAATCCGCCTGCTGGTTTCACAGGAGATGACACGTTCACCTACCAGATTTGTGATAGTGGCGTTCCTGGTAGCGCCTGTACTTTCGCTACTGCTACGGTTGCCGTGAACGGGCCACGAGTATGGTTTGTCAACAATGCACTCGGCGCGGCGGGCGACGGTCGCTTGTCGGCCCCGTTCAATACCCTGGCGGCAGCTGATAATGCGGCGAATACAAACGGCGATCGAATCTTCGTATTTACCGGCGCCAATACGTACACGGGCGGCTTTGGCTTCCTCACTAATCAACGTGTGATTGGTCAAGGAGTAGTTGATGCCGATTTCGATATGGCTGTCGGCATTGACTCGCCTGTTTATAGCGTAGCTCGCCCGGCTATTAACGGGACGCGTCCAACCATTAGCGGCGCGATCAATCTTGCCGCCGGCGTCACCGCCCGCGGGTTCAACGCCACCAACACCGGCGCGACCGGGATAAATGGGAGCGGCGCTGCAGGTTTGACCATCAATCAAGTCAGCGTCAGCACTACGAACGGGATTGCCGTCAACCTTCTCAACTCTAGCGGCTCCATCAGCTTCACTGCTGTTTCGGCCAATGGCGGCGTCAACGGCGTCGTCCTTACGAATACGACTGGCAGCTTCACCGTGACGGGCGACACTGGCGCCAGTAATAACGGCTCTGGCGGTACGATTCAGAATCTCACCGGGGACGGGATTGCTCTTGCCAATGTACAAAACATTGCCCTTGACCAGATGAACATTCAGAACACCGGAGGAAGCGGCGTCAATGGGACGCAAGTGTTGGACTTCAGTTTCACGAACGGCGTGATCAACAATTCCGGGGATGCACTCAATGAGTCCAACATCGCTTTTAACGGCAATGGGTCTCTGTTGGGGACGAATATTACTGGGACGCTCACGCTCACCGGCAGTACGTTGACAAATGCGTACTATAGCGGACTGGACGTGCAGTCGGATAATGGCGCGGTGAGCAACACTGTTATCATGGGTAACACCATTACGAGTTCTACTAGCACAGCAACCTCAAAAGGGACCGGCGTCAATCTCATCGGGACTGGCAACTCTTCCACTGCTTTCAGTCTTACGAAAGCAACCATTAGTAATAACGTCATCTCAAACTTCCCGAGCGGAGCGGGTATTCAAGTAGTCATTGGCAACTCAGACCCCGCTGGGCCAGGAGCGACCGCGGGGATTCCCGGAAGCGCCACGAATATCATTTCGATCACCGGCAACCTGGTGCGGGGTCAAAGCACGGCCAACCGGGTGGGCGGCAGCGCGATTGTCATAGCAAATGCTGGAGGGAATCCAGGGTCGCGCACCCGGACGAACTTTGAGATCCTCAACAACGGTACGGCGGCTCACCCGCTCACAAATATGCTCGGGACTGCTATCCTCATCGGGAATAACGGCAATTCGACAATGACTGGGGCGATTAACAATAACTACATTGTTGCCAACAATGCCTTCGGTTCGCAAGGCGTTGGCGGCGGTAATGGCGTGACTGTCAGTAATACCGATACACCGAATCTGCTCCTCACGGTCAACGGCAATACGATCAGTCAGACGGACGGTAATGGGATTCTGTTGGTTGGTCGCGGCGTCACAGGCGCGGCAGGTCTGACGATTAAGAACAACGCGGTCGCCGCGCCCTTGAACGGGGTGCGTCCAGGCATTCGCGTTGACGCCGGCAATGCCTCATCAGTGGATGATGCTATTTGTCTCGATATTGCAGGCAACACCAGTGCGGGTAGTGGCGGCGCCCAAGGGATTGGCTTACGTAAACAAGGGACAACCTCGTCTGTGAATGATTTCGGCATCGAAGGGATGGCGGCAACGAGCACGCCTGGAGTCGAGAACTTTGTCAATACTCAAAACCCGGCGGGCGGCGGTACGCTGCTTATGGTAGCCGCCCGCGGTTTCTCGAATTGTTCAACGGCTCCATGAGCGGCGACAACGCTAAGCAAGAGACAAAGAGACCTTCACAAATAAAGTCTAGGAGAAAAGAATGGCAGAACCGTTCTTATCAGAAATCCGCATCATGAGTTTTAACTTTGCCCCAAAGGGCTGGGCGTTCTGTAATGGCCAGCTCTTGCCGATCAATCAAAACCAAGCGCTCTTTGCACTCCTCGGTACGACCTACGGCGGGGATGGACGAGTGAACTTTGCTCTTCCCAACCTGCAGGGCCGCACGCCCATCCACGTCGGCAACGGACACGTTCTTGGCGAGAGTGGTGGTGAACAAGGGCACACATTATTGACCACAGAAATGCCCATCCACGTTCATGCTGAGAAAGCTTGTACTGCCCCTGCGTCAACCAACAACCCCGCAAACGCTCTGCTTGCCCAGAGCACGGCGGCGGCGCTTTATGCGAGTGGAGCAGCGAACGTGCAGCTCATGGCCTCGAATGCCGTGTCGTCCGTGGGCGGCTCGCAAGCGCACCTGAATATGGAGCCGTTCCTGACGCTGAATTTTTGTATTGCGCTGCAAGGAATTTTCCCGAGTCGGAACTGAAGAGAGGCTAGAGACTATAGGGCGAAAACTAAAAAGATGACAAGAGGTTAAAAGACTCGGGCTTATGGGTTTAGAACTTATCCGAATAACTCTGACTCTGTTACCCAGCCGTGCCGCACAAATCCCCCGCTCGGCTGCGCTTTCGCCGCCCCCTTTGCCAAAGGGGGCCGACAGACACGCAGTGACTGGCGGGGGGATTTTTGTCCTCGGGTATCCTCGGAGAAGGTTTTTGGGTAGCCACTCAGCAGAAAAGGAAAACATTCATGTCGCAACCCTATGTCGGTGAGATTCGCATGTTCGCGGGGAACTTTGCCCCGGCAGGGTGGATGTTCTGCGACGGGTCACTTTTGGCAATTGCCGAGAACGAGACCTTATTCAATTTGATCGGCACGACTTATGGCGGCGATGGGCAAAGTACGTTCGCCTTGCCAGATCTGCGCGGACGTCTTCCACTCCATTTCGGGAGTGGTTTTACCCTCGCAGAAACTGGCGGCGCCGAGACGGTGACGTTGACAACCCAGCAGATGCCGCTGCACTCTCATACACTGAACGCTGCCGCTGCCGTTGCAACACTCTCCGCCCCGGCAAACCACTTGCCAGCCGTGGCGCAGGCCGCGAACGTGCTGCCGTATGGGACGGACCCTCCTTTGACGACGTTAAACCTGACGACCTTGAGCACCGCTGGGGGGGCGCAGCCCCATGACAACGTGCAGCCGTATTTGTGTATCAACTTTATTATTTCACTGTTTGGTATTTTTCCATCGCAAAGTTGAGGGGGCTCTATGGATCCATTTATTGCTGAAATTAGAATCTTCCCGTTTAACTTTGCTCCGACGGGCTGGGCCTTCTGCGATGGACAACTCATGCCCATCTCGCAAAATACCGCCCTGTTTTCGCTGCTGGGTACGACTTACGGAGGTGACGGCAAATCGAATTTTGCCTTACCCAACCTGCAGGGCAGTACGCCCATAGGCGCTGGGCAAGGGCCTGGCTTGAGTCTATATGATTTAGGAGAAACTGGCGGCTCGGACACTGTCATGTTGATCGAAAGCGAAATGCCAGTTCACACCCATCCTGTTGTTGCCTCACTGCAAGAAGGGACGGATCAGATGCCTGGCGACGCTCTTTATGCGTTCGGGGTCGGGATCGGGCAGTACGCTGCTCCGGGCGCAACGGCTATGCTTGCTGACAACGCTGTTGGTCTCACGGGCGGCGACCAGCCGCATAACAATTTGCAGCCGTATTTGACTCTGTCTTTCTGCATCGCCTTACAGGGCGTGTATCCGCCGCGGAGCTAAGATGATGACCCGACGCCAGTTTTTTTCCAGAGTGCTCGGTGCGAGTTTGTTCGGCCTTACGCATGCGGTGAATATTGTTGAGGCGGCGCGATTGGGGGTCCTCCCACGACCAGTCCCGCCGCCTCAGTTGCGCATCAGCAAAGCCCTATTTCTGAGTCTCGTCGGTCAAACCTTTTTGTTGACCGGAGGACCGAAAGGGAAGTACGCAGCTTGGGTGCAACTCACGCGAGTGGCTGACGCCTCTCTCGCGCCGGGCACAGAGCAGTTCTCTGTCGAGTTTCATGCGCCGCCAGAAGCTATTTTCCCAGAAGGATTATATCGTCTTGAGCATGTCAAGACTGGCGCGCTGACGCTGTTCTTGCAACTCGGGAAGCGCAATCGCACTGGCGTATATTACGAAGCCCCATTTAATTTACTAACGTCAAAACCTCGGTCCTGATTACCTTGCTCCTATGGCTATCCACTTTCGTCCCATTACATTGGAAGATTTATCTTTCCTTTTTCAAGTCTATGCTAGTACGCGTCTAGAGGAATTGGCGTTGACGGACTGGAACGAGGCGCAAAAGGCGGCATTTTTACAAATGCAGTTCACAGCGCAACATCGCCACTATCAACAGTACTACGCTGCTGCGGACTTCCTGCTCATTCTCCAAGACGATATCCCCATCGGGCGCTTTTACGTCGCTCGTGGGGAAGATGAAATTCGCATTGTTGATATTGCCTTGCTGCCAGAGTATCGGCGCGGCGGCATTGGCGCGACGATTTTGCGGGACCTGTTTGCCGAAGCCGACGCCGCAGGGAAGCCCGTGCGGATTCATGTAGAAAAATTCAACCCCGCACTGCGCCTTTACCAGCGCCTGGAGTTTATGCTGGTCGAAGACAAAGGCGTGTATCTGTTTATGGAACGGAAGCCAAGAAGGAACGCCTGAGCTGACAAACGAAAAGTCGACGCCCTTTGTCTCTTATGTAAAAATCGCTTCGCATTGATACCCGTCTGCGTTATGTCCAATGGGAACGAGAAAAAGTTCAAAGGCGCCGATTGTTGGATGCTCCAGCTTGTAAATTTTTTGTTCGAAGCGCCCTTGAGCAGGAACGCGAAAAATCAACGAAAAGGGAGCGCGCTTGCGCGGCAGGTCTTGGTCGCCAGGTCCTTTGGCGCTCAGGACTGAGACTTGCAGCAACACGGCGTCAAGTACTTCCCCTGACGGCAAAGAAAGTCGGAATGCAGTTCCCTTCTGTCTGGAAAAAGTAGCACTGGTGAATGTTTCGAGCATGTGTGAGTGTTGTTCCTAAGTGCAGGTTTACAGTCTGAATGGGATCATGGCATTGCGAGTTGCCCAGAGTGCTGTACACCCAGCACCTGAGCAGAAACAGCCGCAGCGCGGCGTCTGAAGGTAGTCCGGCTTTTTAAGGCCGGGTGCGGAGCGACGGGCCACCCTTCGCGTCACGTCGTGACGCGGTGACGATGGGGGCCACAAACCCAGGCCGTAAACGACCTGGCTACCTTCGTGCGTCCCTCCGGGACGAAAAGGGCTGAATAGGTCCATTTTGTTTCCGAGCAGGAGCTGCCAACGACAAAGCACTCTCTTTTCCGGACGAAGATTGCTTTGCTCCTTTTGCTCTCACTTTGTGTGATATCCCGCTTGCTATTGTAAATGTTCGTGCCCTTCTTTGGTGTGATGCTCTTCGTGCCCTATCTTGCTCGTCGGTCGACTATCCTCTCCGGGACTGTAGCTGAATTGCATCACGCTGAGAAATTTCACGTTCGCGCACGCGTCCACACCGCCAATCGCGCACTCCTCAACATTAGGGATGAGGAAGCGAAACGGTCCACCCTTTTTGGCTGGGAGCGGTTCATCACCAAGTCGGTACGCAACAATGGCTGTGCGTACGGCGTCCAGCGGCACGCTCGCGGAAAACTTGCCGTCACTTGACTTGAGAGTGACGTAGATTGCTGTTGAAGCGGGCGTGACTTTTGCGAGAATTGCTTCTAAACGGACGCCGCCGCCCTCGCGGCCGGGTACGAGCTGCCCCACGTCAGCTACTTGATCTGGCAGCGCAGCCAAGTCAGTGAAACTAAAATTTTGGGCCTGTCGCACTTCTCCCTCGACTCGCAGTGATTCCATTGAGAGGTCTCCTTTGTTAACGACTTTTTTGACTCAAGCGATGACGATGCTGCCTGGCATAATAGGAAACCCACCGTAGTTTTGAAAGTATCGTAGACTACTCCGCCTCGGCATATTTTTGCCGTAACTGCTTCCACAATGCCAGGCGACTCCAATCTGGTTCTTTCTGGAAATGCTGATCGTCTGTGAGATAAGGATTGGGAAAGAACACGGTTAGCATTTGCTCTCCGAGGCCGTTCCATAAACGCAATCCCCAAGTCCCGCGGACGCAACCATCAGTACGGCTATCCTGAAAAAAAGCGGCTCGGGAGGTTTGGCGTTGGCGAATGATCTCCGGTGATGGGGCATCTTTATGCTCATCGATACATAAGTGCAGGTGCCACGCGCCGGTATCAACCGTCAGATAGCCGTCAAACATGGCGATTTTTCGTGGTGGTTCGGTCAAGCGGATCTCGAACACCGCGCCTTGGATGCATGGGCCAAAGACAATCTCCCGCCAGTGTTCGACAAACAGTTCGCGCAGCAGTCGCTCCAGACGTCCGAAGGTGAGAGGAATGTTCATATATTCTGTGGTGCTGCCATCGAGATTGTGCACAATCTGAGCCTGAGTCATGTTTTCCTCCTGCGCGACTGACAGTGAAACCCCTGCGAAGCGACAGCGCCCAACCGTAGCCGCCATCACTACGCCGCACAAACGCTCTTTACACCACAATCCAAAAAATACCCAGAGAGTGCAGTCTGAGAGAGAAATACCGATATCTGCCTAGAGGACACGTTTGGTTAGCTCGGGGATCGAAGGTTTGATTCTTCTTTTGGTTCTCTCAGGCTGTGACTCCATCCAGATGCGTTTGTGAGAGCCCTGTCTATCAAGATTAAGAAAACCATAAAATCCCCTACATGCCAGTTGTAAAGTTGCCCTCTGAGGCAAGGAGAAGGCTGAGATGAATGAGTTCCCTCTAAAAGTATTGCTCATCGATGATGACGAAGATGACTACGTCATGACGCGTCGCTTATTAGCGCAAATCAGGGAGCATAAGTTCATCCTGGAATGGGCAGCGACCTATGAGGCGGCGCTCGAGGCGGCCAAGCACAACGAATATGATGTCTATCTGCTCGACTACCGTCTTGGCGAGCGCAACGGGCTGGCGTTCTTAGGCGAAGCACAGACGTATGGCTGCACCGCTCCAATCATCGTTCTGACCGGTCAAGGAGACCATGAGGTGGACCTCGAAGCGATGCGCGCTGGCGCAGCCGATTATCTGGTGAAAGGGCAGACCAGCGCCGCACTGTTGGAACGCTCTCTTCGCTACGCAATCGAACAACATCGGCTGCAGGGAGCATTACAAAAAGCGAAGGAGGCGGCCGAGGCGGCAAGTTGCGCAAAGTCCGAGTTCCTGGCCACGATGAGCCACGAGATCCGTACTCCCATGAATGGCGTCATTGGCATGACAGGACTGCTCTTAGACACGCCCCTTAGCGCCGAGCAGCGCGAGTATGCCGAGAGCATTCAAAGTTCCGCCGAAGCTTTGCTGACGATCGTCAATGATATTCTCGATTTCTCGAAAATTGAAGCAGGAAAAATCGAACTTGAGATCATCGATTTTGATCTCCGACATGCGGTCGAGGAGGTGATCGAGTTACTTGCCATACGAGCGCAAACCAAAGGGTTGGAGTTGCTCCATCTCATTCATGCTGACGTTCCTACCGCTGTGCGTGGCGATCCCGGACGCCTGCGGCAGATCTTACTGAATCTGCTCGAGAACGCGATCAAGTTCACTAACCACGGTGAAGTTATGGTCGAGGTGAAAAAAGGGGACGACAGCCGCAAGGTCGAGAACGGCGATGTTCAGAGGACGGAGGGTGGGCGCCGCTCTGCTGCTCCGTGTCTCCTGGAATTCACTGTGCGTGATACGGGGATTGGCATCTCTGCTGCTCAACGAGATAAACTCTTTCACTCTTTTTCCCAAGTCGACGCGTCCACGACCCGCAAGTATGGCGGAACCGGGTTAGGGCTGGCGATTTGTAAGAATCTCGTAAAACTCATGGATGGCGACATTGACGTGCAAAGCACGCCAGGGAGTGGGAGCGTTTTTCGGTTTACGGTACACCTGGAACAGCGAGTAGAAGCTCAGGCTCCCTCCCTGCCGCTAGCCGACCTTAACGGCCTACGAGTGCTAGTCATCGACGACAGTGCGACCAACCGGAGAATTCTTTCCCATTACCTCTCGGCGTGGAAGATGGAATGCCTCAGCGCGGAGGACGGCTGCCGAGGTCTGGACTTGCTACGGGCTGCAGTCGCCCGGGGAGAGCCCTATCACCTAGCGATTCTCGATTTCCACATGCCGAGGATGGACGGTCTGGAAGTCGCCCGTGCGATTCGGGCAGAGGCGACCTTGGCCGCTCTGCCTCTGGTGTTGGTGAGTTCAGTAGGACTCCGAGGCGATGCCGCGCAGGCGCGCCAGGCTGGCATCAATGCGTATTTGACTAAACCTCTCCGTCACGCACAGCTGTTTCAGACCTTAGCCGCAGTGATGGGGCGGGCGTTACAACAAGACGCGGCGCACACGGATTCCCTCGTCACTCGGCACGTCCTCATGGAATCTACTGCGCAGAGTCGCCCCCTGATTCTGGTCGCTGAAGACAATGCCGTCAATCAGAAACTCGCAGTGCGGCTGCTCGATAAAATGGGCTACCGCGCCGATGTTGCTTCCAATGGACTTAAGGTGCTCGAAGCGCTCTCTCGTATCTCCTATGCCGCTATCCTCATGGACTGCCTCATGCCGGAGATGGATGGCTTTGCCGCCACCGCCGCCATCCGCACACGAGAACAGAGAACCGGCGCGCATATTCCAATCATCGCGATGACTGCAAACGCTATGCAGGGCGATAAAGAGCGTTGTCTCGCGGCAGGAATGGATGATTACCTCTCAAAACCGGTCATGCTGGAAGCCCTGAAAGTTACATTGGCCCAATGGACGGCCGCTGCTAGGAAAGAATCCTCTCCCATCCAAGGATGACCTTGGGAGCTAACTCCCGGCTTCCGGTTCCCTCGCCCCTCAAGGGCAATGGCGCGCAGTTAAGCCAGCACGCGTTTCCCATACTTGGCAAACCGCAACCGATGGGCCGCCGACCGTTTGTTGCGTTTGCCCTGGCGACCCGGGCGCTG
>JACXTT010005151.1_pt1 | contig 19094 bp, 12 predicted proteins | sample 9270951 | NCBI WGS metagenome assembly JACXTT01 (sample SAMN15532306, study PRJNA645909) | rock metagenome | isolation source: weathered quartz diorite | place: Puerto Rico | collected 2017-06-21 | reverse complement strand
GCGGCTCGGGCCAGTACATCACGGTCGGGGAGGCGAAAAAGCTGCTTGGCGCCCGGCAGGGTTTCCTTGTCCTCGCTGAACTTCGCGGTGAAGCGCTTGATGCCGCAGATATCGACCTCCACGAGCTTGTATACGGTGCCCATCGAGGGCGCATCCGCGGAGGTGGCCAGTTCGGTGCCGACGCCGAAAGAATCGACCGGCGCGCCCGACGCGATGATGTCACGAATCTTATATTCGTCCAGATCGCCGCTGGCCATGATCTTGGCGTCTTTCAACCCGGCCTGGTCGAGAATGGTGCGCACCTGCCGGGCCAGCGAGATGACATCGCCGCTATCGAGCCGCACGCCCCAAAGAGGCGGACCCAGTTCCGCCGCACGGCGCGCGCCCTCGATGGTGTCGTAAGTATCGATCAGTTGAACCGTGTGCGGGCCAAGCAACTGTTGAAGCCGCCGGAAGGATTCCTTCTCGCTGGGAAATGAAAGCACCCAGGAGTGCGCGGCCGTGCCGAACACGGGAATTCCATAGCGCAGGCCGGCGAGCGCGTTGCTGGTTCCCACGCAGCCGCCGATGTACGCAGCGCGCGCCGCCAGAACCCCGGCCTCAGGGGTGTGCGCCCGGCGTGTTCCGAACTCGACGATGTCGCGCCCGCCGCCGGCCTCGACCAGCCGCGCGCCCTTGGTCGCTACCAGCGACTGGAACGTGATGGCGGACAGCAGCCAGGTCTCAGGAATCTGCGCCTCGATAAGCGGGGCCCGGACGGTGAGCATGGGCTCCCCGGCGAACAGCGGAGTGCCCTCGGGGACGGCGAACAGATCGCCGGTAAACCGAAAATCGCGCAAGTAATCGAAAAATGCGGGGGAGACACGCCCAAATTGCGGCAGCCCGCGCAGGTAGTCGATGGCTTCCCGATCAAAACGAAGGTTGAGCAGATACTCGGCGCACTGCGCGAGACCTGCGGCAAGAATGAAGTTACGGCGTGGGGGCAACCGGCGGATGGAAAGCTCGAAGGTAGCAGTCTGTTTGGCCTTGCCGGCTTCAAAATAGCCGGCCGCCATGGTTAGCTCGTAGAGATCAGTGAGAAGTCCGGTCACGTTAGCGGGGCAGGATGCTGCGCATTCCGTGCCACTTACTTTTTACCACCTTTTGGCGCCTGATACTCTTTGACCCCGCCTGCGGCTTTTAGAAGATCGTCTACAGCCTTTGCATCCAGTTCGTAAACGCTGGGCTCGCCCTCACGCCGGGCGTCGTACTTGTCGCCCTGCTTCCAGATGGCGACCTTTTCCACCCGTTTTCCGTCGTTTGAAGTTACGGTGGCTTCAAAAATCGCGGCGCCGTTGCCGGTATCAAGAAACTTGGTGGATGTCAGGTCGCGCAACTTATCGACAAGAGCTTGGATGCTCGGCGCATCCATCTGCTTCGCGCCGGACATCCACTTATCGCCGCTCTTCTGATAGGTTGCCTGCGTGGTTCCGGTATGGATCTCTAACTTATTGGGATCGTTCCAGCCGAAATCGAGTAACTTCTTGTTGCGGAAATCATCGAGCGCCTTATCTAGGCCGTCGCCGAGGTCGCTGGTTACTTTATAGATCCCCTCAACGACAGAACTCCTCGCGTAGTAATTCTTGTCCTTGTCCTTGCGCACTTCAATCTGCTGTGTTCCGCCGGCGTCGATCACCACAGCCACTGCGACCCGGGCTCCGGTGGAGAATCCCGCGACGGCTTTTTTCGCGTCCTCATCCGAACCCGACGCGTCCATCTTGGCGTCCTTGAGCTTGCGGACCAGTTCGTCCACTTGGAGGCCGTCGGCGCGCAGCGGCTTGGGCTTCAGGATCTGCCATTCGTTTTGATTGTTCTTGCCGAATTCAACGCCCGTTCCTTTGGCAGTAAGGTCGACACGCGTCAGCTTGTCGGAATTGAAAGTCAAAAGGCGTTTGTCACGCAGATCCTTAGATGTCTTATCGAGGCTGGTTTTTACGTAACTCGCGATCATGAATACGCGCGGATCGTTTTCCAGTTTCGCGAACGTGCCCGAGCCTGTGGGGGTGTCATCACCAACCAATAGCGTCTGCGTTTTTCCGTCATTGCGCGTGATCTTGACCTGCTCGCTTGGAGCGGTAAGTCCGTAGGATGACAGGTCGGAAGGTTTGTCTTCTATCAGGCGATCGGAAGCGAGAGACGAAAGCGACGTGACCAGCGATTTAACCGAATCCTGATCGGCGGCCAGGGGCTTGGGCTGAACGATCTGCCACTTACCGTCCGCCTTGGTCAGTTGCGTTGTATCGCCGGCTTTCTTGACGAGATCGATCTGTTTGAACTGGTCCTCGGGAATACTGAGGATTTTCGGAGGGGCATCCGCGGAAGGTTTAGCGGCGTCGACTTTCTGTTTCTTCTCCGACCACCAGGCAGCTCCGCCAAGAGCCGCCAGAACCACGACCGCGGCTAGCAGTCCCCGGAACTTCATTCATTACCTCCGGCGAGCCCAAACCGCGAACCCGGAAAGGACCACGATCAAGGGGAGAAACACCATGCTGGAGTAAAATAACACCGACATCTGGCGTCCGGTGATGTTGAGGCGCCGGTCTTCGGCCTCCTTGGGACGGATGGAGATCAGATCTTCGTCGGAGCTGAGCCAGTTCATCATGTTGAGGAACAGATCGCGGTTTCCATTAAAGCGCAGTATGTTATTAGTTACCCAATTAGAGCTTCCCACTACGACAAAACGCCCTTCCTTGCTCCTGTCGCCGCCCGGACTGTTGTAAGTACCGGCAGCCCCTAAAGTAAGTGGACCTTTCTTGTCGGTCTTTGGATCGATGCGGATTTCGGCCGAGTTAACACGCGTAGTCGCGTAACTGTTGGTGCCCGTGGAGAAGAGCTTCTCGGCGGTTCCCTTGTCGGGCGACTTAACATCCATGGTACGCGCCAATGGGAATGCGGTGGCTGTTTCCTTAAGATCGCGTACGATGGCCTGCGACTCGTAGCTGGTAACCAGCGGAACCTCGGGGCCGAGCCCGAAAATCTGGCCAACGCCGCTGGTATCGAGCGCAAGGTCCTTGTCCAGAGTGACGCCCCAGGTCTGAATCACGGCGGCCAGCGCGGGGCTGCCTGAATAGTCTTCTCGGCCCAGCTTGAGCGGCGGATCGATCAGAAACAATGCGCGCCCTCCGCTCTCGACATAAGCCTTGATCGCGTCCACTTCGGGCTGCGTGTAATCGTACTTGGGACCGGCCACCACCAAGACCGTGCAATCCCTGGGCACTTCGGGCTTGGGCATATTGGCCGCCGGCGGAGCTGCCGGCTGGCCCAGCTTGACGGCTGCGGGCGTCGTAGCCGAACCGGCCTGGAGCAGCGAAATGGTGCGCGTCTTGTAGTTGTTCTTCTCGAGCGATTCCTTTACCGAAGAGTATCCGGTGCGCCCGCTCTCGTCCAGGCTGTGCTCGCCGCTGCCGGAGACAAAACAAACATTACGCTCGCCGCTCTTAAGCGAACGGATGAGCGCGCCGGTGATATCTTCCTCGGTCAGACTCTTGGCTTCTTCCTTGCGCATGCCGCTATCCACGTAGATGGAGCCGTATGTCCGGACACCCGCCGCTTTGGCAATCTGAGGCTTCTTGTCGGGGTCAACATAGTCGATATGGAGCCTGGTGGAAAGATTGTTATAACGGTCCAGAAGATCGCGCGCGCGCGAAAACTCCGTTGTCTTGTCGAAGTAAGTGATCTTGACATCGCGATTCAAACCTTTGACAACCTTGGCTGTCTGTTCCGAAAGGCTGAAGCGCTTGTTGGACGTCGAATCGTACGACTTGTTATGCCGGTTAGCAAGCCAATTGGCCGCTCCCAAGACCGCGATGATTACAAGAAGATAGGTAACTAAGTAGGCCCCGTAACGGGTCTGCCTTGCTTTTAGCCAGTCCGAATTCATTTATGCCCTCCACCGCAGGGATTCCACCGAACGAGCGGTGAGAAAAAGGCCGAAGAAAATCATCGACAGATAGAAAATGACGTCTTTAGAGTCGATCACGCCTTTCGAGAACGGCTCGAAGTGCGTGACTACGGAAAGATACGATATTACCTTGGCCCAGGCGGATTGATCGTAAGCGCTCACCCAGTCGAGAACCCAGAGCATCAGGCAGACCGCGAAGGTCGCGCCGCCGGCGATAATCTGGTTTTTCGTGGTGGTCGAAATGAAGATGCCGATGGCCAGCAGGCACCCGCCTTGCAGCAGAAGGCCGAGATATCCCACCAGGATCGGCTTCCAGTCGGGCCGCCCGAACGCATAGAGGATGCCAAGATTGATGCCGGAGATCCCCAGGATAGAGGCGTAGAGGACCAGGGCCGCGAGCCACTTGCCCAGAACGATTTCCAGATCGCGCACCGGCGAGGTCATCAACAGTTCGATCGTTCCTGAGCGCTTTTCCTCGGCGTAGAGGCGCATCGTGATCATTGGAATGAGAAACAGCCCGATGACGCTGGCATTTGTCAGCAGCGGGCGAATCACATACTCATTGACGTCCATGGGCATGCCCCGGCCCATCATCTGCATCTGCATTCCCTGCAAGATGAAGAATCGCGTTGCGCTGTAGAAGAAGAACCCGAAGATGACGGCAAAGATCGTCAACAGCAGATAGGCGATGGGAGACGCAAAATAACTCTTCAGCTCTTTCTTGAAGATAACCAGAACATTCCTCATGGCTATACCTTGGCCTCCACTTTCGTCTCCTCCGGTTTCTTCTCAGCTTTTTCCTTTTCGGACGCAGTTAATTGCAGGAAGATGTCTTCCAGGCTGAATCCCACCGCACGAAGCTCTTGCAAATCCCAGCCCGCCGAGACCACGGCGCGCGCCAGATCGGCGCGAACCGAGCGGCCCTGCAAGCTCTCCACCTCAAAAGCGCACCGGTTGTCCTTGGTGTCTTTGAGGACCACGCGGCTGACTCCGGCAACCTGCTCGAGCTTTTGGCGGACTTCGGTGTTGTTCAGGTTTCCGTTGGTGGCGGTAATCTCGAGCGCCACCGACTCCGAACCGCGCAGCCGGTTGGTCAAGTTCACGACGGTGTCCTGGGCCACCAGCTTGCCTTGATTGATAATGATGACGCGTTCGCAGGAGTGCTCTACTTCCGACAGAATGTGCGTGCTAAGAATGATGGTGTGATCGCCGGCGAGGCTGCCGATCAGCTCGCGAGTTTCGATGATCTGCTTGGGGTCCAGGCCCGACGTCGGCTCGTCGAGGATGAGGACATCGGGATTGTGCAGGATGGCCTGCGCCAGGCCCACGCGCTGCCGGTAGCCCTTGGAAAGCTTTCCGATCAGCTTCATCCTCACGTCCGTGATGGCGCAACGATCGCAAACCTCGTTAACTCGCTTGGGTACGTCCGCGCCGGCCAGACCCTTCAGCTTGCCCACGAAGGTCAGGTACTCGCTCACCTCCATGTCGGGGTAGAGCGGCGGGGTTTCCGGCAGGTATCCGATCCGTTTCTTCACTTCCAGGGCCTGCTCCAGGACGTCGAAGCCGGCTACCTGAGCCGTGCCCGTAGTGGGCGGCAGGAAGCAGGTCAGGACCCGCATCGTAGTGGTTTTCCCCGCCCCATTGGGGCCTAGAAAACCGACAATCTGCCCCTTTTGCACCTCAAACGAAATGTCATCGACGGCGACAGTTCGGGCATATCGCTTCGTCAAACCTTCGACTTTAATCATAGAGAGTCACGACCGAAAACAGCGAACCTGCTAAACGGCATCGGGAGACGCCGAACAAAGGGCCACAGCCCTGGGAATTTACCCTTGAAAGTTCATGATATGAACGCGCGCAAGCCTTGTCAAATCAGGCAAGCCACGCCCCGGCCTGGGACGCCCTGAGATTTTCGGCTTTCCGGCCCCACTAGCCCATTTGTATCATCTTCGGTCCCTGATCTCCCAAGCCGACCAGTGGGTAGCGGTGTGCCTTGTGCCGCTCGCCTGCTGGGTGTTGCTAAACGGCCTGGACGATCTGGTGCTCGACGTCGCGTGCGCCTGGTCGTGGCTGGCTGCGCGGATTTCCAGACAGGCGCAGTTCCACCGCCCCTCCGAATCAAAATTGGACTCTTTGGTACAGAAGCGGATCGCGGTATTCGTGCCGTTGTGGAAGGAACATCGTGTTATCCAGAAAATGGTGGAGCACAATATCGCCGCCAACCGCTATCGCAACTGGGACATTTTCATCGGCGCCTATCCCAACGATGCCCCCACGCTCGCCGCCATCCGCGAGGCCAGGAAACAGGTCAAGAACGTCCACCTCGCCGTTTGCCCGCACGACGGCCCCACATCCAAAGCCGACAATCTCAACTGGATCTACCAGCGCATGCTCCTCATGGAGGAAGAGGAGGACGTGCATTTCGACGTCATCATGACGCACGATGCCGAAGACATCATCCATCCGGACTCGCTACGGTGGATCAACTACTTCGCCGAGAAGTACGACATGGTGCAGATCCCCGTGCTGGCACTGCCGACCCCGTTGCGGGAACTGACGCACGGCGTCTACTGCGACGAGTTCGCCGAGTTCCAGATGAAAGATCTGCGCGCGCGGCAGGTGCTCGGCGGCTTCATTCCTTCCTGCGGCGTGGGAACCGGCTTCAAGCGCCAGGCCCTCGAAAAACTAGCGGCGGCTCATTCCAACCGTATTTTCGAGCCGGTTTGCCTGACCGAGGATTACGAAAACGGATTCCGCATGCACCGCCTGGGCTGCCCGCAGTTTTTCGTGCCGGTGTACCGCGGCGAGGCAGGCTTTGTCGCCACGCGCGAGTATTTCCCGCGCCGGTTCAAGGCGGCAGTACGGCAGCGGACGCGCTGGATGATGGGGATCGCGCTGCAATCCTGGCAGCGGCACGGCTGGCGCGACACGGCGACTCAGCTTTACTGGTTCTGGCGCGACCGCAAAGGTCTGGTCGGAAATGTGGCCGCGCCGCTCTCCAACCTGCTGTTTCTCTATGGCGCTCTCACGTGGTTATGGAGCCGGTACACGAGTGTGCCCTGGGGCCTGGCGCGCGTGGCGCAAAACTCCATGCTGCGGTATGCGTTCTTAGCCACGCTCGGATTGCAGATGTTCCACATGCTGATCCGGGCCTGCTGCAGCGCGCGCGTCTATGGTATGGCATTTGCGCTCGGCGTGCCCGTCCGTGCCATCTGGGGGAACTGGATCAACTGCTTCGCCACGGTCATGGCGTACTACCGTTACTTTTCTGCGGTGGCGCGCGGGCGCCCGCTGGTGTGGCTGAAGACCGAGCACGCCTATCCGAACCGCGCCGCGCTCATCGAGAACCGGCGAAAACTGGGCGAAGTGCTTGTCGGCTGCCAGTACCTTGACCTGCGGGAGCTCGAATCGGCACTCGCCGCCAAGCCCGCCGGAACGCGGTTGGGCGATTATCTGATTGCCCAGGGAACGCTCAGCGAGCGTGATGTCTACGAGGCCTTGAGCCTGCAGCAGAACATTCCATTCGGAAAACCAGGGCCGGAAGTGATCTCACGGCCGATCACTCGCTCGCTGCCCGTTGACGTGGCCAAGCGCTGGAAGGTGCTCCCGTACAAGGTGGCCGCCGGGCATTTGTTCATCGCCGGGTCAGAGCTCCCCTCGGATGAAATGCACAGTGAGCTGCGCAGGTTCTCTTCCCTCGAAATCCGCTTCCACCTGGTGACCCCTACGGAGTTCGAAGAGCTGACCCACGAGTATCTGCCGCGATAACCGCATCTCGACCGGCGCGATCGCGTTCGGCTGCGGTACACTCGACTCTTTCAAACCAACATGGCCACTCTTGCGCGAATCCTGCTGTGCTGCGGCGTCCTGCTGACCGCGGTGACTGCCGCCGATCCGCCCGCGCTGCAGGGCTTCTCGCCGGATGCGGCCACTTCCGAGCGCGCCTGGGAATCGAAATTCAAAGCCATCCCCAACCCCGAACGCCTCCGCGAGTATATGCAGCGGCTCTCGGCGCGCCCGCACCATGTCGGCTCGCCCTACGACAAAGACAACGCCGAATGGATCCTCGCCAGGTTCAAAGAATGGGGGCTCGACGCCAGGATCGAGACCTTTGACGTGCTCTTTCCGACGCCCAAAGAGCGTGCCGTCGAACTAATAGAGCCCACCCGCTTCATCGCCAAACTCGAAGAGCCGCCGGTCTCGGCCGACCCGACATCGAACCAGCAGAAAGAGCAGCTCCCCACCTACAACGCCTATTCGGCTGACGGCGATGTCACGGCGCCGCTCGTTTATGTCAACTTCGGAGTGCCGGACGATTACGAGCAGCTCGAGCGGCTCGGCATTTCGGTAAAGGGAGCCATCGTGATCGCCCGCTATGGCCTTTCCTGGCGTGGCATCAAGCCCAAGGTGGCGGCGGAACATGGAGCCGTGGGGTGCATCATCTACTCCGATCCGCACGAAGACGGCTACTTTCAAGGCGACGTATTCCCCGCGGGCGCGTGGCGTCCGCGAGATGGCGCGCAGCGCGGCAGCGTGATGGACATGCCGCTCTACCCTGGCGATCCGCTCACTCCGGGTGTGGGCGCGACCGATGGCGCGAAACGACTGCCGCTGAGCGAAGCCAAGACCATAACCATGATTCCGGTTCTTCCGATTTCGTATGGCGATGCGCAGCCGCTGCTGGCGGCGCTTAATGGGACCCTGGCCCCGTCGAACTGGCGTGGCGCTCTGCCCATGACCTACCACGTCGGTCCCGGGCCGGCCAAAGTGCATTTGAAAGTGCAATCCAACTGGGATATCAAGCGGCTCTATGACGTCGTCGCGCGCATTCCCAGCTCGGCTGAGCCCGACGTCTGGATCGTGCGCGGCAATCACCATGACGCCTGGGTCAACGGCGCCGAAGATCCGGTTTCCGCGGCCGTTGCCGAAATGGAGGAGGCGCGGAGTCTCGCGGACCTCATTAAGCAGGGATGGAAGCCGAAGCGCACGATCATTTATTGCGTGTGGGATGGCGAGGAAGAAGGGCTGCTGGGTTCGACCGAGTGGGCCGAGGAGCACGCCGATGAGCTGCGCCGGCACGCTGCCGTTTACATCAACTCCGACGGCAATGGCCGCGGATACCTGCAAATGTCGGGGTCGCATTCGCTCGAGCGGTTTGTCAACGGCGTCGCGAAAGACATCGATGATCCTGAAAAGGACTATCCGGTTTGGAAGCGTCTGCGTCTGGATCGCATCTCCAAAGCACCCGCCTCGGAGCGCGACCAGGTGCGCCAGCGCGCCGACCTTCGCCTGGGAGCGCTGGGTTCCGGTTCGGATTACACGGTATTCATCGATCACCTCGGGATTGCCTCGCTCGATCTGGGCTATGGCGGCGAAGATGGCGGCGGCATCTATCACTCTATCTACGACGATTTCTACTGGTACACGCACTTTGCCGATACCGATTTCCGCTACGGTCGCGCCCTCGCGCAAACCATCGGCATCGCCGTCATGCGACTGGCGGATGCGGACCTGCTGCCCTACGATTTCACCGGCTTCACCGATACGGTCCGGACCTACGTCGATGATCTCGAGAAGCTCTGGAAGTCGAAGAGCGACGAAATCAGGGAGCGCAACCGGGAGATCGAAGAGGGCATGTACGTCGCTATTGCCGATCCCAGGAAGGTGCTCATGCCCCCAACGGCGGAGGACGTTCCGCCCTTCCTGAACTTCGCGCCGCTGCGCAACGGTCTCGAGCATTTGGCCCGCAGCGCGGAGCATTATGACAAGGCTGTGCAGAAGGCCGCGCTCGGCACAAGACTGCTCGCCACCGTGAATCAGAAGTTGACCCAGGCCGAGCGGGCATTAACGCTGCCCGATGGTTTGCCGGGCCGCCCATGGTTCCAGCACCAGATCTATGCGCCTGGGCTGTACACCGGCTACGGCGTCAAGACCATTCCCGGCGTCCGGGAGGCCATCGAGCAGAAGCATTGGGAGCAGGCTGACGAGCAAATCGTGCGCGCCGGCAAGGTACTCGAGAACGAAGCCGCCGTCATCGAGGAGATCGCGGCCGATCTGGAACGCTAGGCGGACCCGCTTGTCCCCGTGCCACGAAATTGAGAAAATACGACAAACGCTATGCCCATCTACGAGTACAAGTGTCAAGATTGTGGAACCAAGTTTGAAAAGCTTCTGCGCCGCTCCTCCGATGGCGCCGAGGTGGACTGCCCCTCCTGCGGTCAAAAGCATTTGACGCAGGAGTTCTCTACTTTTGCCGCCCACGCCAACGGTCCGGCGGCGAAGAACGCGGATGCTCCCATGTGCCCCAGCGGTATGTGCAGTAATCCGGGGTTTTGCGGGCGAAACTAGATGGCTACTCCCTCGGTGAACGTCAATCTCGAAGTCACCGGCCCCGTCAACGACGCCTACCGCGAAATCCTCAGCACCGAAGCTCTTGCATTCCTGGCAAGCCTGGCGAAGCAGTTCGAGCCTCGCCGTTTGCAGTTGCTGGAGCGGCGCCAGGCTCGGCAAGCCGAATTGGATTCCGGCGCGCTGCCCGATTTCCTGCCGGAGACAGCCGCCGTTCGTAAAGGCGACTGGACCGTCGCGCCCATCCCCAAGGACCTTGAAGACCGCCGCGTCGAGATCACCGGCCCCGTTGACCGCAAGATGATCATCAACGCGCTCAATTCCGGCGCGAGCGTCTTCATGGCGGATTTCGAAGACTCGAACTCGCCCACCTGGCAGAACAATATCGAAGGCCAGATCAATCTCCGCGACGCCGTAAATGGCTCCATAAGCTACACCAGTCCCGAAGGAAAGCAGTACCGCTTGAACCAGCGCACCGCGACGTTGCTGGTCAGGCCGCGCGGCTGGCACTTAGTCGAGAAGCATGTTCTGCTCGACGGCAAGCCGGTTTCCGGATCCCTATTTGACTTCGGCCTTTACTTCTTCCACAACGCGGCCACGTTAATCCAGAAGGGAACCGGGCCGTACTTTTACCTGCCTAAGCTCGAAGGCCACTTGGAAGCCCGGCTCTGGAATGACGTATTCCTGTTTGCGCAGGATTCCCTCGGAATTCCAAGAGGCACTATTCGCGCCACCGTCCTGATCGAGACGATCCTAGCCGCCTTCGAGATGGACGAGATTTTGCACGAGCTGCGCGAGCACTCCTCCGGCCTCAATTGCGGGCGGTGGGACTACATCTTCAGCTTCATCAAGAAATTCCGCAACCGTCCGGATTTTCTCCTGCCTGACCGCGCTCAGGTCACCATGGATCGCGATTTTCTGAAAGCCTACGTGGACCTGCTCATCCAAACCTGCCACCGGCGCGGCATCCACGCCATGGGCGGCATGGCGGCCCAGATCCCCATCAAGAGCGATCCCGCGGCCAATGAGAAGGCGCTCGAAAAGGTCCGGCAAGACAAGCTGCGTGAAGTGAAAGCGGGCCATGATGGCACCTGGGTGGCGCATCCTGGCCTGGTCACCGTCGCCAAGGAAATTTTCGACCGCTACATGCCCCAGGCCAACCAGATCGCGGTGAAGCGTGATGACGTCCACATCTCGCAGCACGATCTCCTCAAAGTGCCGGCCGGCGAGATCACCGAGCAAGGTCTCCACTTGAACATTGATGTCGGCATTCAGTATCTCGAATCGTGGCTGCGCGGCAACGGCTGCGTGCCGATTTATAACCTCATGGAAGACGCCGCCACCGCCGAGATATCCCGCGCCCAGGTTTGGCAGTGGCTGCGGCACGGTGCGCGCCTAAGCGACGGCCGCAGTGTCACTCGTGATTTAGTCAAACAAGTCATCGGCGAGGAGCGCGATAAATTGAAACAGCGCTCTGGCCCCGGTAAGTTCGACCAGGCTTCCCAGTTATTCGATCGGATGATGACCGGCGGCGAATTCCCGGACTTTATGACATTAGGGGCGTACGCTTCTCTGGATTGATGCTTACAGCGCTCCGCCGGCAAGCGATTCCAGGAAGACTGGAGGCAGCGGCCAGCGTCCCATCACGCGCCGGCCCGCCTGCTGGAAGACGCCGGCCGTCAGCACGCCGCTCAAGTCTTTGGGATCCGGTCTCTGATTCTCGCGCGCGATCATCTCTTGCAGGAGCGCCGTCACCCGCTGCAGTTGCGCCGTGAGAGCCGCGGCGTCTACTGCCGTGCGGCAAGTGACGGCCAGCCTTGCTTCGAGCTGCTGGCCTTGCGGCCCGAGTGACAGCAGAATCTTATCGGCGGACGCGAGCGCGGTAGCGAACGCGCGTGTCCCGGGCGGCAACCGGTCGGTCGTTTTCAGGCTATCGGCCGGGATCGACAGCCACACCGGGTCGGGCGGCGGATCGAGCGGTTGCACGGCCAGGCCCGCAGCCTCGGTATGAGCCAGCCGCGTTGCAGCAAGACTGTCCCCGCTCACCGCCAGCGCCATTAGATTGGATTGCACCGGGAAAAAGGAAATCCGGCGCTGCGGGGTACTTCCCGGCATGCGGCATAGACGGTCCTCGCACGTTCCCCCCTGCGCGATCGCGTAGGCGCTCAGCTTGTTCCAGTCGAACCGGCCTTTGATTACGAAAAACTCGCCGTCATCGCTGAATGAGGCCGCCGCCAGATCGAGATCTCGACGGTAATCGAAGCCCGTCGCGCGAACGAACGTCTGGTATTCGGGCTCTTCGGTGGCTTTGGTAGGAGACACCAACTTCAGGATGCCGCTCTGGCGCAGTGCATTGAAATCCAGGAACAGCGTGATGGCATTGCGGGCAGGCAGCCGCTGCAACATCGCCGTGGGACTCGCAGCTAAGATGCGGGCTCGCTGATATAGCCCCAACCCGATCCCGCCGGCCGACACCAGCACCGCAATCGCCACCCACGTGCGGCCAGAGAATTTCACGAATCCAGTATCACACGGCCGCTGCGGCGGTCTCCGCTACGCGCGCCTCTCTCCACAAATCGATGTATGGCTGGAGCTGCCGCATCATGCCGCTGAACTGGTCGAGCGTGAGCGATTGCGCGCCGTCACTGACCGCTTTTTCCGGATAGGGGTGCACTTCGACAATCATGCCGTCGGCGCCGATCGCCACCGCCGCGCGCGCCACCGCCGGCACCAGGCTGCGTTTGCCAGTCGCGTGGCTGGGATCGAGGATCACCGGCAGGTGTGTCAGTTCGTTCAGCACCGGCACGGCGGCGATGTCGCACGTATTGCGCGTGGCCGTCTCGAACGTCCGGATGCCGCGCTCGCACAGCAGGACACTCGAGTTGCCGTGCGCCACCAGGTATTCGGCGGACATCAGCAGCTCTTTGATCGTGGAACTCATGCCGCGCTTGAGCAGCACCGGCCGCCCGCACTTGCCAAGCGATTTGAGGAGCGCGAAATTCTGCATGTTGCGAGCGCCCACCTGCATGATGTCGGCGTACTCGGCAACCATTTCGGCGTCGCGGTCGCTCATCACTTCGGTGATGATGGCCAGGCCCGTAGCCTCCTTGGCTTTGCGCAGCAGTTTCAAGCCTTCCAGCTCCATGCCCTGAAAATCATAAGGCGAGGTGCGCGGTTTGAACGCGCCGCCCCGCAGGATATGTGCTCCCGCTTTGCGCACGCTCTCAGCCGTCTCCATGATCTGCCGCTCGGACTCTACCGAACAGGGTCCGGCCATCACAATGAATTCATCACCGCCAATTTCAAGGCCATTGACTCGCATCTGCGTGCGCTCCTTCTTGAATTCTTTGCTGACGAACTTGTACGGCGCCGAGATACGCACCGCGCGCTCGACCCCTGGCGTCGCTTCCAGCGACTCGAGACATGTCGTCACGTCGCCAATCCCGACTACTCCGATCACAACGCGCTCCTCGCCTTCGATCGAATGGACCTTATAGCCAAACTCACGAATCCGCTCACAAACGTGGTCGATCTCTGCGCGCGTGGCGTGCGGCCGCATCGAAATAATCATGGCTGAATACTCCCTCCCAAAACAAAAAACCCACTCTTTCGAGTGGGTTGGCTTCTTCCGACCTGCTTTGTTTCTTAAACCAACGCCACTCTACGCAGTCTGGCTAAAGTACCAAAATCGGTACCAAAACGCGTAATTGGCGAAGGTCCGCGACATCGAAACCGCAGTATACTCCCAATCCGCCGGCCAATGCAAGGGTCCCGCATCTGATACTGATGTTACAGAGTCTAAGGGAATGGAAGTGCCCGGGAAGATACCAGTCGCGGACGCCGTGCGTACCCCGGAAGATATCGGGCCGAACGGACACGTCTTCCTCACCGCCGAGTGGCGGTATCTCGCGATTCTTAATTTCGAGGTCGACCCCGCGCTGCTCGCGCCGCGCATTCCGCCTGGAACCGAACTCGACACGTTTGACGGCAGGGCGTTCATCAGCCTGGTCGGCTTCCGCTTTCTTGACACGAAGGTGTACGGAATTTCCATTCCGTTCCACCGCAACTTTGACGAGGTGAACCTCAGATTCTACGTTCGCCGGCGCGAGTCCGGTGCCGTGAAGCGCGGCGTAGTTTTCATTCAGGAGATCGTTCCCAGGCGAGCGGTCGCCGCCGTCGCCCGCTGGGTCTATCACGAGAATTATCGCCGCCTGCCTATGTCTCACCAGCTTACGCGCGAGGGCACCACCTTGCGCGTCGAGTATGCGTGGCGGCTGGCGGGCCACTGGAACCGTCTGGCCGTCCACGCCACCGGCGAGCCCAGCGAGATCGCGGAGGGCTCGCTCCACCAGTTCATTGCGGAACATTACTGGGGCTATTGCGCTCAGCCCGGCGGCGGCACCGTCGAGTACCGGGTTGCCCATCCACCCTGGCGGATTTGGAACGCGGTGGAATCCAATTTCAGCGGAGATTCCGAGGCTCTTTATGGCCGTGAGTTCTCCGCGGTACTCAGCCAGCCTCCCGATTCGGCGTTCCTCTCGGAAGGTTCGCCTGTCGTCGTTTATGCCGGAAACAAGCTCTGAAGTCACGGGATAAGCCATCCCCTTGCTAGACTGCAAATGGATGCCCCGCGACATTCTGATTTCCGCCGGCGAAGCCTCGGGCGACCGCTATGCTGCCATGCTGGTAGAAGAGTTGCGCCGCTCGCGCCCGGAGGCCCGGTTCTTCGGCTGCGCGGGGCCGCGCATGCGGAACGCGGGCGTCGAGCCGGTGGTCGAGGCGGAAAGCCTGGCGGTGGTAGGGCTGGTCGAGGTGGTGTCGCACCTGCCGCGTATCTGGCGCCAGTACCGGAAGCTGGTGGCCGCGGCCTACGAGCGGCGGCCCCAGATCGCCATCCTCACTGATTCTCCCGACTTTCACCTGCGCCTGGCGCGCCGGCTCAAAAGGCAAGGTGTAACAGTGGTTTACCTGGTAGCGCCCCAGGCTTGGGCGTGGCGTAAAGGGCGGATCGCCGGAATGCGCCGCACCATAGACCGCCTGCTTTGTATTTTTCCCTTTGAAGAGCCGTTTTTCCGCGACCGCGGCCTTCCGGCGCGGTACATCGGGCATCCGCTGGCGGGGCTGGTTCGCCCCGCGCTCGAAAAAGCCGAGTTTTTTCGGAAACACAGATTGGCTCCGGGCCGTCAACTAGTTACGGTGCTCCCAGGGAGCCGGAAAGGGGAATCCGCGCGTCATTTGCCGGCACTGGTGGACGCGGTAAAGAGAATTTACAGGCAGCAGGCCACCCATTTCCTGTTGCCCGCATCAGAAACCACTGGCGCCGCATTTTTCCGGGAACGCATCCAGGGCGCGCCCATCCAAGTAATTGAAGGGGAAACCTGGGACGCCATCGTTCACGCTGACTTGGCGCTAGCGGCGAGCGGCACCGTAACCATCGAGGCGGCGCTGGCCGGGACCCCCATGGTCACTTTTTACAAGGTGAACGCGTTGAGCTGGCTCCTGGGGCGTCTATTGGTTCGAGTACCGTTTTATTCCATGGTGAACCTGATAGCGGGACGCGCCATTGTGCCCGAGCTGATGCAGTCGGCTATGACCGGCGAGCGGCTGGCGGCTAACGCTTTGTGGCTATTGCAGGACGGTCCTTCCCGTCAGCGGATGCGCGAAGACTTGGCCGATGTGGCGCGGCGGCTATCGAGTGAAGGGCGGCCGATGGAAAAGGCGGCCGCACTGGTGGAACAATTAATGGAAGGACAGGCAGCACATGTTTCGTAATCTCTCGATCGCTCTGACGCTGGCGGCTATGGCGGCGACCCTGCCGGCACAGGAGCGCCGCTCGCGCATCGACGTCCAGCACTACGTCATCAACGCCGAAATCAACGAGAATACCCAAACCCTCGCGGCGAAGGTGGCGGTACGCTTTATTCCGCTAGACGACAACATCAACACCGCCACATTCGAGTTAAATAATGCCCTCAACGTCTCGCGCGTGACTGATGAGGCCGGGCGGCAGATTCCCGCGTCCCGCTCCCAACAGGATTTCACTGTTCGCCTGAGTTTCGACGAGCCCCTGGTCAAGGGCAAGCCGCTGAACGTGACCTTTGATTATGACGGACGGTTGACGGGGAGCGAAGACTCCCCGGTCTATGGCATCAAGTTCGCGGCCATTCACAACGACTATGCCTATCTGATGTATCCCGCGCGCTGGTTTCCCGTCAGCGGCTACACCACGGACCGGTACTCGGCGGAGATGAATATCACGGTGGCCTCGGGCAATCGCGTGGTCGCAAGCGGCATTGAAACGTCCCGGCCCAATGGCGATAAGACCGTCTACAGTTTCAAGTTTGATGAGGCTTCATTCCCGGGCAGCATTGCGGTGGCACGCGGTGACGCGGCGAAGGTCAACTCCGAGGGTGTGACCACCAGCGTCTACTTCCACGGCGGCGAGAAGTCCATGGCCAACGTGTACGGGCAGGAAACCGGCAAGGTCGTGACCTACTTCACGGGCCTGTTCGGCCTGCCCCCCTACGCCAACCTGGCGCTGGTCGAGACCGAGGACGGGGCGCCAAACGGATTTTCCGCTCCTGGCGTGATCTTTCTCAATCCGCGCGGTATCGGGCGCGATGTCGGTACCAAGCTGCTGGCTAACCAGGTTTCGCGCCAGTGGTGGCATGCGCTCATTTCACCCGCGACCCGTAATCACCTGTGGCTGACCAACGGGTTTGCGGCTTATTCCGAACTTCTCTACGTGGAGCACCTCAACGGCCCCGGCGCCATGCAAACACAATTCCAGAGCATTGCCGTGGATGCTCTGACCATCGAGAACGTGCCGGTCATCCAGGCATCGCGTCTGGAGGATTATTCGCCGGAGCTGTGGGCGCTGACCGGATATAAAGGCGCGGCCGTGCTCAACATGCTGCGGTTCAATCTGGGCGACGCAAAATTCTTCGAAGTGCTTAAGGTTTACGTGAAAGACTTCGCCTGGAAATCTGTCACCACGGAAGATTTCCGCAAGGCCGCGGACGCCGTATCGCAGCAGAACCTCGGCTACTTTTTCATCGAATGGATCGAATCGAGCGGAGCTCCCGAGTTCAAGCTGGAATATACAATTTTCCGGACGCAGAAGGGATTCCGCGTGATGGGGAAGGTCTCTCAGGATCTGGACACGTTCCGCATGCCTGTGGAACTGACTATCGAGACCGAAGGCAATCCGGAAGAGAAGCGCGTGGAAGTTGTGGGGACTTCTTCCGAATTCTCGGTGGACACTTTCGGCAAGCCCAGAACCGTCACCATCGACCCCAACAACAGGCTGCTGCGCTACTCCAACTCCATGCGCGTGGCGGTGGCCATCCGGCGCGGCGAGCAGTTCGCGGAGATCAGCGAGTTCGGGGAGGCCCTCAAGGAATACCAGAAGGCGCTCGAATCCAACAAGGGCAGCTCGCTGGCGCATTATCGCATCGGCGAGGTTTTCTTCCTGCAGAACAATTATCAGTCCGCGGCGAATGAATTCCGCGAGTCGCTCAATGGGGACCTCGACCCCAAATGGACCGAGGTGTGGGGGCACATCAACCTGGGCAAGATCTTCGACATCACGGGACAGCGCGAGCGCGCCGTCAACGAGTACCAGCTCGCACAGCGCACCCGCGACAATACGCAGGGCGCGCAGGATGAGGTGCAGAAGTACCTCAAACAGCCCTACGAGCGGCAGAAGAGCTCGTTAGCCGAGCGCTAAAAGCTATTGCATGGTCGATGGAGGCGCTTCCGACGGCGCGCTTTTGGCCCGCCGCGAAGAACCGGAGCCTCTCCGGGAGCGGCTGGGCCGGCGGCCTCCGGGCTGCCCGCTGGCGCCCGCAGCCGCTGCTTTCCTCCGCGGTCGCCGCGCCTTGGTGACTTGGGTGAGCGGTTGGCCCGCAATGGTCGGCGCGGGTTCCTCGGTCGGTTGTTCATCGCTGAGCACATCCGGCACCGGTTCGGGCATGGCCGGAGGGTGGAATTCTGCCCCCAGGTACACCATGAGGCCCTTTTCTGCGTCGGGTTCGATCCGCACGACGGACTTGTCCTGTGCGTAGTTAAGCATTTCACCGAATTCCTGGAACCCGTATTTCTTCCAGTCGAAGTCCGGCTGCTCTTCTTTGACCCAGGCGGCGAGATCGTCGGCCGCCGCACCGTTGTCGACCTCCAGGCGGTGCGTCTCCAGAACGTCGCGCAGCACCGGGAGCGATTCCTCGGGCTTGGCGGCGGCTGCCGCCGGCTCTCCCGCCATCTCCCCCTTGCGCTTGATCATGTAGCGGCCTTCACCGCCGGTTACGTCAACCAGATCGGCTTTTTGCAGCTTCTCGACGAAATCGGTGAACGAGCCGGAGCCGTAGGCCTTCTCGCTGAAGGTGGAATCAAGCTGCAGCATGGTGGACTTGAGCAGCCCCAGCTGCGGCCGGACCTCGCGGCGCTCGAGCACTTGCAGCGCGCGTTCCACCAGCGGCATGGCTTGCGCCAGTTCGAGCGGCGGCGGCCTGCGCTGTCCCCGGCGTTCGGTGGGCATATTCTGTGGCGCATTCTGCATCTGTGGTTGCGGGGACACGCTGCGGACCTGCTTGGGCGCATCCATCAGCAGCGATTCGTAGCTGATGAACTCGTGGCAGTTTTTCTGCAGAATGGTCGACGTGAACGCCCGGCCACCGACCACATAGACGCGCTTGTCATATTGCTTGAGCTTGTTGACCAGCGCGATGAAATCGCTGTCGCCGCTCACGATGGCGAAGGCGTTGATGTGATCGTGCGTGAAGGCCATTTCCAGCGCGTCGAGCGCCAG
>JACXTT010005150.1_pt1 | contig 19097 bp, 18 predicted proteins | sample 9270951 | NCBI WGS metagenome assembly JACXTT01 (sample SAMN15532306, study PRJNA645909) | rock metagenome | isolation source: weathered quartz diorite | place: Puerto Rico | collected 2017-06-21 | reverse complement strand
ACCTGGCCTACCAGCAGGCCCGGAAAGAGGGCCGCATGAGGACTCTGATCGACCTCAAGGAAGCCATCGTCGAGGGAGCGGTCAAGCGATTGCGCCCGAAAGTCATGACGGTCGCCGTGATGTTCATGGGACTGGTGCCGATCATGTGGTCCACCGGCACCGGATCCGACGTTATGCGCAGAATCGCGGCCCCCATGATCGGCGGGATCTTCACGTCGTTCTTGATGGAGCTCCTCGTCTACCCCGTGATCTATGAAATCTGGAAAGGCCGCGAAGTGATCCGTGTTGCGCCCGTCGCAGATGGAGCCTCCAGCCAGGCATGAGCCCACCCCGAAGCATCGTCCCCTTGGTCGAACTCCACTTTCACCCTTGACTCTATACTTAGGTATAGGGTGCATCATTTGGGCATGGAGAGCGAGATGAACGGCGGGATGTTGCGCATCGGAGAGATCGCCAGGCAGGCGGGAGTCAACGTCCAGACGCTTCGTTACTACGAGAAACGCCGCCTCCTTCCGGTCCCGGGGCGGCGTCCATCCGGTTACCGCGAGTACCCGCCCGAGACGGTCCAGTTCATCCGGTTCATCAGGCGGGCGCAGGATCTTGGATTCACGCTCTCGGAGATCGAGGAATTGCTCGCTCTAAGGAAGCACGGTGCGCGCCGCCGCGCCAAGGTCCGCTCGGTGGCTGAAGCCAAGTTACGGGACATCAACGAAAAGATCCGGAGCCTCGAGGCTATCCGGCAGGCGCTCCTGACGCTGGTCCGATCCTGCGCCTGTCAAGGCAAGTCGCCGGAGTGCCCGATACTCGAAGCGCTCAGCGAGGAGGGCAACCTCCGGAATCTCGTCCCCCTCGGATCGGGCCGCTCAGGGAGCGTGCGTGCAGCCAGGTGACTCGAAGGCGCCGCCGAGAGCAGGCTGGCTGCGATCGCTCGCGCCCCTGCCGGGCGCCATGCTGTCGCTGCTCCCTGCGGCGAAGTGTCCCCTGTGCCTCGCAGCGTACGCGGGCGTCCTGTCGTCCCTGGGTCTCGGGTTTCTGTTCATGGATCCTTTGCAAACGCCGATCATCGCCGTTCTCCTCGTGGTCGGCCTTGTCAGCGTCGGATGGTCCTCGCGAAAGCACGGCATTATCTACCCCTTCCTGGTCGCCCTTCTCGGATCGATTGCTGTCGTCACCGGACGCCTTGCCTTCAAGGTGCCCGTCCTCTTGCACGGCGGGGTCGCGCTCCTGGTCGCGGCGGCGCTATGGAACCTGTGGCTCGAACGGCCTCGAAGAGTGCAGCTCCCTCAAATCCATGTTCCCAACAAGCAAGGAGAGAAGCCATGAAAAAGAGAACCATCGAAGTATTCACAGCCGGTTGCCCATGCTGTGACGAAGCCGTCAAGCTCGTCCAGAGCCTCGTGTGCTCGAGTTGCGATCTGAAGATCCTCGATATGCGCAACGACAAGGCGGCGCAGGCGAAGGCGAAGCAGTACGGTGTCACGCGGGTCCCCGCGGTTGTTGTGAACGGCAAGCTGGCCGATTGTTGCAGTCAGGGGCCTGTGGATGCAAAGACTCTTCGCGCCTTGGGCGTCGGAGTAGCCTGACCGGCAGGCTGACCTAGCCTAACCTCTGCCCTGCGATGGGCAGGCGAACGACAGACTGGCCCGCTGAAGCGAACCACTGGCGCGTGCAATTGCAGGCGGTGCAAACGGACAGCATGACCACCAACTCCACGAGAACACCTACGACCGTTGCAAGCGACTGCCGGGAGCCGGTATAGCCGAGGGCGCGTTCAGTTCAAGCTAATGCTACTTGTCGCCGCCCGACTTTCCTGACTCGATCCGGACTTCACTCACCGTCAGCTCCTTCCCTTCTCCTTCCAGATGCAAGACCACGCGCTGACCCACCTTCAGATCTGCGCGTGATACCGGTGCGGAGCCTTTGAAGTACTTGGTGTTGTCGGTCAGCGGCGCCGAGACCAACTTGCCATCCTGAGTCTTGACCTCGACATGGTGCTCGTCGACGGCCTGCACGGTTCCCATGACATGGGGCTTTCCGCCGTGAGCCCAAAAGTCGCCCGCCATGAGCGCGAGGCTCCATGCGAACAGAAGGACGGTTCCCTTTCGCATCAGTGTTCCTCCTCATCCTAAATTAGTGGTGATGTTCGTGAACTGGACTTGGGACATCTTCCCGTTCCAGAAATCGTTTCTCGGCTTCTTCCTCTCTCCATTCTTCCGGGCTCTTGGGGTTGAGGCTCTCCATCTCCTGAACCTCTGCTTCCGTAATCTTTGGAAGGTGGCGAATGAAGTGCACGAGGTGCCACGATGCGAGGTCGTCTTCCTGGGTGTCCTCGCCCCAGGCCGGCATGCCGGTGAGCCGCACTCCGTTCTTGATGATATAGAAGAGTTCCCCGTCTGAAAGGGACTGGGTCTGCGGCCCAGTCATGTCGGGTGCTTTCGGGTAGAGGTTTCGCCCGATGGTGGTCGCGCCCCGGCCGTTGTTACCGTGGCACATTGCGCAGTGATCGGCGAAATGCGCCTTCCCCGAGGCGACAACCTCCTGGGTGAGTGGGACCGGATTTGGCATCCCGCGCGCCGCTCGCGGCACGGCCAGCTGCCGCAGATGACGAGCGATGTAGGCCTCGACGGCTGTCGGCTCGGCCCGGGCGCTGAACCCTCGCCTCAAAAACTGGTCGACGGCCAGGACGAGAAGGAGCACGCAAACGAACCCGAGGATCGCGATCTTGGTCCTGGTTCTCATCAGTTGCTATCCTTCGGGTGCTCGGACGTGTGCTCCGATGCGGGGGTTTCCTTCGACGCGGGTCCGGACGGGACTCCCTCTGCATCCTGCGGTAGGTCCACCGGCCATGGAACGGTGCCCTTGGGGTATTCGTACCAGCCGGGGTCCTCGTAACTCTTGAGGTTCTCGCGAACCTTGAGCACAGTGAACATCCCGCCCATGGCGATCGGTCCGAATTGCCCCTGCCCTCCCATCATCGGGAGGGTGTTAGGCGGACCACCCATGTGCTGAGCGTGTTGCGCGTGCTCTTCCATGCCGTTTTCGCCCATGGCCATGTAGCCGGGGATTTGAGAGCCGATCTGGCCCTCCAATCCCTCCTGGCTGACGCCGATCAAGACTGGAAAGTCGTGGCTCATGGCGTTCATCGGGTGATGGCGGAGGTGACAGTGCAGGGCCCAGTCTCCCGGCGCGTCCGCGACGAACGTAATGTCGCGCGTCTGCCCCGGAGCGACGGTCACGGTCGTCTCGGGCCACTGCGCCGAGAGCGGGATCTCTCCGCCGTCGGTGGCCGTCACCCTGAAATTGTGGCCGTGCAGATGAATGGCGTGAACATCCTGGGCGACGTTCGCAAAACGGATGCGCACCCGATCGCCTTTGCGCACGACCAGGGGATCGGTCCCGGGGAAGACGCGGCTGTTGAAGGTGAACAGGTTGAAGTCCGTCATGACGTGCGCGTTCGGCGTGGCGGAGCCGGGCTGGACGAACCATTCACTGAGAAGGATCGCAAAGTCGCGATCGACCCGCGGTTGCTCGGGCTTCTTCGGATGGATGATGAAGAATCCCATCGTCCCGAGGCCGATCTGGATCATCTCGTCGCCGTGCGAGTGGTACATCTGCGTGCCGTGCTGGCGCAGGGTGAACTCGTACACGTAGGTCTTCCCCGGTGGAATCCCTGGCTGCGTGAGCCCCTGGACTCCGTCCATGCCGTTGGGCAGCAGCACGCCGTGCCAGTGGACCGCGGTCCCCTCGGGCAACTTGTTCGTGACGTAGAAGCGGACTCGGTCGCCTTCGATCGCCTCGATCGTGGGTCCCGGCGTCTGGCCGTTATAACACCAGGCGTTGATGACCATGCCCGGGGCGACTTCGTGCCTGCATTGGTCGATCGTCAGGTGGAAGACTTTGACTCCGCCTTCCATCTTCCATGGCAAGGTGCTGCCGTTGGGTGTGACGACAGGCGTGTAAGGCAGCGTTTGCTTCTCCGAGCGCGGAGACGAACCGTGAGCGGTTGCCGCTATCGACGGGCTCGTGCAGATCGCCAGCACCAGGATGAGAGTCAAGGTCGTGGAAACGCATCTCATTGCTGATCACCTCCTTGTGGACTTTCTCCCGGAGCCTGCTTCTCCCGCGATTCCCCTTCCGGCTCCACGGGAAGGACGTTCGAAGGAACGCTCGCCAGGCTCCCTCCAGCCGCTCGATCGAGCTCCGCTCGGGCGATCCAGTAGTCCCTCTGCGCGTCGATATACTCCGCCTGGGCCGTCGTTTCGCTCTGCCTCGACTGGACGAGTTGAAACGGGCTCGAGAGCATGAAGTTGTACTGCTGCAGCGTGAGGGCCACGATCCGGCTTCGCCGGGGCAGAATCACGTCCCGGTAGTATTCGACCCGGCTCCTGGCGGCCAGCAAGCGGGTTCGGGCCGCGCGCACTTCGGAGCGGACTTCGACCGCGAGGGCCGCAAATCGCTCCTGGCTCTGTCGCAGAAGAGCCTCGGCTCGGGCCCTGGCAGCCTTGCCCCGGTTGAACAGCGGGATGGGAACTTCGATAGCCGGCCCCGTGGTATTGAGCCCCTCAGGCTCTCTCTCGAGATGCCCTCCGACAGCGTAGTCTCCGATCGCGCCCGAGCGGGCCAGCGGCAGGGCGCGTGCCGCGACTTCAACTTCCTGACGCGCGGCCGCCAGATCCAGCCGCTGGGAGACCGCCAGGGACTCCAGCCCCTCGGGAGTCTCCTCCGCCTGCGGGAGCTGCGGAAGTTGCACCGCAATCTTCCAAACGGTGTCCGGCCCCCACAGGCCCATGAGAGTGGTCAGTCGTTCTCGCAGGCCGAGCGCTTCGGTCTCGCTGCTGGCCAGTTCCAGTTTCGCCTGCTCCAGAAGCGCTTGCTCGGTCTCGAGGCCCAAGGGCGAGATGTTGCCGGCCTCGCGCTGTCGAATGGCGAGCTCCGCGGTGGCCCGTGCCGCATCCACGATCGTCCGACGCATGGCCGCCCTCTGTTCGGCGCCCTGGAGCGCGAAGAAGGTCGATCGGACCTGCGCGATGAGCTTCAGCACTTCGTCACCGACACGAAGCTTGGCCGCCTCGAGAGCAGCAGCCGAGAGTTGCAGGTTCCTCTTGAGGCGGAAGAGGTCGAGGAGGGGCTGCGTCAGGGTGATCTCGAAGGGCCGGTCAGGGAAACGAATCTCTCCAAAGAGCAGTGGGTTCCTGATCAATCCCGCCTGCATCAGATCCGCCCGCGCGAGCCCCAGCTCTTCGAGTGCTGCCTGGAGGCGACGGTTGTTCAGAAGGGCGACGTCCACCGCATCACGGTCGCTCAGCTCCTTTTGCAGGAGCGCGTGCAGACGCTCCTCCAGCGGAGGACCGCCGTCCGGGACCTGCTCCCAGCTCGCCTGGAATCCCGACCGGGCGCGCACGGCCTCCTGGACCTGATGGAACCCGGCGTCCCCCGGCACCGAGGCGCAGCCGGCGATGAAGAGGCAAAGGGTGGCAAAGAAAGTCGCGCGCAGAAGCGAGCCACTCATTTGGCCCCCTCCTTCTTGACCAGCTTCATTCCACACTTCGGACATGTGCCTGGCTCGGGGAGTCTCACTTCCGGATGCATTGGACAGGTATAGATGGTCTGTGCGTGCGCCCCGCCTGGAGCCCCTGGAGAAGGAGACTCCATGCCATGCATTCCGTGCTCAGGAGCGGAGGTACGGGCTGCATCCTGGGGCTCCTCGCGGAGCGTCTGTGAGGGTGGCGGGGTTGGCGCCTCCGGAACCTGCGGGCTCGCTGGATGATCGGCAGGCACCGGCGCGAGCTGAGGTGCCGTGGCGCAGGCCATCGCGAGCGCGATGGCCGGCAGAAGAACGATGAAACGCGTGAGCATGAAAGTGCTCCTCATGATCTCTTCTCAGGAGAAAGACAAAAACCCATTAGCTCGGGCGGCTCCCTGAACAGGGATTCGCGCGGGCGGCCACCAGAACGCCGGCTAGGTTCCCGAGGCGATCAGATGAGAAGGGTACAGTTCAGGCTGAGGATGTCCGGGGACCGGGACGGCGGTGAGAGATCCCCTCGGGGGAGAGGTGCCTTGAAGATCGGGTCGGCAGGCTCGGCGGCCAGGATCTCCGTCAGTTCTGTCGCGATCGTTGGAGTCGCGATGACTGGGCTGGCTGTCTTGATAGCGGCGAGAACCACGCACGTGGCTCGGCAGTGTGGACACGTCGGCGGACTGGACGGACTTGATGATTTAGCGAAAGGTGCGAAGGCCGCATGGCTTGTGTGGGCGCAATGGGACCGCGTGGTCGCGGCTTCAGGCCCCACTACTCTCTTGGAGGAAGCCAGAGCGCAAAAGCAGCCGGGATCGGCCAGAAGCGCGAAGACGAGAGTAATGCGCGGGAGAGTTCGCAGGATCGAGACTTGGGTCAAATGACGTCCCATGACGCCTCTCGCAACCTTAGGAGAGGCATCCTACTACGCGAGACCGGGCGCGTCCAAGTGCAGGTGCCCTTGACGTCGACGATCAGGCTGCGCGGGCAACATCTGATGTCGATCAGCGCGGACAGCAAGTCGACGCAAGCGAGAAGACACGCTTCCTGTGGAGACGCCGTGGAGACGCGGGGGACAGTTCCCGCGTCCAGGATCTAGCTATTTGTTTTCAACAAGTTAGGTGGTGGAGGCGGCGGGAGTCGAACCCGTTCCCGCCGTAAACGCTAACTGACTGATGGCGCGCGACTTTTCGTCAGAACTCGTTGGAAACTCGTTGCCTTGTGGTCAACTTGTTGTCCTCTGGAGTGCTCTGGAGTCCTCCCCAGTCTTGGAGATATCTTGGAGACGGACGAGCACGGCCATCTGTGTGTGTACCTGGAAGTCAAAGTCGGAGTCCGCCGTGCCGGGGGAGCCAGGGACCTGTTCTCGGGAGGATCGGCGTGCCGGCTCTTCGATCGGCAACCGGAGTGGGCGTCAGCGGTGGCCTGCTTCAGCGATAACTCTTCGGGATAGCTGTGGGTCACGAACGCCTGGGGTCGCACTGTCCCTCGCGCACTAGTGTTTCGTGTCCGGGATAGAGTAGTCTGAGCGGTTGAGGACCGTCGAGGGAGCGAAATAAGATACGGGCGCCCGGCCGGAGTCCACGCACGGTGCTCCGGAGCCTATTGGCAAGACGAACACATCGGTCGCTCGCATGCCTCGCCATCTAATTTAGCGAGGCCGCGAGGGAACACCCTTCGGAGGAACCGGATGTCACCTCCAGCCCTCGTCGAGGGAACGGCAGCCGACGTTCCAGTTGACGATCTCCTGCTCGACGCACAGAATCCGCGGCTCGCCTCCCACGACCCGACTCGACCATCTCAAGAGGACATGCTCCGCATCCTCTGGTCTGAGATGGCCGTCGACGAAGTTGCGTTCTCCATCGCTGCGAACGGCTTCTACTCTCAAGAGCCACTTTTCGTGATTCCGATCCCGGGCCGGAACGCGTCTCGGTACACGGTGATAGAGGGTAACCGGCGTCTCGCTGCCGTTCGACTCCTTCGCGACGAGAATCTCCGGATCTCACTGAAAGCCACCGATCTCCCCCGAATTCGCACTATTCAAGAATCGAATCCAGGTATCCAAGCTAGACGCCCTGGACTTGCTTAACGAGATCGGCTCCGACCCCAAGGAAGCATCTCGGACTTTTGTGTACTTGGATCCTCCCTACTACAAGAAGGGAAGCCGGCTCTATCTGAACTTCTACGATCCAAGTGACCATAAGAAGGTGGCGGCATTCCTTCGAGATGAGCACCGGTTTCTGTGGGTGATGTCCTATGATAATGTCCCCGAGATCCGCCGTTTGTATCACGGCATGAATCAGGTGGCATTCGACTTGGAGTATTCGGCGAACAACGGCGGGACTGGAAGGGAGATAATGATTTACCCTAGTACAGTGTGCTTTCCGCAGCGTTGGACTCGTCGTATCCCGCCTCGCTACGTAACAGCCGCTGATGGAGTCGCGATTCCAGCGGAGGGGTAGAGCTACCTGCTCTCCTCTGTGCGACACAGTGCACTTTGCGCTCTGCCGGTTACGTTACATGATCACTGCCTGAGAGAATCTCCTGAGAGTTGTTGGTCGTTGACACCTCTGAGGATGATGGAATAGCGTGGGGTCTACAGTAGGGGTGCTGGAAGCTGCTTCAGGGGGAGTCGCGCATAACGAGGATTCCTCGTCTCTGGGGTTGATGGGCATGATGCTCACTTCGGCCACCCCTTGGCGACAGGCGATAGGTCAGCGCCCTGCAGATGCGCTTTCTTTTTGACCCACATGGGGGTTCTCCTCCCGAGGCCGTGTTGCGATGATACGTTCCGGCCTTAAGGTCCTCCGTTCTCGGTATCAGCTTGTTTCCGGTCCGGTCGTCAGCGACGCAGCTGGTCAGGCTTGGCTCGGCGTGGACGAGGACGCCTCCAAGTATCTCATCAAGCTATGGCCATTCGATGGGGAGCGCCCCGATAACCTGCAACGCGCCCTGTGGGATGCGGAGCTGCGGACGCTTTACCGCGTCTGCAGCTCCCCGGGCGCCGAAGACACCATCCTCGTGCTGCGCGATGCTGGAGTTGATCGAGATGCCCGCTGCTTCGTGATGGCCCTCGGAGCACCGGGCTACGAGAGCCTCGCAGGGGCGCTGGGGCGTCGTGCGGAGGTGGCTTGGCTCTCGCCACGTGACCCGCAAGCACGCCGAGCACTTTGGATGGGTCTGCAACGACTGGCTTCCGGCGTCCGACTCCTTCACGAGCAGCTCATCCTCCACCGTGACGTCAGAGCTGAAACGGTGTTCTTTAATTCACAGCTCGGCGCAGGATCCTTGCGACTCGGCGGCTTCGAGTGGACCATTCGCCTCGGAACACCTGACACCAAGGCGCCGCCGCCCAGCTGGTCATCTCCACCGGAATTCTTCGAAGGCGCTAGCTTCGGCTACAGGCCGGAAACCGACTGGTACGGCTTCGGAATGCTTGCAGTCCGAGCCCTACTGAATGTCGAATCCCATGCCGGAAACGACCCCCTTGAACGCTATCGTCGAGTTCTCACGGAACTCGAGCGCTCGGGTGGAAGACTATCTGACATCGAGCGCGTCTTCCTGCTTCGCTTGATCGCGACGGATCAGCGCGAACGAATCACGCGCGGATACGAAGTCCTGACTGCGATCCAGGACATCCTACGAGCCCTCGAGCAGGGTGCTGAGCCGCGAGCCGACAGCAGACCGTTCGTAGTGGTGATCAATCCCGCGTCCAACCACGATATCCTCGATCGCGTCCTTGATCGGGGCTTTGTTCCGAATCCCGAGAGACCCCAGGATGCCTTCAACCCCAATGACCTTCTCCACGCGTCGAATCTCACGAGCTTCGTGCAGCAGGATCTCGCTCGTCCGCAGCTATACGCCGTCCCCGGCGCCAAATTCTACCTGCTCGTCGGCCGCGACCTGATCCTCACCCTAATTCCGTTTGAGAATTTCGACCGGGACACGAATGCGACGGTCCGCACCTGGGACCTCGCGTTCTGCTCGGGCATCGGCGAGCTCCGGTGGAACGAGGGTGGTTCAGCCTGCCTCGAGCTTCCTGAGGGGTCCGTGGTCGTCCGAACCAGGAGACAGGTCTCCGATCGCGCCGTTCGACAAAACGCTCGCAGCTGGGAACGGTACCTCCCCAGCATCGACCAAGCGGTGCAACTCCGCGCGAGTCTCGCCAGATTCCATGAGTTCATTCGCTGCACGAACCAACTCGAATTGCTGATTCGCGACTCTGAGATCTTCCGCTACCGCATCGTGACGCGAAGCACTAAGGAAGGCGTGCAGCGCCTCGAGATCACTGAGGTCCCCCGCAACCGTCGACCAATGCGCTTCTGCAAGGTCGAAGGTGGATTGGCGGAGTTCCTCCTCCGCGAAATCGAATCGGGTAAGCGCGACTGCAAGGTTGTGGTCCTGAGCGGCCCCGACGAAGACGCTCTCACGCTGCCGTCGACAGCCAAGGCCGACTGCTGGACAGTCGAGCGCATCGACACGAGTCAGGGACACATCGACCTAGTGCGAGTGACTGCCGGCAACACGCAGCCGACACCGGCAACAGAGGGGACGATACGGACATGGGGAATGTTCGGACAGGTCGCCCTAATTCGTCGGAGAAAGCGTGCCATTGATCGCATCGAGAAGCACTCATACCTGCTGCGGTCGCTCTCCGCCCCGGGGCAGGTGTACATGGACACAGGAGCGATGCCTCTCCCAGTTCCATTGTCCATCGATCTCGTTGACGAAGCGAAGCAGGCTGCAATTGAAGACATCTTAAGGGTCCGCCCCATTTACGCCTTACAGGGGCCCCCCGGCACGGGAAAGACCACCCTCGTGGCTCATCTGCTTCGTCAGATTTTCGAAGACGATCCGGTTGCTCAGGTCCTCATAACGGCACAGGCGCATGGCGCCGTGGACGTCTTGCGCGCGAAGGTTCGAGACGAAGCGTTTCGCGGCGTTCCTGAGGAGCGCCAGCCACTCGCTGTCCGGTTAGGAATCTTGACCGACGGATCGGGATTCGAAGAGGGATCAACAGAGGATGTGAGCCTTTCAATTCTGCAGCGCGCGAAGGAACGCCTCCTGAAGTTCCCGAACAGGACAACGCTGCAAGAGGAGTGGTTGGCCGCAGTTACCGAAATGGAGCGGTCGCTCATGATGTGGACCCCTGACAGCACTGCGCCGGACTTCTGTGAGGTGGTCAAGCGTGGCGCCAACGTTACCTATTGCACGACCAGCGCAGGGGACCTCGAAGTTCTCGCAGAGGCAACACAGTCGTTCGATTGGGCGATCGTTGAAGAGGCCGGGAAGGCTCACGGCTTCGATCTAGCACTGCCCTTGCAGGCCGGTCACCGGTGGCTTCTCATCGGAGATCATAAACAGCTGCCGCCCTATCGATTCAAGGACTACCGTGAAGGCATAGATGCTCTTGATGAGGTCGTTGCCGCGCTCGAAGAACTTCCGGAGCGGGCGGGGAATCTTCTTGACTCGGACTGGGTACGCAGCTGGCGTGACCGTAAGCCAGAGGAACGTGCGGATTTCAAGGAATATGCACGTCGGTGGTTGAACACGTTCGAACGCATCTTCGAGTACTGTACCGTGGCCACCGGTGCAGAGAAGCTCACGCTCGATAGAGCAGACGGCGCTGCTGCTGGGATGCTTTCGCGCCAACACCGGATGCACCCGACAATCGGTGATCTGATTTCGGCCGCCTACTACGACGGCAGTCTGGTGAACCGAACGTTGGACGAGAAGGGCGTTCCATTGAGCCGCGTCCGCCACCCGTTTGCACAGCCGGATGGCATCAGCGAGAAGGCCATGGTCTGGCTCGATGTACCGTGGGCGGCGCGCCAGCCGGAGTGCGCCGAGCATGGCCCTGTGACCGGAGAGCCCCGATACACGAATCCCATGGAGGTTGACGCTCTCGCAGCCTTCGTCTCTGAGTTTCGAGCGCAGAACCAGGCCAAGGACAGCCCTGCGATAGATCTAACGCTCGCCGTGCTCTCCCCCTACAACCAGCAGGTCGCCCTCATCAACAAGCGCATGAACGAGGCGGCTGTTAGATCGGTGGGCCTGAATCTCAAGCAGGCCCTGAGGAGCCGGCGACGGGATGCCAATCGGGGCTCACCAGCGCGAATAGCCCACACGGTCGATTCGTTCCAGGGCAACCAAGCGGACATCATCGCGGTCAGCCTTGTACGGAACAACACGCTGCCGGCTGGTGAGGGCCTCGGGTTCCTCGACGAGGCCCCTCGGATCAATGTCCTTCTTTCACGAGCGGAGCGTCTACTGGTGCTAATCGGCAGCTGGGAGTTTTTCGAACGCCAGTTGATCGCCGTGACGATCGATGACCCCCAACTTCCTCTCTGGCACTGGAAGAAGGTCCTGGTGACGCTCGGTGAGTGGTTTGCTTCTGGCCGCGCCCTCCGGATATCGGCCGGGCGTCTGAGCACAGGTGGGGTCGCATGATCTGCCTGATTCCGGTCAGCCGGTTTCGGATTACATACGAAGTCGCTGCCGGGCGACCGTTCTCACGTCTGGAGCGCATGATTCTCCGCGCGATCCAGCAGGGCAAGAGTGATCTCGATGGGCTCGGGGAGATCTTCCAAGTGCATCCACGTTTGCTCATCGAGGGACTCGTAACGCTGACGCAGGCCGGGTGGCTTGCCGTGGGCAGTGCAGGCGCCGGAGGATTCGTCTTGACCTCTGAGGGGCGTGACGCCGCGGGTTCCGACCGACCCCCGTCAACGACTGCGGTATCTTCGCGCCGAGCGTTCGTCGTGATGGAACGGCTGACTGGAGGGCTGATTCCTAACGATGAGGTTCGCTTTGTATCTAAGCGCGATTTGGATAGTGTGTGGGAGCAGAGCCTGAAGCTGAGTACGGAGGTTTCGGACAACAGATTGGACGAAGGCCAGGTCCAGCACCTCCTGCCGCTAAGCCAAGGTGAGTGGGTACGGTGGATAGGCCCAATTGACATGATGAGCAAGGACGCTCACTGGCTGCCCGTGAACGTGGACCTGCATGAAGGGGTTGTTGTGGGGCTGCCGGAGGCGTGGCTTCCTAGACTGCGCGCAACTATCAACGACGAGGCCCGTGGATTCGCTGCTAACCTTGGTGAGGAAGTAAGGGCACGGACTTGGAGTCTCGGCGCCCCGAGGCGATTGCGGATGGCGCCTGATGAAGCTAGCGACCGCGATGTGGTTCGGGTTCTTCCGGTCGGGTGGCCGGTCGTCATCTCCGAAGGCGACTTCTGCTTCAGGGGCGATGGCCACGAGCAGTTAATCGTGGGAGCTCTCGAGAACGCTCGCAGTTCGGTTCTCGTAGCATCGGCCTTCGCGAATATCACGAAGCTCGAAGCACTCCGCCCACACATCGATGCCGCCCTGAAGCGCGGGCTCAGCATCGACCTGATGTGGGGCTATATGGCCGACGGCAGTACGGATGGGTTGGAAACAGTCGAATGGCTGCGCAAGCTCGCATACGGTGCGAAGCGGGATGGCCTCAAGGGCGTGATTCGGTTCAATCAGTTAGCCTCGGGATCGCACGCGAAGCTTCTGCTGTGGGATGAGGGTCCTGGGTTTCGGGCGTGGGTGGGCTCGTACAACTGGCTCTCTGCCACACCAGGAGACCGAGGGAAAGATCAACCCAGAAATGTCTCGGTGCGAATTTCGGCACCCGCCGTTGTCGGGGCTCTCGCTCGGTGTGCAGCAGCCATGTGGTCAGGGGCGGAGTCGGAGGTGCTGACGAGCACCAGCGATCGGTGGCGTCGGATTGCCGCCGATCTCGATATGATGGCATCGCGGTCGGAAAGTGTCGCGGCGAATGCGACCGTGCGCCTCGTTCTTGATCGTGAACATGAGGTGTTGCTCCGGGAATGGATAGGAACGGCGCAAATTAGGCTGCTCGTGGCGTCCCATAGACTCGGACCAGCGGGAGAGAATCGGTTGGTGAGCGCGGAGATCGAGCGGCCAAGCGGCTTCGCTTTCGAGGTGCTATTTGGGCAGGCGGTCCAGGATGAACTTGGGCTTGCAAGAATCGCTGATCTTGTTCGACGATGTGGGGGGGATCTGAAGCACGTGCCAGCGCTTCATGCCAAGTTGGTTGTGAGCGACGCGTCGGCCTGCGTGTCAAGCTACAATTTCCTGTCCGCCGACCCGTTCGGAACGGCGAAGAACGCGCGTGAACTAGGAATCGTCATCGATGGTGCGGAGCCTGTCGAATGGCTCTGGACTCGGTTTCGGAAAGGTCAATCGGATGTCGGGAACACCACAGACATTCGGCTATCCGGAGATGTCCCGCCGACCTCAACTAACTAACGATAGACAGCTCCTGCTTCCCGGCGGAACTGGTCGTGGTGCGCCAGATCGGGCGCAGGAGCGAGGCCGGCTCGTGGAGCCAGTAGTCGTTTTCGAGGCAGAACCAGAATAGGCCCTTCCCTCCGTGGTCAGCGCGGTTTGGCTTGGCCATCCCCCGCAAGGTGATTAGGATGTTGAGCATCCGCTGCCAGCCGGTGGTCACGAAGAGCACGTTAACGCGCCGGTGGTTCGCGTGGGTTTGCTGATAGACAGGGCCCTGCAAGTACCACCAGTACCCATGGAACTTCCGGAGAAGCCGGGAATGCTCCTCGGTTGATCGGTCCATCTCGAGAAAAAAGTGTCGGACCTGACCGGCCTTTCGGAGCGAGAACCGTGCGTCGGGTGCGACTCGAAGGAATCGCGTGCTGTCTCCGGGGATCGGAACGCGGAGCCAAGTGTCCCGGCCCTGGTGCCAGTTCAGGAGCTCGACGTCTGGCGTCTCGCGCAGTGCCAGTTCGAGAACGCATCGGAAGTTTGAGATCATCAAATGATGTTCCAGGAACCACTCGGTTCGACGGGTGTACTCTTTCTTCCACCGAACTAGTTCGTGGTCCCCTGCTTCGTTGGCTTGGATGCGAGCACGATGAGCCTGGAGGGCTCGGGCGCCCTTGAGCTCCAAACCTTAGGCCAAGAGCGGCGCTCCTGGTTCGAGGTCCGCTCTCATTCTCAGGCGAGGCACATAACGGCGAACGTATCTGTTGTGAAATAGGCCCTGGAGACGGCGGGTGATCTGTTGGCCCGATCCATGGACCAGGGCTCGGACGTGTCGGGCCTCCAGGTATCGGTAGCGGTAGATGAGGTCGAGGATCTCGTAGTCGCGAGAGGTTAATGTGAAGTTGCCGTATTGTTGGGCGTAACGATCCGGCTGAGCGGCGTACTTGCGGAGTCCTTGGGATCTCGTCGCTGCGGGCATGGAAGCGTGATTCTAAAAAATTAGCTGGTGGGCGCGGTAGCGGCCACGGCCATTCCGCGCGAATTTGTGGCGAGCGAGCGGAGCGAGCGGGACGCGGCAGCGGCGCCACCCCGCTGGTTTTGCCTGGAGCGCCTCGGCAGGGCGCGGAATGGCCAAGCCCCGGCGGCAGCCGGGGCGCCGTCTCGGCCCGAGTTCGTTCCGGGCCGAGAAAAAGCAGCGGGGTGGCGGCGCGAAGCGTCCGACACAAATTCGCGCAGGTAGTTGCTGCCGTTGAGCTCTCGCTCACGGCAGACCCTACACCCCTTAGGGTGTAGGGGTTACTGTAGGGTGCCGCTCGGGCCCGGAAGCGCGTGCAGAAATCTCGACATCGTGGTGCGCGCACCACTCGGCATACCTGGGTTCCCCTTCCCTGCCGTACTCCATGAGGATTCTGGGCGCTGCCCATTCGCGCACGCGCTCTTCGGTCCAGGACTGTTGCTGCAGGTAGAAGCGGTACCGGTGGATGAACTCGGGAAGTCGATGGTCAACGAGTCGGTGCCGCTCTTCTGGGGAAAGTGCGGACATCCGGGCGCTCGCGCGCTCTTCGCACCAGACCTCGTACCGATTCTTGCGTGCATCCTCACGACGCTGGTCGTCTTGCATCTGACGATGGCGTTCGTCATCGTCGTGAGAGGCACGAGCGCGTTCGAGATAGCCGCCTTCTAACACTCCACCGAGGTGCTTCGGGAAGCCCTTGGGATCATTGCGGCCCTCACGCACGGCGATTTCGACGGCCGCGCCGGCCAGATCAAGGTTGCCGTCAGCGGCCACGATGATGGCTTCTGCTCGCTTGAGTTGGCGTCTCGTAACGTGTTGGGGACGCGAGCCGTAGCGGAGTTCAGCAGGCCTGGCTGCGAGCTCCGCGGCCACTTGGTTCTGCGGCGTCCTCACGATCCGGGAAATCGCGGAATCTAGGCCGTCACACCCAAGAGCGCTGGAGACCCCAGGTCACTGAATGGAGTCACTCGGATCGGCCGAGACCTAGTCCTGAGCACTGAATTACTCGAGAGGCATTCAAGCTGGACCAAGCGACCCCCTTTACAACATTATCAGAATTTCCTACCATCTCGCGCTCTAGGTTCGCCGCAAGCCTTCAACCAGACGTGATGAAAAACTGCTGCGCTCTCTAGCAGCCATAGAATGCACCTTAATGGCTTTGCGCTCTCTGGAGCAGCGCGACAGCCCCAAGAAGGAGGCGACCGTAAATGTCGACTAAGGCCCCAAATGTCTATGTGATGACCTTCCTGTTAATCATCCTCGCCGCAGCAGCAACCTGGATCATACCGGGCGGCGCATATCACCGAAATCAGGAGCAGGTCGGCGGGGAGGCGCGCCAGGTGATCGTCCCGGGCACCTTTGCCCCGGTCGAGCGGAATCCTCAATCGATCCAGATCTTCCGAGCCCCGATCCAGGGTTTCAACGATCAAGCTTCGATCATCATCTTCATTCTCATTCTTGGTGGAGCGTTTAGCATCATCAACGAAAGCGGCACTCTCACAGCCGTCATTCCCAAACTTGTCTCGATGCTCGGCAAGAGAACACATCTCGTCATCCCCCTGACCATGTTTCTCTTCTCGTTCTTTGGCGCAACCTTCGGCATGTGTGAAGAAGCAATGCCGTTTGTATCCATCTTCGTGCCCCTGGCTATTTCTCTCGGCTATGATTCTCTCGTTGGTGTCTGCATGTCATTCGTCGGGGCAGGTGTTGGGTTCGCGTCGGGATTCATGAATCCGATCACCGTTCAGGTCCCGCAGAATTTAGCCGGGTTGTCCGTCCTCACTGGAAGCTCCTATCGAACCCTAGTATGGTTTCTGTCGACAGCGTTTGCCGTCATCTGGGTTGCCCTCTACGCCGCGCGGATCAAACGCCGACCACAGGCCAGTTCGGTTTACGAGCTTGATGAGAGTTGGCGCACTCAGCTGTCCTCCCAGGTTGCGATGCTGGTCCCACTCACCGCGCGTCGAGTTCTCTGCTTTGTCCTTATGATCGCGACCGTCATCCTCATGATGTTCGGTCTGTCGAGACTTCAGTGGCGCACGCCGGAGCTGGGGGCCGTCTTCCTCGCCTTGGCCATCGTTCTTGGCTCCGTGTCGGGAATTCGGCCGGGAAGGTTGGCCGAACTCTTCGTCTCGGGAGTGAGGGAGTTCGCGTCTGCGGCCCTAATCATTGCATTTGCGAATGGAGTCCTGGTGATCCTCAAGGATGGACAAGTGCTCGACAGGATCATCTATGCGCTGACGTCCACGGCCTTTCGCCTCGACTCCCTCACGTCGAGCGCTCCCGGCCTGCGGCTTGTCGTTCAATCCTGGACTGTCTATGTGATGCAAGGGCTCCTTTGTTTTGTGATTCCGTCCGCCACGGGCGCCGCATCTCTGACGATCAAAATGTTGGCCTCCCTGACTGACTCGGGGGCTTTGGGGATTACGAAGCAAACCATCGTACTCGCGTTTCAATTTGGCGCAGGATTCACGTGCATGATCGTCCCCACCTCGGGCGTCACGATGGGAACCCTAGGGCTAGCTAGAATCCCCTACGCCCGCTGGGCGCGATGGTTCTGGCGGCTGGAAGCGGGGCTTGTGTTGCTGTCCCTGATCTTTCTCGTCTGGCCTGCCCTCACATACTGGCCATAACAGGAGCCTACTCCGCCTGAAGGTCGCTCCTCGTCGCCGTGCTACTTTCCTGCCCGCTGCCTTTGACTAAGTCCGGCCGTTCTCGGTGATTGCTCATCAACGCAGCGAACGCCGGGTCGCTTCTGACGCCTACGAAATCGGGATCCAGCCCCGCGAACACGGCATTAAGCTCGAACAATCCAATTGCCTGCTTAAGATCTGCGACCACCTCCGGCGCAGGCCGTCCGATTAGCGCCTTGTAACATGCGCGATTATAGAATGCTCGATCGTATGTCGGATTGAATGAGATCGCTTGAGAGGTCGCATCGATTGCAAGCTGCAACACCCGTCTCCGCTCGTGGTCCGATGTCATCTCCTTGCCGATTCGCTTGAGCGCCTTTCCGAGACCAACATAGGCCACGGCGTGACGCTCGTCAAGCTGGACTGCTTTTCTGAAAGTCCGCTCGGCGAGTTCATACTGTTGGAGCCTCAGTGCAGGTGAGGTCGCACCTTCCCCTTCAATCAATATTCGCTCACCTTCCTGAATCACCTCATTGACACGCTCCAGGAGTTGAAGCGCATCCTTGAACCTGTCATGTTCTTGGGTGAGCTGAGCCTGGGTGGAACGCAGTTCCTGATGGAGACTACTTGTCTTCTGCTCTATGGCCTGCTGAACCTGAGCATCGAGGTGCTGGCGGATGCTCTTCTGAATCTCTCGACGGGTCGATCCAAGAAACCAAGCGAATACTCCAACCGCTGCACCACCAAGGATTCCCAAGCCCCAAATGACGCGATTCAGAAAGTCGTCAAGGTGCTTGTACTCCCGGTCCGCTTGTGCCGCAAGAATTTGAGCCTGCCCGTTGAGTGCATCCTGATAGTCCTTCAAGATCTGAGAATCGTGCTCTGGGGAGCGATCCGCGACCTCGATCCGTCCGTCCGCTCGGGCTCCGCCTTGCGACGCCCGTACAGCGTCTGCGTCCGCACAGATCAGGCACGCTAGAAATCCGAAGGCGAGCGAAGCGCGATACCGTACGATTGGCGAGGCGCAATGCGCGTATGGACGCGGATCGTTCGGTGTCGTCACTTCCCGCCCCCTTTCTGAAGGTAAATGTGAGTCTCGGCAATTAAGCGTTGTCTGGCCAAGCAAGTGGTGGAGGCGGCGGGAGTCGAACCCGCGTCCGGAAAAGATCAGCGTGGGCCGTCTACGTGCGTAGCCACCTCGGTTGCTCTCGCCGGCCGCCCCCCGAAGTGGCAAAGAAGCGGCCGGCCAGCCCGGACGGTTTCGCCTTAAGGCTTCGGGCGGGCCTTCAGGCTATCCCGCTGTGCGACGCCCATCCGGTCCCCCGCGGGAAAAAGGGTCCGGTGGACGGGCTGCTTAAGCAGCCAGCGCTAACTGTGAGTTGGCGCTTGTGTTTGAATCCACCTGATTAGCGAGGAGTGGGCCTCGGCACGCTGTCCCAGCCTCAACAGTCCCGTCGAAACCGTTTCGCCCCCATCCTTTATATATATGCGGTCTGTCGCGTCTGGACGCGCGACAAATATAGCACCTGGGTTCGAGGGGGATCAAGGAAGCGGCCGTCCCGCCAGGTCAGGGGCGGGAGGGCGTGGGGCTGACCGCCGGCGCGGGGGAGGTCGGGGCGACCGGCTGCTGGGGCGCCGGCTGTGCGCCGCGCGCTGGCGTG
>JACXTT010005149.1_pt1 | contig 19105 bp, 19 predicted proteins | sample 9270951 | NCBI WGS metagenome assembly JACXTT01 (sample SAMN15532306, study PRJNA645909) | rock metagenome | isolation source: weathered quartz diorite | place: Puerto Rico | collected 2017-06-21 | reverse complement strand
TGTTTTCTTCGCGCAGGAAGCGGGCCTGGTTGGCGCTTCTCTTGGCGTATTCCATGCCGGCGTGATAGGGCAGGGCGCGGATGCCGTGTTCGTTGAGGAAGTCGGCCGTCTCCTCGACTTTTTTGCGGGACAGGCAATACACGATGCCGGCGTCGCCCGCGTGTTCGGTCGAAATAAAATCGATCAGCTGCTTGCGGCCATTGCCCTTCTCCACGATCTGGTAGCGGATGTTGGGACGATCGAACGAGGATACGAACTGGCGCGCGTCGCCCAGTTGCAGGCGCAGGGCAATTTCGGCGCGGGTTTGCTGGTCCGCCGTAGCCGTGAGGGCGATGCGGGGCACGTTCGGAAAACGCTCGTGCAGAATCGACAGCTTGATGTATTCAGGCCGGAAATCGTGGCCCCACTGCGAGACGCAGTGGGCTTCGTCGATGGCGAACAGGGCGATCTTGGCGGCCTCGAACAGGTCCAGGCAGCGCGGCGTCATCAGGCGCTCGGGCGCCACGTAGACCAGGTCGATCTCGCCCGTGCGCACCAGGCGCTCGATGCGCATCGATTCCTCGAAGGTCTGGGTGGAATTCAAAAAGGCGGCGCGCACGCCGACCTCGGCGAGGGCGTCGACCTGGTCTTGCATCAGGGCGATCAGGGGCGAGACGACCACGCCCACGCCATCGCGCAGCAGGGCGGGAATCTGGTAGCACAGCGACTTGCCGCCGCCGGTGGGCATGAGCACCAGGGCGTCGCCGCCGCCGGCCACGTGTTCGACGATGTCTCCCTGCTGGCCACGGAAGGCGGGATAACCGAAGACGGACTCGAGGATGTGCAGCGCACGTGCGCCCAGGTCCGTGCCGGCCGGGGCGGTCGCAGGGGGCAAGACGTATGCGCTGCTGAAGCTGTCGCTCATGTCATGGTCCAGATACTCACTCAACCCAATTTACCCATCCGAAATGCGCCGTAGCGATGATAACAAGGCCGAACACGATGCGGTACCACGCGAAGATGGTGAAGTCGTGCGAACTGATATAACGCAGCAGCCAGCGCACGCACAGGAAAGCGGAAATGAAAGCAGCCAGGCCGCCGATGCCGAACAGGGGCAGGTCGGCCATCGACAGCAGGGCCCGTTCCTTGTAGACGGAGTAGACGGTGGCGGCGAGCAGGGTGGGGATGGCGAGGAAGAAAGAGAATTCCGTGGCCGCCTTGCGCGACAGGCCCGACAGCATGCCGCCGATGATGGTCGCGCCCGAGCGGCTGGTGCCGGGAATCAGGGCGAAAGCCTGGCAGCAGCCCACTTTAAGAGCGTCGACGACGCTCATGTCGTCGACGGAATCGATGCGGGCGACCTGGCCCGGCTGTTTCTGGCGTTTTTCCACCCACAGGATGATGAGGGCGCCGATGATGAATGCAAGGGCGACGGGCACGGGCGCGAACAGATGGGCCTTGATGGCCTTGCTGAACAAGAGGCCCAGCACGGCGGCGGGCAGGAAGGCGACGATCAGGTTGAGGACGAATTTCTGCTGCTTTTTTTCGCCCAGGCCCGTGAAGACGGCGCCGATGCGGGCGCGGTATTCCCACATCACGGCCAGGATCGCACCGGCCTGGATGGCAATATCGAACACTTTCGCGCGTTCATCGACAAAATTGAGCAGGCTGCCGGCCAGTATCAGGTGACCAGTGGAAGAAATTGGCAGAAATTCGGTGAAACCTTCCACCAGGCCCATGATGATGGCTTTGATCGCGAGAATGAGGTCCATGTTTGACGAGTAAATAGTGAAGATGGGGATTGTTTGCGCGAGGAAAGCCGCGGGGTCGAAGCTTACCATGCGGCCATGGCCGCTGGCCGTACGGGGCCGGACTTGCTACCATCCACTTGGCTTGAAACCGACAAAAACAACAGGCGGCGGGGCGGAAGACAGATGACTGACATGATCGAGGCGGTCCACGCCTGGCTGACCGGCCTGCTTGGCAACGATGTGGACTGGAAGCAGGTGCTGCTGGCCGGCATGTCGCCGATCTTCCTGCTGGCCTTCGTTGTCGAATTTTCCGCCGCCCGCAAAAAGGGAAGGCGAGAACAATTCCGCTGGAAAGAGATTATCGCCAACCTGGCCCTGGGCACGGCTTACCAGATTGCCGAAGGCGCGGCCTGGCTGCTGGCCGTCGGCTCCCTGTTCGGCTGGGTGTATCGGCACCGCCTGTTCGATATCCCCGTCAATGGCTGGACCATCCTGCCGATCTTTGTGATGGTGGAATTGTGTTATTACTGTTTCCACCGCAGCTCGCACCGGGTGCGCTGGTGGTGGGCCGCCCACGTGCCCCACCACAGCGGCGAGACCATGAATTTCACGACCGCCATGCGCCAGAGCGTGCTCAATGTTTTTGTGGGCATCTTCATCTTTTACCTGCCCCCCGTCCTGCTGGGCGTGCCGCCAGCCGTCGTCATGTTCTTACTCGCCGTCGACCTGGTCTACCAATATTTTGTCCACACGGAAGCCATCGGCAAGCTGCCCGCCTGGTACGAGTACATGTTCGACACGCCCTCCAACCACCGCGTCCACCACGGCCGCAATGCCCAGTACATCGACAAGAATTATGGCGGCGTGCTGATCGTTTTCGACCGCCTGTTCGGCACTTACGCGCCCGAAGTGGAAAAAGTCGACTACGGCATTCCCCGCCAGATCCGTTCCTATAATTTTTTGATCTTGAATGTGCACGAGATGGTGGACATGTGGCGCGACGTGCTGGCGCCCGGGCCGCTCCGGCAGAGATTCAAGCATCTGTGGATGCCGCCCGACTGGCAGCGCCCCGGGCATGCGCCGGTGCATACCTGGACGGTGGAGCGAAGCGAGCCGGCGCCCGCCGCCGAGCAAGCCTCGGCCACCGTTTAATCGGGCAGGGTCGCCCGTTCCAGTTCGCCCAGCCACAGCATGGCCTGCTCGCGACTGCCCCCGCACATCTCTGTTGACGGCTGCAGCCCCGCACAAAACGCCGGGCGCTCTGGCCGCCCGAAAATCAGGCAGCGCTGATCGTCGCCCAACTGCACGCAGCGCACCCCGGCCGGCTTGCCGTTTGGCATACCAGGAATGGGGCTGGTGATGGACGGCGCCGTGCAGCAGGCGCCACAGTGGTCACGGCATTGCATGATGCACTTCGCGGAAGGTGGACCGCAATTGTAACGCCTTGGATCCGCCACCTGGGAATGTGGCAGTCCCCAGAGTTGCAGCACCTGGCGGCGTGGGCCAGAGAGACGCGATTTGACCGGCTTTCCCAGTCATGTCAAGATGGGACATCGAATGTCCTTTTTTGACGGGAGGGATCGTGGAAAATACGCTCAAGGAGCGGATGAAAAAGTCGATTCGGCGTTCGCGCCAAGACATTTTCCTGCGCGATGATTTTGCACATTTGGGCGCCACTTACCGTCAGTTAAGCCGTGCCTTGAGCGAACTGCAAGAAGAGCGTGTTCTCTTGCGCGCAGGGTATGGCTTGTACATGCGTCCGGCGACGCGAGATGTGGCAACGGGTCTTCGCCAGATTCAGGAAAGACTGGGCGGGCGGGTGCGCCGCGAAGTGACGATCGGCGACACCACCGTGCAATTGGGTCTACCAAAATTCGGTGCAAGCGAGCAGGATCGCCAGGATCGCCGTAAGCTTGCCATGGCCACGTCCATCGCGAAAAAATTCGCAATGCCGCACATCCGGCGCCTGAGTCTTCGCAATATGCAGCGTTGGGAAGAGAAAGGCGTGTGGGTGACGGCCTTCGACGAATGGCGTGAGCTTTTGATCAATGGGACCGATCAGGAGGTACTGTCCGTCCTGCTCGGAGCCGATGAACGATCAAACCGCCTGCGCCAGTCCGCGCCCTACACGGGATTGCTGACCCAGGCTGAGGTGGAGGCGGCATGAACATCGAACAATTGCAGCATTTATTGCGCGCGTCATCAGATATCGTGGGCGATGACCAGTTCATCGTCATCGGCTCCCAATCGATCTTGGGCAAGTTTCCCAATGCGCCGGCGACTCTGCTGTGGTCCGTGGAAGCGGATTTGATCGCAAAAAACAAGCCGCAGGAAACGGACAAGCTCGATTCAATCGGCGAGCTGAGCCAGTTTCACCATACGCATGGGTTCTACGCGGACCCCGTCTCGGAACGCACGGCGATTCTCCCGAAAGGGTGGAAGGGTCGCCTCGTCAACATCAACACGCAAGACAGTAAGGCGAAGACGGTGACGGGCTTGTGCCTGGATCCCCACGACCTGTTTGTCTCCAAGGTTGCCGCAGGCCGCGAAAAAGACATGGAATTCGTGCGCACCATGCTCATGCATTGTATGGTCGACCCCGCCCGCGTGCTTGCCCTAGCGACAAGGGTGCCGAATCCTGTCGATGATCTGGAACGGTCGCGCCGCATCGTGGCCCGCATCGAGGGGCTATTGAAAACACTCCCGGGGAATGGGGAAGAGGCTCACGGCAGCGCCTGATCTATTCATGTGCATTCCCTCACGTCGCGCCCTCCTTGACGGTCCCTGCCACGCCCGCCTACTATTACTGACCCGGCGTTAATTAAGCGCGCGACCTCTGCCGGGGTATTTACATTGAAATGGCAGGCTTTTTCATGCAGTGTTCGTTTGACACCAAGCCCCGCTGGGAGCGGCGCAAGGATGCGCGGCCCCAGGAGTTGCTGGCGGCGGCGCTCGACCTGTTTGTCGAACGGGGCTTTGCGTCGACCCGGCTGGAAGACGTGGCCAAGCGGGCCGGGGTGTCGAAAGGGACCTTGTACCTGTATTTCGCCAACAAGGAAGAGCTGTTCAAGGCCGTGGTGCGCGACGCCATCGTGCCCATCATCGGTGAAGCAGAAGCCATGATCGCCCAATTCGACGGGCCCAGTGACGAGCTGATGCGCAAGGTCATCATGGCCTGGTGGCAGCGCAGCGGGGAGTGCAAGACCTCGGGCATCCCCAAGTTGATCATGTCGGAGGCTGGCAATTTCCCCGACATTGCCAGCTTTTACAAGGAAGAAGTGATCGACCGTGGCAGCCGCATGATGGCCAGCATGCTGGAGCGGGCCATCGCGCGGGGCGATTTCCGGCCCGTCGACGTCAGCGCCACCACCCAGGTGCTGATCGCGCCCATGCTCATGCTGATGACCTGGAAACACTCGGTGGGCCCCTGCGACAGCGCCGATCTCGACCCGCAAGCTTTCCTCTCCACCTTCCTCGACATGGCTCTCAACGGCCTGGCCGCCCCCACCACGTCGGCCTTATAAGACGTTCATCCCCTCCAAACCGCAGACTGTCGCAATTTCGCGCGATCTGGCCTTGCTTGTCGTTAAGATGTTTGGACTGAGGCCGTTCACGATAAAATATCGGATTATCATTTTTCCTCACCGAGTCTCGCCATGAATATTGAACAAGCCCGTTTTAACATGATCGAACAGCAGATCCGCCCGTGGAACGTGCTGGACCAGGACGTGCTCGATACCTTGGTGGTGGTCAAGCGCGAACAATTCGTGCCGGAATCGGCCAAGGCGCTGGCCTTTGTCGACACCGAGATTCCCCTGGGCGGCGGCGAGGCCATGTTCACGCCCAAGCTGGAAGCGCGCCTGTTGCAGGAACTGCAATTGAAAAAACACGAGACCGTGCTGGAAATCGGCGCCGGCTCCGGCTACATGGCCGCTTTGCTGGCTCACAAGGGCCGCGCCGTCACCACCATCGAAATCCGCCCCGAATTGAAAGCCCTGGCTGAAAGCAATCTGGCCAAGGCCGGCATCAGCAACGTCACGGTCGAACTGGGCAATGGCGCCCAAGGCTGGGACAAGGGCGCGCCCTACGACGTGATCGTCATTTCCGGCGCCCTGGAAGTGCTGCCGGAAGCCTTCCTGAAACAGGTCAAAGTGGGCGGCCGCATCGCCGCCATCATCGGCCAGGCGCCTGTGATGTCCTGCAACATCATCACCCGCGTGTCGGACACGGGCTACGACACCGTCAAGGTGTTCGAGACCAACGTCAAATACCTGGCCGACGCCGTTACCCCTTCGCACTTCACCTTCTGAGCATGCAGCAACTGAGCGCCCCCGACCTGGCCGCCTGGCTGAACGACGCCAGCCGTCCGCGCCCCGTACTGCTGGACGTGCGCGAGCCCTGGGAATATGAGCACTGCCATATCGACGGTTCCACCCTGATAGTGATGAACACGATTCCAGCCCGCATCGACGACCTCGACGAAGAGGCCGAGATCGTCTGCATCTGCCACCACGGCATGCGCAGCCTGCAAGTGGCGGCCTTTTTGGAACGCAACGGTTTTACCAAGATGAGCAATTTGACGGGCGGCATTCACGCCTGGGCCACGCAGGTCGACGGCAGTATGCCGACCTACTGAGCACTTTCATTATTCGACATACCCCACGGAGAGAGCAATGCAGAAACCCCTGATCGCCGCGCTGATTGCCAGCGCATGCCTGTCGCTGTCGCTCGCGGCCCACGCTGCCGACCTGATCCAGGTCTACCAGCAGGCGCTGGCGAACGATGCGGTGTACGCCAGCGCGCGTGCCTCGCTGGCGGCAGGGCGCGAAAAGGTGCCGCAAGGCCGCGCCGGCCTCTTGCCCACCGTGGGCGTGTCGGGCAGCTACGCCCGCAACAACAACGAATTTTCGCCTTACAACGAAGGCGCCACCCTGATCAACCCCATCACGGGCGCGCCCGCCGTGGTCGGCAGCGCAGGCGCCACCGCCAACGCCAACCAGGTCACCCTGTCGCTGGTGCAGCCCCTGTTCCGCTGGGACCGCTGGGAAACCTACGAGCAAAGCAAACTCCTGCAGTCGATCAGTGAAGCCCAGTTTGCCCAGGCCCAGCAAGACCTGATCACCCGCGTGGCGCAAGCCTATTTCGACGTGCTGGCCGCCCAGGACAACCTGGAAACCATCCGCGCCCAGAAGACCGCTACCACCGAACAGCTGGCCTCGGCCAAGCGCAATTTCGAAGTGGGCACCCAGACCATCACCGACACCCACGAAGCGCAAGCGGCCTACGACCTGGTGGTGGCGCAGGAATTTGCCGCCATCAACGATCTGGAAAACAAGAAGAGCGCCTTGCAAGCCATCGTCGGCACCGTGCCCGCCACCCTGGCCACCCTGAAGCCCGGCGTGACCTTGGCGCCGCCCCAGCCGGCCAGCATCGATCCCTGGGTGTCCTCCGCGGAAACGCAAAACTATGGCGTGACGGTGTCGGAACTGTCGCTGGAATCGGCCAAGCGCGACATCAAGCGCAACCGCGCCGGCCACTACCCCACCGCCGACCTGGTGGCCAGCTCGCAGCGCAACAAGGTGGGCGGCGCCTATACCAGTTCAGGCACCACCACCACCAACGTCATCGGCGTGCAGTGGAGCATCCCCATCTTCAGCGGTTTTGCCGTCACCAGCCGCGTGCGTGAATCGATTGCGCTGGAAGACAAGGCCCGTAACGACCTCGAGACCACCAAGCGCAATGCCGCGCTGGCGGCCCGGCAGTCCTTCCTGGGCGTCAACAGCGGCCTGGCGCAAGTGAAAGCGCTGGAAGCGGCGGAAGTGTCGAGCCAGTCGGCGCTGGACTCCAACAAGCTGGGCTACCAGGTGGGCGTGCGCATCAACATCGACGTCTTGAATGCCCAGCGCCAGCTGTATTCGACCCGTCGCGATTTGTCGCGCGCCCGTTACGACACCATCCTGAACGGCCTGCGTTTGAAGGCCGCGGCGGGTTCGCTGCGTGAGGCGGACTTGATTCCCGTGAACGCGCTGCTGGTCAAATAAACCTCAGCGGTTCAACAAAAAAGGCGCCTGCGGGCGCCTTTTTTGCGTTCAGGCGAAGACCAATCACAGCGCATAGCTCGCGTATTGTTTGCGCCCGATCAAATTTTATCGGGAACTCACCCGTACACTTTTTGTTCAGCCTGCTTGCAGTCGATATCGCCTGGCGGCAAGTTGCCCCGTTTCTTGATGTGCACACCCAGGAGTTCCATCATGGCCCAAACAGCACAGAACCTGGTTCTCGAAGCCGATGAATGCCTCACCCTCACGCCCGACTCGTCCCGCTTCAAGGACGCCATCGAGCAGCTGCGTCCCCAGACCATCGCCGAAGTGCGGCGCATCCTCGGGCCTTCGGCCGATGCCAAACCGAACCCTGGCGGCGCCGCTTGCTGCCTGGCGCCGGAATTGAGCGGCGCCTTCCCCAATCCCGATGACTTGACGGCCACCGATCCGCAAGTGCGCTACCGTGCCCGCCAGCTGGCCCAGACCGCTGCCAGCGCCTACGTGCGGGCGGCCGACGTGTCCCAGTTGAAGCTGTGGGAACCGCTTCTGGACCGCTTTATCCAGATTACCAAGGCCTCGCTGGCCATTTACCGCTTCGGCGACATCGACATCGCCAATGGCGCCACCCTCACGCTCGGCCCCAAGGTGCATGCCCTGTACGCGGGCAATATCCGCATGCACGGCACCGGAAGGATCGTCGCCAAGGGACCGGCGACCATCCGCTCCACCACCATGTCGGGACGGATTCGGCCTTTGCTCATCGATGCGGTCGATAACGGCGTGTTTCAAACCGCCATGCGCAGCGCTTGAAACGATGTGACTCACCAGGAGAATCAGCATGCCTAACGTAATAGCAAGAGGCGACGATGGCGCGCCCGGAATCGACGGCGTTGCCGGCACCACCCAGTTCAAGGCCACCAACGGCCAGAACGGGGTCGATCATTGGAACGGCGACGATCCACCCAAGCGGGGCGACGACGGCGTCAAGGGGCCGAGCGGGGCCGACGGCACCAGCGGCCAGGATGCCCGCGACGGCAGCGACATCGTCATCGAAGTGAGCGATTTTATTGCCGGCGTCGACGTCGATACGCGCGGCGGCGCAGGTGGACACGGCGGTGCCGGCGGGGCCGGCGCCAACGGCCAGGAGGGGGGCAACGGCGGCATCGCCGCCGACGATGGCGATCCGCCGGGCGCGGGCGGTAAAGGCGGACCGGGCGGCGACGGCGGTAACGGCGGCCGAGGTGGTAATGGCGGCAAGGGTGGCAATATCACCGTCATTGCCCAATCGATCACCACCGGCACCCTCAACGGCAACGCCGAAGGCGGCCCCGGCGGCGTGGGCGGTTCCGCCGGCGCAGGCGGCCAGGGCGGACTGGGCGGCGTCGGCGCACCGAACGGATCGACCGGCGCACCGGGCAACAATGGTGTCCCCGGCCCCAACGGCAGCAAGGGAAGAGACGGCCAGATCGTCATCCAGCAGCGGCCCTGATGGCCGGCGCCCCACCGCTCGGTGAGCTGGTCGCCCGGCAGCTGGAAGGGCTGATCGGCTGGGCCGCCTTGCCGGCCCCGGTGGCGCAGGCGGTGCGGCTGGCATTTATCGCGCTGACCGCAGGCGCCATGGACCGGCCCGCCTGCCCCCCTTTTACGGGCCTTTCTCGCATCAACGCCAACGGCCTGCCCTTCCAATGGTCGTTCAGCTTTGGCCGCGATGGGGAGCGCAGCCTGCGTTTCGTGTGCGAGGCGGGGCAGCCGGGGCAGTCCGCGTTTGAACGGCTGGCGTATTCCAAGTCATGTTTGAACGATGCCATCGGCGCACTGGGCCACACCATGCCGGACTGGCTGGAACCCTGTGTGTTGAGCCGACTTTTGCCTGATCTTCAAAACTGGCCGGCACACTGGCGCAGCGCCCTGTGGTTCGGCGTGGGCGCGGGCCAGCGGGGCGTGTTAATCAAGCCTTACGTCAATCTCAACTGGGGCAGCCCGCTGGAGCGCTGGCGCCGGCTGGGCGCGGTGCTGGCAGCGCTGGGCCGCGATGCCGACCTCGCCACCCTGTGCGCCATGTCCCGCCAGGTGTCGCGCGATTCCTGGCCGGTGGGCCTGGCGGTCGATGTGCTGCCCGATGGCGCTTGCGGGCGCCTTAAAATGTATTTCAGATCGGGCGCCGTCTGTACCGACTGGCTGGCGCGCTGGTACGCCGCCACGGACGGCCAAGCTCACGCCGGCGCCGTTCGCAGCGCACTCGATGCCTTTGCGTATTGCGGCGCGGGCCGCTACCCTGAGCACGCTTTCATTGTCGGGCTGGAATTGCACGACGGCGCCGTCTCGCTCAAGACGGATTTTGCGCTCACCCGCTGGATGGAGAGCGACGCGGCCATCGCCGCCGGTGTTGGACGGGTGCTGCGCCGCATCGGCGCCGATGCCCATGCATTGACCGGGGCCATGCAGGCGCTGGGCTGCGGCGCGCCGTCGTCCCAGTTGCTGCGCTTCGTCGGACTGGGCCACGAACCGGATGGCCGCCAGCACGTGAACGTGTATATCGAACCGCCCCTGCCTGACGATCGACCGGCCGTGGCTGCGCCGCGCCGCCGCGGCGTTCGTGCCGCTTTGCAGGCTGCACTGGATTTCTTGTGGCGCTGCCAGCGCGATGGCTGGTGGCAGGATTTTGAGTTACCGGTGGGCGTGTCCGATCAGTGGGTGACGGCCTACGTGCTGTGGAAGCTGGGGGATGTGCCGCCGGGCATGCTGGACGTCCAGCGCATCGGTGCGGCCTGCGAACGCTTGCAAGCTTGTGGCTGGGGATACAACGGCAGGTCGCCCATCGACGCCGATTCAACGAGCCTGGCGATCCTTGCGTTACGCGCGCACAATGCAAAAGTGCCGGAAGAGGCCGAGGCCCTCGTGGCGGCGTGCCAGACCGCCGAGGGCGGCATCGCCACCTATCCGGCCGGCACCGAGCCCGGCGGCAGCTGGACCCGCGCCGTCTGCGATGTCACATCAGTCGCCTTGATGGCCGCATTGCGGGGCACGCCTGGCGAAGCCGCCGCGCTTGCGTATCTTGCCCGGGACCGCGAGGGCGATGGCTGCTGGCCCACGTTCTGGTGGCACAGCAAACTGTATCCCACTCACCTCGCGCTGCGCGAAGGCAGCAGCGGGCCCGATCCGCGGCTGGTTAAAACCTTGCACGACTACGCCGCCATCGGCGCATTTGAAACGGCGCTGCTGATCGACTGCTGCCACTCCCTCGGCATCAAAACGCGTGTCAAACAATGCATCCGCCAGTTGCTCGACCAGCAGACCGACGACGGCGCATGGCCGCCCTCGGCGTTGCTGCGCCTGACCCACCCCGAGGTGGAGGTGCCCGCCACTGCCATCGATGCAGGTCCCAGCTACCTCGACCGGCAGGCCATCTTCACGACCGCCACCGTGGTGTCGGCCCTGGCACGCGCAATCAGTTGAGGCCGGCGCCTGGCGCCTGGTCTTTCCGCTCGATCAATTCGACCTTGTAGCCGTCCGGATCGGTAATAAACGCGATCACGGTGCTGCCGCCTTTGACGGGGCCCGGTTCGCGGGTGATGTTGCCGCCGTTGGCGCGCACCGACTCGCAGGTGGCGTAGATGTCGTCGGCGGAAATGGCGATGTGGCCGTAGGCCGTGCCCATCTCGTATTTGGTTTCGCCGTAGTTGTAGGTCAGCTCCAGCTCCGCGTGGTCGGGATTGTTGCCGTAACCGACGAAGGCGAGGGTGTACTTGTATTCGGGATTGTCGCTGGTGCGCAGCAATTTCATGCCCAGCACCTTGGTATAAAAATCGATGGAACGCTGCAGGTCACCGACCCGCAGCATGGTGTGCAAAATACGCATCAGGATCACCCTTCGTGGAAAGAAGGGTGATTGTAACCCCGGGCGCAATCAAGTATCGCCCGCTTAACCGTTCAGCTTGGCCTCCATGGAGATTTCCGCGTTCAGCAATTTCGACACCGGGCAGTTTTTCTCCGCGTCCTTGGCTGCTTTCTGAAACGCTTCGTCGGTGGCGCCGGGGATCGTGGCCGTCAAGGACAGGTGCGAGTGAGTGATCGTAAAACCGTCGCCCTGCTGCTCGAGGGTGATGGTGGCCGTGGTGTCCATTTGGGTGGCCTTCATGCCCGCTTTTTCCAGCACCAGCGAGAGCGCCATCGTGAAGCAGCCCGCATGGGCGGCGCCGATCAGCTCTTCCGGGTTGGTGCCCGGACCATTTTCAAAGCGGGCTTTAAAACCGTAGGGCGCCTTGTCGAGCACGCCGGTCTGGGTGGAGATGCTGCCGATACCGTCCTTGATACCGCCGCGCCACGAGGCGCTGCCGGATTTCTTGATGACCATGCTGATTTCTCCTGAGGTGAGTGCAAGGGGGCGGCTTATTTGCCCGCCGGGGTGACGCGCCAGATGACATTGCCGACATCGTCAGCAAGCAGGATAGCACCGGTTTTGTCGGTGATCACGCCGACCGGGCGGCCCCAGGCTTTGCCGTCCGGGCTGAGGAAGCCGGTCAGGATATCCTGCGGTGGACCGCTGGGCTTGCCGTCCGCGAAGGGCACGTAGACCAGTTTATAGCCCGACGGCGGCTTGCGGTTCCAGGAGCCGTGCTGGCCGATCAGGGCGCCATTTTTCAGCTGGGGAAACAGGTCGGCTTCATAAAACGCCAGGCCCAGCGAGGCGGTGTGGGCGCCCATCGCGTAATCGGGGGCGATGGCCTTGGCCACCAGTTCCGGCTTTTGCGGCTGGATGCGGGTGTCCACGTTCTGGCCGTAATAGCTGTACGGCCAGCCGTAGAAGGCGCCTTCCTTGACGGACGTGATGTAGTCGGGCACCAGGTCGTTGCCCAGCTCGTCGCGCTCGTTGACGGCGGTCCACAGCATGCCGCTCTGGGGATTCCAGGCCAGGCCGTTGGGATTGCGGATGCCGGAGGCAAAGATCTTGCCCTTGCCGGTGGCGCGGTCGAATTGCCAGATGGCGGCGCGGCCTTCTTCCTTGTCCATGCCGTTCTCGCCCACATTGCTGTTGGAGCCGACGGTGGCGTAGATGAATTTGCCATCCTTGCTGGCAATGATGTTTTTCGTCCAGTGGTGGTTCAGGCCGGCTGGCAGGTCGGCGAACTTGACGGGCTTGGCGGTGATCTTGGTGTCGCCCGTTTTATAAGGCACCTTGACGATGGCGTCGGCATTGGCGATGTACAGGTCGCTGCCCACCAGGGCCATGCCGAACGGCGAATTGAGACCTTCCATGAACACGGTCTTGGTGGCCGCGGCGCCGTTCGCGCCCACGCCGCGCAACAGGGTGATGCGGTTGGGCGAATCCACGCCGGCGCCCGCTTTTTTCATTTCCATGCCCATCACGGCCGCCTTGATGCGGTGCTTTTCCTTCTCGTCCGTGGACGGCTTGTTGGTCTCGGCGACCAGGATGTCGCCGTTGGGCAGCATATACATCCAGCGGGGATGGGCCAGGCCGCTGGCGTAGGCCGTCACGGCCATGCCGCTGGCGGGGACCGGCTTGCCGCCGCTGGGCCAGCCCGTGGCGGGCGCCACGTTCACGGTGGGAATCAGGCTCTTTTCAGGGGCGGGCAGCTGGGGATTGGGACCGAAGCCGACTGCGTAGTTTTGCGCCAGCGCGGGAGAGAAGATGCCGGCCAGGGAGAGCGACAGGGCAGAGAGGATCAGACGGTGTTTCATTGGGCAGTACCTTTCGATGAGGTGGTGTTCTTGGTAAAGCGCATGCTGTCGTCGGCATCGTGCTGGGGTTTTGCCTCTCGTGGCCCGGCTCGACCGGTGCCGGACTGGGCATCGGTATCGACATTGGCGGCGGCGCCTGGTTTGCCGTGCAGGTCGGTGTCGACCAGGCCTTGCGCCACGTCGGACGCAGCCTGCTTCATGACGCCACGGGGTTCGGCGTCCTGGCCGTCGGGCGACTCGTCGCGCTCGTGCGGCATGCGGCGCACCTGGTCGTTTTCGATTTTTTGATCGGTATTGATCTTGGCATCCTTGAGTTTGTCGGTCATGGTCCTGCTCCCTCATTCGCTTATTTAATTGTGTGAATGTTATCGGCTCGAGCAGAAGCGGGTCGCGCGTTTGGCATGCGCAACATTGACGGTGCAAGCCCTGCGCAAGCGCGCCGCTTGCACGAAGCGCGCCCGGCCCACTATACTGTGCTTATATACAGTGATCGCGGGGCTTGGTGCCATGGCGGCAGCTTGATCACCGGGCAGCCGCGATTTGCGGTAACCTCCTGCGTGTCGCCATCCTCACACCGAGATTTCATGCCTTCAACGCCTGCACCGCAACACACCATCGCGCTCGTGGTCCGGCGCAATACGGTCGGCATCGAAGGACCCGTGCGGGGTCTGGTCGGCCACTTGCAGCAGCTGGGTTACAAAGTCGTGTTCGACGCGGAAACGGCCACCCATCTCAGCATGGACGGCATTGTGTCCATGAGCGTGGCGCAGATCGGCGAAGTGGCCAAGGCCGCCATCGTCATGGGCGGCGACGGCACCATGCTGGGCATCGCGCGCCAGCTGGCGCCCTACGCGGTGCCCCTGATCGGCATCAACCAGGGCCGGCTGGGCTTCATGACGGACATCCCCATCGAGCGCATGCTGCCCGTGCTCGACGAATTGCTGTCGGGCCAGAGCAAGGCGGAAAAGCGCACTTTGTTGCAAGCCCAGGTGATGCGCGACGGCGCCCCCATCGCGGGCGGCCTGGCCGTCAATGACGTGGTCGTCTCGCGCGGCGCCGGCGCCGGCATGGTCGAACTGAAGGTGACGGTGGACGGCCACTTCATGTACAACCAGCGCTCCGACGGCCTCATCATCGCCACCCCGACCGGCTCGACCGCCTACGCTCTCTCGGCTGGCGGGCCGCTGTTGCACCCGACCCTGGGCGGCATCGTGCTGGTGCCGATCGCCCCTCATGCCCTGTCGAACCGGCCCATCGTCATTGCCGACTCCAGCCGCATCGTCGTCCAGATCGTCAGCGGGCGCGACGTCAGCGTCAATTTCGACATGCAGACCTTCGCCAGTCTGGTGCATGGCGACCAGATCGTCATCGAGCGCTCGCCCAACAGCATCACCTTCTTGCACCCGCAGGGCTGGAGTTACTACGACACCCTGCGCGAAAAGCTGCACTGGAATGAATACCCTTCCGGCGACGGCAAGCTGACCTGACCAACTTATTTTATTCTTGGCCCCTGCATGCTGCGTACCCTGATCATCCGCGACTTCGTCATCGTCGAGTCCATCGAGCTTGAATTTGCCAACGGCTTTTCCGTGTTCACGGGAGAAACGGGCGCCGGCAAATCCATCCTGATCGACGCGCTGCAGCTGGCCCTGGGCGGCCGCGGCGACGCCTCGGTGGTGCGCGAGGGCGCGGCCAAGGCAGACATCAGCGCCGATTTCCAGATCGAGCCGGAGGCCGCCGCCGCAGCCTGGCTGCTGGAAAACGAATTTGCCATCGACGAAGGCGGCGCCCTGCTGCGCCGCGTGATCGACAACGCTGGCCGCTCCAAGGCCTACATCAACGGCATCGCCGCCACCGCCTCCCAGCTGCGCGAACTGGGCGACGTGCTGGTAGACATCCACGGCCAGCATGCCCATCAGTCTTTGCTGAAACCCGATGCCCAGCGAGATTTGCTGGACAACCAGGCCCGGCTGCAGGACGCCAGCGCTGCCCCGCTGGCGCTGGACGTGGCGGCCCTGCACAAACAGTGGCGCGCCCTGGTGCGCCAGCGCGAAACATTCGAGCGCGATGAAAAAAATGTCTTGATCGAACGGGAGCGGCTGGAGTGGCAGGTGGCCGAGCTCGATAAACTGGCGGTGAAACCGGGCGAGTGGGCCGAGATCACCAACGAGCACAGCCGCCTGTCGCATGCGGCCAGCCTGCTGGAAGGGGCGCAGGAAGCGCTGGCGGCCTTGTCCGAATCGGACCAGCCGATCCTGTCGCAGCTGTCCTCCCTGAACAGCAAGCTGGGCAAGCTGGTGGCGGTCGATGCCCAGTTGCAGGGCGTGCTCGATTGCATGGAACCGGCGCGCATCCAGCTGCAGGAAGCGGTTTATGCCCTCAACGATTACCTCGACCGGGTCGAGCTGGACCCGCAGCGTCTGCGCGACGTCGACGCCCGCATGGACGCCTTGCATAGCGCCGCCCGCAAGTTCCGCGTCACGCCGGAAACGCTGCCGGAAGAACACGCGGCCCTGGCTGAAAAGCTGGCCGAGTTGTCCGGCGCCTCCGACCTGGAAGGCTTGCGCCAGCAGGAAGCGGTGCTGGAGCAGCGCTACATGAAAGCGGCCAGCCAGCTGTCCAAACTGCGCACCGCCGCCGCCCGCCGCCTGGGCGAGCAGGTCACGCAAGCCATGCAGGAATTGAGCATGACGGGCGGCCGCTTTGCTGTCGGCCTCAATCCCGCCGAGCCCTCCGCGGCCGGCCTGGAGCAGGTGGAATTTCTCGTTGCCGGCCACGCCGGCGTTGCCCCCCGGCCGCTCGCCAAGGTCGCCTCCGGTGGCGAACTGGCCCGCATCGCCCTCGCCATTTCCGTCATCACCTCCAACGCCACCACCACGCCGACTTTGATTTTCGACGAGGTCGACAGCGGCATCGGCGGCGCCGTCGCCGAAGTGGTGGGGAGGCTGTTGAAACGCCTGGGACAGCAACGGCAAGTGCTGTGCGTCACCCACCTGCCCCAGGTGGCAAGCCAGGCCAATCAGCATTTCCAGGTCGCCAAGGCCACCACCGACGCCGGCAAGACTGTGTCGCACATCGATGTGCTGGACAACAAGGCGCGGGTGGAAGAAGTGGCGCGGATGCTGGGTGGGGTGGAGATCACGGCGACAACGCGAAAGCACGCGCGCGAGCTGCTGGCGTCGTAGGTGGGGACTCGTAAGCCCGGGGACTGGCCCTGCGGGCCTTTCGTGGCCCGGCCTGTCCCCATTTTGACCAGTCCCCATCAGCGACGTTTGACCCGGTGACAGGCAGCAAGTGCCAGTCCCCATGACAAAATTGCATGTGATCACCCTATAATGGCATTCCTCCGCTCTCTGGCCACCCCATGCCCTTCCGCAAAGAACCGCCTTTCACCCACGGCACCGTCTCCCGCAGCGCGGTGGTGCTGGTCAACCTGGGCACGCCCGATGCGCCCACCCGGGGCGCCGTGCGGCGCTATCTGAAAGAATTCCTGTCCGATCCCCGGGTGGTGGAAATCCCCCGCGCCGTCTGGTGGTGCATCCTGCACCTGATCATCTTGCCCTTCCGTTCCGGCAAATCGGCAGCCAAGTACGCCACCATCTGGACGGCCGAGGGCTCGCCCCTCAAAGTGCACACCCAGGCCCAGGCCCATCTGCTGAAAAGTGCGCTGGCGCAAAGGGGGCACGACGGCATCGAGGTCAAAATGGCGATGCGCTACGGCTCGCCTTCCTTGCCGCAGGTGCTGGGCGAACTGGCGGCCGCGCAGTGCGAGCGCATTGTCGTCCTGCCTGCTTACCCCCAATATTCGGGCACCACGACGGCGTCCATCTCCGACGCCGTGTTCGCCTATTATCAGCAGGCGAGGAATGTGCCGGAATTGCGCATGGTCAAGCATTACCACGACCACGACAGCTACATCGACGCCTTGGCGGAAAACATCCGCAAGCATTGGGAAGTCAACGGCCGCGGCGAAAAGCTCTTGATGAGTTTCCACGGCGTGCCCAAGCGCACCTTGCTGCTGGGCGATCCTTACCACTGCGAGTGCTACAAAACGGCACGCCTGCTGGCCGCCAAGCTGCGCCTGAGCAAGGACGAGTACCTGGTCACCTTTCAATCGCGCTTCGGCAAGGCCGAGTGGCTGCAGCCCTACACGGCGCCGACCGTCATCGCGCTGGCCCAGGGCGGCTTGCAGCGGCTGGATGTAATCTGTCCCGGTTTTACCAGCGATTGTCTGGAAACCCTGGAAGAAATCAATATGGAAGTGCGCGAGGATTTTATGCGGGCAGGGGGCAAGGCCTACCACTACATCCCTTGCCTGAATGAAGAGCCGGGCTGGATCGCTGGCCTGGCGGAAATTGCCGAGCAGCATATGATTGGCTGGCCGACCATGATGACACCCGCGCAGCGCGACGCCGGGCAGCGCGACGCCAATCTGGGCCGCGAGATGGCGCTCAGTCTGGGCGCCAGCCGATAAATACCATCGACATCGTCAGCGGCGGGGTATGGGCCGCTACGGTTGTTCATTTCAACAAAATTGCCGGCTGTTACAATACCGCGCTTACGGAAACACCAGTTCGGCGTAGCAGATGCAAGCAATTGCCAGGGCCGTGTAGGCCAGGATGCTAAATGTCATCAATTGCAGTTTCATAGCGGGCTCCCAAGGGATGTTGCTTGCGCGGGGTCTCGGCGGCAAGCTTGCCAAATACATAGTAATTCGGCGGGCCCAGCTTTAAAGATTCGCTTCCGTAAAATTTGTAACTGCTGTTACAAATGGCGGAACTTCTTCTTTAAATAATAACCCTTGAAACTGTAGGAGATAGCCCCATCTGCTGCGGATCGTGGGAAAGCGATGCAGGATTTCCAACCGCTAAGTATTTGATTTTAGGAGCTTTTCGATGCAAGACCAAGAAAACCAAGAAGTGAGCCCGCAACCGGCCGACGGTGCGGAACAGGCCGCCACTCCAGAAAGCGCCCTGGAACAACAGTTGAGCGAAACCCAGGCCAAACTGTCGGAAATGCACGACGCTTTCATGCGTGCCAAGGCCGAGGGCGAAAATATCCGCCGCCGCGCCCAGGAAGACATCAGCAAGGCGCACAAATTTGCCGTGGAAAGCTTCGCCGAGGCCATGCTGCCTGTGCGCGACAGCCTGGAAATGGCGTTAAAAGTGGAAAGCCCCACCATCGAGTCGCTCAAGGAAGGCGTCGAGATGACTTTGAAACAGATGCAATCGGCCTTCGAGCGCAACAAGCTGGTGGAAGTCTTGCCGGCCGTGGGCGAGAAACTCGATCCCATGAAGCATCAGGCCGTCGCCGTCGTGCCGGCCGAACAGGAAGCCAATACCGTGGTGAACGTGCTGCAAAAGGGCTACATGATTGCCGACCGCCTGCTGCGTCCGGCCATCGTCACCGCAGCCCAAGCAAAATAAAAACACGCTGCTGGGCTGGACGCTCTTGAAAGCACACAGTTCTTCCGCATATTTGGTGAATCAAAAACTCAGTACTGTACGTCGGTACATATAAAAGGAAAAAATCATGGGCAGAATTATCGGAATCGACTTGGGAACCACCAACTCCTGCGTCGCGATCATGGAAAATGGTCAGCCAAAGGTCATCGAGAACGCTGAAGGCGCGCGC
>JACXTT010005148.1_pt1 | contig 19105 bp, 16 predicted proteins | sample 9270951 | NCBI WGS metagenome assembly JACXTT01 (sample SAMN15532306, study PRJNA645909) | rock metagenome | isolation source: weathered quartz diorite | place: Puerto Rico | collected 2017-06-21 | reverse complement strand
GCGAACTCGTAGAAATCCCAGCGCGCGATACTGTCACCCGCGGGGGCCTCGATCAACGCGCCGTTGCCGCCGGGGCTGGGCTCGTCGCGGCGATTGCCGAGGCAGCTTTCATCGGCGTGGACGAGCACGGACGTGACGGCGCGGGCGGGCATCAGGGTTGAATGGCGACGGGCAGATCGGTGTGCAGCAGGATTTCCTCGGTGTGGGAGGCGACGCTGGCGCGGCGCTCCAACGGCCCGCGCGGCACGTGCGCTCCGGCGAACAGCGCGTCGGCCCGGATCGCCCGCACGACGCGCCCCACCACGTCGCCCGCTGAGCCTTCCTCCAGATGCGTCTGGAACGGCACGCCGAGCAGCGAGAGCTCCGCCTCGGCCTGTCCCAGGATCCGCGTCCCTTCGGCGCGGTCGACGCAGGCGTGAATGACATGGACCGTGCTCCCGGCGACGCTGGCGAAGCGCGCTGCGAGGTCGAGCGCCCGCCGGTTGCGGCCGTCGAACGCGACGGCGCACACCTGCATCGGCGACGGGCCGCCGCCGCACACAATCACGGTGCGCTCGGAGAGCCGGATCAGCGACGCGGCGGTCCGTCCCAGCGCGGTGGGGCCGGCGTGTTCCGTCTCGACTCCGCGTCGCCCGACCAGGACGGCATCCACATCTTTCGCCAGCTCGGCGAGCGCGACGTCCGGGTCTCCCTGCTGCTGCCGACCGTCGACCTCGAGTCCCGCCGCGGCGACGCGGAACCGGCCCCGGTCGACCAGGGCCGCTGCCGCTTCGGGTCCGCCTTTGTCGGACTCCGCGACCGCTGCTACGATGATCAGGGAGTGAAACCGCCGCCCCAGCACGACCGCCTGCTCCAGCGCGGCGTCGGCGTGCGGGCTGCCATCCAGGCCGACGAGGAGGCGGGTGAGCATCAGCGCGCGCTCACGGCAGGACGGAGAAGCGGTCGAGCTCGCGAAGCGGGAAACGCAGCACTTCGCCGGTCATCGGCAACCGCGCATCGAGGGCATCGTCGCGCCCGTCGCTGTGCAGCCGCTCCGCCACCACCACGTACTCGGTGCCGCGGCGCGACAACGCGACGCGGCGCCGCTCCCGCACCGCGCGCTCGAGCGCATCGAGCGCGTCGGGGGAGAGCGACCGGTACTCGGGGATGGTGCTCATGGGCCCCTGAGATTTAACGGACGTCGATCGTTCCTGCTGCCCCGGCCAGGACGGCGCCGATCACCGGGGCGGCGGGCAGGCCTTCACGCCCTAGCGCCTGCTGCAACCGATCGACGCGCTCCGGCGGCAGCGTCATCAGCAAGCCGCCCGACGTCTGCGCGTCCGCGAGCAGCAGGCGTTCTCCTTCGGGGATCGTCGCCGCGAAACGCACCGCCTCCCGCACACTCTCGAGATTGCGCTTCGTCCCGCCCGGCACCGCCCCGCGTGCCAGCAGCGCGCGGGCGCCGCCGAGCACGGGAACCTGCGCGGCGTCGAGCGTCGCGCTGACGCCGCTGGCGCGCAGCAGTGAATGGAGGTGGCCGAGCAGCCCGAAGCCCGTGACGTCGGTCGCGGCATGCACGCCGGCGGCCAGCATCGCGCGCGACGCGGCGGCATTGAGGGTCGTCATCGCCGCCACCGCGCCGTCGAGCGACGCGGCGTCGGCGAGGTCCCGCTTCAGCGCGGTGGTGATGATCCCGGTACCGATCGGCTTCGTGAGCACGAGCGCGTCGCCGGGTTGCGCGCCGGCGTTGGTGACGATGCGCTCGGGGTGCACTTCGCCGATCACCACCATCCCGAACTTCGGCTCGGGATCGTCAACGGAATGCCCGCCCAGCACGAACGCGCCGGCGGACCGGGCGACGTCGGTGCCGCCCTGCAGCACGAGTCCGAGCAACTCGAACGGAAGACGATCGCGCGGCCACCCCACGAGGTTGAGCGCAAACAGCGGCGCTCCGCCCATCGCGTAGACGTCGGAGAAGGCGTTGGTCGCGGCGATGCGCCCGAAGTCATAGGCGTCGTCGACGATCGGTGTGAAGAAGTCTACGGTGGCGACGAGGGCGCGTTCCGGCGACAGCTGGAACACCGCCGCATCGTCGCGGCTCGAGGCATCGACGAGAATGCGCGCGTCGTGCGGCACGGGGATGTGTCGCAGCACCTCGCTCAGCTCGGAAAACCCGAGCTTGCAGGCACAACCGGCCCCATGGGAGAAGGCGGTGAGGCGGACGCCGGTGGCGGTCATGGACCGGGAAATATGGAGGGGATGGTAGGGGACGGTAGGAGACGGGAGGGGACGGTACGGGGAAGTCACCCCTACCGTCCCCTCCGTCCGTCTCCCGTCTCTTCCCGTCAGGCTTGCTGAGCAACCAGCAGCGACTTGAGTCCGATCAGTGCTCGTTCTTCGTTCGCCGGCTCGTCGAAACTGCCGTCCTCACGCTGCATCGCCAGCAGCGCCGGCGCGGCCTTGGTGATCAGGTCCCGGGCCGGCCGGATCCCGGCGAGGAGCAGGGACTCGAGCATGTGGAACAGGTTCGCGTCGCCCCACGTCCCGTCGGCGCGCTGGCTCTCACCGAGCCGCTCGACGCACGCGGAGAGCCGGTCATGGTACGGGACCGGCGCCACCGCCACTACGCCGAGGGCACTGGCGGCGAGCTCGTTGTGCACGCTGGGCCAGAGGCTCAGCACCCGCTCGAGGCGGCGCAATACGCGTGGCCGGGCGTCCTGCCGCGCCCGCAGCAGCACGCGCAACCCGAGGCACTCCGCCGCGAATGTCGCGCCTTCGGCGCTCGTGAGCACGGTGCCGTTGGGCAGCGCGAGCGGCGACGGAGCCGACAGGGCGGGGGGCATCTCGAGGAAGGTCAGCACCCAGGCGACGAGGCGCGCCAGGCTGCCCTGCAGCGCGTCGAGTCCCAAATCCATCATCTCCCATGCGGCCCAGGCCGTGGTGACCAATGACCCGCCGATCGAGCCGTCCATCTTCGTCTTGGCGCGTCGCTCGCTGACGAGGACCTGGGTGAGCTGCTCGTCTTCGGGTCGGGGGATCCCCAATAGGCGACGGCCGAGCACGCCCTGGCGCGTATCGAGGATCGAAAAGAAACTCTCCAGGCGGGTGATCGCCTGCTCCAGCGAGGTCGTCATAAGGCCTCCGTGGGTCTGGAGGTGAATCCGTACTGCGGCTGGCGCAATTGCGAAATCCACGGCGACGGGCTCAGGGAAGCCGTGCGATCTCTACAGTCTGGCTGATAGTCCTCGAGCCGAAGAAAGGTTCCCGGCAGAACTGCTCATCCGAATCGCCACGCGAGAATGGCCCCTGCACCAAAATAGCGTATGACCGAAAACGCCACCGACGCGAATGCGGGACGCATCGACAGGGCGGAGGCGAGGAGTCCGACCAGTCCGAACAGCACCCACCACGCACCGTGGCCGAGACTGTCGAACCACAACGACGCGAACAGCGTGACGACGAGGGCTTCGAACGCGACGGCCACGAGTGCGCCCGCCGTCGGGGCCGGATTCACGGTGACGCCCATCACACGATGCGCGGCCCATCCGGCGAGGGCGAACCAGATCGCGACGGGGATCCAGGCGAGCAGCAGCCGCCCGAGCGTCATTCGCTCGCGGCGCCGCCCCGGCCGCGGCGATCGGACGGCACGTACCCCGGCCCGCGCAGTCCCCGGCCGGGGCGGGCGGAGGTGAGCTCTCCGCGCCGCAGCACGATCTGGCCGTTGACCAGGACGTAGGTAATGCCGACCGAGGGCTGGTGCGGTTTCTCGAAGGTGGCGCGGTCGTTCACCGTTTCGGGATCGAACACCGTGATATCGGCGGCCATCCCGGGTCGGAGCAGGCCGCGGTCGGCGAGGCCGACCCGTTGGGCGGCGAGCGATGTCATCTTGCGCACCGCGAACTCGAGCGAAATCAGGCGCCGCTGCCGCACGTAGAGGCCGAGAATGCGGGCGAAGGATCCGTACGCGCGCGGGTGCGTGTAGTCCTTGCCGAACGGACCATCGGGGGCGACCCCGGACGCGTCGCAGTCCACCGCCACCCACCACGTCTTCAACGCCGCCTCCACATCGTCATCACCCATCTCGAAGTAGATCGCGCCGGTGCGGGCGTGGTCGGCGAGCACGATGTCGAACAGCGTTTCGATCGGGTCCTTTTTCCGCTCGCGGGCAATGTCGCCGAGGCGGTGCCCGTCGAGATAATGCAGCGAGTCCTGGAACGGTCCCGCGATCAGCACGCCGTCGGCGCCGCCCGAATTGATGTAAGGGTTCTCATCGCCGCCCCCGGTGAGCATCTCCTGGCGCAGCTTGACCCGCGTGGGCCGGTCGCGCAGCCGCGCGAGCAGCGAATCCGTCCCGCCGGCGTGCGCCCACTGCGGAATCGACGCGTCGAGCGACGTGGCAGCCGCGAGGTAGGGATACTGATCAGCGGTGATATCGAGTCCCGCGGCCCGGGCGGAGTCGATGCGCTGGATCAGGTGCGGCATGCGGCCCCATTGCGGCTTGCCCGCCGCCTTGAAATGCCAGATCTCGGCGGGGATATCGGCGGCCTGCGCGATGCGGAAGACTTCGTCGAGCGCCTCGTCTTCGTGTTCCGCCTCGTTGCGGATGTGCGAGGCGTAGATTCCGCCGTGGCGGCGCGCCGCGCGGGCGAGCCCGATCAGCTCCTCGGTCGGCGCGTAGATCGCCGGCGCGTACAACAGCGCCGTCGACACCCCGAGCGCGCCTTGCTCCATCATGGTGTCGACCAGCGCTTCCATGTGGGCCTGCTCGGGGCCGGTGGCCGGGCGGTTGGCGAAGCCGATCACCGCCATCCGCACCTGCGTCGCGCCGACAAACGTCGCGATGTTGATCGTGGAGCCGGTGTGCTCGAGGCGAGCGAAGTAACTGTCGAGGTCGCGCCAGTCTTCGCTGAACTTGTACTTCTTCATCACCTCGGAGTCGAGCGCCACGAGTCGGTCGGTGAGCGGGGCGATCGATCCGCCTTCCCCCGTCACTTCGGTCGTGATTCCCTGCGTCACCTTGGAGAGCACGCGGTTGTCGATCAGGACATTCGTCTCCGATTGGCCCAGCATGTCGATAAAGCCGGGCGCGACGACGAGCCCTTTCACGTCGAGCGTTTCTTTCGCCGTCCCGGTGAGCCGGCCGATCGCGGCGATCCGATCGCCGCGCACGCCGATATCTCCGCGCCAGCGCGGGTTGCCGGTGCCGTCGACGATCCAGCCCCCGGGGAGCAACACGTCATAGGTGGCGTTCGACGGCGGCGGCGGCGCCGCGGTACTCGACGGCTTCGTGCGCTGGCACGCCGCTGCGGCGAGCAGCACGAGCCCCGCACAGATCACTTTTTCCATTCGGCCCTCAGCGAATCCGGTTTGATCGCCCGCCCGCGCAGCATGACCCAGGCGATGTCGCGGGTGGCGGAGATGTCATCCACGGGATTGCGGTTCAGCACGACCAGATCGGCCGCCTTGCCCGGCGCCAGCACGCCGAGCGAGTCGGCGGCCAGCACCTGGGCGGCGTGTCGGGTCGCGGCGGTCAGTGCCTCGATCGGGGTGAACCCCGACCCCACGAGCAGCGCGAGCTCTTCGTGCAGCGAGGCCCCCGGAACGAGGAGCGGGCCGGCGGCGCCGGTGCCCGTCGCGACGAGGCCCCCTGCGGCCTTGAAGTCCCGCACGAACTGATCCTGCCGGTCGCGGCCGCGACGGAACGCTGCGAGCTGCGGTGCGCGCCAGCCGCTGCGCTGCAGCCACGCGGCGGCGTCGCGGACCGTCGCGGCATCCCCGGGAACGTCGGACATGCCGAATCGCGTCGCTAGGGCGGGGTCGTCGAACCGCGCGTAGGTGTCGTGCGCGACCAGCGCGGGCACGATGGCGACATGCGTGGCGGCGAGGGCGCGGGCCGTCCGTTCTACCGTCCCGGAGTCGAGTCCTCCCCAGCTGGCTTCTTCCAGCGTGAGTCCGGGGAAGAAGAGGTCGTGCGCCCGGACGAAGGGGGCGGGGTCCATCGCCGACGCGACGACGCCCGAAAGATCTTCCAGCGACGCGACGCCGGCGCGCGCGGCGGATAGGGCGTCCAGCTTGCCGACGCGCGCCGCGACCCGCAGCCGCAACGTCGACGCTTCGTCGATGATGGCCCGCAACAACTCCGGCGTGATCTTCGTGTAGACCATCACGAAATCCGCTCCGGCGACGGCGCGTTGATCCACCGCCTGTCGGGCTTCTTCGTCCCCCGACGCCGCGGCGGCGCCGGGGAGCGTGGGGGCGAGCCCGTCGATCGCCGCCCCCGCCGTGTACACGCGCGGCCCGATGATGGATCCGAGATCGACGTCCTTCTTCAGCGCAAACCCCGAATCAGCCGGCGAATGCACGTCGCGCACCGACGTGACGCCCCACGCCACGTAGCGCGGCAATGCCCACCGCTCCACCATCGCGTCGGCATCGATGAGACCGGGGATGATCGTTTTGCCCAGCAGATTGATGCGCTCGGCGCCGCGCGGCACCTTGATCTCGTTCACCCGGGCGACCGCCTTGATCGCCCCGTCCTTAACGAGGATCAACGCGTCGGTCTTGGGCGCACCTCCCGAGCCGTCGATCAGCGTCGCCCCTTCCAGCGCGATCATCCCTTTCCCAGGAGACGTGCACGCCGCGACCAGCGCCAGGAGCCCGAGCTGCGCGGCGGTCCTGCAGCGACTCACGGCTTGGGATCCGCCGAGGTGTGGTCGTGGAGAATCAGCCAGCGGGACCCGCGCTTCTGCAGGATGAGCGTGAAGGGCCCGCTCGCGGTGAGAGAATCCCCGCGGTGCAGCGCGAAACGGGCCGTGGCGAACGCCAAGTCCATGGTGAGCGGACGCACGCGCACTTCGTCGAATGACAATGAGTCGCGGGACTTGCCGGGGCCGAAGTACGTGGTCTTATAGTGGTCGTAGAGCGGCTGCCAGCCGTACTGCACGTGACCGCCGGTGACGTAACTCGTGGTCGAATCCTTGGCGTAGTCGCTCATGAAGCCGTCGAGGTCGCCCCGGTTCCAGTCACGCGCGGAGCGGGTGAGTGCGGCCGTGATTTCCTGTTGCGGATCTCCGGTGGGGACTTTGGGTGCCGCGCAGGCCGCCGCGAGCACCACCACACCGCATACGCTGCGCATGTCGCACCTCTTCGTTGGCAGGCCGCCACAACGTGCCGCGGGAGCGCCTCCAGCGAATGGCCGCGGCCATCGCGGAAGCGCTCCCGCGAGCGATCGTCCGAGTGGTCTAGCGACGCCGGCGCTTCGCCTTGCGTCCCGCCTTCTTCTTCGCCTTGGCGCGCTTCGCCTTCTTCTTCCCTTTCTTCGAGGCCTTTTTCTTCTTTGCCTTCTTCGCCTTCGGCTTCGACGCCTTCTTCTTTTTCTTCTTCGCCGGCGCCCGCTTGGGTCTGGGCGGCGCCGTCCCCTCATCCATCGACGGAGTGTACAGCGGCGCCGGCACCGGTTCAGGCGCTGGCTCCGGCGGGAACATCGGCTCCATCATTCCGGGGCCGCCCATTCCCGTGAACTCTGTGGTCGCGACCATCTCTATGTCCTCCGCTGGTTGTGTCCGCTGGCGGCCTATAGCTTATCCGGCTAACTGCGCGACGCAAGTGAGCGAGCAGCGCCTCCCATCACCCGCCGCGACGCGCGGAGCAGCGCTCCCTCGGCACCCGCCCGAACGCCTATCGTGTGACCCCAATCAGGGTTACGGCCTCCCGCTGAGGCATTACATTAGGCGGCAATGATCATCACCAGATTGCTCGTCCTGGCCGCCGCATCCCCGCTGGCGGCCCAGGCCGTGAGCGAAGTGCAGGTGGCGCCCCCGTCGATCAGCATCAAGGTGGGCGAGCACTACGGCTTGATCGCGACCGCCTACGACCGGGTGGGCAACGTGCTCCCCGCGGCGCGGATCCAGTGGGTCTCGAATAACACCGCCGTCGCCCGCGTCGACGGCGCGGGAACTGTCACCGGCGTGGCGGCCGGGGTCGCGATAGTCGAGGCGCGCTCGGGACAAAAGCGCGGACAGGCGGCGGTCCAGGTGGCGGCGGCGCCAGCGACTCCGACCAATCCGACGACGACCACGGCGGCGGGCGGCGGCGACCCCTATGCCGGCCAGCCCCCCGGCACCGGGTCGGCCGCGGTCATGCGCATCGATCCTCCCTCGGTTTACCTGCTGCCCTCCGAGCACACCCGCGTCTCACCGCGTGCGTTGCGCGACGACGGATCCCCCGCCGCGCCGGTGCAGGTGGCGTGGAAGTCGCTGCGCGAGGACATCGCGAGCGTGGACGGCAGCGGGACGGTCGTCGCGCTGGCACCGGGACAGGGGACGATCCAGATGTCGGCCCCGAATGGGCTCACGGCCACGGCACCGGTCGTCGTGCAGCAGGCGGATTTCGCGATTCAAGAGGGAACGGCGCTCACGCTGGCTCCCGGCGAATCGGATACGCTGCACGTCGTCGTCCCGACGCAGGAAAGCCGGCTGATCAGTCCCATCGCCCTCACGTGGACATCGAGCGACCAGAGCGTCGCCCAGGTGAGCCTTACCGGAGTCGTGCGGGCGACGGGGTCCGGCAAGGCGACGCTCGGGGTCTCGGGGTTCCTGCAGCAGAAAGGCGTCGACGTGCTGGTTCACCGGGCGGTGGACTTGTTCGCCGTACGGCCCTCGACCCGGGCGGACGTCGAGGTGCCGGTGACGTCGACGGTGCGGTTCGAGGCGAAGGCGCTGGCGGCCGACAGCACCCCGGTCCCGGAAGCGCGGCTCGTCTGGACCGTGGCGGATTCCGGGATCGCGGGCTTCGATCCGGCGACCGGAATCCTCACCGGACGCAAGATCGGCCGCACCCAGCTGCTGCTGCGCGGGCCCGGCCCGACGCCGCTGCGCACCAGCTGGAACATCAGCGTCATCGCCGGCTCGCTGAGGCTCGCCACGGCGCGCATCGGCATCACCCAGGGCGCCCGCCTGCCGTTGAAGGCCAGCTTCACCGACGACACCGGCGCCGTCCTCGGCCCCGCCAGTGGACTCACCTGGAGCGCCGATCCCGCGAGCGTCGCCACCGTGTCCGAAGACGGCACGGTCTCGGGCGCAGGCCCTGGCCATGCCCGTGTCACCGCGACCGCACCGGGTGGGAAGACGGCGACCGCGGATGTGTTCGTCGAAAACGAGCTGCTCCTGGCGGGGACCCGGAACGGGTCGCTCAAGCTCTATTGGGTCGACCGGGCCAACCTGAGCCTGCTGCGCCGCGCCGCGAGTGACACCACGCTGGCTACCGATCCCGCAATCTCTCCCGACGGCTCCCGCGTGGCGTTCGTCTCCATGCGCGACGGGAATCCCGAGATCTACGTGATGGACGCCGACGGCACGAATCTCACGCGCGTCACGAACGATCCGCAGCCGGACGGCCGCCCGGCGTTCACTCCCGACGGGCTGGGGCTGGTGTTCCAGGCGCAGCGTATGGTGAACAACAAGCCGTTCATACAAATCCTCAGCGCGGCGCTGGACGGCAGCGGGCTGAAGGCACTCACCAGCGATTCCCTGAACCAGACGCCAACCGTCTCCCCCGACGGCGGCACGATCGCGTTCGCCTCGACCCGCAACAAAAATGCCGACATCTGGCTGATGAGCCGCGACGGCAGTAATCAGCGCAATTTCACCAAATCGCCGCAGCAGACCGAAAGTGAGCCGCATTTCCTCCGCGACGGCTCGCTCGCCTATCTGGTGGAGCGCAAAGACCAGACGAACCGGACCGTGCGCCAGGTGATGAAGGTGAACCTCGCCACGGGCGCGACCACGCCGCTCACGGGGACCGATTACCTCATCGCGGCGTTCGCCGTGGCCCCGGCCGGCGACCTCATTGCCCTCGTCGTGCCGTCCGATCCGTCCAACCGCAAGAACCCGATGTACCGGATCTACCTGCAGCCGACGAGCGGCGGCGCCCCCACGTTGATTCCGGCGGGACCGACCGAGCAGATGCAGGCGCCCGTGTTCCTGCCGTAGTGAAGGCGTTCGTCCTCCGGGCGACCGGAGGAAAAGGGCTCGAACACACCGCCCTCCTCGATGTCCCGCCCGCTGCCGCGCCGGGTCCCGACGAAGTCCGGGTCGCCATCAAGGCCGCCGCCCTCAATCACCTCGATCTCTTCGTCATCCAGGGGCTCCCCGGCTTGCCGAAATCGTTGCCGCACATCCTCGGCGCGGACGGGGCGGGGGTCGTGGAATCGGTGGGCCCCGGCATAACGGCTGTCCGCCCGGGCGAGCGCGTCCTCATCAATCCCGGCATCTCCGACTACCGCTGCGAATTCTGCTTGAAGGGAGAGCACAGTCTGTGTGTGCGCTACGGCATCCTGGGGGAGCACCTCCCCGGGACCCTGACGGAGCTCGTGACAGTTCCGGTGCACAACGTCCTGCCCGTGCCTGAAACCACCCCGCCCGTCACCTGGTCCGAAGCGGCGGCGTTCTCCCTGGTGACGCTCACCGCGTGGCGCATGGTGGTGACCCGTGCGCAGGTGAAAGCGGGTGAGTGGGTGCTGGTGTGGGGGATCGGGGGAGGGGTATCGCTCACCGCGCTGCGCATCGCGCGGCTCGTGGGCGCCCGCGTGATCGCCACGTCGTCGAGCGATGCGAAGCTCGCTCGGGCTCGGGAGCTGGGGGCCGAGGTCACGGTGAATCATCGGACGCAGCAGGTGATGCAGGTGGTGCGTGAAGTCACCGGCAAGCGCGGGGTGGAGGTGGTGGTGGAGAACGTGGGGGAAGCGACGTGGGGGGATTCGTTGCGTTGCCTCGCCAGGGGAGGGCGGATCGTGACCTGCGGCGGCACGAGCGGGCCGAAGCTCGTGACCGACGTGCGGCCGTTGTTCTGGCATCAGTTCACGATTCTCGGCTCGACGATGGGGAATGCCGCCGAATATCGCGAGGTAGTTCGGCGGCTGGGGCAGGGGGAGCTGCGTCCGATCGTCGATGCCACGTTCCCATTGGACCGCGCACGCGAGGCGTTCGAGCGGTTGGAGCGCGGCGATCAGATCGGGAAGGTGGCGGTCGAAATCGGGAGCTGAGGTCGGCACGAACAACCGGCCCACGGGGGCCAACCAACTGTTCGCTTCGCTAGCAGGACGATCGTCCGTGCCGAGCCCGGTCATCGGCGAAGAATCTGAGCCGGCACTGTCAACCAACTCTCAACTCGTCGCTTCGTGGATTACCCGGTGATGGGAGTGGAAGGTCCGTTACGAACTACTTGGCTGATAACCACTTGGCTCCGTCGCTTCTGAGTGTTTTGCTGTCAGTCATTCAACCACAATTATTGTTTGCGGTGCGTGCGATGGCCTAACGGTGCGACGGATCGACGGCTGGATCCACGAGACAAGAGGTGCGTCACCGGCGTTGCATTCCATCGCCTAAGTAATTACTTTTCATCCACTTACGCCGCTCGCCGCACCCATTCAACTACACACACAGCTGACGGCTGCTAGCCGAAGGCTGACGGCTCCTACATGACCTCACCGACCCGCGAACGCATCCTGCCCCGGCTCATCGAAGACGAGCTGAAGGAATCGTTCCTCGACTACTCGATGAGCGTCATCGTGCAGCGCGCGCTGCCCGATGTGCGCGACGGCTTGAAGCCGGTGCACCGGCGCATCCTCCACGCGATGAACGAGCTGGGACTGCTCCCGGGGCGTCCGTACAAGAAGAGCGCGACCGTGGTCGGCGACGTGCTCGGCAAGTACCACCCGCACGGCGACATCGCCGTGTACGACTCGCTGGTCCGCATGGTGCAGGAGTTCTCACTGCGCTATCCGCTGATCGACGGGCAGGGGAATTTCGGCTCGGTCGACGGCGATGCCGCCGCCGCATACCGCTATACCGAAGCGCGGCTGACGCGCATCGCGCTGACGATGCTCGAGGACATCGACAAGAACACCGTCGATTTCATTCCAAACTTCGACGAGTCCAAGCAGGAGCCGACGGTGCTGCCGGCCCGCCTGCCGAATCTGCTGGTCAACGGATCGGCCGGGATCGCCGTCGGAATGGCGACCAACATCCCGCCCCACAACCTCGGCGAGACGGTCGAGGCGATCACCCACCTCGTCGATCATCCCGCGGCGACCGTCAAGGAGCTGCGCAAGTTCATCAAGGGGCCGGACTTCCCAACGGGCGCGATCATCTACGGCCGCGACGGCATCAAGGAGTGCTACGAGAAAGGGCGCGGCCGCATCGTCATCCGCGCCCGCGCGACGATCGAAGAAAAGGAATCGACGGGGAAGCAGCAGATCGTGGTCACCGAGTTCCCCTACCAGGTCTCGCCCGAGCGGGTGATCGAGCAGATCCGCGACCAGGTGCTCGCCAAGAAACTCGAGGGGATCACCGATCTCCGCAATGAATCCGACAAGGACGGCATCCGCGTCCTGATCGAGCTGAAGCGCGACGTGGTGCCGATGGTGGTGCTGAACCAGCTGTACCAGCACACCCAGATGCAGGTGACGTTCGGGGCGATCATGCTGGCGCTGGTCGACGGCGTGCCGCGCGAGCTGAACCTGAAGGAGATCCTCGAGAACTTCATCGAGCACCGCCACACCGTCATCACGCGCCGGACCGAATTCGAGCTGAAGCGCGCGCAGGAGCGCGAGCACATCCTCGAAGGGTTGAAGATCGCCGTCGATCACATCGACGAAGTGGTCCGCATCATCCGCAAAGCCAAGGACGTCCCCTCCGCCGACGCGGCGTTGCGCAAGCGCTTCAAGCTGTCCGAGCGGCAATCGGCCGAAATCCTCAACATGCGTCTGGCGCGGCTCACCGCCCTCGAGATCACCAAGCTCGAAGACGAGCTGAAGGAGGTGCGCACGTTCATCAAGGAGTGCAAGGAGATTCTCGCCTCGAAGCCCCGGCGCTTGAAGATCCTGAAGGAAGAGCTCGCCGAGCTGGCGCACGGCTTCGGCGACGAGCGCCGCACCGAGATCGTGGCTGACCAGGGTGAGTTCTCGATCGAGGACCTGATCGCCGAAGAGGACATGGTGATCACCGTGTCCCACGCCGGCTACATCAAGCGCCTCCCCGTGACCTCCTACCGCCGTCAGCGCCGCGGCGGCAGAGGCGTCACCGCCGCCCACACGAAGGAAGACGACTGGCTCGAGCACCTGTTCATCGCCTCGACGCACGACTACGTCATGTTCTTCACCCAGGACGGGCAGTGCTACTGGCTCAAGGTGCACGAGATTCCGCAGGCGGCGCGCGCCGCCCGGGGCAAGCCGGTGCTGAACTGCATCGCGATCAAACCCGACGAGCGGGTCGCGGCGCTCGTGCCGGTGCGGGAGTTCTCCGAGGATCAGTTCCTCTTCTTCATCACTCGTGAGGGTGTGGTGAAGAAGACGCGGCTCTCGGAGTTCGGCAATCCGCGCTCGGTGGGAATCCGCGCCATCAACATCGAGAAGGGCGACGAGCTGATCGACGTACAAGTGACCGACGGGAAAAACGACATCGTGCTCGCCACGCGCCAGGGCATGAGCATCCGCTTCCACGAGCAGGACGTGCGCGACATGGGGCGGACCGCCACCGGCGTCTGGGGCATCGCGCTCGACAAGAAGGACAAGGTGATCGACCTCGTGATCATCAAGCGCGCCTCGACGCTGCTCACCGTCACCGAGAAGGGCATGGGCAAGCGCTCCGAGCTGGACGAATACCGCGTGCAGCACCGTGGCGGCCGCGGCATCATCACCCTGAAGCGCAACGACAAGACCGGGGACGTGGTCGCCTTGAAGGAAGTCCTCCCGGACGACGAATTGATGATGATCACGAAAAAGGGGATCGTGATCCGCGTTCCGGTCGAGGGAATCCGCATCTCCGGCCGCAATACGCAGGGCGTCAAGGTCATGAACCTCACCCCGGGTGATCTCGTCGTCGACGTGGCCCGCATCGTCAAGGAAGACGACGGAGCGGGGGACGAGGACGAGGAATCACCGGCCCCGAAGGGATCGGCTCCCAAGCCCGCCTCCAAGGCCGCTCCGAAAGCCCCGCCGTCCAAGGGCAAAGGCAAGAAGAAGAAATGACCGGCATCGCGGACGCCGACGTCGCCGACGCCGCGCGCGCCCTCGAGGGGGTGGCGGTGCGGACCCCGCTCGTCTGGGTGGAGTCCCTCGGCGCTTGGCTCAAGCTCGAGAGCCGCCAGCCGATGGGGGCGTTCAAGATTCGCGGCGCCTTCAACGCGATTCGCAAGCTCGCCCCCGACACGCGCGCCCGGGGCGTCATCACCTTCTCCTCGGGGAACCACGGCCAGGCGGTCGCCTATGCGGCCCAGCGCTTCGGCGTTCGCGCCGTCGTCGTCATGCCCGAGACCGCGCCGAGCGTCAAGGTCGACGGGGTGAAGCGATGGGGCGGTGAGGTCGTGATGGCGGGCCGCACCTCCGAGGACCGCCGCGTGGCCGCCCTGGAGCTTGCCCAGCGCGAGCGGCTCGCGGTGATCCCGCCGTTCGATCATCCGGACATCATCGCCGGCCAGGCGACGGTCGGCGTCGAGATTGCCGCCGATCTCCCCGACGTCGCGACGGTGGTCGTGCCCGTCGGCGGCGGCGGGCTGATTTCCGGCGTGGTGCGCGGTCTCGCGGCCGCGGGCAGCCGCGCGCGCGTCGTGGGAGTCGAGCCGGCGGGTGCGCCCAAACTGACGCGCTCCCTCGCCGCGGGGCACCCCATCACCCTCGAGCGGACGGCCAGCGTCGCCGATGGACTGATCACCCTCACGGTGGGCGAGCTGCCGTTCGCCGTGCTGCAGGCGGACGCCGCGCGGCTCGCCGGCGTCGTCACCGTGGAAGATGACCCGATCCGGGAAGCGGTGCGCTTCCTCCATCGCGACGCCGGTCTCACCGTCGAGCCGTCGGGAGCGGCGACGACCGCGGCGCTGCGCTCGGGTGCGCTCGACCCGTTCCGCACACCGCCGCTCGTCCTCGTGGTCAGTGGAGGGAACGTCGATCCCGCGCTGCTCGACGAGGCAGCGCCCGTATGACGGATGACAGGGGGGTCGGAGCAGCGGTGGGGGCAAAGATCCTGGTCGTGGACGACCACGAGCCGTTGGTGCAGGCGCTGTCGTCCATGCTGGCGCGCAGCGGCTACCAGGTCGTAGTGAGTCCCACCGGTGAGAACCTGCTGGCCCTGATCGCGGCGGAGAAGCCGCACCTCATGCTGCTGGACATCATGATGCCGAAGGTGGACGGGCTGACGCTGTTGGAGCGGCTCAAGGAGGACGAGCGCTTCCGCGACCTCCCCGTCCTCATGATGTCGTCGATGGATCCCGAGGATGCGACCGTCCGCTCGCTGGGCCTCGGCGCGGCGGATTTTCTCCCCAAGCCGATCCGCCAGCGGGAGCTCTTGGCGCGCGTCGCGGCGCACCTGAAGCTCGGCCGGGCGGCGGCGGAATCGCGCAAGGAGGCGTCGAACCGTGCCGCCATGGTCGAAATCCTGCACGAGATCACCGACTCGCTCAAGCCCGACGAGATCTACAACATCCTCGTACGCCGCGTGGCTCGGGTGCTCAACATCTCCAAGTGCTCGATCGTCCTCGCGAAGCCCGGTGACAAGACCGGAAAAGTGGTGGCGTCGTTCGAGAATCCGATGCTGCGCAATCTCGAAGTCGACCTGGCGCGCTACCCGGAGATCCAGCGGGCGCTGGCCGGCGGCACTCCGGTGCTGGTGTCCGACGTCGCGACCGACCCGCTGTACGAGGCCGAGCGCCGCCGCTGGCAGGCGGAGCGCATCACGGTGCCGACGCGGTCGGCGGTGGCGGTGCCGTTTTCGATGAAAGACCGGCAGGTCGGCGTTTTCTTTCTGCGCACCACGGACCTGGGCGATCCGCTGAAGCCCGCGGACGGCCGGTTCGCTGAATCGGTGATTCAAACCGCCGTGGCCGCGATCGAAAAGGCGTACGACTTCGAGACGGCGATGGTCGACAAGCGCCACTTCGAGCAGCTGGCCTCGACCGACGCCCTCACCGGCACCATGAACCGGCGGGCACTCGCCGAAGCGCTCGCCACGGAGCTCGACCGGGCGCGGCGCTACAATCTGTATCTCAGCGTGCTGATCGCCGACCTCGACCGGTTCAAGCAGGTCAACGACATCCGCGGGCATCTGGCGGGCGACGGCGTGTTACGGCAAGTTGGTGACCTGCTGCGCCACGAGGCACGGTCGGTCGATCTCATCGCGCGCTACGGCGGGGAAGAATTCGTCGTGGTGATGCCGGAAACGACCGTGAAGGGCGCGGCGGTGTTCGCCGAGCGCGTACGTGGGAAGGTGCAGGTGCGGAACTTCGCCCCGAGCGGGGAGGAGCCGCTCCACCTGACGGTGAGCATCGGGCTCGCCGGCTTTCCCGACGAGCGCGTCACCAGCGCCGACAGTTTTCTGGCGCTCGCCGACCAGGCCCTCTATCGCGCCAAGAACGAGGGCCGCAACCTGGTACGGGAATGAGCCAGCGCCGTTGCCCGAAGTGTAAGACGGTCTATCCCGACACCGCCCGCTTCTGCCCCAAGGACGGCTCGATGCTGGTGGACGTGCAGAGCGTTCCCCCGCCGCCGTCGACGCCCAAGACGCCGGCCGGCGGCAGCGCCACGTCGGTGCGCACCCCGCCGCTCAAACCGCAAGCGTCGCTCGATCGCGCGTCCACCCTCTCCAACCAGCTGCTCGACGCCCGCTACCAGGTGCAGAAGAAGCTGGGCGAGGGCGGCATGTCGTACGTCTACCTCGCCAAGGAGATCTCGAGCGGCCAGGAAGTGGCGATCAAAGTGCTCTCACCGAAGCTGGCGAGCGACAAGAGCTCGGTCGAGCGGCTGCGCCGCGAGGCGGGCCTGGCGATGCGGCTCGACCACCCCAACGTCTGCCGCATCCTGCGGCTCGGGGAATCCGAAGACGGGCTCATCTATCTGGTGATGCCGTTCCTCCACGGCGAGCTGCTGTCCGACCGCGAAGTGCGCGGCGGGCCGATGGACCTGGCCGTCGGACTGTCGATCCTGCGGCAAGTCTGCGCCGGACTGCACCACGCGCACGAGCTGCAGATCGTGCACCGCGACCTGAAGCCCGAGAATATCATGCTCGTGCCGAACCCCGACGGCTCCGATCGGGCGGTGGTGATGGACTTCGGGCTCGCCAAAGAGCGGCGCGCCGACCCGTCGATCGCCAAGCTCACCGCCACCGGCATCATCCTCGGCACGCCCGAGTTCATGAGTCCCGAGCAGATCCGCGGCAAGCCGCTCGACGCCCGTTCCGACGTCTATGCCCTCGGCATCGTCGCGTTCGAGATGTTCAGTGGGAAGCTGCCGTTCCAGGGACGCAACGCGCAGGAAATGATGATCGCCCGGCTGCGCGGCAGCCCGGTGCCGCTCCGCACCTATCGGCCGGACCTCCCGGCCGGCCTCGAGAAGGCGATCGCGAAGTCGCTCGAGACCAATCCCGACGGCCGCTTCAGCACCACCCTCGAGTTCGCCGATGCGCTGTCGGAGAGTGACGGCTCGGGCGGCGGGGGTGGTGGCGGTGGGCTGTTCGGCAAGCTCAAGGAAAAGCTGAAGTGATTGTGATGTGAAGCGCTTCCCCGCTTTCGATCCACCCGAATACGTCACCTGGCAGCCCGATCCTGCGCTGGTCCGCGGCTATCGTGAAACGGTCGAGCGGGACGCCGAGCGCCGTGCCCTCGTCGCCACGCTGACGCAGGACGACCACCGCGCGCTCTATGCCGGCTTGCTGCGCACCCGGCTGCACGACATCACGCTGAAGCGCTGGGTGCGGACGGGAGTGCTCTCCAAGGCGTGGCTCGGGACGGGAGAGGAAGCGGCGACGGTCGGTCCGGTCCATGCGCTCGAGCGCACACACGACGTCGTCGCGCCGATGATCCGCAACGCCGGCGCCGTGATCGAGATGGGGATGTCGATCGCCGACGCGCTGCGCGCCTACCTCGCCACCGACGACTCTCCTTCGCACGGCCGTGACCTGCACGTCGGCAACTTGCGGCAGGGCGTGCTGCAGCCCATCTCTCACGTCGGCGACATGGTGCCGGTGATCGCCGGGATCGCCCTGACGTTCAAGATGAAGGGCGAGCGGCGCGTGGCGCTGACGTGGGTCGGGGACGGCTCCACTAAGAGTGCGGCGGCGCACGAGGGGACGAACTTCGCGGCGGTGCAGCGGCTCCCGGCGATCTTCATCGTGCAGAACAACCTGGTGGCGTTGGGGACGCGACTCGAGCAGCACCATCTCCCTGGAACGTTCGCAGAATGGGCGGCATCGTACGGCGTGTGGGGTGCGAGCTTCGACGGCAACAACGTGCTCGATGCTTGGGCGGCGACGCGGCTCGCCGCGGAGCGGTGCCGCTCGGGGCAGGGGCCGGCGCTGCTTGTCGCCGGCACGTTCCGCATGGGCGGACACGCGACACACGACGAGCGCGAGGCGCGCGACACCTTCCCGGCGAAGCTGTTTGCCGAGTGGGGGAAGCGCGACCCCATCGGATTGTACGAGGAGTATCTCAAGGAAGCCGGGTGGTCGGCCGCGCAGCTCGAGCAGATCGAGGCTGACGTATCGGGGGAGATCGAGCGGGCGGAGGCGGAAGCGCTCGCCAGCAGGGACCACATGCCTGCGGGGGAGACGGCGCTCGTGGGGGTGTATTCGAATGGGCGGTAGCGGGCGGACAAGGGCGGTTGCGGTCGGGACGCTGCTGGCGGCGATGCTGCTCAGCGCGCCAGCGGTCGCGCAGCACTCCGCAATCGACGTGACTGCGTACTCCTTCTCCATTCGCATACCCGACACCGGGAGCGTCATTTCAGCGATTGCGGGGATCACCTATCGCGGCAACACGACAGACCCGCTCAGGCTAGATCTCGTAGGATTGACCGTCGACTCCGTGCGAGTAGCACAACACGCGGTGGCGTTCAGCCATGACGGAAAGACCATCCAGGTTCCTGCCCCCCGTCCCGACGGTCCCGTCGAGGTGTTTTATCACGGCGCGCCGCGGGACGGGCTGATCATCCAGACCAACGCGCGCGGCCACCGCTCCGCCTTCGGCGACAACTGGCCCGAGCGGGCGCGTGCCTGGCTGCCGACGGTCGATGCCCCGCGCGACAAGGCAACGGTGCGCTTCAGCGTGACGGCGCCAAGCGGCTGGCGTGTCGTGGCCAACGGAA